>Ga0306926_10008706_pt1 | contig 11114 bp, 9 predicted proteins | sample flu12Cox44000178_FD_203759 | JGI IMG/M metagenome (GOLD analysis project Ga0306926, IMG submission 203759) | Lab enrichment of tropical soil microbial communities from Luquillo Experimental Forest, Puerto Rico - flux8day.12C.oxic.44.000.178 (v2)... | ecosystem: Environmental > Terrestrial > Soil...
TCATTCGGCCACCCATGAGTGGCTTCTCGTCAGGACTGACCGCAATGCCGCCAAGCACAGAGGTCTTTCGATCATCATGGTCCCGATCGAGACTCCCGGAATTGACGTTCGTCCACTCCACACCTGGGCTGACTGGCGGATCAACGAGACCTTCTTTGTCGACGTCAGGGTGCCGCGCAGCAACCTGATCGGTGAGATGAATCAAGGCTGGAAATACGCCACCAGCGCCTTGGATCTGGAGCGTGGAGCGATGCTCACCTCCGGTGATCTGCGCCGTGAGTATGAGGGCCTCGTCGATTTTTGCACCAACCACAAAATCAACGGCGTGCGTCCGGTTGAGCATGCAGATGTGCGGGCAAAGCTGATCGAACTCGATGCTGATATCGAAGTCGGACGACTGATGGGGATGGCCGCGGCGTCAAGACTCGAAGCCGGCAGCATACCTTCGACGTTGATCAGCGCCGAGAAGATCTTTCTGAGCGAGTTGCGCCAGCGTCTGGCGGACTATGGCACTCAGATTCTCGGTGCGTATGGACAACTGCATTGGCGTGACTACAGGGCACCCTTTCAAGGTGCGATGGAGCGGCTGTATCGCTCCTCTCCGCCCAGCATTTTCGGTGGCGGCACGAACGATGTCCTTCGAGATCTCATCGCCCAGCGCGGGTACGGGATGCCGACTTACGGCCGCGGACCTACACCTGCCCCTCGTACTCGGCCAGAAGTGAAGGCGGAGGCCTGATATGGAGATGTTGCTTACTCCCGAACAAGAGGCTTTGCAGGCTTCCTTCCGGCGCCTCTTCGCGAACTATTGTCCGCCTCCACTCGTCCGACTCTACCAAGCTGAGCAGGACGCTGCGGTGATCGAGGAGCTGTGGAGCCAGCTGGCCGTCACAGGCCTCTTCGGGCTGGGGCTACCCGAGGAGCATGGCGGCTTTGGCGATCTCTTCGATCTTGCGCTCGTCGTCATGGAAGCTGGCAGGGTCCTCTGCCCAACCGTAGTCTACAGCACGGTCGCGTTCGGACAGGCGGTGTTTCATCTCGGCACCAATGCACAACATCGGCAGTGGCTGCCGGGTGTGGCCAAGGGCGAGTTGACTGGAAGTGTGGCGCTGTGGAACCCCTCAGATGCCAGCGACCTGAGACCGCCCCTGGTTGCCACCCGCGGTGTCGACGGCTGGCGCTTGAATGGCGAGCTCGAGTTCGTGCCCAATGCTGACCGAGTGCAGGCGCTTCTGGTTTCGGCTCACACTTCCGGTCAGAGCCGCGAACCCGAACAGACCCTTGGCTTCATCGTGACTCCCGGCGCGCCCGGCTTGAAGCACGAGCGGATGCAGACCATGGGACGAGATTCGCAATGTGTCGTTCATTTCAACGACGTTCTTGTGGAGCCCTCACGCGTTTTCGGAATCGAGCCTTTGGGCATCGCCGATGCGCAGCTCCACTGGGTCAGCAACGCTGTTACGGCGCTACAGACCATGGAGATGATGGGTGGGGCTCAGGCAGTTCTGGATCGGACTGTCGAGTACGTCATTGGGCGCACGCAGTTCGACCGGCCGCTGGCGAGTTTCCAGGCCGTTCAGCATCACGTCGCCAACATGCACGTCGCAATCGAAGGCGCGCGGCTGGCGGCTTTTCAGGCCGCATGGTGGACCAGCAAGGGCCGGCTCGCGGAGCGGGAGGTCGCCATCGCGAAGCTCAAATGCAGCGAAGCCTACAAATCCGCAACCCTCACCGCACACCTGCTCCACGGCGGCATGGGGTACATGCGCGAGTTCGATCTTCATCTTTGGTCGGAACGGGCGAAGGCCACAGAGTTGTTGGGCGGTCCTGCGGCCACTCAGATTCGCCGGCTGGAGCGAGCGAATCAGCTGATGCGCTAAAGGGACGCCCGCTGGCAAAGAGGTCGGAGACCCAATGCCGAAGGAACACTCATGACAACCACCCTACTCAAACCCGAGGCTTTGGCCGCCATCGGGACCACGGAATCGGGCACTGTGAAGATCGTAGCCCGAGACTTCCAACGATGGGCCGCAGCTGCGAGCGACCGCAATCCGCTCTACTTCGACGCGGCGTATGCGAAGGCTCACGGCCACCGTGACGTCGTCATGCCCCGCTTGTTCCTGTCAGTTCGTCTCGACAACGTGACTCATCCCGATGCGCTGCGGCCGGACGGCACACCGCAGAGCCTGGACCAAGGCATGCCTCTTCCTCCGCGTCGAATGGCGGGGTCGGAGAAATGGGAGTTCCTCGCCGAGGCCTACCCAAACGACACCATCAAATGGCGCAGGGAGCTAGTCGCGTTGGACGAGAAGCAGGGACGATCGGGCCCTTTCATTCTCATCACCTGGGTGACCAGGTTCACACACATCGACGGCGAACTGGTGGCCATCAACACCAACACACTGCTGGCTTTACCGGGGAAGCGTGAATGAACACAGCGGCGCGTTACATCGAAGACATTCGCATCGGCGATCAAATTCCCGCTTTGATCACGACGTTGGACAGAGCGCAGCTGTTCTTATTCAGCGCTGCGACGAACAACGCTCACCGCATTCACTACGACCGGAGCTGGGCTGTCGATGTGGAGGGACTGAAGGACGTCGTCATCCACGGTCCTCTTCATGGTGCCCTGATGGCTCGGTCGGTAACGGATTGGATGGGCCCTGCGGCCCATTTGCGTAGCTATGCCATCCGACACATGCGACCGGGCTTTCCGGGTGATCAGCTTCGTTTTGAGGGAACGGTCGTGGGCAAGCGTGATGAGAAGGGACTGCATCTGGTGGACATCGAGGTGAAAGAAACCAACGGCGAAGGCGAGCTCCTTGGCTCAGCCGAGATCTCAGTCGCTTTTCCGAGCCGAGAGGCGGCGACATGAGGCGGGGGTTCAGAGGCGAGGCTGCCATCGTCGGGGTCGCCGAATGAGACCCTGCGCGACTACCCGCAGGGCTGGCCCCGGTTTCATGATGGGACTGGGCTGACTGAGGGTCGCTGTCCTTCGACGGCGAATTCGCGCCGATACTTATGCGAGCCGATAGATGTCCTTTACGTTCTGCCCGAGGACTCTTTTACGCGTCTCGGGATTCAGCCTATCGGCGTACTTAGTAAGGCTGGGAACCCACGTCGCAGGATGGTCGGCATGAGGATAGTCAGTCGCCCACATGAAACAATTGCTTCCGACGTAATCGATAACGCAAGTTGCTGAAAACTCTTCCGGGTCACCCGAGATGAAGCACTGATTTCGAAAGTACTCACTTGGCTTGTGTTTGAGCCTACCCAACATCCCGGGCCGATCATCGGTCTTCCCAAGCTGAACCTGGTAGACACTGTCGAGGCGATCGAGGAAGGCGCCTACCCAACTGGATCCGACCTCCAGCAGACCGAACTTCAGGTTTGGGAAACGATCTAAGGCGCCATGCGAGTACATGCTGATCAGCGCCTCTTCCAGAGCATGCCGCACACCCAAAATTCCGCTAACCGCAAGTTGCGCCATCTCCTGGCGTGTCATGTCCTTGCGCACAAAGCGCCGCGAGCTCATTCCCTCGGGATCAATTGATACATGCGCCGCCACGGGCACTCCGAGTTCCTGGGCCTTCGCGAACACGGGATCATGATCTTTATGCCCATGTGGTTTTCGGGTGTGGGTGAATTGCGCGACGAATGCCCCCTTGCATCCGTCGCGAACCGCTCGTTCGAGTTCCAGCGCCGAGCCTGCAGGATCGAGAAGGGTCAGGTGGGCGATGGGAACCAGAACCCCTCCGCTGTCCCGGCAGAAATCAGCCAGCCAGCGATTGTACGCACGCATGTATGCCAAGCTGATCTCTGGGTCAGTTACCGCGCGCTCCCAAAGCAGCCCCCAGGTTGGATAGAGGAGGACGTGCTCAAGGTTCTCGCGCTGCGCAAGGTCCAGGCGCTGCCTTGGGTCCGTCGCACCGTAAGGAAGAGTCTCCATATAGAGACGGTTGGGATCGGGCGCGACGAATTTATCGCCCATCATGGGAAAGGCGAGACCCTTCGACCCTAGAAGCTGCTGGATGGGCTGACGATCAACTTCAAGATATTCCCAGCCGTCCCGATCGCGCTTTACGCGGATCGCGCGATCTTTGTACTTTTCCTCCAGGTAATCCTTCCAAAGGTTCGCCGGTTCATAAACGTGTCCGTCAGCGTCGACCGCGCCTTCGTATTGAAAACGTACAACTTGATAAGCCATTAGCGATGCTCCTGTAGTCTATCGATCGCGTTTATGCCCAAGGAAAACATCACGAGCGCATTCTATACTCGGCTGGCGGCACCATGGTCCTGGCCGAAAAGGTGCGTGCCTTGCGCGCGGGACTTGGTGGGTAGGCGAGAGTCCGTCGCGCCTTTCAATATATGCGACGTTCCTTCATTATGTTGAAAAACGAGTATCCCTCTCCGGCCCGAATTGTCAACAACGGGCGGCTGTCATTACGGGGAAGCCTTGAACGTCCGTAGCCAAAGCCCGGCAATCATCTGGCACAGGAGATCGGAATGAAGATCATCGTTACTGGAGCCGCCAGCGGTATCGGCCGCGCGACTGCAATTAGGCTCCAGCAGGACGCATCTCGCAGAGATGGTCAGGCGGCAGAGCTGTTACTAGTCGACATCAACGCCGAACTGCTCGCCGAGGCTGCGGCGGAGGTGGCGGCTCAGGGCGCCAAGGTTGAGACCTTGGTCGGGGACCTTGCTGATGCGTTAGTACCTGCGCGCGCCGTGCATACGGCTGCAAACCGGTTCGGCGGGCTCGATGTCCTCGTTAGCAATGCTGGAATTCTCCGACGCAGCTCGCTGCTCGAAACGACGCTTGAGGATTACGACCGGACGTTCGCTGTTAACACGCGGGCGACGTGGCTTCTAAGTAAGGCGGCCTATCCATTGCTCGCTGCGTCCAAGGGCTGCCTCATCGCGACGGCATCGATCTCCGGTCATGAACCGACCGGCACTCTCGGCGCGTATTCGGCAAGCAAGGCGGCCTTGCTGATGCTGGTCAAGCAACTGGCGTGCGATTGGGGCGCTGTGGGCATCCGCTGCAACACCGTTTCGCCAGGGAGCACGCGCACAGCGCTTACGCACATCCCCGGGGTGAAGGCTCCCGAGCGGCGCGTGGGCCGCAACCCTTTACGGATGATCGCTGAGCCTGAGCAGCAAGCGGCCGTCATCGCGTTTCTAGCCAGCCCTGAAGCCGCCTTCATCACGGGCGCCGATCTGCTTGTCGACGGCGGAGCAAGTACTCAACTCATGGCAACCTCCGGGATGGAGAATCCATGGCAGCCCTGAAAACAGCGTGAGAGCGCACACGATGGGTGAACGAAGTGTCGTGGCGCAGCGTCGGGTGGAGCTGACAGACCCGTCGAAGGAGGCCGCGCAATGATAGACAGTAAAACATCGTGGCCTGGCGGCCGTTGGACGCCTGGTGTCGAGCGATATGGAGTGGTCCAAGTTGATCACGTGCCGGTCGTCATGCCCGATGGAATCAAATTGGATGCGACCATCGCCTACCCGGCCGATCCGAACACGAGCCAGCGCACGGCCGGCAGGTTTCCCGTGATCGTGTCGCACACGCCCTACAACGACCAACCGAACACCTTCTTCACGAGGCATGGCTACATCGTCGCCAATGTGCGTGTGAGGGGGACTGGCCGCTCCGAAGGCGTGATCGATTTCATGGGTCCGAAGGAGCGCGCCGATGGCCCGCCGGTCATCGACTGGGCCGCCAAACTCGACGGGTCGGACGGCCGCGTGGGCATGTACGGCTGTTCCTACGAGGGCGGCCAACAATGGGGCGCAGCATCCATGGTGAGCCCCAACTCCCCGCTCAAGGCGATCATCCCAGCCTGCATCGGGCTGGATCGGTTCCTTCGCGACTCCTTCCTGTCGAACGGCGTCCCGCAGCCCGTCATCCCCGGAATGCTGCAAATCGCGCTCATGACCGGCAACCAACCGGGCACCGTCGAGCACTTCAAGTTCATGCAGCAGAGCATTCTGAACGGTGGCGACCTCGCCTACCTGCGGGATTTCTGGAATGACCGCCTTCCAATCTCGGCGGCTCAGAAGATCGTCAACAACGGCATCGCCGTGCTCATGTGGATCAGCTCTACGGAAGATGCTGAGACATTTCGATCATATTCGGCGCTCCAGAATGCTGCGCTGGACCGCCCGCTGTTGGCGCCGATGTATGAGGGCCAACCAGCGAGTGGCAGATATCAGATCATCGCTGGAAACTGGACCCACGGCGGCGGGCTCGATCCACTCCTGATGCTCGCCTGGTACGACACGTTCGTGAAGGGTGAGGAGACCGGCATCGACAAGATCAAGACACCGATGCACCTGCAGGAAGCGGGCTCCGGCCGATGGTTCAATACTGCCGTCTATCCCTTGGTCAGCACCTACCAGAGCTTTTTCATTGGTGCGAATGGAGCACTCCACAAACGCCCGCCGCAGACGGCGACCCAAATGCTCTCCTTGACCGAGCCGGACCAGCCCAAGGGATCACTCGCTTATATCAGCGCGCCATTCGGCGATGGCGCGACGCTGGCAGGTCCGATTTCGGCCACCATCCATGCAAGTTCCAACAACACGAATTTGTTGCTCATCCTGAGGCTCTATGATGTTGCGCCGGACGGCACCGAAACCGAAATTACCAACGGCGTCACGCTTGGCAGCCAGCGCGAAATCGATCCGGTCAATTCCTGGAGGGACAAGACCGGCGTAATCACCCGCCCCTACTTCATGCTCACCCACGACAATCTCCTGACGCCTCATCAGCCCTACGAGCTCAACGTCGACCTGCACACGCGCATCTCCTCGATCGCGCCCGGGCACAGACTGAAACTGACACTCACAACGAAAGCGACCGAAGCGGACAAGAAGGTCTCGCTAGGCCGGCTCCCCTCCGTTTACACTGAACCACAGCAGCAAACTTTGCCCGGAGGCGAGTACACGATTCTGACCGGCGTGAACACGCCTTCCGCCGTGCACTTGCCTCTGTTGCCCTACGGCAGCTTTCCGACCGCGGCCAGTGGAAGAACCCCCTATGCCATAAACCCGATGGCTGGAACGACGACCACGAGCGACGGACCTGTCTTGCCATTCGACTGGGGAGAACACGACCGATGACTGCTGAGTTAGTGCCCCGCTGAATCGGCACGCGGAAGCCGCATACCGCTCCCGCTAGCACTCAGTTGCCGCACGCCGCGGCTTTGAGAGCTACACGCGACCGCTGCGCAATACGCCCTTGGCCTCCAGCTCCCGCACGCGCGAAGCTGGATAGTCGAGATACTCGGTCAGCACCTGCTCGTTGTGCTCTCCGAGAGAAGGGGCTTGCAACTCGAGCGGCTGGGGAAAATTCGAAAAGCGGAACAAGAATCCGGGCACATCGAAATCACCCAGAAATGGATCGTGCACAGTGCGAACCGTACCGCGCAGCCGCAAGTGCGGATGATTGACCGCCTCGGCTACTGACAGCACGGGCGCATACGGCACTCGATGCGCGTTAAACACTTCCATAGAGGCCTCATCGCTCGGCATCGAAGCGAACCATTCTTCGACCTCTGCCGCCAAAGCTTCCGCGTTCTTGAGACGATCGATGCGCTCCTTGAACCGCGGATCTTCCGGGATTTGGGGCTTGCCTATGGCCGTGCACAACGCGCGAAACTGATGGTCGAGCGGCGCTATAATGATGAAGTAGCGATTCTTTCCCTTGAACACTCCGCACGGAACCGCCTGCTTTGAATGTCTGCCGGAGCGCGTGGGCTGGTAGGCACCTTTAGTGAGGCTATACCTCTCGACCGAAGATTCGTGGAAGTAGAAGTAGGCGTCGAGCAGCGTCATATCGAGATGTTGCCCTTGTCCGGTGCGCTCCCGATAGAGCAAAGCAGCGCAGATCGCACCGCACGCGTTGGCGCCCGCGCTCACATCGCCAGTGGCCGTCATCGGGAAGTACGGCGAACCGCCGGCCTCGCCTCCCATCGAAGTGATTCCCGCATACGCAGCACCGAGGAAATCGAATCCGGGCTGATCCGCGAGAGGTCCGGTCTGCCCGTATCCGGAAATCGAGCACATCACGATCTTAGGATTGAGAACCTTCACGCGCTCATAGTCGAATCCCATCCGGCCGATGACGCCTGGCGCGAAATTTTCGACCAAGACATCGCACCTGCGAACCAGCCGCTCGATGATGTCGTGGCCTTCCGCACTTTTCGGATTCAGGCAAATCGACTTCTTACCGCGATTGAGTTGCACAAAGAATCCACTGCGCCCGTCCTCATTAAGGTGAAGTCCGCCGCGCCCTGAGTCCCCATGCGGCATCAACTCCACTTTGATTACCTCGGCTCCCATCTCCGCCAGCATCAGCGTGGTAATCGGTCCGGCTACGATCTGCGTAAAGTCCAGGACTTTGTAGCCATCGAGGATGTGTCGAAGGGGAGCGTCTGGCATATCGATTCCTTTCAGGGGCGTCGTATCAATTGGTCACCTTACGCATCTTCTGATGAGAAAACGCCGGGTGGATTTCAACATCAGAGGGCTGCCGCACGCGGTCGATCATGCAACTCAGTCTCTGCCGCACTTCGAGCTGGGCAGAGAGTGAAGTCGAACGTGATTTCCGAGTAAGGGGCGTTCAAACCTTGTGCACTGATGGCGGCGGCGTCAGTTTGGCGCAGGATGCCGGGTATCAGACCTTCGCGGGTTGCATGGGCGAAATCATCATGGAGCAGTGGATCGTCTGCGATATTGATCTGCGTTGTCAGGTGTCGATAGCCCGACGCAGATACAAAGAAATGAATGTGGGCGGGGCGTTTGCCGTGCCGTCCAATTGCGCTCAGGATGCGCTCGGTCGCGCCGTTCGGCGGGACCGCGTATCCACGTGGAACGATGCTCTGAAACTTGTATCGGCCCTGAACATCGGTCTCGATGCGGCGACGGTTGTTGTAGCGGCTCTGCGACGGATCGAAGTAGCTATAGTTACCCAGGCTATTCGCGTGCCAGACGTCGACGATGGCTCCCGCAAGCGGCCGTCCCCCTTTGCCGAGGACGCGACCGCCCATGATCAATCCCTCGCCCTTGTCCGTGCCGTCATCGAGCCTTGCGAAACCTTTGGCGAGCGGCGCCCCTGGGACGTAGAGCGGTCCCTCAATCGTGCGTGGTGTACCTCCTTCATCGACACCGGCCGCCTTGTCCTTTTCATCCATCCGGAGGTCGAGGAAGTGATCGAACCCGAGGCCCGGCGCAATCAAGCCGAACTCCGCGGCCCCCTGCTGCAGGAATCCGAGAGCGCCCCAAAATTCCGCTGGTGAGATGTCGAACTCCTCGATTGCAGAATAAAGAGCCGCGACGATGTGGCGCACTATCTGTTTGGTGCGCGGGTCACCACTGGCCTCGCTCACGCCGCTCACGCGGTCGAGCAATCGCTGAATTTCGGAGCTCTGCACCAACTTGGGTTCCATGATGTTTCTCCTTAAGGGCTCACCGCCACAGCACCTACAATCGGATCGTCAAACATCGGTGAGAAGCTTCACCCAGCCGACGCAGATCCATCCGCTGCCACACGCACCATCCACTCGGACGCGAGTACTCAGGTTGAAGCCGCGAATTTCGGCGCACGCTTTTCTCTGAGCGCTGTCACTCCTTCGTTGGCGTCGGGCAGGCCGAAGCCGTAAAACTCGAACGCGAGCGAAGCGTCAAATGAAGGTCCAGCCGCTCGGTACCAATTGTTCAGCGCAAGCTTGGTGAAGCTCACAGCGTTTGGTGAGAGGCCGGCCAGTTTGCGGGCGACAGCCATCGCCCGTTCATGCACCTGCGCTTCGTCTACACAAAGAGAGACGAGACCGATGCGCTCCGCTTCCTCGCCGGTAAGACTGTCGCAGCTAAGTAGGTAGTACTTGGCCTTCGCCATCCCGCAGAGCAGCGGCCAGCAAATCGCCGCGTGGTCGCCAGCGGTCACGCCGAGGCGGGTGTGGCCGTCGACAATTCTCGCGTTCCGAGCCGCGATCGACACATCCGCGAGCAGCGCGACGGCCAGTCCTGCCCCGACGCAGGGCCCGTGGATTGCCGAAACCACAGGCTTCGAGCAATTGATCACGTTGTAGACCAGGTCTCGAGCCTCTCTCATGATCCGAGTCCTGGCGGCGGGATCTCCGATCATCGATTCGATCATGTCGAACGAACCGCCGGAGGAGAACGCTTTTCCCTCTCCTTGTATGACTACTGCACGAACAGAATCGTCGCGGTCGATGATAGGCCAAATGTCACCAAGTTGCCGGTGTGCCTCGCTCCCAACCGCGTTCAGGTTCGGCCCGTCCAGAACTATTCTAAGAATGTGCTGTTCCGGCCGTTCGATACGGAGTGCCGTGAACGCACTATAAGTATCGTCAACCTTGCTCAATGAACTCATCCTCCGGCTCATCTGGTGTTGGCCTAAGCTTCGAAACCCGGACAGCGGCGGACAGGCCGAATCGTCCGCTGAGCCCTCAGTTATCGCGAGAGATCGAGCCCAGCAGCGTCTGTTCGCACCATTCCGCTAGACCTCTTCCCTTCATTCTGTAATATAGACATTCAAAATATTGAACAGTCAAGCTCGCACACTGAAGCGCCTACCTGGTGGAGGTTCTGAGGCCATGCCAAGCAATTCAAATGAAGGACCTGAGGTACTCGTTGAGAAGAAGGGACGCGTCGGCTACCTGACGCTTAACCGTCCGGATCGTTTGAACGCGTTCACCGTCGAGATGCTGCACCAGATTGAGCTCGGTCTGACCGAGTTCGACGAGGACGACAATATTGCGGTCGTCGTCTTGAAAGGAAAAGGCCGAGCCTTCTGCTCGGGCAAAGAGATTGGCGAGGCGTCAGCTGAATACTTCAATGTCACGGGCCATCGCGACCGGAAAGAGGTCAACCACCTTGGACTCTGGTTCCACCACACGTTCTGGGAATACCGGAAGCCGGTAATCTTGCAGTTGCAGGGCTACTGCTACGGCGGTGCGACTTTTTTTCTGGGCGTGACCGATCTCGTCGTCGCAGCCAGCGACACCCTCATCGGGTTTGCAGAGAGCAAGGCTTTCGCCGTCGAAGGAACTCTCGGAGGCTTGCCGCTGAGCATTGGACCA
>Ga0306926_10008707_pt1 | contig 11114 bp, 7 predicted proteins | sample flu12Cox44000178_FD_203759 | JGI IMG/M metagenome (GOLD analysis project Ga0306926, IMG submission 203759) | Lab enrichment of tropical soil microbial communities from Luquillo Experimental Forest, Puerto Rico - flux8day.12C.oxic.44.000.178 (v2)... | ecosystem: Environmental > Terrestrial > Soil...
AGAAATGTATCGACAACTTGAATTGTTTACAAACAAGTGACAATTGTGAAATTGCTCAGTGACAACTACGGGATACGGCAGGGCTATCTTCAGCAGCGTGATGGATCGAGAGAATCACGCCTTCACATTTAACCAATGGCCTGCATTGCTACACAAAGGCTCGCTCGAGACGAAGGCTTTATGAAGGATTCGGCGAGATGAATCCGCGTTTTGCAGAGGCGGTGATTGCTACGTTCCGTGAAGCTGACAGAGGCATTCACGTGCGGCAGCTCGCCCGCTTGAGCATTCGTGATTGGCACCGGGGTTTGCGTTGGCTTGACGCAAGTGGGCTTGCGCTTTATTTCAGGCAGCGGGTCGCTTCTTCCTGTCTGGATAAGTATATTCCGGCCGAGATAATCAATGCCCTAGACCAAAGATTGGAAGACAACAAGCAGCGAACCGTCGAGTTATTTCGGGAATTTGAGGCCATCAATAGTGCATTTCAGAAGAGTGGCGCTCATTATGTCAATCTAAAGGGTTTCACGCTAATTCCTGATTATTGCCCTGATCCATCGCTCCGCTGCCAATTTGATCTGGACTTCATGATTTCCCATTCGGAGTTAGGACTCTGCCAGGCGATTCTGCAGAGTTTTGGATACGCCGTCACAGGGAGACACGGGAATGTCGTTGAGTTGAAGGCTGGCAGTGGACGAGTCCCCTCAATTCGCGACTTGTACAAACCCAGGAGTCAACGGTCGGTAGAAGTGCATTTCGTGCCGCCGTCCGAAGCCACTCCGACAAGAGAGGACCGTGGCCTTCTGCGCCGACAGAACCGCGTCTGGAATGGAGTGACATTTCCGGCGCTCTCTGATGCTGACATGTTTCTAGCGCAGGCCAACCACCTCCTCCGGCATCTGAAAAGCGAATGGACACGTATCTCCTGGTTGCTGGAATTCAGAACATTCGTCAATGCCAGGACGGCAGACACGAAGCTCTGGCAGGACGTCCGCAATCAGGCTGCTACCAATGCTGAGGGCGCTCTTGCAGTCGGCGTTGCCACCTTGATCACAACCCAGGTGTTTGGGGACATCGGACCTTCTGAATTGCTCGGGTGGAGCATCGCAGCGGTTCCTGGATCCATGCGATTGTGGCTGAATCGCTACGGTAAAACCGTGCTGGAGTCGGACTTTCCCGGGACAAAGCTTTACCTGTTACTTGATTCGGAATTGTCGGATGGTGGAAATGTGCGGAAGACTAATGTGGGCAAGTTGTTTCCGCTGCACCGTCCACCTCGTGTTATTCATCCCGACGGGCGCGTATCGGTCCGCGCAATCCTCTCGCAGTTACGGTTCACACTCTTTCGCCTGCGGTTTCACATCGTTGAAGGTTCACGCTATGTGATTGCAGCACAACAATGGAAGCGGAACATAAGCAGACAGTGGGGATGAAGCTGGGAAATCGGTCTCGGGTTGTGTGAGTACGTTTGTCGTTTGAAGTTGGTGTGTAGAACAGGGACAGTGGGTCCCGTTCTATAGGTTGGATGTGGATTCACGAGTAAGGGTCGGGTCACGAGAACCTAAGTGACAGGGCGAAGCTATAAAAACAGTCATGGCAAGTAGCTCGAAAGTAGCTGGTGGTGTAGTCGCGAAGTCGGCTTTGAGGAACTTGGAGCGCATACCTGAAAACGCGAACTCCCGGCCACTGTTTGTGGGCACTGGACAGTGGTACGCGATCCAGACACGGTCACGCCACGAGAAGAGAGTCGCTGAGCAACTTAGAGCGAGGTCCATTGAATCGTTCTTGCCCATTCACCGCTGCCGCCGAAAGTGGAGAAACGGAGTGCTCGCCGATTTGGAACTACCGCTATTTCCTGGGTACCTGTTTGCGCGCCCTGCGATAGGGGAGCGGGCCCTTCTGTTGCAACTGCCGGGCATCGTCGGTTTTGCCGCCTCGACGGCTCATCCAACACCAGTTCCAGACGACGATATCGACGCGCTGCGAAAGATGGCGGAAAGCCTCGGAGCGGAGCCTCACCCATTTCTGAACGTAGGCGACCGGGTGCGCATTGTTGCCGGTCCTCTCGCAGGGTGGGAAGGAATTTTGATTAGGCGCAAGCAGGAGCTAAGGCTGGTGTTGTCCATTCAGATCATCATGCGCTCGATTTCCGTCGAAGTCAGCGAACTTGACATTGAGCTCACGCCGGCTGATCGACATAGGATCGTGTAACCAGCGAACTTCACGTCACTCGACAATTCCGTTGTCTCTCTGCGCAGAAGTCTCCAGCGGAATCATGCAGGTCAAAATGAAATCCCTCAAATTATCAGCGCTTGCGTTTATTGGCGTGGTGTCGTGTTTTGCTCTGTCTCAAGAAACAATCTCGGCGCCAGGAGCGCCAGACGCTGAGGGTCTGGCACCTTCACCGGCATCGATGTCCTCCATGGCCTTGCCCGCGGATCGGCTTATCGAACTGCTTCGGGAGAAACCGGAGTTATTGATCGAAGTGAAGAAGCTCGCCGCGCAGCGCCTCCAGGCACAGGGAATCGATGTTCAGGAAAATTCTATTACCGATGAGGAGCTGTTTAGCAAGATCGCTACAGACTCTAGTTTGCGATCAAATTTGACCTTATGGCTGCGAGCGCGTGGCTACGTGTCAGACTCCGAACTTCAACGATCGAAATCCGCTGCTCCAGACTTGGACGAAGAGGCAGGGCCTCAGTATCGCTCCACCCGGAGCAGGGCGATGACCGGCGATAGTGCCACAACTCTGCCGTACGGCCCCTCGGCTGGGACGACAACTTTAGGCTACGATCAATTGACTGAGCCTAGCGCCACAGGCATCGACAACCTCAAGCAGAACAGAGTCCTTCCAAACCCTGTGCCGAAGAGCGATTCCTCTGCTTACGAGCACGATCCCAATGCGGCGGACAGCCAGGAAGTGTTACATCGACCGGCTCCTTACAATCTGTTATCGATGCGTGACCTGTATACCCAGGTGCCCGATCGAAACTCGTCATTACGGCGATTTGGTTCAGACGCTTTTCTTAGCCGGGGAATGGGTTCGAAAACAACACCCTTCGACTTGCCAGTCGGCCCAGATTACGTTCTTGGCCCCGGCGACGGAATCAACATCGATGTTTGGGGAGGGATCTCTCAACGGTTTACCAGAAACGTCGATCAGGAAGGCAGACTGATGCTTCCTGAGGCCGGTCCGGTTGTAGTGGCAGGACTGACCTTAGAGCGGGCGCAGAAGTTGATCCAGGACGCGCTGACACCTCAATTCAGGAATGCACGCGTGGAGGTGACGATCGCCCGTTTTCGCACGGTTCGCATCTATGTGGTGGGCGACGTGCAGCGCCCCGGTGCGTATGACGTCAGTTCACTTTCCACGCCAATGAACGCCCTTTATGCCGCCGGTGGACCAACCGCAGTCGGATCGCTACGCATACTCCGACATTTCCGCGGCAAGCAGTTAGTCGGCGAAGTGGATTTGTACGATTTCCTGTTGCACGGACTGCGTAGCGATGGTGAGCGGTTAGAGCCAGGTGACACCCTGCTCGTTCCGCCTGTCGGTGCTCAAGTCACGGTCTCGGGTATGGTACGCAGACCGGCAATTTACGAGTTGCGGAATGAAACCAAACTATCCGAAGTCCTTGATCTTGCCGGCGGTCTGCTCGTGTCAGCAGCGATGAGAGAGGTCAAAGTCGAGCGCATTGAACAGCATGAGCAGAGAATCTCCATGAGCGTCCACGTTCCGGAGGGAGGTACACCCGATGCCTTAGTGAAGGCAATTCAGGCGTTTGTCGTGCAGGATGGAGATCACATTTCGGTCGCGCCCATACTCCCTTATAGTGAACGCACCATATATATCGAGGGTCACGTCATACGTCCCGGCAAGTATCCATATCGGGATAATATGAGCCTCAATGACGTGATCCGATCGTATCAGGACCTTCTTCCGGAGCCGTCCGATCACGCCGCGATTATTCGTGTACGCCCGCCGGACTACCGTCCCGAGACCATCGACTTGAGCCTTTCGGAAGTGTTGATTGGCAATGATCCAATTCACCTCCAGCCCTTCGACACCATCCGCGTGTTTGGACGATACGAAATCGACGCTCCGAGAGTGACGATCCAGGGCGAAGTGCAGCATCCGGGACAATACCCACTGCCCGAGGGCATGACTGCAGCCCAACTGGTTCGCATGGCGGGAGGATTTACCCGCAGCGCTCTCCTTGAAAGCGCCGACTTGACGAGCTACGAAGTCGTCCATGGCGAAAAGATTGTGAGCCACCGCACGACCTTGGATATCGGCCGTGCAGTAAAAGTCAGCGACTCGGCTGCTGATGCGGAACTCAAACCCGGCGACGTGCTGACCATACATCAACTCTCCGGTTGGAGCGACATTGGGGCCTCGGTCACGATTAAAGGGGAGGTTACCTACCCTGGAACTTACGGGATACAAGATGGGGAGAGACTCAGCTCGGTTTTGAGACGTGCGAGCGGGTTTCGGCCGGGCGCCTATCCGGCGGGAGCCGTGCTGCTGAGGAACCAGGTTCGTGAGATGGAGGAGAAGAGCCGGGCCGAATTGATACGGCAACTCGAGACGACGTCTGCCGGAGCTAAGCTCTCGCCAACTGTCAGCGGCCAGGAAGAAATCGGGACTATTCAATTCATCGCTGCACAACAGAAGCAGATCGTTCAGCAGCTGAAAAACCAGCCGCCGACTGGGCGTCTGGTGATCAAGATCAGCTCCGATATTGCCGCCTGGGAAAATACCCCGGCCGACATAGAGCTCCGGTCTGGAGACGTACTCACGATTCCGAAAAAGCCGAGTTTTGTTCTAGTGACAGGGCAGGTCTACAACAGCGCCGCACTTACCTTTGTTCCTGGCAAGAATGCCGGTTGGTACTTAAGCCATTCCGGAGGTCCCACCAGCATGGCGAGCAAGAAGGAGATCTTCGTGATTCGCGCCAACGGTTCGGTGATCGGGAAAGACTCGGGTGGCTGGTATAGCAACAACGTTCTGGAAACCAAGATGCAGGCTGGCGATATCTTGGTAGTTCCGCAAAAGATCCTGGGCGGTTCCAATACGTGGCGGAACCTGCTGGCGACGGCTCAGATAATGTCCTCGATTGCCATTACCGCGCACGTAGCCGGGTTCTAGCAGGCTGTATGCTTGGCCCCTGGACTGGCTGCTGTCTCCTTTGGACCATACTAGCGACAGCGCTCAGTTTGCAGGGCCAGGCATCGCCACGGGGCATTGATCCAACGTCGTCCGATGAAAAGCAGCGAAGCGCAGGCGACATGGCGTCTACCTATGTACCGCTGGACAGTTGGATATATTCGGCTTTCGATCGTCTGGCAGCGCTCGGCTATCTTCAGACCGGCTTTGCAGATTTGCGGCCATGGACGCGAATGGAGTGTGCTCGGTTGGTCTCGGAAGTCGGTGATCGAATGGCCGATGACGAGCCTGACTCCGCCGTAGTCGCACTGTATCGAAGCCTCTCCAGTGAATTCGCGCTCGAGTTGGAACGACAAGATGGATCTCCGAACTTAGGCTTGCAGGTCGAGTCTATTTACAACCAGATGATAAGCATCTCAGGACAGCCGCTTACGGATGGCTACCACTTTGCTCGAACGATTGAAAACAATTTCGGACGGCCCTACGGAGAGGGTGCGAATTGGTATAGCGGTGCTGCCTTGCGCGCCGAGGCAGGGCGGCTTGCTTTTTATGTGCGGGGTGAGTATCAGAGCAGTGGAACCGTTCCGGCGCTATCGCCTCAGGCTCAGGCCGCGATTGCGCAAGCGGATTTCACGCCAGCCGCCGCCCAAGGGCCACCCTCGGATATTTCTCGCTTCCGTTTGCTCGATGCCTATGTGGCATTAACTTTCAAGAACAACCAACTCTCTTTCGGACAACAATCTCTGTGGTGGGGCCCCAGCTACGGTGGACCGATGCTGTACAGCGATAACGCCGAACCGATCACGATGCTCCGCTTTGATCGAGTTAGCCCATTCAAGCTGCCTGGATTTTTGGGAGCTCTGGGTCCGATGCGCGTCCAATTCTTTATCGGACAACTGAGGGGCCAGCAATTCGTGAATATACCCATTCCGGGGCGCCCTGACGCTTCCCAGGTAGTAGGTCATCCCGGAGTCTCGCTGAATCCGCAGCCCTATATCCATGGTATGAAGCTGAGCCTCAATCCCACTCCCAACTTTGAGCTCAGCTTTTCGCGGACTGTGATTTTTGGCGGCCCCGGCTTCCCGGTAACCGCCGCGACTTTCTGGCGCAGTGTCGTATCAACAGACGGCGGAAGCGGAAGTGGAAGTAGTATCCAGGGTGATCCTGGTGATCGGCGCCAGGCATTCGATTTCAGCTATCGCATACCGGGCATTCGTGACTGGTTGACTTTGTATTTAGACGGGTTCGCCGATGACGAAGCATTCCCTCCGGCATATCCGACTCACAGCGCCTGGAGCCCGGGAATCTATCTGCCCAAATTGCCCCATCTGCACAAAGTTGACTTTCGTGCCGAAGGAGCGGTTACCCCGGATCGGCTATTTCCCGGATTCTTTTACTTCAATGTTCACTATCTGAGTGGGTACACCAATGACCGAAACCTGATGGGGAGTTGGATTGGGAGGCAAGGCAAAGGTTTCCAGTTGTGGAGTACCTATTGGTTTTCCCCCCGCAACACCGTGCAGGTGAATTATCGCAGCATGTGGGTTGACCATAGCTTCCTTGAGGGGGGATGGGTGAGAGACTTGGGTGTCAACGCCAATATTGCCCTAGGGCGAGAGTTTTCGCTACAGGCTTCAGCACAATATGAACGTTGGAACTTTCCGCTGCTTTCAGCGCGTGATGTGCGAAACGTGACCACCTCCTTACAAATCTCTTACTCTCCTCGCTGGAATGTACATTAATGACAGAATACAACAAAACAACGTTGAAAACGCCGGAACACAGCGTAGAAGTCAACATCAAAGTGAGCGGCGGCGACAGATGGGTTCCCAACATTTCATTGCTTTGGGAACGGCGAAGAACGCTGTTGCGTGTCGCGATCGTTTCTCTCCTGCTTAGCGCGGCGATCGCCTTCCTCATTCCGAAGCAATACGAGTCCTCCACCCGGATAATGCCGCCGGAGCAGCAGGGGATGGGTACCGCGATGCTAGCGGCGCTCGTCGGCAAGGCCATGCCGGGCGCCATGAGTGCTTTAGCCGGGAGCATGCTGGGGATGAAGGATACGGGCGCTTTGTTTGTTCAGTTGTTCGAGAGCGGGACGATTCGAGGCCAACTGGTAGACCGCTTCGACCTGCAACGAGTTTATCGGAAGCGCTATCGGCAAGACACGGTAAAGAAGCTCGCTCACCAAACCGAAGTTACTCAGGATCGGAAGAGTGGCATCATCACGATCGTTGTGGCCGATACGAGTCGTGAGCGAGCTCGCGATATGACCCAAGCTTATATAGATGCCTTGGACGACCTTTTAATTAAGGTAAATACTTCGACTGCAAAACGAGAGCGCGAATTTATTGAGCAGCGACTGGTGACTGTTCAAAGCGATTTGGAAAACGCTCAGCTTGCACTCAGTGACTACGCCAGTAAAAACACCACCCTGGACGTTAAGGAACAAACAAAAGCCATGATCGACGCGAGCGCCAAGCTAGAGGCGGAACTAGTCGTCGCCCGAGCCGAAAGCGACTCGATGAGCCAGATTTATGGTGAAGGCAACGTACGAATGCGGGCCGCCAATGCAAGGGTCGGTGAGTTGGAGCGTGAATTGAAGAAAATAAGTGGGTCCCAAGGCGGCAGGCAGGAAGAGGCTTCGGGGCCGGATCGCCTTTACCCATCCCTTCGGGAATTGCCAATCGTAGCCGTGCGATGGGCTGATCTTTATCGGCAGGTCAAAATCAAAGAGACTGTATATGACCTTCTGACCGAGCAATATGAGCTGGCGAGAATCGAGGAGGTGAAGTCAATTCCAAGCGTAAGGGTGATCGATGCGCCGAGCTGGCCAGAGAAGAAGTCATTCCCCCCACGGCTCATTATCATGCTGGTGTTCACGACCTTAACTGTATTTGGTTCGGCTATGTTCTTGATAGCTGCCGAACGATGGAATCAAGTCTCACCGCAAGACGCACGCAAGCAGTTAGCCAATACTGTCTGGCTGGCGATCAAAAATGATGCAAAGCAAATCCGTCGTCATACCTGTGGGTGGAGGCTCTCCTCTGGAGACTAGCGGCAGGTCCGTCGTTGCCGTGTTGACCGCAGCCCATAGCTATGTCATGGCACTGCGCCACTCCGTCCGAGCCCGGACTAGCCTGGCCAACGCAATGTATGGCATAGGCGACTATGTCGCACAACCGGTCGCGATGTTGTTGGCAGCCCGGTTCCTGCTCGATCGACTCGGTTTGCCACAATACGGCTTGTGGATGCTGGCAGCGGCGGCAGTCAGCGGCGCCAGCCTCGTGTGCACGGGGTTCGGTGACGCCGCGTTGAAGTACGCATCTGTGTACCGTGGCCAGGAGAACAAAGCGAAGCTGCAACAGGTCCTGCGTGTCAATCTGACTATCAACCTGGTATTGAGCTGCATGCTGGCGGCCTTGATCTGGTGTGGCTCGCCCTTGGCCGCCAACAAATGGTTCCAAATCGATGTGTCCTTAAGAGCCGCAGCAACCGTCGCATTCCGGATCGGTAGCGTAATCCTGGTGGTTCGATCTGTCGAAAGCGTTTTTACTGGTGCGCTCCGCGCCCACGAGCGCTATGGTCCATCAGTGCAAATCAGTGTTCTGTCACGCATTGTGATTGTTGTGAGCGCTTGTGTTCTGGTGTCGCGGGGGCAGGGAATCATTGCGATCATGGTTGCCACCCTCGCCCTTGTTACTGCCTCGGCGATCTTGCAGATCACGGCGACGTGGATGGTCATCGGACCTATGTCCATGGTCCCTGCGATCGACAGAGATGCGTTCTTGGAGGTGTTTGGCTTTGGTTGCTACAGCTGGTTGCAGGCGGTCGCCGGATGCATTTTTAGCCAAGCAGATCGCATGCTCATCGGCGTCCTGTTAGGCACCTCTGCTGTTGCATCTTACAGTGTTTGCATTCAGGCGGCACAACCCATACATGGCCTGATCGCTGCCGGATTACATTTTGTGTTTCCCCATCTTAGTGCCCGGTTGTCGACGGCGCAAGTGACTGAAGTCAAGACAGTGGTGCGCTTTATTTTCTGGTTGAATCTGGTACTTGCGGTTGTTCTCTGTGTTCCCTTTGTATTGTTCAGCCAGCTATTACTTCGCCTTTGGATCGGCCCAGCATTCGCGCACCAAACGTGGATGGTACTCTCCATTATCGCCGCGGGCTTTGGCTTGCTTGGGCTTAACGTCACTGGCCATTATGCTTTGCTTGCCTTGGGGCGGGCGAGGTTAGTCTCCCTGTTGAATCTCGCTGGCGGAACTGCGATGTTGGTGGCCATGATCCTGTTGGCCCCTCGCTTTGGACTTGTCGGAGTGGCGGCTGGACGCCTTCTTTACGGGCCAGTCACCCTCGTCATGTATTGGCATCTCCGGTCGATATTGTCGCTGGGACCCTCTGCACGTTCCGAGACGCCAGGACCGCTTGTGGCCGGAGAATTTGAAGCGCAATAGCGGTATGGGGATGGTCTGGGGATGATTGAACAAGCAGATCAACGCAGCTCTTTGCTGTGCAAGGCGACTGGATTTTTCCTGGCATTTCAAGTTTGCTCGACCTTCCTTCTATTTCAATCCGAACCTCAATTAGGGACCGGGACGACGATAGGAGTGACACTCGCCTGGCTCATGATCATATTAGGTTATTCCGTCGTTAATCCACCCTCGAGGCGGGACCGGTTGACATTTCCCAAGCCGCTTTGCTGGATTGCGATGTACCTGGCACTTGGCGTCGCGAGTTTGATTTGGACCGAAGCAGGTTCGGTCGCTGTCGCTGCATGTTACTGGTCAGCAACTGCGGCTGACGTAATCATCATTTACGTTTTACTTCGCTACGAGCCCGTCGAACAGAGGGCTTCTGGAATAATGTACGGCTTTATCAGCGGAGCGGCCGCCGTCGCCTTAATTGCTTGGGTGATTCCTGCGACGGCCGACCTGCGACTGGGCCACGAGGAGTTTTTGCACCCCAACCTGATTGGGTTCGAATTTGCGATCGCTGCCCTATTTGCAGGTTTTCTGGCGCAAGAGAATGAGAGTTCCATGTGGCTGGCCGGCGCATTTGTTGTGACACTAATTCGGACATTAAGTAAGGGCGCTATTGCCGGTTTTGCCTTTGCTGGGCTGTACTTTCTAGTGCGGGGGCTCAAACTAAGTGCAAGAGCACGTTTTTATACAGGGCTAGCTAGTACCGTTGTGTTGCTGGGCTTTTGGGGGCTCCTCGAAACTTATATCGATCTTTATACCCAGGGTAGCAACCTTGAGACGTTAACTGGCCGAACCTATATCTGGACACAGTCACTAGAGATAGCAGCGGAAAAACCATGGTTCGGTCATGGCTTCGACTCGTTTCGCTGGTTATTCCCCCCATTTAACGACTTTCAGCCCTGGCAGGCGCATAACGAAGTGATTCAACAGTTTTTCACGTACGGTATCGTCGGCGTCCTGATTGTCGGCGGAGCCTATTGGTCTTTTTATAGGCAGGCGCGACTGTGTACCAAAGACTCTCTGAGGTCTCTCGCCATCGCAATTCTCATATTGACCCTTGTCCGGGGCCTGGTTGACACGGACAGATTCGAGTTGTGCTTTCCCCTGTGGTTGATGACGCTGCTCGCCGTCCCACTTGCGCACCGGCTTACGCCGAAGCCTGTATCTCCATCATGACTCGTATCCCTTCTATATCAATTGTCACGCCATCTTTGAATCAGGGCGCCTTCCTGAGCGAAGCGTTACTTAGTGTACGGGAACAGAAATACAGCGAGCTGGAGCACCTGGTGATTGATGGCGGATCGGGCGACGATACCATAAAAATACTTTGCCGATACTCTGAGGAAGCTTGCTGGAAGCACCTGCGTTGGACATCGGAGCCGGATCATGGACAGAGTCATGCACTGAACAAAGGTTTTGCTAAGGCCAGTGGTGACATCATCGGCTGGCTGAACTCGGATGATCGT
>Ga0306926_10008708_pt1 | contig 11114 bp, 11 predicted proteins | sample flu12Cox44000178_FD_203759 | JGI IMG/M metagenome (GOLD analysis project Ga0306926, IMG submission 203759) | Lab enrichment of tropical soil microbial communities from Luquillo Experimental Forest, Puerto Rico - flux8day.12C.oxic.44.000.178 (v2)... | ecosystem: Environmental > Terrestrial >...
GGTGGCGGCCAGGACGAACTCGCATTGGCCGCCAAGGAACTCGATGCGCAGGCGCGCCCCGACGGTGCGCGCGTCCTGTTCATCGGCGACCTCTATGCGAAATCGAGAGTGCAGATGCGGGACATTCTCGCCAAACGCGGACTGCCGACGAGCGAGGATCACGCGGGCATTCCCGACACCTCGTCGCTGCTCTACCTCCAGGCGGAGCCGGGGCAGTGGGTCCACCCGGAAAAGATCGAACTGGCGGATGCCAAAACCGGCGTTCAGGGACATCCCCAATTCGCCACGGCCGAACTCGGCAAGGTCTATCTGGATTTGAAGGTCGATCTCGCCGTCAAGCAGATTCGGTCGCTGCTGGCGAGCAGCAAGTAGCGCGGGCGACGCGGCGCTTATCTCTTCGCGAGAAGGTGTCGCATGGATCCGGCGGCCTTGCGGCCGTCACGCGGCCGGCAAACCGGCTGCGCGCGGCCTCACGATCCGGCGCGCCGCCGAATTAACGAGTGGGGCCGGGAATGCCAGACGACGAGCCGGCCATTCGACCCCATCAAGACTTGATGATCCTCCAAACGGAGGATTGGGTGATCAATCATCGCGTCGATTCGGCTCTGCCGGGCTACCTCATCCTGGCAACGCGCATGCCGACGAATGAACTCTGCCTTTTGGACCCGCGGGCACTGGCCGAACTCGGGAAGCTTTTGGCAAAGGCACAACTGGCACTAAACGCAATTCTAAATCCTGAGCACCTGTACATTGGCCGATACGGTCACATGGCCGGACATGCACTTCATTTTCATATCATACCCGTGTGCGGTTGGGTGAAGCAGAGCTTCTTCAGGGACCCTCGGTACCGCGCTCTCCAGGCTCTGTCGGAACGCCCCGCGGCGGACGAAACAGATGGAGCCGAACTTACTTTGTTTATTTGGCGAGAGTTTTGTGAACGCCGTGACCCTCCCGCAATCTCCGGTCCTTCCGTCGATGAGGTTGTCGATCGGCTGAAGATATTGATGGCTGGGGCCGGAACATGGTGAGGGAATTCGAGCGGTCCTGCCGACGCCCGTTCGCCTCGCTCATTCGGTGCATCACCCCTTCACAATCGCACGAGACATCGACGATGTGAGCGTATCAACCAGGCGCCATCACTCGGGCCGCCTGGGTGCCGACGACTTCCAAGCAAAGGCGATCGTGGTGCTCGCGGCCATATTCGTCGAAAACTCGCACCGTGATGCAGTGGGTGCCTGCTTCGAGATCGGCGGGAAGGCGCGCGACCCAGATGTGCGAGCAAAGCTCCACCTCGGCCCAAGGCTTCTTGGTGGCTCGGTTGCGGGCGAACACTTCCTGGACGAACGGATCCGGCCGGCTCTCGCGTGTCATCCTCACCGGCGCCCGGTCGTCGATCCGGTACTCTACGGTGGTGCGCGGGCCACCGTCGAAAAAATTGACGACCACGGTGGTGGTGGAGGTCTTGTCCTGAGAGATCGGCGAGCCGAACATCAGGCCCATTCGGGAATCGCCGTCGAACCTGTTTTGATGCAGGTCGCTGTCGAGGACGATGCGCATTTGCCGTCCCTCGGGCTCCTTCGCGGCCCGGAATCGCGTCGTGTAGCGGTTGCCGTCGACACGCAGAACGTGGAACCCATTGGGGTTGCCGTCCGGACTGTCCGCGACCGCCACGCCGCGGTGATCATAGGGACCGCTCCACCACGAGCCGGACACTGCCGTGAGGACGTGATGATGATGCGGCGACTTCCCCGGGTATCCGCCGCCGAAGTAATGGTGCTCGGTCGTGTGGGTGTGGCCCGAAAAGCTGACGCTCGGGCGGTCGCCGAGGAGCTCGAGCAGTGCGGCGCAGTCCGACGTGTTGGTTGTCGGATCGTTCGGATCAAGGTAGGTGCGCAATGGAATGTGCATGGCGGCGACGACCAGCCGATCCGCGGGCGTATGTCTCAGCACGGCGGAAACGAAGGCCAGCTGCCGCTCGCCGAACCGGCCCCGGTACTTGCCATTGCCGAGATAGTCGACGTTGTCGAGCATCAGGAAAAGTGCGCCGCCATACTCGAAAGCATAGTAGTCGGGGCCAAAGATCCGCTTGAATGTTTCGCGGGAGAATTTCCGGTCGGGCGCCTCGAAATTCAGGTCATGATTGCCGACAATATTATGCCAGGGTATGCCGATCTGCCCGATGATGCGGTTGTAGCGGTCGTAGAGCGACAGATTATCCGACATCATGTCGCCCGTCGTCATGCCGAACGCAGCCTTGGTGCCGATCAGCGCGTTCACCACGTCGGTGCGGATGAAATCGATCGCAGCCGGGCTCTCCGCATGGGGATCGGTCAACAACAGCACGTCGAAGCAAGCGGGCTCGTCAGCCTTTTTCAGGGCGAAATCGACCGAGCCGGGCAGCGGGCCGGTGGGGTCGATGCCGCGATAGCGCAGACCCAGATGGGACGGCGTCCCCTTCGGTTGATGAATGTAATAGAAGCGAGGCAGCATGACGCCGCGATCGACCGGCGGGGCGTAGCCGGTCGGCTTGATCACGTGTATGACGGCTTCATCATCGAGCGGCAATGTGTATCGGCCGTCGCGGCCGGTCTTCACCACATCGCGTCCGTTGGAAACGAGCACGCCGGCAATTCCGGGATCATCGGGTCGACGCACGCCGGTTCCCGAAGTATCTTCGAAGACGATGCCGGTCACCACAGACTGACCGCCGTCGACCGCGAAGGCCTCTCCGTTGGACGAGGCTGCAGCCGCAACCGTGATGGCCGCTGCACCGCCCTTCACGATATCGCGACGAGTGACCAGATGGTTTTCCACCATCACGTCTCCGGAGAAGCAGCGGCTGCATGGCCGCGCTCGGCGCTGTGCTCGGGGCCACAAACCCTCGGCCGGCCGTCAGTTTGACGTCCGTGTCGAGGCGGTCAGGCCCGCCTTGGCCCGCGAATCGCAAAAGCGAATCACGTCGCAGAGGAAGGTGCCAGCGCCGTCTGACAAAGACTCGACGCTTATGCGACGGCTTGATGAATCCCGGCGAAGCCCAACTTTTCGCAAATCCAGGCGACAAATCGAAATTCAAAAGTGTCGCGCTGGTGGAGCGTTTCCGAAATTCGAATCATATCGATATCAGCCTCGTCCAGAGGAGCGCGCCGTTGCGCTTATCTCGAAAGACGGCCACCAGCGAGGTATCGGGCGTGCGGCCATCCTTCGAAACGCGTCGCCCCAATCGCCCGCCCGCTCTCCCGCGCGCTCAGAAGTCCGGCGTCTGCGCCGTGGGAACCGGCGCGTCCAAGCCCACAAAGTAGGGATTCTCCGCGCAGACCGCTTCCGGCCAGTCGCCGATGAGGCGCCGATAGGTAACCCGTCCTGACCAGGGTGTGGTGAAGACGCCGGGGTCCTCCACGGTGAATTCGACTTCTAGCCCCTTCTTGGTCGTGTCCGGGTCGATGGTACCGCGCCCGTAAGGGGGATTTGGCCTGAATTCGGCTCCGTGCTTTTTCTGGGCTTCGGCGGCGGCTGCGCCGTCGATCAGGCGGTAGCGTTCGACCACGTGCAGCGCCTTGCTGTAGGGGGTGCCGAACGCATCGACTGTCGAGAACGGCCCGACCTTGATGCCGACGGTGTCGATCACCAGCGTGTCGCCCTCGTAGTGGCCGACCGAGTGGCCCTGCCAGCTCGGTTTCAGGTCCTCGGGATGCGTCGCGTTCAGGCGAACATGGCGCACCGTGTTGTAGAGCAGGTAGAACAACGTGACCTCGTCTCTCCCCTGCAAAATCTGCAACCCGAAATGAAGCGACATGACAAAGGGCGGGGGCTCGGGCGAGCAGGTATTGTGCAGGTCCGGCGCCACCGTGCCGCCGAGGGCCAAGTCGGCGTATTTCTTGACGGCCGCTGCGGCCTCGGGTTTCAGGATCGGGTTGGTATGATCGCCGGCCCACGGATTGACGATTCCGCAACATGCGTCCCGCGCGACCACGGTGCCGTCGGCCCTGCGGACCGAGTTGACGATGGGACCGGGACCTGAAGCCGGCGGTTCGAAAAACAGCATGTCCCGCCCCCATTGGCCGGAGAACTCGGGAATGGGAGAACCGCCCTCGGCGGCCATCGCCGAAGCAACGAATGCCGCCGCGGAAACGACGAACGCGATCGTCATGGCGGAGAACCGGCACGGAGAACGCACAGGGATACCGGACATGAGCCCCTCCTTGGTGCAAGCAGTCATTATACATCATACGGCGTGCGGGGGAGGTGCAAAACTCACGCGCCGCGATGCGATGGCGGTCCCACCTTTGATCCGGCACCGACATTTCAAACACCGAGGCGGCCAGGAAGATGAGCCGCGCGCCGTCGCTCACTGCGCGATGGTCCAGTTGCGGTGGTACACCGGTCGCGTGTGAGCCACGCCGGCGACGCGATCGGCGTTCCCGGTTTTCACCCATCCGCGAACGAGGACACGCCCCGAGATGTGACATTGTCTTGTAGCCAAAACGTAATGCTCCGGTCACCTGTGTGGCTTGTGGTCGGCCCGGGGGGCGGGCGTTTTTTGCGTGCCTCCGACATAGAGGAGGCAAAAACGATGTTTCATCCGAGATTTCAATGGGCAATGTGTGCGTTGGCTCTAACCGGAGCAGTGGGGTGTGGAAGTTTCCCCGTCCAAGCGGGCACTGTGAAAAAAGTGTTCGTGATCGCGATGGAGAACCACAACTGGACGCAGCCCAGCAGTCAAACCAACCCCCAGCAGATCTTTCAGAATCCGGCTGCGCCGTTCATCAACAGCCTAGTGAATGGTACGTCCGGCATCAGCGATCAGGTCGCCTATGCAAACGGGTACATCAACGCCGGCATCGGTGTTCATCCGTCGGAACCCAACTACATTTGGGCCGAGGCAGGCACGAACTTCGGCGTGAATAATGATGACGATCCCTACCACACGAACTGCACCCCGGATACCGTCCAGTCCTCCACTCAGCATCTGAGCACGTTCATCACGATCAACAAAAAGGCCTGGAGGTCGTATCAGGAGGACACCGACGTGGACCTCGCCACCAATACGCCGCTGCCGGCGAGTTCGTGGACCGTTCCGCTTTTCAGCCATAGCGGCACTTTTGCTCCCGGAGTCAACGCGTACAACTATTCGAACCAGTACAATACGCGGCCAAGCACAATCCGATGGTGTACTTCAGAGATACGAACGGTGGATGCGATACGACCACCTCGAATCCACTGAGGCTGAATTATGCCCCGCTGCAGCAGTTGGCGCTCGATCTGGCGAATAATTCAGTGGCGGACTACAACTGGATCACGCCGAACCAGTTCAACGACCAACACACGACGCTCGCCAACGGTTACGGCCAATATCCCAACAGTGGCAGCACGGCCGATTCCGCCAGGATCGCTCAGGGCGACAATTTCCTGGCCCGGATCGTGCCCTTGATCATGGCGTCGGACGCCTATCAGGACCACGGATTGATCGTGCTGTGGTGGGATGAGAGCGAAGGCGGAGATGATCCCAGCAGGACTCTGCCTTTCATCATCATTTCCGGGGACGCGCATAAAAATGTGAATGGGGTGCCGTATTCGAATACGATCCAGTATTCCCACTCGTCCTTTCTGCGCACCATGCAGGAAATCTTCAACGTCAATCCTCCGCGCTACCCATGGCTTGGTGGCGCCATAACCGCAAACGATCTGTCGGATTTGTTCAGCCCGGGCGCGATCAAGTAACCGTCTGATTCACGCGGCGAATATCACAAAGCGAAAGGGCATGCAGCTGCGTTGCATGCCCTTGTCGTTGGCGTGCTGCGCGTCGCCCCCATCGATGTCGTCGTAATCGTCGCCGCCCGCGATCGTGACAAACACCACCAGAAACGACACCTCGCGCGGCGGATGCATGACGCTGCAGGCCGGCCACGCATCCCTCTTCGTCGCGAAGCGATCGAGCAGCGCGCGCAGGCATGGCTTGACAGGTTCATGAGCACATTCATAAGCTCGCCAAAAATAACGATGACGTGTTGACGATCCGAGCCATCTACGTCGGAGGAGACACGCGATGCCGCCTGCGAATTTCGCATTTTGGCTTGGATCGGTAGCCATTGCCGGCCTAGTGGGAACCGCTTCCCTCGCTCAACAAGCCCCGAAGAGTGGAACCGCGCCGTGCTTTGGCTTGAGTTGCCCCTCGCAGCCCGCTCCCGAGCCACCGGCCAACAGTGAGACCAGGGCGCCGGACAAGCCCTACGACTGGAAAGCGAGTTTCGCAGCCTACCCGGTCGGCAAAGTGCCACGGACAGCTGACGGCAAGCCGGACCTGCAGGGCATATGGAGCCGCTCCATCCTCACGCCGATCGAGCGGCCGGGCAGCGCACCCGACAGGTTGGAATATGATTCATCGGTCCGGGCCGAGCTCGAGGATGCTGCGCAGCAAAGACAGTTCGACCTTCGCTCCGAACCCACCAATACTCCGCCGGGCGAAAAAACCACCGATGCGTACAACACGTTCTGGAGAGACGGGTTTTGGTTCAAGGTGCCGATGACGAGTCTGCGCACCTCCCAGGTCGTCGATCCACCGAACGGGCGGCTGCCTCCGCTTACTCCTGCCGCCAGGGAGCAACGCAGTCGTGCCGACTACTTGCTCAATCGTCCGGCGACTGGTCCGGAAGACCGGCCTCCTTCAAGCCGGTGCATTCGGCCGATCGGCGTTGGTCCGCCGTTTACCGGTTCAGGTCCCGGCGGGCAGGAATCCACTTTGGAGATTATTCAGGGCCCCAAGGCGGTGATCGTTCGTGTGGAGGCCCTGCGATCGCAGTTGATCTACCTGGACGGACGCCCACGTCCCCCCGTGAGCGTCCATCTGGAGACGGGTGCCGCGCGCGGACACTGGGAAGGCGATACGCTCGTCGTCGAATACACGAATTTCGCGGGGGATGTCGACGGTACTGCGAACAAGCGTCTCACCGAGCGCTGGAAGCGCCTGGATGACACGCACTTGCTTTACGGATTCACGATGGACGATCCGGCAACCCGGACGAAACCGTACAGTATAGAATTCGTCATGTGGCGGCTGACGGATCAGGAACACCTCGTGGAGTATGCGTGCCACGAAGGCAACGTCAATCTCGAATTCACGTTGTCCGGGGCACGGGCTAAAGAGAGGGAAGAAGAGGAACAACAGAAGTAGCAGCCAAGTGCATCGGCAACGATCGGCGCGGAGACGAAGGCCATGAAACATCGAAACCTATTGATGTTTGTGCTTGTCGCGATAGCGATGATTCCCCTGGCCCTGATTTCCCTGGCCCCTCCGGCGAGCGCGCATCACTCGTTTGCGGCCGAATACGATGCGAACAGGCCAGTGACGCTGACGGGATCCGTGACCAAAATGGCATGGATCAATCCTCATTCATGGATCTACATCGATGTCAAAAAGCCTGACGGAAACGTCGAGAGTTGGGCCGTCGAGGCGGGCCCTCCGGGTACATTGGTAAGAGCGGGGTTCACCAAGGACTCCTTGGCTGCCGGCACTGTGATCGTCGTGAACGGCTACCGCGCCAAAGACGGAGCTTTGCGAGCGAACGGGCGCGATATCACGCTGCCCGACGGGCGATTGCTGTTCGTCGGCGGATCCGCCCCCGACGCACCAAGGTGAGGAAACGCGAATATAAATCAAATACAGTCTCGGCGTTCTGAAGAAGAGGCGCAGCATGCCTGATCACAATCGCGGCGGTCGACGGACGGGCGTCGTGGCATTGGCCTTTGCGATCGGAGCAGGCACCTTGGCGATATCGGCTTGGGCTGTCGCATCTGCTCAGGAGGGATCGGCCGTTACCTACAGCACGAACGAATTGGGCATGGAATTCGTTTCGGTTCCCGCCGGGCAGTTCCCGATGGGGTGCTCGGAAGGTGCAAAGCCGGTGGAATGCAGCGCCGACGAAAAGCCGCGGCACACGGTAGAAATCACCAGAGCTTTCGATATCGGAAAGACCGAAGTCACCCAAAAGCAATGGCAAGCGGTGATGGGCTCGGATCCCAGTCGCTATAAGGGCGATGCTCTTCCCGTGGAACAAGTCAGCTTTCAGGATGTGCAGGCGTTCCTCGGCAAACTGAACGCACGCAACGACGGTTTCCTCTATCGGCTGCCGACCGAAGCCGAATGGGAATATGCGGCGAGGGCCGGCACGGCGGACCAGTTTGCGGGCGCGAAAGTGGCGAACTCGCTCGCCAGGCGTTCGCCACCGGACGATTGGGCCTGGTACAACGTGGAGAAGACGCAACCCGTGGCAAATAAAAAGCCCAATGCTTGGGGCCTCTACGACATGCGCGGGAACGTGGCGGAATGGGTGCAGGATTGGTACGACTCCAGGTATTACGCGAAGAGTTCGATGCCTGACCCCAAGGGGCCGGACAGCGGTGATGGGGGGCGGGGAGTGCGCGGCGGGACCTTCCACGACGATGGGCCATGGCTGACGCGCGTGTCGCTTCGCATGCATTTTTCCGAGGATTACCGACACTTTGACCTCGGTTTTCGGCTCGTGCGCGAGAAACGCTAGAACCAAGTGGGGAATCGGCGTGAACAGGACGCTTTTCGTCGTGAGTTCCATCGGCGCGGTCGTTTGTTTTTCCGCCGCTGCGCTGGGGCAGGCCGGGGCGCCCACCCAAAGGGTTCACATTCCCGGTATCCCAAATGCAACCTCGCTTTATCCCAAGTCGGGGGATCGCGGGGATAACTTCGTTTCGATCGGCTGTGTGGCCAAATCCCCCGAGGGGGAATTCCGCATTACAGACTGGAGAGGCGGCGAGCGGCCATCCATAGCGGGTGCGCCGCCGTTTGCCGCGACGGCGCCGCTGGTGTTTCGGCTTCAGGGGGATCCCGAAATGCTGAATTTCCAGGTGGGCCATGAAGTACAGATCACCGGGCCGATCATGGAGAAAGCCGACGCCTCTCGGCCCGCGGGAATGAAGGTGGAATCGATTTTGTACCTTTCCCGAAACTGCTGGAAACGGGGAACGACGACGGCGGAAGAACCGGCCAAGCCGAAACCATGATGAGCTACTGCTCGATTCGAAACGGAGGATATGAATGCGAGCTTCCCACAAGTACATGGCCCTCACGGCGATCCTCCCGGTGATCATGCAGGGGATCATCCTGTCGTCGGCCTTCGCGCAGAAGACGACGAAGCGCCCCGCGGCCCGCCCGCCGGCCCCTGCCGCTGCTCCGGCCGCTGCCCCGAATTATAGAGCCCCGCGCGCCGCCGATGGTAAGCCGGACTTGAGCGGGATCTGGCAGGCCATGAACACGGCCGAATGGGATGTTCAAGCCCATGATGCGAAGGCAGGACCACTCGTCGTCATGGGGGCGGCGGGCGCAATTCCCGCAGGCCTCGGCGTCGTCGAAGACGGGCCGCTTCCTTATCGGCCCGAGGCGCTCGCCAAGAAGAAGGAAAACGAAGCGAATTGGCTCGCTCTGGATCCGGTCGTCAAATGCTTCCTGCCCGGCCTGCCGCGGGCGACCTACATGCCATTTCCATTTCAAATCGTGCAATCGCCGCAATACGTGTCGTTCAATTATGAATTCGCCTTCGCCTCACGCGTCGTGAATATCGGGATGAAGAGCAGCGCTCCGGTCGATTCCTGGATGGGTTGGTCGAGCGGTTCGTGGGACGGAGACACGTTGGTGGTCGACGTGACCGGCATGGTCGAGGATACCTGGTTCGACCGGGCAGGAAACTATCACAGCGACGCCTTGCACCTCACCGAACGTTACACACCCACCAGCGAGAATACGCTTCTCTATGAAGTGACCGTCGACGATCCCAAGGTCTACACCCGTCCGTGGAAGATGAGCATGCCGCTGTACCGGCGCATGGAAAAGAACATGCAATTGCTGGAATTCAACTGTGTGTCGTACGTCGAGGAACTCATGTACGGGCATCTTCGCAAGGTTCGAACCCCCGGCGAAATAGAAGAAGAGGACAAGGCCCCGGGCCAGAATCCGGGCGGAAACTAAATCGTCCCACTCACCGGGGAATCGTGATGGCCGGGCGTTTCCCGGCCATCACGATTCCGGGGATACTGCGCCTTGTACGGGGATCGCCGGGACAAGCCCGGCGATGACGTGCTCGGGATGGCTCGATGTCATCGGAACATGCTCTAAGAGGCGCGCCAAGCCTCGGCCTAATTTCGGCAGAAATTCGGCAGGGCACGCGTTCCGTATTTGGAGTGCTGTGTCTTCCCAGCAATAGACAGTACGGCCCGACGAATTCTACTTACGAAGAATCAGCGGACGACCGCTGTTGTGTTGCAAACCAGTCGAGGAGATTCCAATGAGAAAGACGATTGCGGCGGCGGCCGTTGCATTGCTGGCGACCACGGTCGCGGGCGCCGCGGCCGATATGTCGATGCCGCTGAAGGCACCGCCTGTCCCATATTTCACGTGGGACGGCTTCTATCTGGGCGTGAACGTGGGTTACGGTTGGGGCGACAATCAATGGACCTCTCAGGGCGCTTTTGAACTCCCAGGGGTCACCGTGACCAATTTCGATCCTGGCACCAATCATGTGCTGGGCGGCGTTCAAGCGGGCGCCAACTACCAGTTCGGAACCTGGGTGGCCGGCATTGAAGCAGACGTGATGGCCCTGGGCGCCAAAGAGAGCGCCACCGGCAATATTTTCATAGGTGGTGTGGCGGCGCCGGGAATCACAGTAACGGGGACCTCGCAGGACGATTGGCTCGCCCTGTTCACGGGACGATTGGGATGGGCTTGGGACCGCGCGCTGCTCTACGTGAAGGGCGGCGTGGCGGCAGGCCAGACCAAAGACAACTTCAGCCTGTTCGCTGCTGGGGCCCCCGGGACGTTCATCGACTTTGGGACGAAGACCAATGTGCTGGTCGGAGGGACCATCGGAGCCGGCATCGAATACGCCTTCGCGCCGCACTGGACGGCCAAGATCGAATACAACTACGTCGATCTCGGATCGAACACGGAAAACTTCAACATTGTCACTGGCGGAGTGGGGGGCACTTTGACGTTTCGCGAAGACATCGAACATAAGATTACAGCGGATTCCGGTCATATGGCAGCATAGCCTGCATGTTTGTAATAATGGGCGCATTCCCGCGGCTTGAGGATG
>Ga0306926_10008710_pt1 | contig 11113 bp, 10 predicted proteins | sample flu12Cox44000178_FD_203759 | JGI IMG/M metagenome (GOLD analysis project Ga0306926, IMG submission 203759) | Lab enrichment of tropical soil microbial communities from Luquillo Experimental Forest, Puerto Rico - flux8day.12C.oxic.44.000.178 (v2)... | ecosystem: Environmental > Terrestrial >...
ACCAACAGCCAATTTCCGCTGACGGGAAAGTTCACGGCTTTCACCGGCCCGGCGATGGCCTTCAGCGTATTTCCTCACCTGATCGTTGCGAGCTATTCAGGCGGCGGCGTGGACAGCGTCTCAATCGTCGTCCCCCAGACTGATCAGCCGATCGTTGAAGGCACGTTGATAAACAACGCTGCCTTCCTTACTCGATTCCAGAATGGCACGGGATTGCTTGTCAGCACGCTCGACGTGACCTTCGTCTCACCTGCCGTGCTGGCAATGTTCCACCTTGAGGGCCAAACGTTTCTGCCAGATGCCGTGCTGTCGGCGACCTTCGCTGATGACAATTTCGACGGAACCACGGTTGTCGGTGAACTCGGCGGCGGAATGATCACGATTGAAACGACGAGCGCTGCATCCGAACCCGGATCGCTCGCGCTTTTCAGCCTGGGCCTCTTGATAATTACCAGTGTATGGCAACGCAGACGCGCATCGACCCGAATGAAGTAACGACCCTTTGCGAGCGGAAACGGTGGCAAGAGAGGCGAGTCAACTTCGCCGCCTGCTTGCCCTCCTTGATCAAATCAAGTGCGGCCGGCATTGAGCCGGCTGGCCTACAACCTGGGGAATTTGTGGCGGCTGGCGTTGCCCAGGCAAATCGAGAACCGGTCGCTGACCAGCCTGCAGCAACGGCTGGTGAAAACCGGCGGCCGTCTGATCAAGCACGCCCGGTATTACTGGCTACTGCTGCCGGAAGGACATCGAACGCGGCGGTGGTTCGGGGCGGTGCCGGGCCGGATCGCGCTGCTACCGATACCAACGGGATAGGTGGACCGGGCCCAGTCAGCAGCGGAATCCGTCGATATGCTGGTTGGTAAGGAGAGGTGTTACAAAAGCAGGCCACCAATGGGGCAATCTTGGGCTGTGCTGGTGCGGGTGGCGGACCGTTGGGAGTGCTCCCGATGAAAAATCGTTTCACAGTGTGCGAAGATATGAGACGGGTGTACTATGGTGCCGTTTTCGAGATTAAGAGGGAAATTCCAGGTAAGACCAGAGGTCGATATGAAATCAAAACGAATTCTTGCCAGCAGCTTACTTCAGCTCATTCGAGAGCTGACCGCGATCGTTTGCATCGCGATGCTTGTGCCCGGCAACGAGGCGTTTGCTATCGGCCCGGGGCAGCAGTCAGGATCGACAGGAGACCAGCCGGCCAAGATACCTGCCGACCAGCTTGATTCGCTGGTGGCACCGATCGCGCTCTACCCTGACCCAATGCTGAGCCAAGTCCTGATCGCTTCCACCTACCCGCTCGAAGTGATTCAGCTTCAACAGTGGCTGGGCCAGCATAAGGGCCTTAACGAGAAGCAGCTCGCTGACGCTGTGCAGAAGCAGGGTTGGGACCCAACCATCCAGGCGCTCGCGGGACTGCCTGATGTCGTGAAGCTGCTGGCCGAAAACATCAAGTGGACAACCGATCTCGGGAATGCATTTCTCGCGCAGCAGGACGACGTAATGGCCGCGGTACAGCGCATGCGCAAGAAGGCCCAGGACAGCGGCAACCTGAAATCCACCGACCAGCAGAAGGTGGAAACGAAGACCGTTGAGAGCACGCAGGTGATTGTTATCGAGCAGGCCAATCCACAGGTGGTGTACGTTCCCAGCTACAATCCGACGGTCGTATATGGAGCTCCGGTATACGCTTACCCGCCAATCGCGTATCCGCCACCAGGCTACTACGCCGCGGGTATGGCCATTTCGTTCGGCGTAGGCGTTGCCATGGGAGCCATGTGGAGTGGTGGCTGGTGCTGCGGCTCCGGCTGGGGCGGCGGCAACAACAACGTCACCATCAATAACAACAACAACTTCGTCAACAACAGCAACCGGCAGAACCTCAATAATGTGAACCGCGGCAATCGCGCGGCCAATCAGCCCGCCCGGGGCAACAGTAATTGGCAGCATAACCCGTCGCACCGTGGAGGAGCGCCCTACTCCGACCGGCAGCTCGCTAACAAATATGGAGGCACGGCTCGAGGCGACACTATGCAGAATCGTCAGGCCAACGCCCGGCAAAACGTAGGCCGCCAGCAGCAGGCCGGCAACTTTGGCAATCGGACGCCAGGTGGTCCGGGCGACCGCGGCGGCGTGGGTGGTGCCGGAAATCGCAACGTTGGCAACCGAGGCGGTCCGGGTGGCCCGGGTGGTGCGGGTGGCCCGGGTGGTCCGGGTGGTCCAGGTGGCCCGGGTGGTGCGGGTGGCCCGGGTGGTCCAGGTGGCCGGGGTAGTCCGGGTGGAGGCAACAGAGGCGGAAACGTTGGTGGCGGCGGAGACCGCGTGGGCAACCGGCAGGTCCCCAACAGCCCGGGCGGAACCAACAGAAACGCATTCGGCGGCGCCGGCAGCGGCATGAGTGGGGCCGGGGCGCGGGCCAGTCAATCGCGAGGTGCTTCCAGCGTTGGAGGCTCGCGTGGCGGCGGCGGTGGCGCACGCGGGGGTGGCGGTGGCGGGCGGCGGAGGTAAGGCAAATCGTAGCCAGTGAGGGAAATATGAAATCAAGATTAGTTGGCTCTTGCGCATTGACGACTACCTTCGCCCTCACCCTGATTGTCCTGTCGTGTGCTCCGCCGGGTTTCGCTGCGCCACAATCGCAGCCCGCGACGCAAACCTCGACACAGGGGAAGGCATTTGACACTCCACAGCAGGCGGCCGAGGCAGTGGTCAAGGCCGCCGGAGACTATAACGTACCCGACCTCATGGCCATCTTCGGGCCTGATGGCAAGAACTTCATCTCCGGCGGCGATCAGGTTCAGGACAAGAACAACGCAGTTGCGTTTGGGAAGGAAGCTGCCGCTAAGAACTCCATATCAACCGACCCTTCGAAGCCGAACCTCGCTATCATCATCGTTGGCGATGGGGAGTGGCCATTTCCGGTTCCCCTGATCAAGAAAAACGGTAAGTGGTATTTCGACGCCAAGACTGGCCAGCAAAACATTCTCTACCGTCGCATTGGCGCGAATGAACTGGATGCTATCCAGGTCTGCCTCGGTTATGTGGACGCGCAGAGGGAATACGCCTTAACAATCCACGATGATTCCGGCGTGAATCAATATGCTCAGAAAATCTTCAGTACACCGGGTAAACAGGACGGTTTGTACTGGCAGAATCCAGACGGCACTTCAGGAGGGCCAATCGGAGAGGCTGTGGCCAAGGCGCTAGAGGAAGGCTATTCCACCGGGAAGTCCGGGTTCCACGGCTACTACTTCAAAATCCTGAAAGGTCAGGGTCCGGCCGCACCTATGGGCAAGCTGAACTACGTCATCGAAGGAATCATGATCGGTGGGTTCGCCCTAGTCGCGGTGCCGACCCAATACCGCGTTACCGGCGTCAAGAGCTTCATCGTCAGCAATGACGGAATTGTTTACCAGAAGGACCTGGGACCCGATTCGCTCAACATCGTCAAGAACATGGGGCTCTACAATCCCGATAAGTCCTGGCAAGCGACGGATGACCAGTGGCCGGAGAGCGTCGCGCCCCTCACTGCAGCAAGCGTGCCATAACCAAGTGCCCCACCCACCCGTCTGTTGTTGGGTGGGGCAGCCAGGCGCCGAAGTTGTCATCCCCCAGGGTGACAAGGAGGCATTTCGACGCTCGCCTAACCTAGGATTTCGATTACTCGTTCGGTTTTTCGGCTGCTGTTTCAGCTGGCCGTGTTGTTCCTGGGTCCAGGGCGGAACTGTCCTGTTTATCCGGGTTCATCTCCACTCCCTCCTGTGACGGTTGCAGGTTCCCGATGCAAATGCTCGCGCCTGGCGGATTTTGCGATACGAAAGAATCGCTATTTCGGACGCTGTGCAACCCTCAATGTCGGATGCGAATTTACAGATCGACTGCCTGCACCTGTTCTTCTGGGCCGACTATCGCTTTTGTACTGCGACAAAGAATGTGCGACAACTAGGAAATCCCAGATCACCTTCCTGGCCGCGAGCGGATCGAGGACACAAATGACTGGCCCGACAGTGCCGCATTGATGGCTGGAATGAGGTCGGTTTTCATGTGGGACTTCACAACATAGCCCAGGGCGCCCTCTGCCAGACAGGCGCTTACGAATTCGTCGTTGAGGTGAATCGTCAAGAAAACCAGCTTCGCCGTAGATTCCATTTCTCGAAGTCGATGGGCGGCCTCGATCCCGCTCAATTGCGGCATGGATATGTCTGCTACGATCACGTCAGGACTCAGGCGCACTGCCTCCGATAACATCTCCCGTCCATTACAAGCGCGCCCCACTACATCAAACTCTGATTGCAGAAATGCTGTCACGCGTTCCAGCATTAAACGGACAGGCCATGAATCGTCCACGCATCTTATTGGCCGATGATCATCAGTTAGCTAAGTACTCTTTGTCGTGGAAGTCGTCGACATTCAAAGACCGTCGCCACTGCATTGAACATCGTGCCATTTGCTGGAATCGCCTTTCTGTGCGTCATAGTGTAATACGCGACCGCCCGGCAGGGCTCGAAGACCGTTTCTTCGCACCCGTCGTTTTTGGAGGCGGGGTGCCGTACGTTGCGATAACCTTTACGGGGACAGGTAATTGCGGGCGTGCATCGTGCCGCTCAGCACAGGGGCCGGATCGATTAACAGCCTCGAGCGTCTACTTTCTCCTTCGCGCAGATTTATCGATATATGAGGGTCTTCTCCACCGGATGACCGCCGTCTTGATCACCAGCTCCACCATCTTCGGGCGCACGCTGATCGTCCCACGCTGAGTCACTCCCCGCGTCCTTGCTGTAATTCTCATGCTGAGCGCTGAGATTACTAAATGGATGGCTATCATCTTTCCGTTGTGGGTGACCTGATCAGTATATGCATTTTGATCCGAGAGCCGTCGCGCTGAGGTAAAGGATTTGACTGATGTGGAATTTGAGCGACAGATATAACGCCGCACACGCTCACCTGGGTATTACGCCTGCAATCGATGATTGGCCTGCACCTGATTTCTCGCCAAACGAACACGACGCCATCAGCGAAAGGAGTCAGCGTGCTACTTCCGCGCAAGCGCAAACGATCTATGCTCTGGGGACTGCTGCCCGTATCGATGGGGGCGCAGTCCCCGATCAGATGCACAGACCAGTGATCATCAGGATCTATATTCCAGCGATCGCTTTGTTCTGCAAAACGCGCGCCACAACCCGCCGGTTCTCGGCCTGCCCTTCGGCTGTTGTGTCATTGCCGACCTGGCGACTCTCTCCCATCGCAGCCGGGGCCATCATTCTGGTCAGGGGAACGTGACCCTGCTGAAGCAAGATGTTCGTAACATTGTTAGCGCGATCTTCGCTTAGCTGCTGGTTAAGGGTGACGCTGCCCACGGACGAGGCATAACCCTTTACCTCGATCATGTAACCGTTGACGTTCTTGGCTTTGTCAGCCAGCGCCAGCAGTTGAGGAACGTACTTTTGATCAACATTGACCTTGCCATTGGCAAAGTAAACGGTTACCTCGTCCCAGATGTAGTAGTCGTCGAGTTGGCCGAAGCGGGCGGTATTAGCCGCAATGGCGGCTTTATTTGCCTCTATTTGTTTTTGTTGTTCAGTAAGTTTTGCCTGCTGCTGCTGCAAGGCTTGATTCTGCGCCTGCAGCGCGGCGTTCTGTTTTGCTAACTCTTCCTGTTGTTGCTGATTCTGCACCTTAACTTCGTGCATGCCGGCCTGGATAGACTCGGCCTCCTCCAGGTCATTGCCCTTGAACCTGACTTTCGTGGCCACCAGCTGGTTCTGGTTGTTCATTGTGCCTTCGACCTGCACCGCGAGGCCTGGAATGAGAGCGGCCATCGACATCTCCTTGTGACGTGCTTTGAGCAATCCCTGCACCTGACCTACATCGGTGCTATCGGTCAATAGCACTACCAGATTCGGCGAATCCGACGTTTGTAGGGTCATGGTGTCGCCGTTCCGCGCCTTGATAAGACCCTGGACCTTTTGAGTCTGGGCGGAGGCCGCAATGCTGAACGCGAGGGAGGCGGCGGACAGTGTTATAACGGATATGGTTTTAATGGTCGATCGTGTCATGCTCTTCTCCTGTTGTTGACTCAACAGCGCGCCGGTGAGTTGCACGAGGCGCTTGTACCCGCAGAGTGTTTGGGAGCGACCGCGGAGGATCACAGTTATCCTGTTGTCGGTTCGATCTCTTACGGCGCATTATAGTATGTTTAAGCCCGACTCGGAATTGTACGCCACTGGGGAAATCCCTAGGTGTCGTGAAGAAGGCTGGCTGGTAGCATTCGGCGTAATTGGACCGTCAGCAAGTTGCGAGAGGGTTCTCGTCGAGACGTAGTCTCTTTTAGTAGAACGTTTCAAAACATCCTGCTGAATTGCCGTGTACAAAAGCACGTCGGGGAGCGGCTTGCTAACCAAAGATCGAAGTCGCGGCCACATCGCCGTAGCGGATTGGCTGTTCGGCTACCGGTCAGACTGGCTGCAGCCGGACATAATCGCAGGCCTCACCGCGGGCGCGGTAGTCATTCCCAAAGCCATGGCCTATGCCACGATCGCGGGCTTGCCGGTCGAGATAGGACTCTACACCGCCTTTGTTCCAATGGTGATCTACGCAGTCCTGGGAACCTCCAGGCCGCTCAGTGTAAGCACTACAACGACGCTCGCCATTCTGACTGCCGCTGAACTCGGTGGAGTTGTGCGCAGCGGTGATGCAGCCGCCCTGTCGAGGGGCAGCGTTACGCTAGCGCTGCTGGTAGGGGCCATGCTCGTAGTAGCGGCTGTCATGCGGTTGGGCTTCGTTGCCAACTTTATTTCCGAGCCAGTACTGGTTGGCTTCAAAGCGGGGATTGGGCTCGTCATCGTACTTGATCAGCTTCCGAAGATTTTGGGATTCCACATCGCGAGAGGCGGATTCCTGCACAACCTGTTGGCGACAGTCCGCGGCATTTCCCATGCGTCTCTTCCCACAGTCGCTGTTGCGATTGTCATGATTGGGTTGCTCGTGGGAGTTGAGCGGTTCGTGCCACGTGCGCCGGCTCCGCTGATCGCGGTCGCCGTCGGAATCGCTGGCTCCGCGCTGCTACGCCTGCAATCGTACGGAGTGGAACTCGTCGGCCGGATTCCGCAGGGATTGCCCTCTTTCACCATGCCAGATCTCTCGCTCGCGGAGCGTCTGTGGCCTGGCGCTTTGGGTATTGCCTTGATGAGCTTCACCGAGACCATCGCGGCTGGCCGGGCTTTTGCTAAGAATGAAGAACCGCCTCCACGACCGAACGCGGAACTGTTGGCAACAGGCCTTGCCAACGTGGGTGGCGCTTTCTTCGGAGCTATGCCCGCGGGCGGAGGTACCACGCAGACCGCAGTGAATCGGCTTGCCGGCGCTCGCACTCAGTTGGCAGAACTGGTGACTGCAGCCGCCACCCTAGCGACGATGCTTCTCCTTGCACCCCTCATTGCCCTAATGCCCCAAGCCACGCTAGCCGCTGTGGTGATTGTTTACTCGATCGGATTGATCCAGCCAGACGAGTTCCGGGCTATCCTCCGAATCCGGAGAACGGAATTCATATGGGCGTTGACGGCGTTCGCCGGGGTGGTATTGCTGGGCACCTTGAAGGGAATTGTGGTCGCTATCATCGTGTCCCTGGTGGCGCTGGCATATCAGGCAGCCGATCCACCCGTCTACGTGCTTGGACGAAAGCCTGGTACGAATGTGTTCCGGCCTCGCTCGGACGAGCACCCGGAGGACGAGACATTTCCCGGATTGTTGCTGCTGAGGCTAGAGGGCCGCGTTTTCTTTGCGAACGCTGGGCAGATCGGACAGAAGATCAATCCCTTGGTCGAGGAAGCGCAGCCGAGAGTTGTCGTGCTCGACTTGAGCGGCGTGACCGATCTGGAATACACGGCGCTAAAGATTCTTACCGAAGCCGAGAAGAAGGAACGTGAACGAGGAGTAACCCTCTGGCTGGCAGGACTCAACCCCGGAGTACTGAGCATTGTCCAGAGATCGCCTCTTGGCGGGGTTCTCGGGCGCGAATCTCTGCAGTTCAACGTAGAGATGGCAGTTGCAAAATACTTGGCCGCAACACCGACAGCCCCGCGGATTTAGCAACCCCGTCTGCCATCGGCTCAGGAAGCCCCCACAGAGCGCAATATGAGATCGCCATCCAGGATCTCGATGGCCAGTAACATCACTTGCACGGCGGGACCCAAGAGTTTCTAAAGGGAAGCCTTTCCCCAGGGGCGGTCAGAGATTCACCCGATCCCCATCGTCAGCTAAGCGAAATGTATGTAGAGCGGACTGAGGCGAGGCTCCATGCTCAATCGATTGTCAGCCCTGTGCAGCGAGACTCGACCCGAGCCGTCTTTGACGATTTGCTTGGCTGCCCTTCCGATTGGATAGCCGCGCACAACGCGATTCCCCAAAACCTCTCCCATTTGTTGCGCGCCACCACGAGAGACGCTCCGGCCGAATGTGGTACTTATCGAAGATGGCATGCCACGCTTGCTCATTAAATTAGTACCCTCCTACCTGCTCAGCAGCCTGATCGGCGACCGCTCGGTTCGACGTGGAATGCAACTTGTGCCGATCGCATGGCAGAGTTACTGCGTGCAACACGAGTTCCACTTGGCCTCGTAATCAATGGTGAGCGTTTTACCATTGTGTACGCCGAGGCAGGGCAGCCTACCGGTTTTGCGGACTTCCGCGCAAGAAATTCTCGATCTCAAAGTCGGCGATTTTGCCCGCGGTTTCGCAGCTTTCTTGGGCGCAGCCGCGCTCTATCTATCTGCGCGCCTCGTCGCTACCGGCGTGGTGGATGCACACGCAGCGAGTAGCCGCCTGATCTGCGCCAAAACAATGCGGGGCCCTGTTCTTTGGCGATCAGGCAATCGGCGCAAATCACAATGTGTTCTGGTATGAGGTTTGCAGTAACCATGATGATCCGTCAGGATAATATTGCGCGAGCGGTCCGTATCAAGGAACCTCAACGCAAGGCTCGCGGGTAAAGGCGTGAGCGATGAATAAGGGCCGTCTGGAAGCCTTCAGCGATGGGGTGTTCGCGGTCATCATCACAATCATGGTGCTCGAGATGAAAGTACCCATTGGTACTGACCTGCATTCGCTGCGCACGGTAACACCGGTTTTCATGAGTTACGTCCTGAGTTTCATCTACGTGGGAATCTACTGGAGCAATCATCATCACCTTTTGCACGCCGCCCAACGGGTCAGGGGGAAAATCCTTTGGGCAAATCTGCATCTTCTGTTCTGGCTTTCGCTTACGCCCTTCGCTACTGCCTGGATGGGCGAGAACCACTTCGCGTCGCTGCCGGTGGCCATGTATGGCGCGGTACTGCTGCTGGCCGGTGTTGCCTATTTCATTCTGACCAAGAGCCTGATTGCCTATCACGGGAAGGATTCGGTGCTGGCAGCCTCAGTCGGGAGGGATAAGAAAGGGACGACGAGCCTCGGGCTATATCTTGCTGCGATTCCCATATCGTTTTGGAAGCCGTGGCTGGCATGCGCACTCTACAGTCTCGTCGCGATCATATGGCTCTTACCCGACCCGCGAATAGAAAAACTGATTCGCGAATAGGTTAGACTTGACTCGCTGGAGAGATGAATGCCCGCCCGGATCATTCCAATGCAGCTCCGAGCTGTGTGCTGTCTGCAAGAACCGGGATGGGAACAGTGCCTCTACCGAGCACGATTCGGCTCGCGGCCGGGCGTGAACGGCGGGAAGTCCGTAACCCTCACTGCCGGACAGACGTTTTACGAAGGTCCCAATGATATTCACACCGTTGGTCACAATGCGAGCAAGACAGAGCCGGCCAAGTTCGTGGTGTCTTGCTCAAAGACAAAGACGCACCCATTCTGATTCCGGTGAAGGAGCTTCCGCGGCTAAATCGGTAGTCAGAATTTGAGATGTAACCCACTCATCTCCGAGAGATCCTCGGACTCAAAGCGCTCGATTGCGAGCATAACGACGAGCATAACGAAAGGACAGTTATGAAAATCGTAGTTATTGGCGGAACCGGTCTCATTGGATCAAAACTGGTGAGCAAGCTTACCGAACACGGCCACGAGACAGTGCCGGCTTCACCGAACACGGGCGTGAACACGGTTACCGGCCAGGGACTTGCCGAAGTGTTGAAGGACGCCAAGGTAATCGTCGATGTGTCGAACTCACCCTCCTGGGAGGAACAGGTGGTGATGGACTTCTTCAAGGCATCAACCACCAATCTTCTCAAATATGGAGCTTCTGCTGGTGTGGGACATCTCGTTGCGCTCTCAGTAGTCGGTACCGATCGCCTCACCGAGAGTCCATACTTCCGAGCTAAGATTACTCAGGAAAAGCTCATCAAGGAATCCCGCATACCATTCTCGATCGTTCACGCCACGCAGTTCTTCGAGTTCGCCAAAGGCATCGCAGACTTCTCTACCCAGGGAAATCAAGTCCATCTCCCACCAGTACTCATCCAGCCTATGGCTTCCGACGATGTCGCCAAGGCTGTCGGCAGAGTTTCAGTCGGAGCACCGGTGAACGGCATAGTTGAGATTGGTGGCCCGGAGAAGTTCCGTCTCGATGAACTGATTCGTCTTTGCCTGAGCGCACTCGGTGATACGCGTGAGGTTGTTACCGATCCGAATGCTCTTTATTACGGAATACATGTGAGCGAGCGGACGCTTGTTCCGGAAGACGACGCGGAGCTCGGCGAGATCCGATTCACAGACTGGCTCGCTCAGGGAAGTTTGAAAAAGTATGTCGCCAGTGTGTCCGGGGCCAGCGCACGCGAAGCTAAAAGATAGCCTATCGTGCCGGACTTGACTGCGGTTGGATCATGGATGAACTCCTTGGTGGTCCGTATGCATTTCTAACGAAACAGGAAGGGGAAGCACTCAACTGAGCACCGCAGCAGATGGAACTCAGATCTGAGCTTGTGCAAAGAATTTTTTCAGGAAGAGCGGCGGCAGCACTGACTGCTAATGCTCCGCTTTCCCCCTTCCGCAGCGACCGATGAGCGAACGCTGCGAACCCTTAACCCGAAGTTCGAGAAAAAATCAGCCTGAATTTTGAGATAAGTCTCTGATTTATTTGATCGGAAGCCGAGTTTGGAGCTGTGAAAATGTTCCCATGTAGTAT
>Ga0306926_10008711_pt1 | contig 11113 bp, 11 predicted proteins | sample flu12Cox44000178_FD_203759 | JGI IMG/M metagenome (GOLD analysis project Ga0306926, IMG submission 203759) | Lab enrichment of tropical soil microbial communities from Luquillo Experimental Forest, Puerto Rico - flux8day.12C.oxic.44.000.178 (v2)... | ecosystem: Environmental > Terrestrial >...
AAGAGCATCGAAGTGAAGCTCGTCAACGGCAATCTGACGATCAAGGGCGAGAAGCAGGAAGAAAAAGAGGAGAAGAAGAAGGACTATTATCTCAGCGAGCGCCGTTTCGGCTCATTCGAACGCTCCTTCGGCGTGCCCGACAGCGTGGACCCCAGCAAGATCGAGGCGAGCTTCAAGAAGGGCGTGCTCACGGTGACGCTTCCGAAGAAAGCGGAGGCGCAGACACCGGCAAAGAAAATCGAAGTGAAGGCTGCCTGAGGGGCTCAGCCAAGCTTCGGGAACAATACTCAACAACCGTATTGGGGTTGCGCCATCGGGCGCAGCCCCTTTACCGTTGATGGGACGCGGTGCCACTCAGAGCCGGGCGTGCCGCGGCGGTCGTTTGCCTTCCTCAAGACCCGAGCGGCTGGCGTTATGAGCGTCATCGTCGATATTCGCGAATTGACGCGGCAGTTTGATGACATCGTTGCAGTTCGATCATGTAACGGCCGCGGTCGAGCAAGGCGAGATTTTCAGCGGTCCTGACGGCAGTCGCAGCAAGGATGTACGGACGAATGGGGTTCTGATGAAATTATCCAAGGCAGCTGGCGTTGGCAGAAACCGGCCTCGCCGGGGGGTGAGCCGACAAAACACGATGAAAGTATCCGATGTGATGACTTGGCGGATAATCTCCGTTTCACCCGACGCGACGATCCTCGAAGCCATCAAGCTGATGCTGAAACACCATATCAGCGGGCTGCCGGTGATCGACCACAATAGGGAGCTTGTCGGCATCGTGACCGAGAGCGATTTTTTGCACCGGCCGGAGACCGGCACGGAACGCAAACGCTCGCGTTGGCTCGATACTTTCTTTGGCCCTGCGGCTGCTGCCAAAGACTACGTCCGTTCCCACGGGTTCAAAGTACGAGATGTGATGACGCACAATCCGGTCACGGTTGCGGAAAATGCTCCGCTCGACGAGGTCGTTCGCACGTTAGAATCCCACAGCGTCAAACGGCTTCCCGTCATGCGCCGCGGCAAGCTCGTAGGCATCGTCAGCCGCGCCGATCTGATGCTTGCGGTGGCGAGCATCGATCGCGCAACCCCGGCCTCCGGCGGCAATGATGCGATGATCCGGAATCGGATCATGGCTGCCATCCGCGAACAAAGCTGGACGGCCGGAGCGACCATCGATGTGATTGTACGCAACGGCGTTGCCGATGTATGGGGCACAATAAGCGATGTGGCGCAGCGCGATGCGCTTAAGGTTCTGGTCATGAGTACGCTGGGAGTTAAACGGGTCGAAGATCATCTGACCTGGCAAGGCGAGCCCCTTTCCGCACCGTGAGTTCGCCAGCGTGTCGTGGCTCGTCATCAATGCGAGAACAGACAGGATACCGCGCTGTCGGCGAGCAGGCCGTTGGTGACTCCACCGAAGACCCATTCGCCCAAGCGGCTATGTCCATAGCCACCGGTCACAATGAGGTCAGCCTCCTGCTCCTTGCTGAATCGAAGAAGCTCCGCTGCGATCGACTGCTCGGTGTGCAGATATGCTTTGGCGCTCACGTTTACTTCGTGACTCAGAAGATAGGTCGTTACGTGCTCGATCTCGTTCCGAATCTGCTCCTCGGTCCCGATCTCCGAAACTGATGCAATCGTGACGTGATCCGCTTCCCTGAGGAAAGGTAGGGCATCGGCAATCGCGCGGCGCGCCTCTCGCGTGTTTTTCCAGCACACCACGATTCTTCGTCCCTGAAGCAAATCGATCGCATCGGGAACAAAAAGAACCGGCCGGCCAGCACGAAGGATCATGGCGCCTGGATTGAGCGAAAAGAATAGGTCGCTTGGGTCGCGTTGCGGCCCAATGATGACGAGGTCTGCGGCGCGAGCCTCGCGTGGGACAAGCTCGGACGGAGAATCTACGGCTCCCCGCCACTCCACGTGCGCGAGCTCCAGGCGTTGGACGGACGCGTGGAATGTCTTTTCGATTTCGGCAAGCCGATCCAGCTGCCAGTCGCGCTCGCGCAAATCGCCTGTTCCTGTCGTGTCGTCGAGAGCGAAGGACGGTTGAAATGACCACCCTGCCGAGCCGATCAGGGCGGCATCGAACCGAGCGGCCAGATCGGAGGCTAGGCGCACGCGATCGGCGCAGCCCTGGACCCGATCACAATGGACCAATAGAGCAGCATAGGACATTGTGTCTCCCCTCTCGATGCGAGGATCGGTACGAGTCGCCACACCGCCCGCGGTATTCAATCGTTGCCGCCATTCTCTGGTTCAGAGGGCTACAGGTTCACCGCACCCCGGCCTTTGAGCAGAATCAAATCTTTGGAGGTGGTGCGGAAAAGAAGTCTGGTCGTCAATCGGATTTGATCCCAATCAATATGGCGAGGGCGATCCGGGTTGATTCTATGATTATGGATATAGGTATCGGCAGCTTGCGCCCCGCGGACGAGCCGGCCATGCGCGAGCGCCAATTGCTCGCCATTGTCGGCCAGCTTGCACGCGAGCTTCACCCGCAGCAGAGCAGGATCAGCGAGGTATTGCTGTCAAGCCGGCTCGCGAGGGATCTCGGCATCGACAGTCTCGGACGGACCGAGCTGGTGCTACGGCTGGAACGCGCCTTCGGCACGCGGCTGCAGATCAGCCTCGTCGGCGAAGCCGATACCGTCGGCGATCTCCTCCGTGCTCTGGAGCAGGCCGCGCCCTCGGGTGGCGCGATCGCCGTTGCGGCCGCCATGCCGCCTCTGGAGAGCGTTCCGCCCCCAACCGAGGCCCATACGCTGCTCGACGTCATCGAATGGCACGTCGCGCAGCATCCTGAGCGCGTTCACGCCACGGTGCTGGAGGACGACGCGACCGTGCTCGGGACCATAACCTACGGCGAACTGGCACAGTCGGGCCGTGCAATCGCGGCCGGCCTGGTCGAGCGGGACATCATGCCCGGCGATCGGGTGGCGCTCATGCTGCCGACGAGTGTCGAGTTCTTCACGGCATTTTTCGGCGTACTCTACGCCGGCGCTGTGCCGGTGCCGATCTATCCGCCGATGCAACGTTCGGAGATCGAGGATTATGCCCGCCGTCAGGCGGGAATCCTCCGCAACGCGGGCGCGCGGGTTCTCATCACGGTGCCGGAAGGGCTCAGGCTCGGCTCCCTGCTGCAGGGCCTTGTGCCTACGCTCGCTTCGGTCGAGAGCGCCGCGAGCCTCCACGCTTTGCAGACCTCTTTGCCGAAGTTGCGGAGCGGGTCTGCGACCGCGCTTATTCAGTACACGTCGGGAAGCACCGGAGATCCCAAGGGCGTCGTGCTGAGCCACGCCAACCTCCTCGCCAACATTCGCGCGATCGGGCGCGTGATTGACGCAACCTCCGCCGACGTTATGGTGAGCTGGCTTCCGCTCTATCATGATATGGGGCTGATCGGCGCTTGGCTGGGCTCCCTTTACTTCGGCGCGCCGTTTTACGTGATGTCGCCGCTCAGCTTTCTTGCCCGCCCACAAAATTGGCTGCGCGCGATTCATCGCTTTCGCAGCACCATTTCGGCGGCGCCCAATTTCGCCTTTGAACTGTGCCTCAATAAGATCGACGATGCCGATCTGAAAGGCCTCGACATCAGCTCGCTGCGCTACGTCGCAAATGGCGCCGAGCCGGTGAGCGTCGAGAGCTTGCGCCGGTTCACCGAGCGCTTTGCACAGTATGGATTTCGGCCGGGAGCCATGGCTCCCGTCTATGGGCTTGCCGAAAATGCGGTGGCGGTCACTTTACCGTCCCCGGGTCGGATTCCGATCATCGATCGGATCAAGCGCACGACGCTCAGCAGCCGCGGCAGAGCCGAGCCTGCCAGTCCCGGTGATTCCGACGATATCGAGCTCGTGGCCTGTGGCCATCCGATCCCCGATCACGAAGTTCGGATTGTCGATGATGCAGGCCGCGAGGTCGGGGAGAGGCAGGAAGGGCGCGTGGAATTTCGCGGTCCATCGGCTACGTCCGGTTATTTCGAAAACCGAGCCAAAACGCGGGAGCTGTTCCATGAGGGCTGGCTGGATACCGGCGACCGCGGTTACCTGGCCGGCGGCGACCTGTTTATTACGGGTCGGATAAAGGACATCATCATCCGGGCCGGACAGCACATCGCGCCGCATGAAATCGAGGAGGCGGTTGGGGGACTTCCTGGGCTCCGCAGAACCGGGGTAGCTGCCTTCGGGGTGACGGACCCTGCTTCCGGAACGGAGCGCGTCGTTATCCTGGCGGAGACCGAGGAAACCAATCCTGCGATGCAAGCGGCGTTGACGGCGCGCGCCCGAGAGGCAGCTACTCACATTGTCGGAGGGCCGCCCGACGAAGTCATGCTGGTCCAGCCTGGCGCCGTGCCGAAGACAGCCAGCGGCAAGATACGCAGAGCCGCAGCACGCGAACTTTACTTGGCGAAGAATCTGCGGGCGCCGCAACGAGCTTTCTGGTTGCAGCTGGCGCGTCTGGCACTTGCCGGATTTGGGTTGCGCGTGCGCCGCCTGCGTCGCCTTGCCGGCGAGGGACTATACGCTGTCTGGTGGTGGGCCATCATCGGCATGAGCCTTTTCTTCGGCTGGCTCGCCGTCATGGCCTTGCCACGCCTAGCCTTGCGCTGGGCTGCAATCCGCGCCCTGGCGCGGGCCGCGTTCGGAGTTTTGGGGGCGCCACTATCGGTGAGCGGCATTGATCGCATTCCGAGCAGCGGTGCGGTCCTGGCGTTTAATCACGCGAGCTATGTGGATGCGCTGGTCGTAGCGGCGACTATGCCGGGGGAGCCCGCCTTTGTCGCCAAGAAGGAGCTTGCTCGCCAAATCTTTGCCGGGGCGCTGCTGCGGCGTCTCGGCGTTCTGTTCCTTGATCGGTACGACGTGGCCGATAGCCTTGCTGATCTGGACAATGTTGTTGCCGCTGGCCGGCAGGGTCGTGTCCTTGTGTTCTTCCCGGAAGGCACATTCACCCGCAGGGTAGGTCTTTCCGGATTCTATCTTGGCGCATTCCGGGTTGCTGCGCTGGCGCAGCTTCCGGTGCTGCCTGGGATCATTCGCGGTACCCGCTCAATGCTGCGAAGTGATCAGTGGTTTCCGCGGTGGACCCCGATCAGCGTGAGTATTGAAAGCCCCGTCCGACCGACGGGCACCGATCTTGCTTCAATCGTGCAGCTTCGCGACTCCGTGCGGGGGGTCGTGCTCGCAGGCTCCGGGGAACCGGATCTTGGCGAGCTGATCAAGCCTGCCTCGCCGACTCCGGCGCCAAACAGCAATGAACGCAGGAGCGCGCGATCAGAAATCTGATCCTCGATTGGGCAGAGATGACCCGGCCAGAAACCGCTAGTCCTCAAACGCCCGAACGGCATAAGTGTCCGCATTGTGGTGCGCTATATGAGGTTAAATACGAGAGTGCTGTCTCCGGGAACCAACGCGCGGCAGACTGCCAAGTCTGCGGGAAACAGATGAACTCGTCACCCACTACGCAATACGAGCTCGTAGAGATGCCAGATGGCACGAAAGTCTGATTGGTTCGACAGATTACGTCATCCACTGGAGAAATGATGGCTAAGAGCCGAGCTAACATTCCCCAGCCTCCCCACCCGCAGCAGCGGCGAGAACCGTTGCCGTGGCATCAGCCGAAATCGACGAAGGAAGATCCCGAGGCGTGGCGCCGGGTCCAAGCGGTCCTACAGAGTCCGAGCTTTCGCCGAGCCGATCAAGATGTCGATTTCCTCGACCGTAATGATGTGCGCAGCGTGCGCTTGCAAATCGATTATCTGAAGCCGGAATTGCTGCTGAGGGAGCATAGGATTTGTCACGCGATCGTGGTTTTTGGCAGCACGCGCATTTGCGAGCCGGCCGCGGCGCGACGGAATGTTGAAGTGTTACGCGCCGCACTGGCCTCTGATGCTGACAACGACGAGCTGAGGCGGCGGCTCGCAATCGCTGAGCGAATCCTCGCCAAAAGTCATTATTACGACATCGCCCGCGAATTCGGCCAGCTAGTCGGAGCCTCCAATCGCGCCTCCCATGGGTCCAGTACTGTCATCATGACCGGCGGCGGACCTGGGACGATGGAAGCTGCGAACCGAGGGGCTTTTGATGCAGGCGCCAAATCCGTGGGATTGAACATCAGCCTTCCTCATGAACAATATCCAAACCCCTATGTCACGCCAGAACTTTGCTTCAACCTCCATTACTTCGCCTTGCGAAAGCTGCATTTCCTCTTGCGAGCCAAGGCGCTGGTGGCCTTCCCAGGGGGCTACGGCACGTTCGACGAGTTGTTCGAGGTTCTCACCCTGATCCAGACGCGAAAGATCAAGCCCATCCCGGTCGTGTTGGTCGGCGAAAGTTACTGGCGGCGGGCCATCGATCTCGATTTCATGATGGATGAAGGTGTGATCGATCCAGAGGATCGCGACCTGTTCTGGTTCGCCGAAACGGCCAGAGATATTTGGGACGGCATCCTGCATTGGCACCGAGCCAGCGGTGAACCGCTATACCTCGATGCTTGAGCACATCGTTGTCGCGTTGTGCCTGTTGGGATGAGGCAAGTCGGGTACCGGTGGTACCAACGCGTCTGCTTTTAAGCCGCACTCTTTGATCCACATCAATGCTCAGTATCGTCAAACCAGCAAAGGTCTGCTGCCGCCAGGAGTGCCCTTATTGTGATGGCGCCATTGCTCGGCGCGGACTTGACAAGGATAGCCACCATGACACGACGCGAAGCCAATGCCGGCCTGCTTTCGAGCGCAGTCGCGGCTGCGATGCCGGGCGCTCCAGCACTTGGTGCCCAGGCAGTCATCCTCCCGGCGCCACGAAGCGAGGGCGGCAAACCGCTGATCCAAACGCTGCGGCTGCGCCGTTCTATACGGGAATATTCCGAACGCCCGCTTCCTCCGCAAGTTCTGTCCGACCTCCTATGGGCGGCGTTCGGGGTCAACCGCACGAGCGGCGATCGCACCGCTCCCTACTGGCGTCACGTCATGGTGATCGACGTCTATGCGGCCATGGCGGACGGCGTGTGGCTCTATGACCCGCAGCAGCACGCCTTGCTGCCGTACCTGACCGCAGACATTCGGGCCCAGACTGGTTTACAAGATTTCGTGGCGGGCGCCCCGCTCAACCTTGTCTATGTTGCGCATGGCGAGCGAATGAAGGATGTTTCGCCCGAGGAGCGCCGGCTCTACGCATCTGTCGATACTGGGTTCATCGGCCAGAATGTCTATCTGTTTTGCGCCTCTGAAGGTCTCGCCACCGTGTTCCGCGGTGCGGTCGATTACAAAAAGCTGGCTCAGGCCATGCGGCTCGACGAAGAGCAATTCATCACCTTCGCGCAGACCGTGGGGTTTCCCCAGAGTTAGAGCGGTCCCTTTGATCGCGATGAGGGCTGTCTGACGTACTGCCCGCATTCTCCCGAAAGATACACTTAACGGGAGTACCTCCAGGTGGTAAGGCATCAGCGACAAGCCTTCGTACCTCTTGATTTATGGATTCTTGCGCAGGCTTAAGAGATAAGCGGCCACTTGCTTGATCTGGCTCTCGAGCAATTCAGGGTTTGGCATTCCTCTAGGGTTGTCCAGGCCCCTATGGGTGGTGGCAAGAAATGTTTGTACCCAATCGGCGCTGCTGCTCTCGCGTTGGGCTATTGATTCGAACGACGATGCCGGTGGCTGCAAAATGGGCTCAAAAGGCTGGCTGCTCGCGGCCACATGGCAATTGGCGCAGATCAGGATCGCGAGTTGCCGGCCTTTCTGCACATCGCTTGCGGTTTGAGCTTCCTGGCCCCAGCCAGGGCGGGTGGCGATGAACAGAGCTACAAGGCCTGCCAATAGTATTCGCATGTTCAACATCCTGCTTCGAGACAGGCTCAAAACTACCGCGATGGGCCGGTCGTCGATTTGATCCGCATCAAAATCTTCCAGCCCATAACGGGCCACCGACGGACCTAGGGCCGAGCGGAAGGCGTACGGATCAATTCAGGTGCAATCTGTTCCAGATCAGACTGAATGCGTATCCAATGAAAAATCCCACGCCTGTGGTCACGACGATCAAGATAGCCGCCCTTGTGACATCAAACGGTCCGACCACGTACACGGGCTGGATAAAATGCATCCATAAAACAAAATCAATGAGCGGCTGCGCCCAGCCCAGCGCAACCAGAATCGCCCAACAGACATGCCACGCTCCGATGAGCACGCCCAGCGTCACACCTGCCTTGATCGGATGAATTGCTTTCATAGCCTCACGAGCTCTGTGCTGACAAATAACCAGAGCACCGTACGAGAAAGGGAAGAGCCACCAGTGTCGACAGCTCTTGATCGTAAAAGGACGCGGCAATTCTCACTTCGAAAGGGAAGGCTCGACAATATCTGCCCTTACCACCAACGCTGCGGGATGCGCTACGGCCGGCAATTGCAATACGGTTGCATGCTGACCCTCACAGAAATTCGTGAGCAGCACCACCTGCCCATCTGGGAACTCCAACGCATCGTGATGGGTCGCGGGTTTGTCCATATCGATCTGACGGAAGCGCGCAAGCCGCTGTCCAATGTTCTTGTTGGGAAGAATGCCAATGTCGAATAACGGCCTGCGTTTGACATTCTCGTCGAATGCGATCTCCGTGCCGGGCAAAAGGCACACCGCGACATCGAGCTGCCCGGCCGCGGCGAACCCGCGCGTGGAACAATTAAATTTCCTCGTCACCAGCTTGTCGTCGATCTTGGCAGGCCGGCTCGCGACATGGTGCAGGCTATAGTCACACATCGACAGGACTCCTCTTGCTGCGAAAAGTCGGGCGGCTAGCGAGGCCGCTGGTAATCCGATCCATGGCTCCGAAAGACGGGAAAGGACTAGGTGGCATTTCAGCTCGGGTCCAAAGCTGCGCATTGATCTTGATCAAAAGCCGCCACCGTCATTGATCTAAATTCCTTCCAGCTTCGCTGGCCTCGGGGCGTTCCACGCTGAGGGGATAACGTCTGAGGTCGCCCACCGGAGAAAGAAGTTACGGAGGCTCACATGGCAGCGATAGGAGAGAGCGAAATCGCCGGTTGCTGGGCGGCGGTGAAGAGCCCCAACATCTCCCGGACGCCTGATCCGAACAGCATGAGCACTACAATTAGCAGCAGACAGCCACGATGTCCCGCCAAGGCGGGGATCGAAAGAGGCGAATACGCTCGACAACCGGCGGGTTGAGAAGCTCAATTCTTATGCTCTTCCGGCAGGCGGATCAGACCAGCCTCGACCAGCTTCTCAAGTGACGCTCGGCTCTGCTTGATCGTGCCGAGTGCGAGTTCTTCGAGATGATCGCGGCTCAATGGATCGCGGGCCAGTCCCTCTGCCACTGCGGCTGCACCGGTCGCGGCCGCCACCCGCGCTGCGACCTGCCAATCCCCCATGGTCGGAAGAAGCCGGTCGGCGGCAAGACCTTTTATTTTAGCTGCCGCCGCCAGTTCCTCGGCCGCGGCAATTGCCATGCGATCACTGATCGTACGTGCTCGCACGTCGAGCACACCGCGGAAGAGCCCGGGAAAGACTAGCGAATTGTTGACCTGGTTCGGAAAATCGCTGCGCCCGGTCGCCACAATGAGCGCGCCCGCACGGCGCGCCGCATCTGGCCAAATTTCCGGCACCGGATTGGCACAAGCGAGTACGATCGCATCTTTGGCCATGGTCGCAATCCACTCGGGAAGGATCACGTCCGGCCCCGATCGACTGAACGCGATGCAGACGTCTGCGCCGTTGAATGCGGGCTCGGCCCCACCGCGGCGATTGTCACCGTTACTCTCCAGGCAAATCCGCCATTTGTCGGCAAACCGCGCCTGGTCTCGCTCGATGTCGCTGCGCCCGGAATGAAGGATACCTTTCGTGTCGCAAGCGATGATCGCCTTTGGATCCAGGCCGTAGCTCGTCAGTAGCCGATAGGTCGCGACATTCGCGGCGCCCGCACCAAATAACACGAGCCGCATCCGATGAAGCGGCTTGCCGACGACTTCCGAGGCAGCAAGCAAAGCCGCAAGGACCACCGTGGCGGAGCCCTGCTGATCGTCATGCCAGACCGGAATGGAGACCCGCCGACGCGCCTCGTCGAGCACTGCGAAACATTTCGGCTGGGCGATGTCTTCGAGGTTTACGCCGCCAAAGGATGGCTCAATCATTTCGACCACACGCACGATGTCAGCGGGCTCGCGCGCGCGGACGCAAAGCGGCACGGCGTCCACGCCGCCGAATAGCTTGAAGAGGAGGGCCTTCCCCTCCATAACCGGCAGACCAGCCTCTGGACCGATATCGCCGAGTCCGAGGACGCGCGAGCCGTCGGACACGATCGCGATCGTATTGCCTCGATTTGTGTAAGCAAACGCCGCGTCAGGATTGACGTTGATGGCTCGACAGGGCTCTGCAACTCCGGGCGTGTACCAGATCGCGAGATCGCCCAGGTCCCTGATGGGCACCTTGGCTTGCATTTGGATCTTGCCGCGGTAGCCCGCATGCATGGCGAGCGCACGGGCAGTAGTATTGGCGGCCAAGCTCGAAAGGTCGCTCGATTTGTGAGCATCGTGGACCATTGGTCGGTTCCAAGATGGGCCGTGAGGTACGCAACCACAGCGTCAAGCGTGACGATGGGCGGCCGTGAACAAAGCTCATGATCGTACCATGCCGGCTGGGACATATGGCTCCGGCCACAGGTTTCTCAGCTCTTCCGGAAGGGCACGGCGCACATCATCGATCTCGCCCGGAGTGATCTTCTTCGAAAGCAATTCGAACACCGCCATCACGACCTGAGCCGGCTTATCAAGCGGATCGGTCTTGAAAGACCCCTCTACTTGCGCCAGAAAGTCCGCCTTTCTTCGGTGCTTGACTGGGCCTGCGGCCGGCCGCCACTGTTCGTAATAAGCGCCGCGGAGCAAGGTCGGCAATTGGGCTGCCAAATCCACTGTTTGGTTGAGTTGCAACCAGTCGCGTAATGCGTGAAGCACTGCTTTGAGCAAGCGATAGGATCGAGGCTTGTTGTTCCAGCCAAGTCTCTCATCCAATTCGTTGATCCAGACGTGGGTAAGTTGGACCGTGTGGTCAAGTCCTTCAAGGCCTACGGTACTCATGGCTTTCTCCTTCCAATCGGCTGCGAAAGATAAGTG
>Ga0306926_10008716_pt1 | contig 11109 bp, 12 predicted proteins | sample flu12Cox44000178_FD_203759 | JGI IMG/M metagenome (GOLD analysis project Ga0306926, IMG submission 203759) | Lab enrichment of tropical soil microbial communities from Luquillo Experimental Forest, Puerto Rico - flux8day.12C.oxic.44.000.178 (v2)... | ecosystem: Environmental > Terrestrial >...
GTCTCGACCTTAGGAGGTTTTGACGCCCGCCTCAGTCGGTTCTGAGGCGGGTTTTTCTCTTTGGAATACTCACCGAGTCCGAGCCCGAGAGGATAAAACGCCAATCAAAATCGACCGCCTTGGTGATGCCAACACGATGATCGACCTCTACCTCAACCGTTTGACGGCCGCGCTCAATTCTTGCCCCGGCGATTCCAAAAAAATCTCGGCCATGAAATTCCTGATTAATCGCCAGCGCCTGCGTCAATTTGCCTGGGCCAGAACAGAGCAGGCGGTGATCTGAGAGCCCGCGACGTTCCGCCATCAGCTCCATTCCGCAGGTGGGCTCAAGCGCGCGGACCAGCACGAAACCATTTGCCTCTTTGCCCTTCACCAGAAAATTGAGAAGCCAATGGATGCCATAGTTCAGGTAAACGTATAGAGTTCCCGCAGGGTTCTTTTGAATAAATTCGCGCGTTCCACGCCGGAGAAACGTATGGCTGGCCGCATCGCCATGCTCCGCATACGCTTCGGTCTCTACAATTATGCCGGCGGTTTCGCCCCAGATTAGCTCGCATCCAATAAGTGATTTTGCGCAAATCAAGGGATCGCCCTGAAAAAAGGTTCGATCGATCATAGGCCGGAAGGATGGTCCAGGAAACACCATGGCAGCTCAAATTCTGCTGCTGCTCTGGGCAGCAAGCGCACCAACACCAAAGGTTTCCGTAGCGTAATGACCACCGTAAATAAGATTAACCTTTAGCTCCTCGTAATCTTCGATTTGCCTGATCTGCAAAAAATCGTCGAGAAAGTCACAAATGGTGCTGAGCATTGGCAAAGAAAACCGTATCGCTGCGCCACGGCGTTATTTGGGCCTTTCCGCAGGTGGGATGGCAGTTAAAATAAAAGATTCAGATCAGAGCGCGGGGTATTTCTTTGTCAACGTAAAGAATCGACAGCTTTTTGATCCCGTTGATCCTTTTCGCGATAGCACGCATTTGCGAGAGGATCCTCGCCAGCACCAATTCATTTTTATAGCCGGTCGAATAGCAGAATTCAGGTCGCACGGCCATATGCAGCAGCACGAGCGTATCACCATGAACTCGCGTGTAGACCAGGACGCCGGCGAGGTCCTGCGTGTTTCCCCGGTCAACAAAGGCATACAAGGTCTGCACCTCCAGTCCTTCGATCCCAATGCGCAGCGCACCGCCCTCATCAATAATCTTTGGAAAACCGTAGCTTGCGATCGAAGCGTTGATACTCGACGTGTGCTGATTCTGTTCGGGATGAAAAAACATCAGCGATTCCAATTCATCACGCTGATCCGAATTCAACTTGGAAGAAAAAACCAAAGGCAACACGAGACTCTCCTAGTGTCCTGTCCCCGAAATAGCATGTGTCTCGTCCGGCGACTGCCGGATCAGCTGGCTGTTTTTCAAGGCGGTCCGAGGCGGACTGGCGGTAGCAACGAGCATAACCGATACGTAAGGTTGGTGTCGATCGAAAGTCAATTGAATGAGTTGAAGTCCTGCAATTTGGACGCATTTTCGGACAGCGATCCAAAATGACCGCTCGACTTGGTTTTCCGGCAGATTATCTTCACTCTAAGGCACATGGCGCAGCTCTCCCCCCAGAAGCGCAAGAAACGACGAGTCCAACTTCGTGAAGCCCAGCGCAGGCGACGCGCACGACTGAAAGAGGACTCCAAGAGTTTTCTACAGATCATCCTGAGTCAAGAGACCCTGTCGGCTCTGCGCAACTACAGCGAAACCGTCGGCAAACCGTTGCATACCTCGGCCGCGGATTTAATCGACCAAGGGCTGCGGCGAGAGCAGAACGTTGAGCAATCATACCTCGCGAAGCCCCTCTCTACCGAGGCTCCGGCCGAAGGGTCCAATGGAACGTATTCGGAAGCCTTCTCCAGTGCCGAACCGCACGAACAATCAACTGTCCTGCCGGAAGCAAGCTCCAGCCAGATGGATTTGTTCAGGGGATAAACAGGCCCATGCCGTCGCAGCGATGCATCGGCACCTTTTACAGGACCGGGTTTGACGTTGGGTGCGCACCTGCTCTACTTTGGCCCATGCGAGGACTTCTTGTCCTGGCTTGCCAGCACGAAACCGTTACAATCCTGTTATCCTATGGCTTACGAATTACCTCCTTTACCTTACCCATTCGCTGCATTGGAGCCCTATATTGATGCTAAAACGATGGAAATCCATCACGACAAACATCATCAGGCATACATCACCAATGCTAATAACGCGCTCAAGGATTATCCCGAGCTTGCTGCAAAGCCGGTTGAAGAACTACTCGCAAATCTTGGAGCAGTCCCCGAAGCAATCCGCACTGCGGTCAGAAATAACGCAGGCGGCCACGCCAATCATTCTTTCTTTTGGAAGATTCTGGGTCCTCACGCCGGGGGATCTCCGAAGGGTAAACTGGCCGAAGCCGTCAATTCCACGTTCGGCAGCTTCGATCAGTTCAAGGAGAAACTTCAGGCAGCCGGGGCTGGACGCTTCGGCAGCGGCTGGGCATGGCTGGTAGTGAACAAGCAAGGCTCACTCGAAATCATTTCCACCCCGAATCAGGACAACCCAATTAGCGATGGCCTTAAACCAGTTTTCGGAGTCGATGTCTGGGAGCACGCGTACTATCTCCTTTATCAGAATCGGCGGCCGGACTATCTCAAGGCGATTTGGAACGTCGTCGCCTGGGATCAGGTTGGGAAGCATTACGAGGCTGCAACCTAGCTCGCATTCGGTTTCCGGGAGGGCGCCGCTGAAAACGTTGCCAATCTACAAAAGGACCGGCTGCGAGCGACCGCAGCTCTCCAGAGCGCCATCGTCGCCTTCCTAGATCGACCAATTACATCGCACTCCGTAGCCTCCATTAAGAGCTCCCGGAAAGTGGCCCGGTGAGATTCACGGAAAGCCGCGTTCACAATTTATGGCGTTCCTCAACGATCACTATTTGAAGCTCAAGGCGGGATATCTCTTCCCGGAGATTGCGCGTCGTGTTCGGGCCTTTACCGAGCAGCGTCCCGAATTGGCGAAGTCTTTGATCCGATGTGGAATCGGAGATGTCACGGAACCGCTTCCACCGAGTGCAATTTCAGCGATGCACAAGGCGGTTGACGATCTCGGGCAGCGAGAGACCTTTCGCGGATATGGCCCGGAACAGGGCTACGAATTTCTGCGCCATGCCATTGCAGAAAACGATTATCGAAAACGCGGGATCGAAATCGCCGACGACGAGATTTTTGTTTCCGATGGATCCAAATGCGATTGCGGAAACATTCTGGATGTATTTGGGCACCAGAACCGCGTGGCGGTTGTTGACCCTGTTTATCCTGTGTATGTCGATACAAACGTTATGGCCGGCCATACCGGCCCCCCGGACAAAAGTGGCGCTTATCAAGGGCTACTTTACCTGCCTTGCACCAGGGAAAATGGTTTTGTACCGGGCATTCCCGATCAGCGCGTCGATCTGATCTATCTTTGTTTTCCAAATAACCCTACCGGTTCGGTAGCGACCCGGGACCAGCTTAAAGGCTGGGTCGAATATGCATTAATTTCGCAGGCGATTATTTTCTTCGACGCTGCTTACGAGGCCTACATCGTTGATCCGGAAATTCCGCATTCGATTTACGAGATTCCTGGCGCCAGAGAATGTGCAATCGAATTCCGGAGTTTCTCAAAAAACGGCGGGTTCACCGGAGTCAGGTGCGGTTTCACTATTCTGCCAAAGTCTCTTGTTGCATCGACTTCGGATGGCGAAAAGAAGGCGCTTCACTCGCTTTGGCATCGACGGTTCACCACGAAATTTAATGGCGTTAGTTATCCCGTGCAGCGGGGTGCGGAAGCCTTGTATACGGATTCGGGTCGGGAGGAAGTGCGTTCTTTGATTCGACATTACCTGCACAACGCGGAGGTTTTGGCGCAGGCCCTGCTCTCAACAGGTCTTGAAGTTTTCGGCGGTAGAAACGCACCTTATATCTGGGTCAAGGCGCCGCCCGGCTACAGCAGCTGGCAGGTGTTTGATAAGATCTTGAGAGATATCCACGTGGTCATAACTCCTGGCGCAGGATTCGGTGCCGAAGGTGAAGGCTATTTTCGCGTCTCAGCGTTTAATTCAAGCGCGAATGCCGCGGAAGCCGCGCGCCGATTGACCGGCGTGAAATGGTAATCAATGCATCTTTGGCAGAGTTTATCGTTTTTCCGCCGGGCAGGCGCTGAAGAAATGAACTTATCTCCATGGAAGCTGGCAATAATTGATCGGCTTTGCTCAGAAGCAAAGGCTGTTTTAAAGGGAGAAGCGGAGATTAGGCATTGCTATTTTATATAGGTGTATCTAACTTTATCAAGGATGCCTAATATTTTGAACCGCCCATGAACCACTCGCTCGGTTCCAACCGACAGTCCCGAGTTAATGCCGGGTGGCGGCGCCAACTCCGAGCTCCCTCGTTGCAAGAAGCCTTCCGCACAATCCCCATCCCAACTACCGGGGCTGGATGGTTGGGATTTTTCCGTAAACTCCTTGCCTTTACCGGGCCGGGGTATCTGATCGCGGTTGGCTACATGGATCCCGGCAACTGGGCGACCGATCTGGCTGGAGGCTCGCAGTTCTACTACTCCCTTCTCTCGATCGTTATCATCTCCAGCCTTATGGCGATCTTTCTTCAGCATCTCGCGCTGAAGCTAGGCATTGCCACAGGCAGGGATCTGGCACAAGCATGCCGAGATCATTTTAGTCCCGCCTTTGGCGTTTTTCTCTGGATCGGCTGTGAAATCGCAATTGCCGCTTGCGATCTCGCAGAGGTTATAGGTTCCGCTATCGCCTTAAACCTGCTATTCGGTATTCCCCTGACATTGGGCGTCTGCTTGACGGCGGCGGATGTGCTCGCGGTTCTCTTCCTTCAGCGAAAGGGATTTCGACTCCTTGAAGTCCTGGTGATCGCCCTCATCGGCGTCATCGCGATCAGCTTCGGCATTCAGGTGTTTCTCTCCAAACCGGACCTCGCAGCACTCTTCCGGGGCTGCCTTCCGTCATCGGAGCTTCTGCACAATCGGGAGATGCTTTATGTCGCGATCGGTATCCTCGGAGCAACGGTAATGCCTCACAATTTGTATTTGCATTCGTCGATTTCGCAGACTCGCAACTTTGAACCAACACCAGAAGGAAGGCGCGAAGCGGTATTTTTCGGAACGATCGATGTTACTGTAGCGCTGATTTTTGCTCTCTTGATCAATGCCGCGATTTTGGTGGTTGCGGCAGCGACGTTTTATCGTACCGGTCACCACGAAGTCGCTGAGATTCAGGACGCATATCGATTGCTGAGCCCGCTTCTTGGTGTGGGATTAGCAAGCACTCTGTTTGCCGTGGCGCTTTTGGCGTCGGGGCAAAACTCGACGCTCACGGGGACTCTTGCCGGCCAGATCGTCATGGAGGGATTTCTCGATATCCGGCTGCGCCCGGTCATTCGCCGTTTGATTACACGGCTGATAGCAATTTTGCCCGCGGTAATCGTCACAGTTTGCGCGGGCGAGAGCGGAACCGCTCAGCTTCTGATTTTGAGTCAGGTGATCCTGAGTTTGCAGCTCAGTTTCGCGGTTATTCCGCTGGTGATGTTTACCAATGACAAAATGAAGATGGGTGAGCTTGTGAATTCACTACCGTTTAAGCTCGCCGGCTGGATAATGGCAGCGGTCATCGCTTTGATGAACGCTTACCTTGTTTGGCAAGTCATTTCGGGAACCGACTCTTCATAGAAAACCTGGAGATCACGGCTCTAACAAGCGATTACGATTACCTGACGAACGGGCAACTGACCCGAGCCTCACGCAAAGTTACGCGAAGGTACGCAAAGATATGGGTTTAAAGTTTGTTCGCTATGCGGCGGATTCCGTCGTTCAGATGTTCGTCGCCAAGGTTTATCAATAGATCAAAGCGAGAGTCATTTGACTTTCGCTGGGTAAAAGCTGCTTCCAGTGAACCGGCAGCAGTGTTTCGACTGACTTCCGCATCCCTTTGCGCGCCTCGGCGTACCTTTGCCGAGGCCCAAATGTCTCATGTGCGTTGCTTGCACGGCCTTGATCCGTCTTTTATGTTCTTGACGTGTCGACAGCCCCGGAATTGCCGCCAGACCTTCCCCGACCCGAAGATGACGGCGCCTGCGCACACCTGCCAGGGACAAAATTGCCTGACATCGCACTCGGTTCTACGGAGGGTGTCACGGTAAATCTCAGCGAACTTGCCGGGCGAACGATTGTCTATTGCTACCCCAGGATGGGCCAACCTGGCAAAACCGTTCCTGAGTCCTGGAACGCGATTCCGGGAGCCCGGGGTTGCACAAATCAGTCGTGCTCTTTTCGGGATCATTTCGCCGAACTTGTCGCCACCGGTACAGATCATCTCTTTGGACTCAGCACTCAGGATGTCGACTATCAGCGCGAAGCGGTCGATCGACTTCATCTTCCGTTCTCGCTACTTAGTGACCAAGAACTGAAATTCGCCGATGCGCTGAATCTTCCGAGATTTCAGTATGACGGGGCGACCTTGATCAAGCGCCTGACGCTCGTGATTGATAATGGCACGGTAACGCACGTTTTTTATCCAGTCTTTCCACCGGACCGCAGTGCCGAGCAGACCTTGGAATGGTTGCGTTTACATCCCGCCTCCTCGGCGGTATCCTTGAAAAGCAGAACCACCTAATGATTAATGTGCGGATGCGCTCAGGCATCATCACGCTTCTGACTGATTTCGGTGCGCGCGACTATTTTGTCGGTGTGATGAAAGGTGTCATCCTAAGCCGATTTTCGGAAGCGAATCTGGTAGATATCACACATGACATCCTGCCTCACGATATTCACGGGGCGGCGTTTACGCTCCGCGCCGCTTATCGCTATTTTCCACCCGGCACAGTTCATCTGGCGGTTGTTGATCCAGGAGTTGGATCGGATCGGCGAGCGGTGATTGCCGAGTCGGGAGAACATCTCTTTGTTGGACCTGATAACGGTCTCTTCTCACTGGTTCTGAGCGAGGATCAAGACGCTTCGGTCAGGCAGGTTACAAACAGCACTTATTTTCTGCCGAATGTCAGCGCGACATTTCACGGCCGGGACATATTCTCGCCGGTGGCTGCTGCGCTTGCGCGAGGCCTGGCTCCAGGCGCTTTAGGGCCGGTTATTCAGAACCCGGTCTGTTTTGAATGGGGTCGAAACGACGTGACAGCAGAGGGTGCCTTGCGTGGATCGGTCATTCACATCGATCATTTCGGAAACTGTGTAACCAGTTTCCGATCCGGCGAGATGAAAATCGATTTCGCCACGCACGCCTTTTGCCTTCGGGTAAAGGACCTCGCGATAGGGAAGCTGTGCAGATACTATGAGGAAGCGAATGCAAACACCCACAAACCGTTCTTGATTGCCGGGAGCGCAGGGTATCTGGAAATCTCTATCGCGCGATCCTCCGCAGCGCGAGAGTTGAATATTACGGTTGGGGAACCCGTCTTGCTGGAAATGTCGCTAATGCGCACTTAACGCGAAAATCCGACAGACGAGGACGCCCGTCCCACATTTGTGGCGCGGGCGTCCTCGCCCGCGCCTACAGACAGAAACAGGGTGGGTTGCTTAGCCCGATTATGCGCCTGTCTTTGGCTGGTTAGGTAAGGTAGATTGCACTCTGAATGGGCCCCGGCTATCCCAGGATCACCACTCTTGAGCAGATGCGGGCATTGATTCCCAAAACTGCAGTCGAAGCGCTTGACGTGGAGATCGTATCTATCGATTCGGAGCACATTCTCTTACGAATGCCGATGTCCGATCGTGCGCGTCAACCGATGGGCCTGCTGCATGGCGGCGTCAGCATGGTGCTGGCCGAGTCCGCAGCCAGCATGCACGCATGCTGGGAAATTGATCTGTCACGTATTGTACCGGTGGGAGTGGAGATTAATGGGAGTCACCTGCGGTCAGCTGCGGAAGGACACATCCTTGCAAGAGGGACCGTGGTTCGGCGCTCGTCCAGACTGGTCGTACACAGCGTAGAAATCATCCACGAGGAAACGAATCGGCTTCTCTGCGTAAGCCGCGTGACGAATTTTACAAAACGTTGGATGAGAAGTAACTCGCTTGCAGGCGGTGGCCGGAGGGTCGCATCTCCGAGGCGACCGATTTTGCGGTGAGGTCGTAGGCTCAAGCCGACCAATTTTGACGGTCCGCTCGGAGATCGGATCCTACCCTGCCCTTGTTCCCATCAGTTCAATAATTCCGCGTAATGGTGTCGCGCAACTTCTTCACAGCGCGCCAGGATCTCTCCCGCGGAACTTAGATCTCGAATTTCCTCAAGCAGCCGATTGCACTCTTTGGTATCCAACGTCTGTACAGCTTTTTTTACTCTTGGTACCAATCCAGCGCTCGCACTCAACTCATCGACCCCAAGTGCGAGTAAAAGCGGCGTTAGAGTGATTTCACCAGCCATCTCACCACAGACCCCGACCCAGATGCCATTGGCGTGCGCTGCGGTTACCGTCATTTCGATCAAGCGCAAAATCGCGGGATGGGTCGGTTCATAAAGGTGTGCTATACGTTCATTTACCCGGTCCACAGCGATCGTGTACTGAATCAAATCATTCGTGCCGATGCTGAAAAATTTGACCTCACGAGCCAATGCATCTGCCACCAAGACCGCACTCGGCACTTCAATCATTATTCCAAGCTCGATATCTTCCTTGAACGGTACACCTTCGCTCCGAAGTTCGGCTTTGCAGGATTCCATAATTTCCTTCGCCTGGCGCAGCTCAGACAACCCGGATATCATGGGGAACATTATTCGAACATTCCCCGTAGTCGCGGCACGCAAAATAGCGCGCAGCTGCGCCTTGAAGATATCCGGGCGATCAAGGCAAAACCGTATGGCTCGACAACCGAGAAACGGATTGATCTCAACGGGAAGATGGGAATGGCTTAAGAACTTGTCGCCGCCCAAATCCAGCGTACGAATAATGACCGATTGCGGCACAATTGCCTCGGCTACCGAGCGATAAGTGGCATATTGTTCTTCCTCGCTCGGCAACTCGTTTTTGTTCAGGAAGAAAAACTCGGTTCTGTAGAGACCTATTCCTTCGGCTCCAGCTTCGATCACGATAGGAACATCTTCCGGCAATTCGATGTTTGCAGACAAGATTACGTGACGGCCATCGGCGGTTGTGCTTGCCGTGTCCCGAAGCCCGGTGAGAACCTGCTGGACGTGTTCGAGCTTGATCTCGATCTCGCCGTATTCCCACAAGGTATGGTCGCTGGGATTCAGGATCACTACCCCGTTGTTTCCGTCGAGCAGGATTTGATCTCCCGGCTGTAAGCGCTGCGAAATATCCTTGAGACCCACCACGGCAGGGATATTCAACGAGCGCGCCATGATTGCGGTATGTGACGTACGGCTGCCCACGTCTGTCGCGAAGCCAAGTACCATTTGGCGATTTATCATCGCCGTGTCAGACGGGGTGATGTTATGGGCGACCACGACCTGAGGTATGTCCAAGGCTCCAAGCGTCTTCGTGGACCGACCCAGTAGATTGCGGATCACACGGCGAGTGACATCATGAATATCAAATGCCCGCTCACGGAGATAAGGATCGTCGATTTCGCTCAAAGTCTTCGCGTATCGATTCGCGACTTCGGCGAAGATGAACTCGACGTTGAACTTGTCCCGCTCAAGTGTGCGAAGCACTTCGTCGATCAATGTTCGGTCTTCGACAACCAGCAGATGAGCGTCAAAAATACTGGCATCCTTTGCGCCGATCGCTTCAGCAATGCGCTGTTGCATCTCGAGAATCTGTGCGCGAGTGGCGATGAGCGCGCTTTCGAATCGGATGATCTCGTTCGCAACATCGGATGCGTCAATTCGCCGCTTTGGCGGTTCTTCGTCGTCGGGATGATGAATAAAAACAATCCCGCGGGCTATCCCTGGGCCCACGCCGAGTCCTTGAAATCTTACTTCCTGACCGCTCATTCCGGCCTTATTCCTCGTCGAACCGTTTTTCGATCAGTAGTTCGAGTTCCTGCATAGCCTTCTCGGCATCGGCGCCCTCCGCCGATAAAATCAGTCTTGTACCCTGGCCGGCAGCGAGCATCATCAGTCCCATAATGCTTTTTCCGTTGACCTGTTCCCCTTCCTTTTCGACCATGATATCGGCTCTGTGTTTGTTGGCAATTCGTACGAACATGGCTGCCGGGCGCGCATGCAACCCAAGCTTGTTCAAAATAGTGACCTCCTTTTGAACTTTTCCCGAGCCGGCTCGCTTACTCAACAAACCCATCACATCTCCTTGTTCGTCTGCATTAAATTCAACAACCGTTGGTTAAATTCCACCGCGCTGTTCTGACCAAGGCTTTTCAGTTTTTGATCCAAAGCCGCCACTTCCACCAATCGCGCCAGATCGCGTCCCGTCCTGACAGGAATGGTTATGTGCGGAATCCGAATGTCTAGAATCTCGTAAAATTCCTGCTCAAGTCCAATCCTATCGACCTCTTCAAGCTCTTGCCAGTCACGCAGAGTCACTACCAGGTCAAGACGCTTTTCAATCCTGATGCTACCAACTCCAAAAATGGAAGCGACATTAATGATGCCGAGACCGCGAACTTCCATATGATAGCGGGTCAGATCCGGTGCTGTGCCGACAAGTTCGCGCCCATCCAGAACGCGGAATCGCGTAACGTCATCGCTTACAAGGCTGTAACCTCGCTCAATCAGACCGAGAACGCACTCGCTCTTTCCCACGCCGCTCGAACCCCGGATCATTGCTCCGACTCCCATGATATCCACCATACTGCCGTGCTCTGTGGTCGTAGGAGCAAAATCCATCTCGAGACCGATGGTAGCCGCATTGATGAAGCGCATCGTTACCATCGGGGTTCGAAAAATCGCTGTTTCCAGTTCTGCCGCCGCGTCTAGTAGAGCCTTCGGAATCGGCAAATTTCGAGAAACAACAATGCATGGAACGTGCTGCCGGCAGAGCTGGAGACACCGCTCCTGTTGTTCGAATTGCGGCAAACTCTTTAGGTAACTGACCTCTGCATTCCCTAATACCTGAATGCGTTTCGCGGCAAAATAGGTAAAGAAACCGGAAAGCGC
>Ga0306926_10008717_pt1 | contig 11109 bp, 9 predicted proteins | sample flu12Cox44000178_FD_203759 | JGI IMG/M metagenome (GOLD analysis project Ga0306926, IMG submission 203759) | Lab enrichment of tropical soil microbial communities from Luquillo Experimental Forest, Puerto Rico - flux8day.12C.oxic.44.000.178 (v2)... | ecosystem: Environmental > Terrestrial > Soil...
GGCCCTGATCTCGGTCCCGCCACCCCTTCATCACCGACTTTCCTGCCGTCATCCAGGCGGCAATCACCATTGGCCGGCCCTCAGGTCTTTTTCGACGACGTGGATCGAAGACGGACATCCTGTTATAGTGGCATGGGGAGTCCGCCCGACGTTCGGGACAAAATATTCAATCCATTGTTCACAACAGGGCCGGCGGGAGAAGGGAACAGACTTGGGTCGTCGATGCCCCATGACATCATCGCGAAACAACATGGTGGCAGGATCGACGTCGACACTGAGCCTTGTGCCTTCACCGAATTTATTGTCACGCTGGAGCGCAAACGTCCTGCGCAAGGGACGTCCGGAGAGACAAAGTGAGCATGTATATTCTTATCGTCGATGACGAACCTGATGTTGAAAGCATGTTTCGCCAGCACTTCCGGCGCGACCTGCGCTCCGGTCGCTTTACCATGGAGTTTGCCAATTCGGCACCGGCGGCCCTTGAACAAGTCAAGAGCAATCCCGACGCGTCCCTCATCCTGTCCGACATCAACATGCCCGGCATGAGTGGACTCGAAATGCTTCCCAAGGTGAAGGCGGTGCGACCGAATGTGCCCGTCATCATGATCACGGCCTATGGCGACGAGGCGACACGGAAAAAAGCGGCCGAGCTCGGAGCGGCCGGCCTATTGACCAAGCCGATCGACTTCGGCCTGCTGCGCCAGGAAATCGACCAGCGCGTTGAGCGTACGGCTTAGTCTAAGACGTGCAGAGGCTGTGGGGCAAGCGGTGCGGGCATTGCAAATCATTCAACCTACGCGAGCGGTGGTGGTTGGGCTCTAGGGGCTGTCAAGAGATCCCTGTCCGCTTTCTGGTGCTGCGATTATTCCGTGCGAACCTGCTTCTTCACGGCGGCGCCGCGGCTTGATTCGGATCGGGTGATCCATCGGCCAGACCTTGCCGAGTCGATCTGCCCAGACCCTTAAAGCATCGACCTTGAGCCTTTGCCGGCCCCAACTGCCGAAGCATCGCGCGAGATGACGTATCTCGACCACGATCTGTGGCGCCGATCTGTTTACGGTGCTTGATGTGACCGAGCACTCGCGTTTTCGGCTCAGGCCGCTGGTCGCCGGCAGCCTGCCTTGCGCTTTCTATTGCACCATGCCCTCATCACCGCCGAAGGATACGCGGATCGGCTCGCCATGCGCGATGAATATCGAGCCGTGCAAACTTGCGAATTGGCTCCGGCTTTTTTCGAGCGGAGGATCAAAAAAATCATGTTCAACGAAGTCTCGGAATTTTGCTTGGTGCAAGGGGATGGGGGACTGCCGACGGCTGTTGCCGTCGGCGAGCCGCGCGGGCGATCGTGGTCGGGGCACCGCCCTCACGGCCGTCCAACGTCGGACCGCCTTCAGGGTACCGCCAGCGGCGAAGTTACCATTTGCCAAAGCAAGCCAATGACGCCATGGTGTGACGAATAAGACGACCGCTTGGAGGGGAGGAGGGCATGACGCTATTGAGATCGGCCGCTGCTATCATATTGGCGCTTGGCGCGACATTCGCAACACCGTCGCTCGCGCAGAAGAAATATGATACCGGTGCAAGTGATACCGAGATCAAGGTCGGTCAGACGATACCTCTCAGTGGACCGGCTTCCGCCTATGGCAGCATCGGTAAGGTGCAGGCCGCTTACATCCGCATGATCAACGAGCAGGGCGGGGTCAACGGTCGCAAGATCAATCTCATTCAATACGACGATGCCTACAGCCCGCCGAAGACGGTCGAGCAAGTGCGCAAGCTTGTCGAAGGCGACGAAGTTCTGACCACCTTCCAGATCATCGGCACGCCGCCGAACGCTGCGGTCCAGAAATATCTGAACGAGAAGAAGGTACCGCAGCTTCTGGCCGCGACTGGGGCGACGCGTTTCACCGATCCGAAGAATTTCCCATGGACGATTGCCTTTAATCCCAATTACCAATCGGAAGCGCATATCTACGCAAAATATATTCTCGCTAACTATCCGAACGCGAAGATCGCCATTCTTTATCAGAACGATGACCTTGGAAAGGACTATGTCAAGGGACTGAAGGATGCGCTTGGGGCAAAGGCGTCGTTGATCATCGCCGAGGCGTCCTACGAATTGTCTGATCCGACCGTGGATTCACAGATGGTGACGCTGAGAGCCTCCGGCGCCGACCTCTTCTATAATATCACGACGCCGAAATTCGGCGCGCAGGCGATCAAGAAGGCTGCCGAACTCGGCTGGAGGCCCGTTCAGATTCTCGACATCAACGCTTCACCGGTGAGCCAGACGCTGGTTCCCGCCGGCCTCGAGAACGCCAAGGGGATCATTTCAGTCAATTACGGCAAAGACCCACTCGACCCCCAATGGGCCAACGATGAGGGCATGAAGCGCTACAAGGCTTTCATGGCGAAATACGCTTCCGGCGAGGATGCCAACAGCGGCATCGCGACTTATGGCTACTCAACCGCGGCGCTACTTGTGCAAATACTGAAACAGTGCGGTGACGATCTAACGCGCGCCAACATCATGAAGCAGGCGACGAATATCAAGACTTATGTCGCGGACCTGGCGCTGCCGGGTATGACACCTTCGACCACCCCGGATGATTGGCGCATCAACAAGCAATTCCAGATGATGAAGTTCGACGGCGAGCGTTGGGTTCTGTTTGGGCCGATTCTGACGGATGAATTCAAGACGAACTGAACCGTTGGCGCTGGTTGCGATCATTCAATCTCGGAGCTCTTTGTTGTCGCTGGCACGAACTGCCAGTTGACTGGCTGGGGCGCATTCGCCTGCACGCGCCACCGCAGCGAATGGGAGGAGGGGGCGCGAAACCACATGAGCTCGGTCGTCCGACCTGTTTGGGCCTTTGCCTTTGGCCTGTCGTTTGAGCCCGCGACCCTCAGTTGGCCGCAAGAGATAGCTTGCGATTTTGCAGCGCGTCGGCTGAAGCGAATTGGAACGCCGCTGACTTGACGCCTGTGCCACCTCCACGGCAGCATGGCCTTTATCGGTCAGGGGTCAGTCATGACGGCATCGAACGGCGCATCAATGCGGTTCCGTGACAAGGCGATCCAGTTCGCCAACGGGTCCTCGGGCGTGAACATCGCCATTCCGTCGGCCTCACCCGTCAACTATCATCAGGTCATCTTTGCGCCCGACGACATGCAGACGGTGATGCTCGACGGCAAACTGTTTGTTCCGCCCGCGGGAAAGCGCGCGGGCAATGGCAAGTTGCCACTCGTAATCATTGTCCCGGGCAGTCTTGGGATTGCGCCGTCGCACTTGGCCCATGCCGAGACGATCACTAACCACGGCATCGCCGCCTTCGTACTCGACAGCTTTGGCGGCCGGGATGTCACGTCAACCGTCGCCAATCAGACACAGTTTTCGTTCGCAGCCAGCGCCTACGATGTGCTTGCAGCGTGGGCCGTGCTCGCCGCACTGGCCGAGATCGACGGTACGCGGATCGGCGCGCAGGGTCACAGCCGTGGCGGCTCTGCGGTACTGACGGCCGCGACGCGGCGCTTCGCGGACGCTGTGGTCGGTAAGGGCCGGGAGCTGATCGGTATTCTCGCGGCCTATCCCTGGTGTGGCCATCAGTTTCTCGATCCTCGCGTCGGCACGACCGAAGTGCGCGTTCTCATGGGCGATGCCGACGAGTGGTGCTCGCCCATGCAGGTGCAGGGACACCTCCAGGCGATACGCCTGGCCGGCGCCAGCGCAAGCATGCGTCTCGTCGGGGGTGCCCAGCACAGCTTCGATCGTGACACCGCCATCGTGGATGTGCCCGACGCGTCGGTCGCGCCGGCGGCGCCCACGGCCTATCTCGCCGACGACGGCGCTTTCATTCACCCGGTGGAGGCGACGCCGAACCCCGCGCTGACGGACCGCGACCTCATGATCTACGGCATGAAGGCGGGCTTCGGCCGAAAGGGCGCCAAGATTGGCAGCCGCAACGGAGAGGCCAAATTGTTCCGCGATGATATGGTGGCGTTCTGGCGGCGCGTGATGACTGGCGGGGGCGGTCGGCCCCGCAGTTGACCGACCGTGATCGAGCCGATCTCGGGCACAACTGTTCGCTCTGCCTTGCGAAAGCGCCCGGTGCCAGCGGGTGCGTTTCATGACGAGGCAACCAACCTGATTAAAGCGACCAAATCCACAGACCTGCGCGGCGTCGGTTGCAGCGGCTGGTTGCTGCTCAAGTACCTCCCCACCAGCGGCTTTGCTCCAAAAAAATAGGCAAATTGTCGCCGGTCAAAACTGTGTCGATCGGTTGCTGTGGAGCCGCGCCTGACGCGGGGACCAGCAGTCTGCTCTAACCGGTTGCGCTTTTCTTTCTTTTACTTTTACTACGCCAGGCTGCGAACTCGATGTTCGTGCGGTTGAAGCAACGCTCGCCATGGCCTTCTGTCGTTCCATTCGCTGAAGTCGGTTTGATCGTAGTCGACCGAAATACCTGGTTGCGGACGCGGTGCCGCAAAATCGAGGCGGCGACGTAGAGAAGGGCAAATTATGCGGGCCGAGAGTGCGCTCCATCGACAGGTCAGCTCTGTTCAGGACCCGGCCCGCGCGGGTACGCCGTCGGTGGCTGAAGAGATAGCCCAAACCAGACGGTTCAGTGTGCGGCTTTCCAAACGGGTCTATGAACGGCTCGACTCCGCCGCGCAGCGTCCTGGGGTGGGCAAAGGCATGGTGATTGAGGCCGCGCTTGATCGCTTTCTGAGCCAAGCCCCTCCTCTGGACGACCTCATTCGGAGACATTTTGACCAGATTCATGCCAGGCTCGAGCGTTTTGACAGAGACATGCAGATCATCACCGAGATGGTCGCACTGCAGGCGCGATATCACCTCACGGTCATGCCCCTTATGCCTCAATCGCAGCAGCGCGAGGCGTACCTACGCGGTGACGAGCGCTTCATGGTACTGGCCGAGCAGGTCGATCGACGGATTCGGTCAGGCCGATCCCTGGTGCAGGAGACCATCGACCGCCTCAATGCGGCGAACTCAGATGGATCGGCGCGCAATACCGGAGAGGACCCACCGCGTGGTCCAGCAACGCAGCGCGTGAGACGAGCGGCCGGCGTTGCAATTGCTGAGAATGAGATTTGCGCTGCCGCACGGGAGGGCGGCAGCAATTCCAACTTTCGGCACCTGCCGAATTCCTTTTGCTCGTCTGCATGAGACGGATGCGTCAGGGGCGACGACGCCGGAAGGCTCGCCGAGTCCCGGGCTGGGGTCGGTGTGCGAGACTCGAGTCTCCAAGGAGAGTGCGCTGCGAAAATGGCGGCTGATTGGATGCGTCTTCCTGCCCTTTGCTGCGGGCTACTATCTTTCCTACCTGTTTCGGACGATTACGAGTTCGATTTCAGGGCCTCTGATGTCGGAGTTTGCGCTCGATGCCGCCGACATCGGGTTACTCGCCTCGATCTACTTCCTGTTCTTTGCGGCTGCCCAGCTCCCGTTAGGCGTACTGCTTGATCGCTTTGGGCCGAGGCGAGTTGAGGGTGTGCTGCTGGTCATCGCAGCGGGCGGCGCAACATTGTTCGGCACCGCCACAGGATTTGGCGAACTTCTCATTGCCCGCGCAATGATTGGTCTCGGCGTGGCAGGTGCGTTGATGGCCGGACTAAAGGCCATCGTCATCTGGTTTCCCAAAGAACGAGTGGCGCTGGCAAACGGCTATATGATCATGCTCGGGTCGTTAGGAGCCGTTACCGCGACGGCGCCGGCGGAGTTGTTGCTGGATTGGGTCGGTTGGCGCGGCCTGTTTGAAATCTTGAGCTTTGCTACCTTCGCCATAGCCGCGCTCATCTATTTGTTAGCCCCAGAGCCCGCCGTAAGTTCCAGCAAGCTGCCTGGCGCAACTCTCAAGGCAGTCTATTCGAATGCGCAATTCTGGAGGATCGCTCCTCTGTCGGCGACCTCTATCGGGTCGTCGTGGGCGTTACAATCGTTGTGGGCTGCGCCATGGCTTGGCGAGGTGGAGCGGTTTGATCGGCACAGCGTTGTGATGCTACTGTTCATGTTGGCGCTTGGTATCAGTGCAGCAGCCTTGCTATTGGGGACGGTCGCTGATCGGTTACGCAGACGCGGTTTTGCGCCGGAGGTTTTGCTCGCTGCGGTGGCGGGCCTTTTTGTTGCAGCGCAATTGACGCTCGTTCTGCGCGTGCCGTTGCCCTCGCTTCTACCTTGGTCCGTTGTGCCGGTTGTCGGTGCGGCGACAGTTCTCAGCTTTGCAACGATGGCCGACTATTTTCCAAACCAGCTTGCTGCGCGTGCCAACGGTGCGCTGAACCTGCTGCACTTCGGCTGGGCATTTGCGGTTCAATACGGGATCGGTCTAATTGTAGAGCAATGGTTACCTCAAAATGGTCACTACCCGGCAGAAGCCTATCGGACTGCGTTCAGTGTTAGCATTGCGTTTCAGGTATTGGCGCTGATCTGGTTTGCGATGCCGTGGTTGCGAGGCTTGAGCAGGCGGTGTCGCGCGTTGCTCGCTCGTTACCAGGATGGTCTGTCTTTACTGATCGCTCCGCCGCGCCTGGGCGCCTCCGTTGAGAAACGCGAGGGCGCCGAATGCTGACTTTATTCTGCCTTCGAGCACAGCTGCTCGAGGCATGGCTTGCAGACCACCCTTCCGCTTCTTTTTCTACGCCAGGCTACGACCAGCGTTGACCGCTTGTTGCAGTGAGCCTGCGTCTGCTCTTTCTATTCATCCCCATCTGAGGGCGCTTGGGGTGCCCTCAATCATGGGGGCGGCGGGTGACGGTCCATTCCTTTCAATCAGAGGCGCTATCACGCAGCGCTCGCATGCTGCGAACCGCGCTTGGTCCTGCTATCGCGCGTTTTTTGGAAGAGCCGTCGATCGTCGAGGTAATGCTGAACCCCGATGGCCGATTGTGGATCGACCGGTTGTCGAATGGGCTGACAGACACTGGCGAGCGCTTGTCTGCTCTCGATGGCGAGCGGATCGTCCGTCTCGTTGCTCATCACGTGGGCGCCGAAGTCCATAGTGGTGCGCCGCGGGTCTCGGCTGAACTTCCCGAAACCGGCGAGCGCTTTGAAGGCCTGCTCCCGCCGGTCGTTGCCGCTCCGGCATTCGCCATCCGCAAGCCTGCGGTTGCGGTTTTCACCCTCGACGACTATGTCGCCGCGGGAATTTTGACCTCGGAGCATGCCGGCGTTCTGCGGAGTGCCGTCGCCGCTCGCATGAACATTCTGGTCGCCGGCGGGACGTCCACCGGCAAGACGACCCTGACGAATGCACTGCTCGCCGAGGTCGCCAAGACCTCCGACCGCGTCGTTCTCATTGAAGACACGCGAGAACTTCAGTGCAAGGCAAAAAACCTGGTGGCGTTGCGCACGAAAGACGGCGTCGTGTCGCTTTCTGATCTCGTGCGGTCATCGCTTCGGCTGCGGCCCGATCGCATTCCCGTTGGCGAGGTCCGCGGGGCGGAAGCGCTGGACTTGCTCAAAGCGTGGGGCACGGGACACCCCGGCGGTATCGGGACAATTCATGCTGGGACAGCGCTTGGCGCCCTGCGTCGCCTCGAGCAGCTCATCCAGGAAGCGGTCGTCACCGTCCCCCGTGCGCTGATCGCAGAAACCATCAATGTGGTTGCCGTACTCGCAGGTCGCGGTGTCGATCGCCGCCTTGCCGAACTTGCGCGCGTTGCGGGGCTCGGACCATCCGGCGACTACCGGCTTACGGCGATGGGTGATCGGTCATGAGCTCAGGATCGATTTCTGGGCGAGGCATTGTTTCGGCGACGATCTCTGCTGGCGCCTGCTTGATCGCGACCGCTGCTGGGGCGGCCGGCTCAAACATGCCATGGGAGCAGCCGCTCAACCAGATACTTCAGTCGGTCGAAGGTCCCGTCGCCAAGATCATTGCGGTGATCATCATCATCGTCACTGGGCTTTCGCTCGCGTTTGGCGACACCTCGGGGGGCTTTCGCCGACTTGTTCAGATTGTGTTCGGTCTGTCGATCGCGTTTGCGGCATCGAGTTTCTTCCTCTCCTTTTTCTCGTTCGGTGGTGGCGTGGTGATCTGATGGATGAGCCTGTCTCTGGATTTGTCGCGCCGGTGCACCGCGCCTTGACTGAACCGATCCTGATGGGCGGCGCGCCGCGATCGATTGCCATCGTCAACGGCACCGTGGCCGCGGCCCTTGGTCTGGGCCTGCGTCTTTGGATCGCAGGCCTTCTGTTCTGGTTCATCGGCCATATGGCGGCCGTCTGGGCTGCAAAGCGCGATCCCGATGTCGTCGAGGTTGTGCGCCGACACATTCGTATTCCCGGTCACCTCAGCACGTGATGTCGCCATGATGAATCTTACTGAGTACCGTCGTTCGAGCACGCGCCTGGCCGATTTTCTGCCATGGGCGGCCCTGATCGATGAAGGAATTGTCCTCAACAAGGACGGCTCCTTTCAGCGAACGGCAAGGTTTCGGGGACCCGACCTCGACAGCGCGGTGCCGGCCGAACTGGTCGCGGTTGCCGGCCGACTCAACAGCTGCTTGCGGCGGCTTGGATCAGGCTGGGCCATCTTTGTCGAAGCCCAGCGCCACTCCGCTGGCGCCTATCCTTCGAGCAGCTTTCCAGACGCAGCCTCCGCCCTGGTTGAGGCCGAGCGGAGGGCCCAATTCGAGGAGGCGGGTAGCCATTACGAGACAAGCAACTACCTGACGTTCCTGTATTTACCGCCCGAGGACGGTGCTGCTGGAGCGGAGCGGCTGATTTACGAGGGCAGCCGCCGCTCGCTGAACGCGAACGCTCGTGAGGTACTTTGCGGGTTCATCGACTACACCAACCGGGTACTGCAGCTCATCGACGCTTTCATGCCGGAATGCGCATGGCTCGACGACGAGGCAACGCTAACTTATCTGCACTCTGCGATTTCGACCAAGCGGCATCGGGTCCGGGTCCCCGAGATACCGATGTACCTGGACGCCTTACTCGCCGATCAACCGCTGACCGGCGGTCTTGAGCCGATGTTGGGCGAAGCCCAGATGCGCGTTCTCACCGTTGTGGGTTTTCCGACTGCGACCACACCCGGGATTCTCGACGATCTCAATCGGCTGGCATTCCCTTATCGCTGGTCAACCCGGGCGATCATGCTCGACAGGGCGGATGCCACAAAACTCCTCACGAAAATCCGTCGACAGTGGTTTGCCAAGCGCAAATCGATCACGGCGATCCTCAAGGAAGTCATGACCAATGAAGCGTCCGCCCTCCTAGACACCGATGCGCATAACAAGGCGATCGATGCCGACGCAGCGCTGCAGGAATTAGGTTCAGACCAGATCGGAGAGGCCTTTGTCACGTCAACCGTCACGGTCTGGGATCGGGATTCCCGCACCGCCGATGAAAAGCTGCGGCTGGTCGAGAAGGTCATTCAGGGACGCGATTTCACCTGCATGATCGAGACCGTCAATGCGGTCGAAGCTTGGCTCGGCAGCCTTCCCGGACACGTCTATGCCAATGTACGCCAGCCGCCGATCTCGACTCTCAACCTTGCCCATATGGTTCCCCTGTCCGCGGTTTGGGCGGGCGAGGCGAGGGACCATCACCTCAAGGCGCCTGTGCTGTTCTTTGGCAAGACCGAGGGATCTACCCCATTCCGCTTCTCGCTGCACATCGGCGACGTCGGGCACACCCTGATCGTTGGCCCCACGGGCGGCGGCAAGTCGGTCCTGCTGGCGCTCATGGCGTTGCAGTTCCGACGATATCCAGGAGCTCGGATTTTTGCCTTCGATTTTGGATGCTCCATCCGCGCGGCGACGATCGCCATGGGGGGCGATTGGCATGATATCGGCGGTGTGCTCGCCGGCGAGTCCTCGGAGTTCGTTGCGCTGCAGCCGCTTTCGGGAATTGATGATCCATCCGAGCGGGCGTGGGCGGCGAGCTGGATCACAGCCATCCTTGGCCGTGAGAGGGTTGAGGTCACCCCCGAGGCAAAAACCCTCTTGTGGTCGGCACTGACCTCGTTGGCTTCGGCGCCAATTCAGGAACGGACGTTAACCGGTCTCTCGGTTCTGCTTCAGTCAAACGCATTAAAGCGTGCTCTTGAGCCTTACTGTCTCGGGGGACCGTACGGCCGGATCCTTGATGCGGAGTACGAGGCGCTTGGCGAGGCCTCGGTCCAGGCCTTTGAAACCGAGGGCCTGATGAGCACGGCGATCGCCCCGACAGTGCTTTCCTATCTGTTTCACCGCATTGAGGGTCGCTTTGATGGCCGACCGGCCCTTGTCATTATCGATGAGGGTTGGCTCGCGCTTGATGATGCCGATTTTGCCGGCCAGCTGCGGGAGTGGCTGAAGACCCTGCGCAAGAAGAACGCTTCCGTCGTTTTCGCCACCCAGTCGCTTGCCGACATCGACGGCTGCGCGATTGCGCCCGCGATCATCGAGAGTTGTCCGACCCGGATCCTGCTGCCCAACGATCGCGCCATCGAGCCTCAAATCTTGGCCATCTACCGGCGCTTTGGCCTGAATGGTCGGCAGATCGAGATTCTGGCTCGCGCAACACCAAAGCGCGACTACTACTGCCAGTCGCGTCGCGGCAATCGCCTGTTTGAACTCGGTTTGGGCGACGTCGCGCTGGCCTTTACGGCAGCTTCCTCAAAGGCCGATCAGGCTCTGATCGATCGGGTCCTGGCTGAACATGGGCGCGAGAATTTTGCGACTGGCTGGCTCAAGGCGCGCGACCTCGGCTGGGCGATCGATCTCATTCCACATCTTGGTGAAGTGGAGACGTCCTCATGAACGGCCTGCGTCGTCTGACCGCAACCGGTGTGATCGCGGTCGCCATTGCCGGCTGCCCGAGCCAAGCATCGGCGCAACTGGTCGTCTTTGATCCCAGCAACTATGCCCAGAACGTGTTGAGTGCCGCGCGAGCTCTGCAGCAGATCAACAACCAGATCACGTCGCTGCAAAATCAGGCGCAGATGCTGATCAATCAGACAAGGAATCTGACGAGCCTTCCATATTCCTCGGTGCAGCAGATCGAACGTTCGATCAAGCGAACCCAAGAGCTACTCGTCCAGGCCCAGCGCATGGCCTATGATATCCAGCAGATCGACAGAGCCTTTTCGACGACCT
>Ga0306926_10008720_pt1 | contig 11108 bp, 8 predicted proteins | sample flu12Cox44000178_FD_203759 | JGI IMG/M metagenome (GOLD analysis project Ga0306926, IMG submission 203759) | Lab enrichment of tropical soil microbial communities from Luquillo Experimental Forest, Puerto Rico - flux8day.12C.oxic.44.000.178 (v2)... | ecosystem: Environmental > Terrestrial > Soil...
TACGTTGATGACCGTACGAAATGTATGTCGAAAAGCGTACATCAGCCGAACCTTCGAAGGAGGCTCGATGTCCACTGAATACGCCGTGACGATGGAAGAGCTCGAACTCGAGCACGCCGAGCTGCTTCCGGCCCGGGAGACCCTCTGCTGCTACCAGCCGTGCAACGGCTACGGGTCCAGCTTCAGCCAGTCCAACGGGAGCAACTTCCAGATCGGGCTCATCAACGTCGGCAACGTCAACGTCGCGGTGCTGTAGCACGGCCACAGCCAGCACCGCTCCTGTGGTGCATCGACCGGCGGGGCATGCACCGCAGTAAGAGAGGGTCGCCCGAAGGTTCCTCCGGGCGGCCCTCTCGCTTGGGCTCGGGCAGATAAGGGCGGGTGAGAGGAGCAGGTCCGTGACTAGCAGCCCTGCGGCAGCCGCGCTGCATCCGGGTGATCAGCCGGGAAGCGCGGCCCCGCCCCGGCTGGCGGAGGGAGTCCAGCTGCTCGGTGAGTACAAGGATTCCGGTTACAGCCAGCCGCCGTCGCTAGTACGGCGGCCCGACGGCCAGGTCATCCAGATGTCGCGGCTCCTGTACCTGGTGGCATCCCGGATCGACGGTTTCCGTGGCCCGGCCGCCATCGCGGACCTGGTCAGTCATGATCTTGGCCGGTCACTCAGCGCCGAACAGGTCTGCCATCTCATCACCGCCAAGCTCCTGCCCCTCGGCATCGCCGCCGGCCAGTATGGGCCGGCCGCGGCGCCGAAGGCCAGCCCGCTGCTCACCCTCAGAGCCCGAGGCACGCTGGTGCCCGAGCGCATCGCGAATGCCGTCGGAGTGTTCCTCCGGCCGCTGTTCTGGTGGCCCATCGCCGCGGTGGTGGTCGTCAGCGTCGCCGCGCTCGACTACTGGCTATTCGCCGAACACGGGTTGACCGCAGGGCTACAGCAGCTCCTGCGCGACCCGGCGGACCTGCCCATCGTCGCGGGCCTGACAGTGGCCTCCGCCCTGTTCCACGAGGGCGGGCACGCCGCCGGCTGCCGCTACGGCGGCGCGCGGCCCAGATCCTGCTCCTCATCGTCGCCATCACGCACATGGAAATGCTGCAGCAGCTGCTCCCGTTCGTCCGGTTCGACGGCTACTTCATCCTCAGTGACCTCGTCGGTGTGCCGGATCTGTTCGCCCGCGTCAGCCCGATCCTGAAGAGCTCCATGTCGAGAGGTCCCCGGGATCCGCGCGTCGCCGGCTTGCGGCCCCGCGCCCGGATCACGGTGACCAGCTGGGTGCTGTGCGTCATCCCGCTGCTGACGTTCATGATCGGGTACCTCTTGGCCTACCTTCCCCGGCTGAACCGTGCGCTATGGCGCTCCGCGAACCAGCAAGCGCATCAGATGGCCGTGGCCGCCGGCGCCCATCACTACGGGGTAGCCGCGGTCAGCGTGATCGGCGCCGCCCTGGCGATCCTGCCGATCGCTGGCTCGGTCTACGTCGTGACCGGCCTAGCGCGCCAGACCGCCGCCATCGGCCTGCGCTGGTCCGCCGGACGCCCGGGCCGCCGCCTCCTAGCCGCCGCGGCCGCCCTGGCCTGCATGGCCGCGCTCGCCGCCTTCTGGATCACACAGGGCCAGCTGCGCGGCTGGTAGGCTCCCATGCCGATGACTGAGCCGTCCCCGGATCGCCTGCCTGCCTATGACGAGCTGCCGCGCGCCGCGCGCGGCGGCAGGTCGGCCTGGGGACTCTTCGGGCCGCGGGACTCAGCGGGCCTGCTCAACCTGCAGACTCCCGCCCGGGTCGCGGCCGCCGCCCGGCTCATCCGCAGCGGCGAGACGTACAGCCTGAACGCCCCGGCCGACGTCCCGGGACCGCCGTTGTTCCGGCGGGGCGAAGTCCAGCACACGGTCATCGGCTCTGAGGCGCGCGCCTTCTTCGACGACAAGCTCGATAACTACTACCCGCAGGCATCGAGCCAGTGGGACTCCCTGGCGCACATCGGTTATGACGCGGACCAGTTCTATAACGGCGCTACGGCTGACGACGTCACCACGCGGGCGCGCAACACGATCGACCACTGGGCCAGGCGCGGGATAGCCGGCCGGGCGGTGCTTCTGGACGTCGACCTCGCCCTCGGGGGCGCGGGTTACGGGTTCGATCCAGCGAGCCCTCGTGCCATCACCGTCGATGAGCTCGAGGCCGCCCGCGCGGCGGCCGGCGTGGAATGGCAGCCAGGAGACGTGCTCCTGCTGCACACCGGGTTCCTCGGCTGGTACGTGCGGCAGCGGGCCGACGTTCGCGAGGCCATGGCCGAGCCCGGGGCCCTGCGGGCCGTCGGACTCGCCCATGACGAGACGATGGCCCGCTACCTGTGGAACGCCCACATCGCGGCGATCGCCTCGGACAATCCTTCCCTGGAAGTCTGGCCGGCCGATCTCAACGATGAGGCGTTCCCGTTCGGGTTCCTGCACCGGGTCCTGATCGGCCAGTTCGGCATGGCCGTCGGCGAGCTGTGGTGGCTCGAAGACCTGGCTCGCTCGTGCCGGCGCGACGGGCGGTACGAGATGTTCCTGACATCGGCGCCCCTCAACGTCCCCGGCGGCATCGGCTCGCCGGCCAACGCCCTGGCCATCAAGTAGCGGCCCCCCGCTCACCCGTGACGGGTGGCGACTGATTCCCGGCCGGATGCGACGCTCACCGTGGACCTGCCGGACAACTGGCGAGGCCGAACTGCGTCGGGGGACGTGATGAGTGAGCCGTTCAAGGGCACGATCAACATCGACATCAGGGACTCGGTGCCGGACTGGTCGCCGTTCGAGCCGCCCAGGACGCCGGACGGGGCACCCAACGTGGTCTATATCGTGCTCGACGACGTCGGCTTCGCCGCCCTGGGGTGTTACGGCGGGCCGATCGAGACGCCCAACATCGACCGGATCGCCGCGCAGGGGATGCGGTACACCCAATGGCACACGACGGCGCTGTGCTCGCCGACCCGCTCGTGCCTGCTGACCGGCCGCAACCACACCCGCAATTCGATGGCGTGCATCACCGAGGCGGCGGTCGGCTTCCCCAACGCGAGCGGCACGATCCCGCCGCAGAACGGCATGGTGTCAGAGATCCTCGGCGAGCGCGGCTGGAATACCTACATAGTCGGCAAGTGGCACCTGTGCCCCACGGTCGAGATGAACCTGGCCTCGACCCGGCGGAACTGGCCGACCGGCCGCGGGTTCGAGCGGTTCTACGGCTTCTTGGGCGCGGAGACCAACCAGTGGTATCCCGATCTCGTCTATGACAACCACCCGGTCGACCAGCCGAAGACCCCTGAAGAGGGCTATCACTTCACCGCGGACATCACCGACAAGGCGATCGAGTTCATCAAGGACGCGAAGGTCATCGCGCCGGACAAGCCGTTCTTCCTCTACTACGCCCCCGGCGCCGCCCACGCGCCGCACCAGGTGCCGAAGGAGTGGATCGAGCGGTACGCCGGGAAGTTCGACATGGGGTATGAGGCGATCCGGGAGCAGATCCTGGCCCGGCAGAAGGAGCTGGGCATCGTCCCGCACGACACCGGACTCCCTCTGGTCAACCCGATCGGCACACCGCAAACGCGCACCGGCCCGCAGGGCCAGCCGTTTCCGGTGACGGATCACACCAAGCCGTGGGATTCCCTCTCGGACGGCGAGAAGCGCCTGTTCTGCCGGATGGCGGAGGTGTACGCCGGGTTCTTGTCCCATGCCGACCACCACATCGGGCGGATGCTTGACTACCTGGAGGAGTCCGGGCAGCGGGACAACACGCTGGTGATCGTGGTCTCTGACAACGGCGCGTCCGGCGAGGGCGGGCCGGACGGGTCGGTCAACGAGAACAAGCTCTTCAACGGCGTCCCCGACGACCTCCAGGAGAACCTGGCGATGATCGACGAGCTGGGCGGGCCGAAGACATACAACCACTACTGCAACGGCTGGGCGATGGCCTTCAACACGCCGTTCAAGATGTGGAAGCGGTATGAGTTCAACGGCGGCACCTGCGACCCGTGCATCCTGTCCTGGCCGTCAGCCATCGGCCACGGCGGCGAACTGCGCCACCAGTACCACCACGCCGTGGACCTCGTCCCGACCATCCTCGATCTGCTGCAAGTGGCGCCGCCGGAAGCGATCAAGGGATACGCGCAATCCCCCTTCGACGGGGTGAGCATGCGGTACAGCTTCGACGACCCGTCAGCCCCGTCGGCCCGCAGGACTCAGTTCTACTCGATGCTCGGCTCGCGCGGCATCTGGCATGACGGCTGGAAGGCGATCACCACGCACCCGACGATCAGCGGCTGGAGCCACTTCAACGACGACACCTGGGAGCTGTACCACACCGACACCGACCGCTCCGAGCTGCACGACCTGGCCGCCGAGCAGCCGGACAAGGTGCGCGAGATGGTGAACTTGTGGTTCGCCGAGGCCGGCGCCAACGGCGCCTTCCCGCTCGACGACCGGTCCCCGATAGAGATCCTCAGCACGCCCCGGCCCCGGTTGGCGGCTCCCCGCCACCGCTACACCTACTATCCCGATGTCGCTGACGTTCCCGAGCACCAGGCGGTGAACATCCGGAACCGCTCGTACACCATCGGGGCCCAGGTGGACATCCCCGGCCCTGGCGCTGCAGGGGTGGTGTTCGCGCACGGGGCTCGTTTCGGCGGCCACGCCTTGTACGTCAAGGACAACCGGCTGCACTACGTCTACAACTTCGTCGGGATCGCCGAGCAGCAGGTGGCGGCGACCGAGGACCTGCCGGCCGGGGAGAACCTGATCCTGTCCGCGTCGTTCGACAAGGATGGCGAAGATCCGCCCGGCGTGGCCACCGGCATCCTGTCCCTCTACCACGGGGACCGCAAGGTCGGCGAGGGCCGCATCAAGACCCAGCCGGGCTACTTCGAGCTCGCCGGCGAGGGCCTGTGCGTCGGCCGCGACAGCGGCGCCGCCGTCACGGACGACTACCCCGGCCAGCGGCCGCACCGGTTCACCGGCGGCACCATCAAGCGGGTCGTGATCGACGTCAGCGGCGAGCCCTACCTCGACCTGGAACGCGAGGCCGAGGCCATGCTCGCCCGCGAGTAACGAGCAACCGTGCGAACCACCGAGACGCGTCCAGCCGGGACACTGCTTCCGGCTGGCGCGCCGCTCGCGTTCCACCTGCTGGCCAAGCCGACCGGGGCGGTCTGCAACCTGGACTGCACCTACTGCTTCTTCCTGTCCAAGGAGATGCTGTATCCGGGGAGCAGGTTCCGGATGGCTGACGACCTGCTCGAGCTGTACCTGCGCCAGCTGGTAGCGGCGCACGCCGCCGCCCCCGAGGTGGTCGTCGCGTGGCAGGGCGGCGAGCCGACAATGATGGGCCTGGATTTCTTCCGCCGGTCGGTCGAGCTGGCCGAGGCGGTCAAGCGGCCGGGCCAGCGCATCGTGCACACCATGCAGACCAACGCCACTTTGCTGACCGACGAGTGGGGCGCGTTCCTCGCCGAGCACGGCTTCCTCGTAGGGGTTTCCATCGACGGCCCGCGCGAGGTGCACGACACCTACCGGGTAGACAAGGGAGGCAAGGGCAGCTTCGACCGGGTGATGACGGGCCTCGCCGTGCTGCGGCGCCACGAGGTGCAGTGGAACGCCCTGACCACGGTTCACGCCACCAGCGAAGACAGGGGCCGTGCGGTCTACCGGTTCTTGCGCGACGAATGCGGGGCGCGGTACCTGCAGTTCATCCCCATCGTCGAGCGCGCCACCCCGCGGACCCTGCCGATGGCCAACGCCGGGTGGGGCGGGAAGGTGCGGGACCGGCCGCTCTACACCCAGGAAGGCACCCTGGTGACCGGGCGTTCGGTGACACCAGCCGGCTATGGCAGGTTCCTGATCGACGTGTTCGAGGACTGGGTACGCCGCGACGTCGGTGAGGTCTACGTCCAGATGTTCGACGTGGCCTTGGCGAACTGGTACGGCGAACCGCCGGGGCTGTGCGTCCACTCCGAGACGTGCGGCCTGGCGCTGGCGCTGGAGCACACCGGCGACCTGTACTCATGTGATCATTTCGTAGAGCCCGGCTACAAGCTCGGCAACATCCGCGAGCGGACCATGCTCGACCTCGTCACCTCGCCAAGGCAGGCGGCGTTCGGCCAGGCCAAACGCGATAGCCTGCCCGGCTTCTGCCGCCGATGCGACGTGCGGTTCGCCTGCCACGGCGGCTGCCCCAAGGACCGGTTCACCCAGACGCCGGACGGCGAGCCAGGCCTGCACTACCTATGCCCCAGCTACAAGGCGTTCTTCACCCATATCCGGCCCGCGATGCGGGCCATGTGCGAGCTGCTGCGGGCCGGCCACGCGCCCGCGCGGATCACCGAAGACTATGCCAGGCATGATGCCAGGCGAGGCCGTAACGATCCATGCACCTGCGGTTCTGGCCGCAAATGGAAGCGGTGTCACGGCGCGCCCGAGCACGCGCCGTGACACCACTCACGGGCCGCGGTCAGTTATTGGCGCACACGTTGCCGTTCAGGTAGAACGCCGCCGGCGTCGGCGCCGTCCCGCTGTCGCTGCCCAGGAAGCCGAACGTCACCGTTCCGCCGCTCGCGCCGATCGTGCCGTCGTAGCTGGCGTTGACCGCCGAGACCGCCGACCCCGTCTGGGTGGAGGACGCTCCCCACATCTGGGTGACCGTCACGCCGCTCGACGGCCAGGTCCAGGTCAGGGTCCACCCGTTGACGGCTGCCGACGCCTTGTTGGTGATCGTCACGCCGCCCTGGAAGCCGCCGGGCCAGCTGCCCGCCACCGAGTAGTGCACGGCACAGTTCGCGTTGGATGGCGGCGGCACGGTGAACGTGACCGGAGGTGACGGCAGCGACGGGTTGCTGTGGCTGTCCACGGCGACCACGTCGTAGGTGTACGTGGTCCCGATCGTCAGCCCGGTCAGGGTCGTGCTGGTGCCGGTCACAGTAGCCGCCAGCGTGCTGCTGCCGCCCGCGCCGACCTGGTACACCTGGTAGTCCGCTACCGGGTAGGTGCCGGCCGTGGACGCCGGCCAGGTCAGCGTGGCGGTCCCCGACGTGCTTGACGAGGTGGCGGAGGACAGGCCGGACGCGACGGGCTGGCCCGGCGCGCTCGGCGCGGTCACGCCGGTCCCTCCGCTGCCGGGAACGTGGACCACGGTCAGCGAATAGGGGGCGACGGTGACCGAGCTCGCGGAACCAGCGGCGCTGGTGATCGAGGTGGCGTTGTTGCCGAGCGTGTACACGGTGGGCGTCCCCGCGGCCGTGAAGCCGTTGTAGGCCAGGCTCACCGCGTAGGAGTTCGACGGATCCTCGTTGTCGATAAGCACGTTGAGGTTCCCGGACGCGTCGCGGACGGCGTGGACCTTGAGCAGGGACTGGCTTGCGGTGGCGGTCACCATGGTGCCGCCCGGCGCCGCCAGCTTGGACAGCATCTCGACCCCGTAATAGGGCGCGAACGGCGTGTCAACGGCCGGCTCCGCCGTGCCGCCCGAGTTGCTGTTGTTGGAGAAGATCCCCTGGTCGCCGTAATCCGTCGCGCCGTTGACGGTGGATACCGTGCCCTCCCCGTTGTGCTCGTTCCACCAGTCGACCGAGGCGACGCCGTTCTCCAGCCAGGTCATGTACATGTCCGCGGCGAACAGCGCGGCCGGCTGGGTGTCCATGTCGATCGAGGAGTTGGTCTCGGTCACCAGGACCGGAACGCTCGCGGCGTTGCTGATGCCGGCGTACTGGCTGATCTGGCTGTGCAGCGTCGACACGATGCCGGCGATGTCAGTGGGATCGGTCAGCATCCCCGCGGTCGAGGAGCCGCCGGGGTAGTAGTGCACGATGACGCACTGGGTCCCGCTGCTGCCGAGCGCGGTGAGCACCGTCTGGTTCCAGGGCTGCGGGTACTCCGAGTTCGTCACGCCGTCGGGCCAGAACCCTGGGGTGGTCAAGATGGCGCACACCTTGGCGTTCGGGTTCACCGCGTGGATCGCGGACTCGTACGAAGCGACGTCAGCCGCGTACTGGGTAGGCCCGCAGTTGTAGGTCTGCGACGGCTCGCTGCCGATCGTCACCGGCGACCCGTTGAGGGATGTGTTGCAGTGCGCGTCGGCCTCCCAGTTGGCCCCGTAGGTGCCGTTCCCGTACACCTCGTTGCCGACTTCCCAGTAGCCGACCGAGTCGCTGGCGGCCGCCTGGACCCACGCGGCGGCCAGGCTCGGCGTTCCCGTGCCGTAGTTCACCGTGATGATGGGCTGGGCACCGGCGGCGTTCGCCGTGGTCATGAAGTTCGCGAAGCTGGTGTTCGGCGCGACGTACCCGCCGGCCGCCGCCGTCTGCGTCTGCCAGTTGTAGATGTCCGAGTATGACCCGCCCGGGTAGCGCAGCGCGTCGACCCCCGCCGCCTTCAGCAGCGGCGGTATCGCGGCGTCGTTCATGTCGCCGTCGTAGACGGCGGTGTTCAGGCCGATCGCGTGGGCGGGGACGGCGCCGAGCCCGGCCGTGGCATTCACCGTGACGCTCGCCGCGGTTGTCGCGGCGCTCGCCGGCCGCGCCTGTGCCGCCGCGAGCAGCGCCGCCGCCAGCAGCACGACGGACGCGATCACGGGTCTCTTCCTGGCCATGGCTCAGTCCTCCAGATGTGGGCGAATTGAGTCCATTAGCCGCGTCAGGCGATGCGCCGTCCAGCCGACCTTCGTGACAGCCGCGCTGAGCGAGACAGGAACCGCAGGTCACGGGCCGGAGAGGCAACGCCATGAAATGAAAGCTCCGAAACAGTTGCGAAGGAACATCAGGCCGAGCCCCGCAGGATCAGCTGGGTGTCGAGGACGGCATGGGATGGCTCCCTGTCGGGATCGGCGATCTGCGCCAGGAGCTCGACCACCAGGCGCGTGCCCATCGCGTCGAGCGGCTGGCGCACCGTGGTCAGCTTCGGGTCGGTCTGCTGCGCGGAAGGCATGTCGTCGAACCCGATGACCGCCACGTCGCGCGGGACGCGCCGGCCTAGCCTGCGCAGCGCGTGCAGGGCGCCTGCGGCCATCAGGTCGGAGGCCGCGAACACCGCGTCGATACCGGGACGGTGGTCCAGCAGCCGGAAGAGCGCGTGCTGCCCGGACATGAGGCTGAAGTCGCCGTAGGCGATCATCCCGGGGTCAAGCGTGCCGGCCACGGCCAGCGCCTTGCGGTAGCCGAGCAGCCGGTCGATGCCCGGGGCCATGTCCGGCGGCCCCGCGATCGTGGCGACGGCCTTGCGCCCGCTGTCGAGCAGATAGCGGACCGCGGCGCTGGCGCCGCCGATGTTGTCGGCGTCGACGTACGACAGCGCGCTGCCGCAGGCGACCGGCCGGCCGCAGTGCACGAGCGGTATGCCGAGGCTGGCGTAGTCGAAATCCGGCCTCCCGTGCATGGAGACGAACAGCGCCCCGTCCACATGCCCGCTGCGCAGGTACCTGGACACCGTCTGGTAGTCGCGCGGCGAGTGCAGCGTGAGCATGACGAGCTGCAGGTCCGCCGAGGACAGCGCCTTGCTGACCGAGCGCAGCACGCGGGCGAAGAACGGGTCGGCGAAGACTTTGACGGTCTCTTCGCCCATGACCAGCGCGATCGACCCGGCGCGCCGGGTCGCCGGGGCTCGTGCGGCCCGGTTGCGCACGTAGCCGAGCCGCGTCATCGCTAGCTCGACCCTGTCTCGTGTCTGCGGCCGTACCCGGGCCGAGCCGGTCAGGACGCGTGATGCCGTCGCCGACGATACGCCGGCAAGGTTGGCGACATCAGCGAGTGTCGGCGGCCCTATGGGATGCGCCATTGGATCTGTGACCGTCACCGCGCCTTCTCCTAGCAGGTCAGATTGTCCGATGCCCCCTGGAAGTCCCCGGTTGAGTTGTGGGAATCATTGTGAAACTTCGCTGAAACGTGTGCAATAGGTTGCGTACTCCGAAATTACTTGGGGAGTACTTTCGGACACTGTCTGGAAACAATGTTCGGGAATGTAAGTTTCATGTCGCGGACCGCGGCAGCGCGGAGAGGATGTCGACGACGAACACCACCGTGTCCGTCTTGCCCACGTAGGGCGCGTTTCCCGCCCGGCCGTACCCCAGCGCCGGGGGTATGACGAGCAGCACCCGGCTGCCCACCGGCAGGCCGCCGAGCCCGTTGTCCCAGCCCGGGATGACCTGCCCCGAGCCGAGCACGAACGATTCGGGGAACCCCCGCAGCCATGTCGAGTCGAAGACCTTGCCGCTGTGCCACACCACGCCGGCGTCCTGCACGGTGACGATGTCTCCGGCGAGGACGGGCGGCCCGCTCCCGCGGACCATGACCCGGCGCACGAGAGACCGCGGCGGGCTGCCGCCGGGAACCGTGATCACCGGCCCGTGCGCGCCCCACCGCACGCCCGGCAGCGCCGGGCCGGCGCTGTACGGCCCGGCCGTGGCGGCCGCCTTGCCGGACGCCATGGTCGCGAGCACGTCGAACACGAACACCAGCGTGTCGCTGCCCTTGATGGAGGCGGCCGGGTCGCCGCCCCGGCCGAAGCCGGCCGCCGGCGGCACCACCATCAGCACCCGGCTGCCTACCCGCTGCCCGGCCAGTTCGCGCCAGGCTGGCATCGCGTCCTTGAGCGGCAGCCCCTGTGGCGTGTGGCCGGTGAAGCTGTCGACGACCTGCCTGCCGTCGGCCCAGACCATGCCCTCGACGTTGAAGATCACGTAGTCGCCGCGCCGGATGGCCGGCCCGCTGCCCGGCAGCAGGGTCCTGACTATGAGCTGGCGCGAGGGGCTCGCGTCCGGGATGGTGATCAGCGGATCTTTACCGAACGGGCCGGTGATGACTGGCACTGGTCCCGCGGGCTGCGGCGGCGGCCCGGACGCGCATCCGGTGAGTACCGCCATAGCCGCCACGGCCAGGGCGTGGAGCGAGGTCAGCCACCGGGGAGGGGAAGTGAGGGCAGGGCGCATCGCACGCTTCCGTTCTGGATGAAGGGGACCGGTCCCGTCCCGGCGCCGCAGGCCGGCGCGGGACGGGACCGGATGCGGGACCTAGAAGCCCGACGGCGGAGCCGTCGCCGGGAACAGCTGCGCGAACGCGTCGAACGCGGTCGCGATGTCCGCCTCGGCCCAGAA
>Ga0306926_10008721_pt1 | contig 11108 bp, 8 predicted proteins | sample flu12Cox44000178_FD_203759 | JGI IMG/M metagenome (GOLD analysis project Ga0306926, IMG submission 203759) | Lab enrichment of tropical soil microbial communities from Luquillo Experimental Forest, Puerto Rico - flux8day.12C.oxic.44.000.178 (v2)... | ecosystem: Environmental > Terrestrial > Soil...
AGCCCTCGGGCTTGAGCATGCTCGGCTTGTTCGGATAGGCGAAAAAGGCGACGGGGTCGCGGGCTTCGACCAGCACGATGTTCTTGAAGTTTTTTAGGATCGGCAGCGCCGATTCGATCACATAGGGGATGCGGTCGATCGAGAAGCGGCCGCGTCCGCGCGCCATGCGCGGGTGATAGGTCTGGCCCATCACCTTGCAGCCGGTCTTGCCGGCAATCTGCTGCGCCAGCGCCAGCCCCTGCTCGGTCAAGGCGCCGCCGGTGACGAGCAGCAAGGCCTGGGAACCACTGCCGCGCAGCACCTTTGCTGCCTCGTCGACGGCATTCGAGGAGAAACCGGGCTGCTGCGCCTGGGCGGGCACCTGGGCGATGCCGTCGGCCTCGTTCCAGGCGGTGTCAGCGGGGAGAATCAGCGTGGCGATCTGCGGCGGCGCACTTTTCGCCGCCGCGATTGCCGCCGCGCCGTCAGCTGCGACCGATTTCGCGTTCGGCGAGGTGCGTACCCATTCCGACATCGGCCGCGCCAGGCCCTCGATGTCGGAGGTCAGCGGCGCGTTGTAGCCGATGTGGTAAGTCGCGTGCTGGCCGACAATGTTGACGATGCCCGAATGCGCCTTTTTCGCGTTGTGAAGGTTGGCGAGGCCGTTAGCGAGACCGGGGCCGAGATGCAGCAGGGTCGAGGCCGGTTTTCCTTTCATGCGGAAATAGCCGTCGGCAGCCCCCGTCACCACACCCTCAAACAGGCCGAGGATGCAGCGCATGCCTTCGACCCGATCGAGTGCGGCGACAAAATGCATCTCCGATGTGCCTGGATTGGTGAAACAGACGTCGACGCCACCCGCGACCAGGGTCCGCACCAGACTTTCCGCACCGTTCATTCGTTCCACTCCCGTTCGCGAGGCCCGGTCCAGCGACCGAAGGTTCTGCAAGCAGATCAACCATTGTTCGACGGTTTCGTCAAAGGGGGCGCGGACAGAGCAGCAGCGACGGAATGTAAAACCTGCTTAACCCTAACCACGGCGGTCGGAACGGCTGTGATGTGGCGATGGCTTGCGAAATCGCTGAGATTGTGGCCTTGCTTGCAAGCTGGGCAGGCTGGTTGAGCGAGGACAAGATGACCCGGATCTTTGCCGTGCTGATTGCGACGGTCGCGGTGTTGATGGCGTCGGGCCAGGTGCGCGCCCAGGGCATCGACATCGGCGCGCTGATGGGCGGCGGCCCGACCTATTTTGGTGGTGGCGGCGGCTCCGGGCCGATCCCGCGCCAGACCGTGTATTTCGCCGGCAACTATCCGCCCGGAACCATCATCATCAACACCGCTGAGCGCCGGCTTTATCTCGTCGAGCCCGGCGGGCAGGCGCTGCGCTACGGCATCGGGGTCGGCCGCGACGGTTTTCGCTGGAGCGGCGTGCATCGCATCAGCGCCAAGCGCGAATGGCCGGGCTGGACGCCCCCCGTGGAAATGCGCCGGCGCCGGCCCGATCTGCCGCGCTACATGGCCGGCGGGATCGATAACCCGCTCGGTGCCCGCGCAATCTATCTCGGCTCGACGCTCTATCGCATTCACGGCTCGAACGAGCCCGAGACCATCGGGCAGGCGGTCTCCTCCGGCTGCTTCCGCATGACCAATGAGGACGTGGTCGACCTCTATAACCGCGTCTTGGTCGGGGCCACGGTCGTCGTGCAGAATTGAGCGCGCGCCTCGTTGCGACCGCCACGATACTCGTGACGGTCGCGCTTGGCGGCGTGACGCCACGGGCCCACGCGTGGTCTGACAATCCCGAGATAGCAAAACGTCAACGCGTGGAGAGGACAGGCTTTTCCGACGACGAGATCGTCGAGGGTTTTTTCAAGACGGCCTTCGGCGCCGAATATCATCTGGCAGGACGCGTCGATCGCATCCGCAAGTTCGCCACTCCCGTGCGGGTGTTCGCCAACGGCTCACGCGCCGACCGCAAGGCGCAGCTCGCAAAGGTCGTCGCCGACATCGGCGCGCGGATCGAACATCTCGACATCGAGATGGCCGACAGTGCCGAGGTCGCCAACGTCGGCGTGACGCTGGTACGCGACCGCGATCTCGATCGCACCATTGCCAGGACCTACGGGCGCGAGCGGGCGCGCGAGATCAAGACCTCGCTGGATCCGCAATGCCTGTCCGGCTTTCGCAAGAACGAACGCTACGAAATCGAGCATTCCGATGTGATCCTCACCGTCGACAGCGGCGACTTCGTCTTCTTCGATTGTGCCTATGAGGAGCTGTTGCAATCGCTTGGGCCGATCAACGACACCAATTCGGTGCCCTGGACCATGTTCAACGACAAGGTCTCGATGGGTTTCTTCGACGTCTTCGACCAGTACATCCTCAATATCCTCTACGACCCGCGCATCAAGCCCGGCATGACGATCGAGGAAGTCAAAGCCATCCTCCCCGAGGTCTTGCCCGACGTTCGCGCCTTCGTGAAGAAGATCAACGATCTGCCGGACTAGTGTGGCGGCTCAGAAGTCCGCACCGGTGGTTGCCGCGAGTTCGTCATGCGGACTTCTGAACCAAGGCCACACGAGATCAATAAGTTGCTACTGTCCTTTGATTCCGAAGTTCGCAAACGAGCCTGCCCCGCAAAATGGTGCGAACTTCGGAATCGCGACACGAGCGCCTCATTTCTTTGAGCCGCAGATCGACTTCAGCGACGCCCATTCGGCATCAGTCAGAAGCGGCGGCGCGCTGGCCGGCCTGTCCTCCTCGCTCATGCGCTTTAGCCTGTCCTCGGTCAAGGGATGGCTCGCGAGGATGGAAAATCCGTCCTCACCTTGTTTTCCGGTCACGCGAAACATCAGTTCGCCCATCGGCTTGGTCGGTCGGCCGAGCCTATGCATCGCACCGATCGCAAAGCTGTCGGCATTGGCTTCAGCCTCGCGCGAATAGGAGGACGTCACCAGCGACCGCGCGGCAAAGACGGCGGCGCCGGAGCCGGTCACGTCGCCGAACAACAGCCCGATCAGAAACGAGGTGCCGCCGTTATAGATCAGCACGCGCGTGTTATCGCGGTGCTTGAGATGCCCGAGCTCATGGGCAAGCACGCCGGCAATCTCGTCCGGACTCTTCGCCTTTCCGAGCAGCCCGCTGAAAAGATAGACCTTGCCGCCGGGCAGCGCGAAAGCGTTGGGAACGTCGGTAGCAAGCACCACAGCCTGCACCGACGTATCAAGCCCCGCAGATTGCCGCAGCGCATTGACCAGTTTGCTGAAAGCCCTTTGTCCCGCGGCGTCGTTGCAGGTCTGACCGCCGAAAACGGCCTTCACCTGCGTCTCGGCCGCATCCCCCAGGCGCCGCTCAAAACTCTCGGGGATCAGCGGCGCGAGCCGATCGGCCGCATAGGGAACGCCGAAAAAGACCATCGCAGCAATTGAAGCGGCCGCCGCCAGCGACCAGCCGATAATTTTCACGATCCCACGGCTATCGACGAGATGCTTGTCCAGCTCGCCGCATCGCGACACAAGATCGGCCGCGAGCGCAGCATCGCGGATCTCGAGCCGCGCCAGGCCCGGCGCCGACAGGCAGCTCACGCGCAGGATTCCGGACGGGCTATCGTTGCGGCGGATGTCGGCGTAAGGCCACAGTGCGGTAACTGTCCCGCCTTCGCTGATCTCGAGTCGGTCGCTGAAGGCAAGGCTGACCGCGTGCCGCCGGTTCGACATTCCGTCGAAATAGTCCACCGATCCGCTGCCCACTTGCGAGGCGACAGCGGCTCCGCCGTGATCAACGGGATCGGTCATGTGACGCGCTAGAACCCCGCAACGTCCAGGCCGTCGGCAAAGCCCTCACCGAGAGCACCGGCGAGTTCGCCCTTTGCGGCCACGTTGGTTGCCGCGCCGATGTTATGGACGACGGTCGTTTCCATCACCTTCATCCAGAGATCACGCAGCAGATAGATCCTCAAGACAACATTGAGCGAGAGAATGAGCGCAAGGTAGCCGATCACAGTCATGACCACCAATGGAATGCTTTTCGAAATCGCGATAGCTGCCGCAGGGCCGTGAAGGCCTCCGCTGCTTAAAGCTTTAACAAGAACGGCGCATAGACCGAAATAGACGGACGCAGCGACGGACAGCAGGAAGTACCAGCCAATGATTGGCCAATAGACTCTGTACAGCGCGTTATGAGGCAGGTGCGATTTGAGGCGTACCGGGCCGAAGCGGATACCCGAAACCCACCAGTTCCACTCCCGCGCCTTGAACTGCGCATAGAGAAAGGGAAATGTCGGAAACAGCACGATAGAAAAAGGAGCAAGCAGCCAAAAAGGCCAGACGCGCTTGAAAAACTCCCAGCCACTGCCCTCGAAGCTGCCTTGAAGGTCACCGTAATAGGAGTGCTCCATCTTGTAGCGCTCCAGGGCGGCCTCCCGCCACGGCAAGGCAAGGCCCAACGTCAGCACAACCAGCAAGCCCCATAGCACCGCGCGCCAGGCGTAGGCCCAGCCCGAGCCATCCATCCAGAAACGCACGCCGCGCCAGACCGTTCGCGTCAGCCGATAGCGCCGCGCGCGGTAGATCGCGAATTGTCCGAAGGCGAAGAAGCCCAACAGCAGTGGAACGCTGGCAAAAGCTTTGAGGCGCTCGAACTCGACCGTGATCAGGAAGTACCCGAGATAGATCGGCACCAGGATCGCGAGCGCGAACAGGAATCCGACCAGGAGCTCCCGGCCGCGACCGGTATATTCCGCCCCGTCGCCGTCGATCAGCGTATTCGACCACAGATGCCTGCGAATATCGGTGGCGAGCCAAAACCGGTAGAAACCGACGGTGACCAGCTCCAGCGCCGCGCCGCGGGACACCAGACGGAAAAAGTCGGTTCGATCGCCGGAGAATGTCAGCGGCGCTGGCGGTAGTGGCGGCGGGCCTGGACGCGGGGGCGGGTGCAACGGCACCGAACTCATCTGATTCACGTGGATCAACCTCCAGGCGCAGTTCCCCCGTTGAAGACCTTAGATCACTGATTTGTCGGCACGAAGACAATCGCCGTTCGATCCTTAACGCTCCCTTCCAAAACTCAGGCCAAGTCGCGGCTAGAGCGCGATGGCATTGACCACCCTCGCGCTCCAGATTCCTGTTTGCGCCCGATCTCCGCCCAAACGCGCTCCGCGCTTGTCGCAAGGGAAAACCGCCGCACACTTTTCCAGATCATACGCTACGCCGACTTCTCGAACAGCTCGCGGCCGATCAGCATGCGGCGGATTTCGGACGTGCCGGCGCCGATCTCGTAGAGCTTGGCATCGCGGAGCAAGCGCCCGGCGGGATAGTCATTGATATAGCCGTTGCCGCCGAGCAGCTGGATCGCGTCGAGCGCGCATTGCGTGGCCTTCTCCGAGGCATAGAGGATCGCACCGGCTGCATCCTCGCGCGTGGTCTCGCCCCGGTCGCACGCCTTCGCCACGGCATAAACGTAGGCGCGCGAGGCATTCATCATGGTGTATATATCCGCGATCTTGCCCTGCACCAGTTGAAAGCTGCCGATCGGCTGGCCGAACTGCTTGCGCTCGTGCACATAGGGCATCACCACGTCCATGCATGCCTGCATGATGCCGAGCGGCCCCGCGGCCAGCACCGCGCGCTCGTAGTCAAGACCCGACATCAAGACATTGACGCCGCGGCCGACCTCGCCAAGCACGTTTTCCTCCGGCACCTCGCAATTGTTGAATACCAGTTCGCCGGTGTCGGAGCCGCGCATGCCGAGCTTGTCGAGCTTTTGCGCGGTGGAAAATCCCTTCATGCCCTTTTCGATGATGAAGGCAGTGATGCCGCGCGGACCGGCGTTCGGATCGGTCTTGGCGTAGACCACCAGCGTCTCGGCGATCGGACCATTGGTGATCCACATCTTGTTGCCGTTTAGCACATAACGGTCGCCCTTCTTCTCGGCGCGCGTCGCCATCGACACCACGTCGGAGCCGGCGTTCGGCTCCGACATCGCAAGCGAACCGACATGATCGCCCGAGATCAGCTTTGGCAGATATTTGCGCTTCTGCGCCTCGCTGCCGTTGCGGCGGATCTGGTTGACGCAGAGGTTGGAATGCGCGCCGTAGGACAGGCCGATCGCGGCGGAGGCACGCGAAATCTCTTCCACCGCGACGCAGTGCTCGAGATAACCGAGCCCGGAGCCGCCATATTCTTCCTCGACGGTGATCCCGTGCAGACCAAGGGCGCCGATCTTCGGCCAGAGATCGCGGGGAAACTGGTTGGTCTTGTCGATCTCGGCCGCGCGCGGCGCAATCTCATGGCTGGCGAAATCAGTCACGGTCTCGCGAATCGCGTCCGCGGTCTCGCCGAGATCGAAATTGAACATCCGATACGCGTTGGGAATCATGGTCGGGCGCCCTCCGGGCATGTCAGCTGATTGTTCTCTGAACAGCCTTATTCTCCCAAAAACCGCTTGTCAGCCTGAAAATGCCGCACAGCGGGATACCAGCCGTGCACCCGGTACGATGTGGCAAAGTCGCCCTTGCGCGTGCGGGCGCAACGGGATGTAATTCGCGGCAAATCAGACTTCCAGGCGAACCATCAAGGAAGCGACAAAGAGGGAGCCGCTCCATGCACGGGACCATCGATCTCGCCGAGGACTCAAGACAGGACGCCGCGCGCGAGCGGGCGTTCTCGACGCCGCTCGAGAATTTCGATCCCGGCGACCCCGAGCTGTTCCAGTCCGATACGCATTGGGCCTATTTCGACCGCCTGAGGAAGGAAGAGCCGGTCCACTACTGCAAGGACAGCATGTTTGGCCCGTATTGGTCGGTGACGCGCTACAACGACATCATGGACATCGACACCAACCACGCGGTGTTCTCCTCGGCTTCCGCGCTTGGCGGCATCACCATCCGCGACGTCGCCCCGGACCTGCGCCTCGAAAGTTTCATCGCCATGGACCAGCCGCGCCACTCGGCCCAGCGCAAGACCGTCGCCCCGATGTTCACGCCGACCAATCTCGACGAGCTTGCGGTCAATATCCGCAAGCGCTCCGCCGAATGCCTCGACAATCTGCCGCGCAACGAGACCTTCAATTTCGTCGAGCGCGTCTCGATCGAGCTCACCACCCAGATGCTGGCGGTGCTGTTCGACTTCCCCTGGGAAGACCGCCGCAAGCTGACCTGGTGGTCGGACGTCGCCACCACCCTGCCCGGCGTCGGCGGCCTGGTTGCGACCGAGGACGAGAGGCAGGTCGCGCTGATGGAATGCGCGCAATATTTCGCAAAGCTCTGGAACGAGCGCATCAAGCAGCCGCCGAAGAACGACCTCTTGTCGATGATGGCGCACAATGACGCGACCCGCGACATGGATCCGAAAAACTTCCTCGGCAATCTGATCCTTCTGATCGTCGGCGGCAACGACACCACCCGCAACACCATGTCGGGCAGCATCTATGCTCTGAACAAGTTCCCCGACCAGTACCGCAAGCTGCGCGAGAATCCGGCCCTGCTGGACAGTTTCGTGCCGGAAGTGATCCGATGGCAAACGCCGCTCGCGCATATGCGCCGCACCGCCCTGGAGATCGAGTTCCGCGGCAAGCAGATCAGGAAGGGCGACAAGGTCGTGATGTGGTACGTTTCGGGCAACCGCGACGAGACGATGATCGAAGCGCCTTACGAGTTCGTGATCGACCGCGCCCGCCCCCGCACCCATCTGTCGTTCGGCTTCGGCATCCATCGCTGCATCGGCATGCGACTTGCCGAGCTGCAGCTGAAGATTATCTGGGAGGAGATCTTCAGGCGTTTCGACAAGATCGAGGTGGTGGACGAGCCGAAGCGGGTGTATTCGAGTTTCGTCAAGGGCTACGAGACCCTCCCGGTCCGTATCGCAGCCTGACACCCAGTCCAAGATGATGGGAGGATGACCGATGAACGTCCAGACCGCCATCCGCCCCGACAAGGCCGAGCTTTTGCGCAAGGCGCGCGAAGAGGCCTACGCGACGCCACTGAAGGACCTTCATCCCGGCGCCCCAAAGCTGTTCCAGGACGACACGCTGTGGCCCTATTTCGAGCGGCTGCGCAAGGAAGAGCCGGTGCATTACTGCACCAATGCGCCGATCGAACCCTATTGGTCGGTGGTCAAATACAACGACATCATGCATGTCGACACCAATCACGGTATCTTCTCCTCCGATGCTGCGCTCGGCGGCATCAACATGCGCGACGCCGCACCCGGCTATGACCAGCCGAGCTTCATTTCGATGGATCAGCCGCGGCATGCCGAGCAGCGCAAGACCGTCTCGCCGATGTTCACACCGACCCATCTGGACGAGCTTGCGATCCTGATCCGACAGCGTTCGGCGAAGGTACTCGACAATCTGCCGCGCAACGAAACCTTCAATTTCGTCGAGCGCGTCTCGATCGAGCTGACGACCCAGATGCTGGCGACGCTGTTCGATTTTCCCTTCGAGGAGCGATACAAGCTGACCCGCTGGTCCGATGTCGCGACCGCCCTGACCAAGAGCGGGGTGTTCGAAACGCAGGAGCAGCGCCGCCAGGAAATGGACGAATGCCGCGATTATTTCGCGCGGCTGTGGAACGAGCGCGTCAATGCCGAGCCGCGCAACGACCTGCTCTCGATGATGGCCCATAGCGGGGCCACCCGTTACATGGACGCAGAGAACCTGATGGGCAACATCATCCTGCTCATCGTCGGCGGCAACGACACCACGCGCAACACCATGTCGGGCTCGGTGCTGGCGCTGAACGAACATCCTGCCGAGTACCAGAAGCTCCGCGACAATCCGGCGCTGATCGATTCCATGGTGCCGGAGGTAATCCGCTGGCAGACCCCGCTCGCCCATATGCGGCGCACTGCGCTGCAGGACACCGCGATCCGCGGCAAGAAGATCAGGAAGGGCGAGCGCGTGGTGATGTGGTACGTCTCGGGCAACCGCGACGAGGAGGCGATCGAGCGGCCGAACGAGTTCATCATCGACCGCGCCCGGCCGCGCACGCATCTGTCGTTCGGCTTTGGCATCCATCGCTGCGTCGGCATGCGGCTTGCCGAGCTCCAGCTTCGGATCGTCTGGGAAGAGATCTTGAAGCGCTTCGACAGGATCGAGGTGGTTGGCGAGCCGAAGCGGGTCTATTCCAGCTTCATCCGCGGCATCGAATACCTGCCGGTCCGCATTCCCGGCTAGGGCGCACGGCGTTTGGAGACTACCGCGGCCGGTTTTGCCCTGCTAACCAAGGGAACGCGCGATGGTGCCTCCCCTTGATCGACCACCTGAGTTCCGATGACCGAACACGACCATGTAGACGAACACACTGACATCCGCGATGCCGTGGCAAAACTCTGCGCCCAGTTTCCCGGCGAATACTGGCGCAAGCTCGACCGCGAGATGGCCTATCCGAAAGCCTTTGTCGATGCCCTGACCGAATCCGGCTACCTCTCGGTATTGATCCCCGAGGAATATGGCGGCGCGGGCCTGAAGATATCGGCCGCAAGCGCGATCCTGGAGGAGATCCATCGCGCGGGCTGCAATGCCGGCGCCTGCCATGCCCAGATGTACACCATGGGGACGGTGCTCCGGCACGGCAGCGTGGAGCAGAAGGCAAAGTGGCTGCCGAAGATCGCAACTGGGGAACTCAGATTGCAGGCCTTCGGCGTCACCGAGCCGACCTCCGGCACCGACACCTCCTCGCTGAAGACCTTTGCCAGGCGCGAGGGCAACGACAGCTACATCGTCAATGGTCAGAAGATCTGGACCAGCCGCGCCGAACATTCGGACCTGATGATCCTCCTGGCGCGCACCACGCCGAAGGAGCAGGCCAAGAAGCGGACAGACGGCCTCTCCGTGTTCATCGTCGACATGCGCGAAGCCAAGAAGGCCGGGCTTACGATCCGCCCGATCCGCACCATGATGAATCACTCCACCACGGAAGTGTTCTTCACCGACATGAAGGTGCCGGCGGAAAACCTGATCGGCGAGGAAGGCAACGGCTTTCGCTATATCCTCTCCGGTATGAACGCCGAGCGCATCCTGATCGCCTCCGAATCCATCGGTGACGCCAAATGGTTCATCGCCAAGGCAACCGATTACGCCAAGGAGCGCAGCGTGTTCGGCCGGCCGATCGGCCAGAACCAGGGCATCCAGTTTCCGATCGCAAAGGCTTATGCCGCCATGCGCGCAGCCGAGTTGATGGTGAAGGAGGCGACGCGCAAATACGAGGCCGGGCAGGAGTGCGGCGCAGAGGCCAACATGGCGAAAATGCTCGCCGCAGACGCCGCCTGGGACGCCGCGAACGCCTGCATCCAGACCCATGGCGGCTTTGGCTTCGCGGAAGAATATGATGTCGAGCGCAAATTCCGCGAGACGCGGCTCTACCAGGTCGCGCCGATCTCGACCAACCTGATCCTGTCGTTCATCGCCGAGCATGTGCTCGGCATGCCGCGTTCATACTGAGAAACAAACATGTTGCCGCTTGAAGGAATAGTTGTCATTGCCGTCGAACAGGCGGTCGCTGCCCCGTTCTGCTCATCGCGCCTAGCAGACGCCGGCGCCACCGTGATCAAGGTCGAGCGGCCGGAGGGCGACTTTGCCCGCGGCTATGATGTCGCTGCGAAAGGTCAGAGCAGCTATTTCGTCTGGCTCAACCGCGGCAAGCAGTCGGTGGTCGTCGACCTCTCCAGCAATAGCGGGCGTCAAGAACTGGAAGAGCTGATCGCCGGCGCCGACGTGCTGCTGCAGAACCTGAAGCCCGGGTCGATGGACAGGCTCGGCTTCTCGCTCGAGCGGCTCAAGAAGGACTATCCGGCGCTGATCTGCTGCACCATCACCGGCTACGGCGATGAGGGCCCCTACGCCCATCGCAAGGCCTATGACCTCCTGATCCAGGCCGAGAGCGGGCTGGCGTCGATCACCGGCGGTCCGGAAGGGCCGTCGCGCGTCGGCGTCTCGATTGTCGATATCGCGACAGGCGCGACCGCGCATGCCTCGATCCTGGAGGCGCTGTTTGCGCGGACGCGCACCGGCAAAGGCTCCGACATCCGCATCTCCATGTTCGACGTGATGGCAGACTGGCTCGCCGTGCCGCTGCTCAACTCCGAGGCCGGCAATCCGCCCACGCGCATGGGGCTCGCCCATCCCTC
>Ga0306926_10008722_pt1 | contig 11108 bp, 8 predicted proteins | sample flu12Cox44000178_FD_203759 | JGI IMG/M metagenome (GOLD analysis project Ga0306926, IMG submission 203759) | Lab enrichment of tropical soil microbial communities from Luquillo Experimental Forest, Puerto Rico - flux8day.12C.oxic.44.000.178 (v2)... | ecosystem: Environmental > Terrestrial > Soil...
TCCCAGGCGTCGAAGGACATCGTGAAGGAGCTGCCGGACTACCTGACGGTCAAGGCCTACATCTCCAAGGAGGACATGCCGCCCGAGCTCGCCAACGTGGCCAACTACGTGCGCGATCTGCTCGACGAGTACCGGTCTTACTCGAAGGGGAAGCTCCGCTTCGAGTCCTATGACCCGTCGAGCGACAAGAAGATCGAGGAGGAAGCCGGCGCGTGCAAGGTCCAGAAGCTGCAGGTCCAGGTGATGCGCGATCAGAAATTCGAGGTCGGCACCCACTACCTCGGCTTGTGTTTCCACTACCAGGGGAAGGACGAGGCGATCCCTGAAGTCGCGCAGACCGAGGGGCTCGAGTACAACGTCTCCTCGCTCATCAAGCGGATGACGCAGAAGAAGCGCAAGGTGGCCTTCACCACCGGCCACGGCGAGCAGGACATGAACCAGGGCTACACGTTCCTCAAGCACATCCTGGAGCAGGAGTTCGAGACCACCACCGTCAACCCGTCGACGACGCCCATCGCCGACGACATCGACGCGCTGGTCGTGGGTGGCCCGAAGCAGCCCTTCGACGACAAGGGGCGGCGCGAGATCGATTCGTTCCTCATGAAGGGGCGCGGGGCGATCTTCCTCGTCGACGGCATGGCGCTGTCGGCACCACGCGGCGGAATGCCGGAGATGCCATCGCAGCCGAAGATCGGCCAGAAGAACGACCACGGCCTCAACGATCTGCTCGACAAGTACGGCTTCAAGATCGGCGAGGACTTCGTGCTCGACATGCAAGCTGCGCCAGGGCCCATTGACGTCGGCGGCAGGAAAATGCTCAGCACGCGACCCGAATTCGTAGGGGTCAAGACCCAGGGCGACGACAAGGACCTCTCCGTGATCACCGGAATCAATGCCGTCGTGTTTCCGTTCAGCAGCTCCGTCGAGCTGGTGGGGCCGCTCGCGGGCGGCAAGGCGCAGGCCGGCAAGCTCTGGACCTTGGCCGCGAGCTCCGTCGAATCGTGGAAGCAGACCGGCTTTTACTTCTTTTCGGGGACGAACAAGCCCGAGCCGACCAAGGACAAGGGGCCGTTCGGCCTCGCTTACGCGTACCAGGGGCCGCTCAAGAGCGCGTTCGCGCCCGCAGCAGCGGCCGGAATGTCGGACCCCAGTCAGCCGCCCTCGGAGTCGAAGAAGCCCGTCCGCCTCATGGTGGTGGGCGACTCGGACTTCGCCTCTGACGAGTTCCTGCAGATGGCGCGGTATTTCCCGCTCTACGAGGGCGGCGCGCGGATGCTGCTCAACGCCATCGGCTGGACGATGGAGGACGAGGCGCTCACGCCGGTGCGCTCCAAGACCCTCACCGCCCGGCCCATCGAGATCGACTCGAACGCCAAGGTCACCGCGCTCAAGGCGGTCAACATCGCGGGCGTGCCGCTGGTGTTCGTCGGCTTCGGCCTGCTCGGCTGGCGCGTGCGGCGCGCGCGCCGCCAAGGTCAAAAGCTCTAGGCTCCAAGGACTCGACCCATGAACAAGAAGACAGGCATCGCGTTCGTCGTTTTCGTCGGCCTGGCCCTCATCGCCCTCGCCGCGCGCCGCCAGCCGGAGAAGGGGGAGCGGACGGCCGATCAGCCGAAGCCCATCTCCGCGCTCGAGACCAGCCAGTTCGACACCCTCGAGGTGACGAAGGGGGGCGCCACCACCGTGATCAAGAGCGACGGGGGAAAGTACAAGGTCACCGCCCCCGTCGCCTACCCCGCCGATGAAGCGACGGCCAAGGCCGCGTTCGAGGGGCTCGGCAAGCTCCGCCTCGCCGACATCGTCACCGACAACAAGGCCAAGCAGGCCGAGTTCGAGGTCGACGACAAGGGGGTCCACGTCGTCGCCAAGAAGGGGGACAAGGTGGCCGCCGACTTCATCGTGGGCAAGGCGGTCGGGTCGGGGACCATGGTCCGCCCGAGCGGCAAGGACGACATCTGGCAGGCCATGGGGATCAACCGCTACATCTTCGACAAGGGGGTCGTGGACTGGCGGGACAAGAGCATCACCAGCTTCACCGCCGCCGACGCCGAGCGCATCGACGTCACGACCCGCGACGGCGCCAAGATCGCGGTCAAGAAGACGGGGACCAAGCAGGGGGCGGAGGACAAGTGGGAGCTGGTCGACTCGTCGGTGAAGATCGACAAGCTCGACGACAGCGTCCCGAACGGCATCGTCTCCTCGCTGGCTTCGTGGAAAGCCAACGACTTCGGCGACGGCATGACGGCGGCCAGCGCCGGCCTGGACCCGGCGGCCCTCAACGTCACCGTCACGGTCAAGGGGGGGAAGAAGGTGACGGTCCTGCTCGGCAACAAGCCCAAGGAAGACGAGGTCTACGTCAAGGTCCCCGACGCGCCGCAGGTCTACATTGCCAAGAAGTTCAACGTCGATCGGGTCAACAAGCGCCCGATGGAGTTCCGCGACAAGACGCTCTGCAACCTGGCCGACGCCGACGTCGCCGAGATCGCCGTCACCCGCGGCGAGAACTCCTACACGCTGTCGAAGTCGGGGAGCGACTGGAAGGCGGTCAAGCCTGCCAAGCTCGACCTCGACACCTCGAAGGTCACGCCCATCACCGGCGCGTTCAAGGACTGGAAAGCCAGCAGCTTCGCCGACGAAGCGCCGAAGGACGCCGGCCTCATCAAGCCGCGCGCGGTCATCGCCATCAAGGGGAAGGGTAAAGGCGACGCCTGCCTCGTCAAGGTGGGCGACGAGTCCAAGGACAAGCTGTCGAGCTTCGTGATGACCGGCAAGGGCCCCGACGTCTACCTGGCCCCCAAGTGGACCATCGACCGGATCCTGGTCAAGGTCGACGACCTCAAGAAGACGGTGACGGCGAAGAAGTAGCCCGCCCGACGCCGGAGTCCGGCGGGAGCTGGCCCCGGGCGATGTCCCAGGACATCCGCCAGCTCCCCAGCATGCCGTACAAGGGATAGGAGAACACGCCGGGTCGGTTGCGCTGGAAGACGGCGTGACCGACCCACGAGCAGGCCTGGGCGAAGACCGGCGCCGCGAGCGCCACCCACCAGGTCTCCGCACCGATCGCGGCGCCGATCGACAGCAGCCCGAGGACGTTGCCGACGAAGTGCCACCGCTGATTGGTGGGGTCGTCGTGCATCCGGAGGTAGACCGGGTAGAACGCCGCGAAGCTGTCGAACCTTTTCGGCATCCGCCGCGCCTACGCCGGAGAGGCGAGCGCGCCGGCGCCCGGGGCGCCGCGGCCCGGACGGCGCGCGCGGGCGCCGATCTCGCCGGCGTGGCGGCGGAGGTCGGCGGCGACGTCCGTGCGCCCCACCCGCTCCTCGAAGTCGGCATAGGCCGCCAGCGTCCGCGCCAGCTCCATCTCGGCGCCGGCGCGGGTCAGGACCTCGACGGCGCGGTCGAACATCTCGCGCGCGCCGCCGAGATCGGCCTCGCCGGGCGCGCCGAGCCCCACCGACGATGCGATCACGCGCAGCGCGGCGCCGGCCAGCGGCGGCGAGCCGGCCCGCTCGGCGATCTCGAAGGCGGCGCGGGCGTCGTCGCGGGCGCGCGCCGAGTCGCCGAGCGCGAGCTCGGCCTCGGCGATCCCCCGGGTGGCCTCGGAGACCAGCACGCGGGCGCCGAACTGCTTGGCGATCTCGCGCGCGCCGCGCAGCTCCTCGAGGGCCTTGCGCGGCTGCCCCGCCGCCAGGTGGCAGTCGCCGATCTCGATGCCGAGGCTGCACTCGTAGAGCCGCTCGCCGACGGCGCGCGCCAGCTCCCGCCCTTCGGCGAGCAGCGCCAGCGCCCGGTCGAGCTGGCCGAGATCGCGCTCGAGGGCCCCGAGGTCGAGCAGCGACGCGACGACCCCCTGGTGATCCCCGAGCTCGCGCCGCAGCGCCAGCGCGGCCGCGAACTGATCGGCGGCCAGCGCGAGCGCGCCGGTCTCGTGCTGCACCTGCCCCATGCGGGACAGCGTGAGCGCCCGCCCCCGCGGGTCGCCGAGCCGCTCGCGCACGGCCAGCGCCGCCCGGTGGCACTCCAGCGACTGCTCCGGCGCTCCCATGAGGAAGTGAATCCGCCCCACGTCGTCGAGCGCGGCCGCGACGCCGGGGGTGTCCCCGGCGACCTCGTAGAGCTTGTGCGCGAGCTCGAGGTGGGTTCGCGCGCGGGCGTATTCGCCGAGCGTGCCGCAGAGGCGCCCGATCCGCCCGTGCGCCGCCCCGCCCTTGTTGGGGAGGTCGAGCCGCCAGGCGAGCCGGAGCATGTCCTGGAACAGGCCGATCGCCTCGCGCGTCCGCCCGAGCCGCGCCGCGAGGTCGCCGGCGGCGTAGAGCGCGTCCATCTTCGCAACCGCGTCCTCGAGGTCGAGCAGCTTGATGGCCGCGAGGTAAAGCAGGTGGGCGCGGTCGAGCAGCAGGTGCCCGCGCGCGGCGGTGGCCGCGGTGATCATGCAGTAGGCCGCCCGGCGACGGTCGCCCGCCTGCTCGTAGAGCGCCGCCAGCGCCTCGAGCCGCTGCTCGCGCGGCTCGCCGCCGCGGCTCTCGAGCCACTGTGCCGCGAACGCCTTCCGCCGGCGCGTCAGCTCCGGATCGGCGCCGGCGGCGAGCTGCTGCTCCTCGAGCGCGTGCCGGAACCCCCAGGCCGTCTCGTCGGGGACCGACGGGTCGGGCACCTGCTTGATGTAGCCGCGATCGAGCAGCCCCTGGAGGATGTTCTGCGTCTCGACGATCGCCGGATCGGGCGCGAACACCGCCTCCTCGTCGGGGGGCGCGCCGGTGAGCCGCCCGAGCGCCACCACGCCGCCCGTCCAGAACACCGTCCCGAAGATCGCGCCGCGCGCGAGGACGTCCCGCTCGGCCGGCGAGAGCCCCGCGATCCGAACGTGGGCCGCTTCCTCGCCCGACACCGCGCTCCCCCGACGCGCCGCCTCGGCGTCGTCGAAGCGCCACCGGCCCGCGCTGTCGGGGACCAGGACCCCGAGCTCTTGGTAGGTCCGCAGGAGCTGGGCCACCTGGTGCGGGCTCCCCGACGACTCGAAGGCCACGCGATCCACGAGGCCGGGCGGGAGCGGCGCGCCGGCGGTGAGCGCGAGCTCGCCGCGCACGAGCGCCTCGACCTCGCCGCCGGCGAGCGGCCCGAGGTCGACGCGGCTGTGGCTGCCGCCCGCCGTCCCCCAGGCCGGGCGGCGGACGTAGATGTCGGGGCGCGCGGTCATCGCCAGCACGATCGCCCCCTCGCCGAGCTCGCCCATGAGCCCCTGCAGCAGATCGAGCGATTCGTCGTCGGCGTCGTGCAGGTCCTCGCAGACGAGCATCAGCGGCCTGCTCGCGGCGTCCTGCTCGAGGAAGCGGCCGAGCACGGCGCGCGCCAGCTCCGCCCCCTGCTCGGGCCGCCCGGCGAGCGCGCGCACGAGCGGGCTGTCCGGCAGCTCGAACCCGATGAAGCCCCCGAGCAGCGCCGCCACCTCCGCGATCCGGCGATCGCCGAACACCTGCTGCAGCTCGGTGCGGAATCGCTGCAGCGCCTCCTCGCCGGCGAGCGTCTCGTCGAGCGCGAAGCGATCACGCAGCAGGCGCGCGATCAGCGTCGTGCCGCCGGCGCCGCCCGTCCTGCCCGCCGGCGCGGCCGCCGCCCGCACCACGCGCAGGCTCACGGGATGCGCGTGCAGCCACTCGTCGATGAGCCGGCTCTTGCCGAACCCGAGCGGCGCCACGATGGTGACCGCCTGCGGCACGTTGTACCGGAGCGCGCGCTCGAACGCGGCGTCGAGCGCCCCCCACTCCGCCTCGCGACCGATGAACCCCCCCCGCTCGTTCTCCATGCGCCTTAACTATCATATTCGGGACCCTCAGAGGGTCCCGCGCCCCCCGCGATGAGCTCCGCGCGGCAAAGCCGCGCGGAGCTCGACGCGATCTATCCGCGAACTCGACGCGATCTATCCGCGAGGGCGGCGGACTATCCGCGAGGGCGGCGACTAAATGTCGATGATCACGACGCCGCGATCGCTTTGCTCGCGGTCTTCGTCGTCGTCCGGCTCGCGCTCGGGCTTCCAACGTTCGTCGCGCGCGGGGATGTCGAGGTGCGGGCGCTCACGTTGGCGCCGCTCTTCCTCCTCGCGACGACGGATCTGTTCGATGATCCAAGGTTCGAGCACGGCGACGAGAACCTCTAGCTAAATCCCTGCAATATCCGTCCCTGTTAGTCAAGTTCGGCAATTTGACGCACGGACGTGAGCCCAGCCTTGCGGGCGCATCACATGGCCGAGTTGCAGCAAAGCGTCAGCCCGGGCTCTCGATCTTCCAGCGCCCATCCTCGCGCAGGAAACGGACTTCCTGCTCCGGCCCATATGGCAGGTGGGCCTCGTCGCCCGACTCTACGATGGGCGCGGCGGCGGCGGCGCGCAGGCGCCCGAGCAGGGCCGGGCGATCGTCCTTGCGCTGCTCTTCCCAGTATTGGCGCAGCTTGTCGACCGAGAGATCCCCCCGGTAACGGTTCGGCGCCAGGCGCAGGAGGACGTCGTAACGCCGCTCGTCGAGCGCGCGGATGAACGTGCGCAACGCGGCGCGCGGGGTCCCCTGCCCCCAGGGGTCGAAGGCCGGGCCGTCGACGCGCCAGCCGCCGCCCTCGGCGACGAGCACGACCGGCTCTCCCGTGGAGAGCGTCAGGTCGGCGCGCGCGGGGAGCTGGGCCCCCTCGGCGGCCAGGCGGCCCCCGAACGCCTTCGCCGCGCCGGGATCGGCCGCCAGCCCCGCGGCGAAGGCCTCGTAGGGCATCCGCTTTTGATAGGCGGCGGAGGTGAGGGCGTAAGCCGCCTTGGCGTCGCCACGGGCGACAGCCGCGCCGAACGCGGCCGCCGCGCCGCCCGGGCTCTCCGCGCCATGAGCGCACGCGAGCACGACGAGCGCGACGAGCGCGACGCGCGCCAAGGGTCTCACGGGCCTCCCGGTGCGCCGCTCGGCAGGACGAGGTCGTAACGGTCGCTGGCGTTGGACCCGCGCCCGGTGGTCTCGCGGATCTCGACCAGGCAGCAGCCCTCGCCGCCGGGGTCGACGGGGGTCGTCACCGTCTGGCCGTCGAGCACCTCGGCGTGCGCGAGCTCGCGACCGGTGTCGCTCCGGACCCGCACGCCGAGGGTGAGCCCGCGGATCCCGGTCACCGTCACGTTGTGGCCCCAGCCGCCGCGGGCGGTGTCCACCCGCCAGACGTCGACGTCGCCCCGCGGGGCGACGAGCCCGCGGCCGTGCCCCCCCACCTCGAGCGCGGTGGCGGTGGCCGGCGTGTCGTTGGGCTCGCGCTCGTCGCCGGGCTCGGGGGCGCGGCTCGACACCGTGAGCCGGTAGGGCTCGTCGGGGTTGCCGTCGCCGCTGCCGGCCGAGAGGCGGACGAGGACGCCGGCCCCGTCGACGTAGACGTTGGGGAGGCGCTCGGCCTCGCGGCGCCGCCCCTTGTCCGTCTTCATCAGCACCGTCCCGTCGTCGCGCAGGATCTCGAGCTTCGCGTCGACGCGCTCGGGAGGCTCGACCTGGATGTCGAGCTCCGTGTGCGGCGCGCCGACCCGGAACACGTCGACGTCGCCGCGGCCCAGAAACCCGAGCAGCGTCCCCTCCCCGATCGCCTGCGCGTGCGCCGGATCGTCGTTCGGCTCGGTCTCGCCGCCGCCTGCGCGGCCCAGCTCGGCGCGCACGCGGAGGTTGTAGCGTGCGTCGGGGTTCGCACCGGCGTCCGCCCGCACCACGACGTAGACCTGCCCGTCGCCCGGGGGGACGCGGACGTTCCGGAGCGCGACCCGCTCGTCTTTGCGGCCGCGCGACTCGACGAGCTTCCGCTCGGCCCCGTCGAAGAGCTGCACCGAAGCAGCGACGTCCGGGACGGGATCGAGATCGACCGACAGCACGCTGCCGTCGGCCAGGCCGCCCGTCGGCACCCGGTACCAGTCCTGATCGCGCCGCCAGCCCAAGAAGCCCACCGTCTCGGCGCCGGCCGCGAGCGGGGTGGCGAGCGCGGCGCTGCCGTTCGGCTCGATCTCGCCGCCGGCCTCGAGCGGCCCGAGCCGAACGACCAGCCGGTACGGGCCCGCCTTGTCGCCGGCGCCGCGCACGCGCAGGTAGTAGGTCCCGGGGGTGACGGCGAGGTTCGGCACGGCGAGGCGCTCGCCGGCGTCGCCGACACCGGTCGCCGCCAGCGGCTTGCCGGCGTCGTCGAGCGCCTCGAGCGACGCCGCGAGCGACCCTTCGGACCGGAGGTCGGCGCGCAGGGTGCGGCGGAAAGGCACCGCGGGACCGCCGTCGGCGGCCGGCGGCGGGGCGGCCCCGCCGTCGGGGGGCGCGATGTCGATGCGAAAGAGGTCGGCGTCTCGCTTGCCGCCGGAGGGGGGGTGGATGCTGCCGGCGACGCCGACCGGCACCCCGACCGCCAGCCCCAGCCGCTGCGCGGTGGCGAGCGTGTCGTCGGGCTCGGCCTCAGGCGCGAGCTTGACGTCGGCGTCGGCGGCGACGGTGGGCGCGGCGACGACGACCGCGGCGCCGTCGGGCCGGGGCGGAAGCGCCTGGCGATGACAGGCGCCGGGGGCGGCGAGCGCGAGGCCGCAAGCCGCGAGCCCCACCGCGACCGCGCGGGTCACTCCTTGCTGCGCGGCTGGATGCTGGCCATGAGCTCGGCCTCGGCGACCACGGCGCCGTCGACCTTCGCCTCGCCGCGCAGCTTCCAGATCGCGCCCCCCTTGCGAAGCGGCACGACGTCGAGCGTGAGCACGTCGCCGGGGACGACCGGCTTGCGGAACTTCGCCTTGTCGATGGCCATGAAGTAGATGACGTGCGTGTCGGGGTTGAAGCCGACGAGGTGGGCGGCCAGGAGCGCGCCCGCCTGGGCGAGCGCCTCGATGATGAGGACTCCGGGCATCACCGGGTGGCCGGGGAAGTGGCCGTTGAAGTGGGGCTCGTTCCGGGTCACCAGCTTGCGAGCCAGGATCCGCTCGGCGCCCACCTCGTCGACGCGGTCGACGAGCAAGAACGGGTACCGGTGCGGGAGGATCCGCTCGATGGCCCGGATGTCGAGCACGCCCCGGCTGCCTCTACTTCTTGGGCTGTGGCTTGGGCGGGGTGGCCGCGGTGGCGCCGCCCTCCGCCCCCTCGCCCGCGTTGTAGCGGCGAATGAGGTCGTTCGTCAGATCGAGGTGGGGCTTCGCGAACACCAGCGCCGACTTGTCGAGGATCATCGTGAAGTTCTCGGAGGCGGCCATCTTCGTGATGATGCGGTTCATCCGCTCGAAGATCTTGCCGGTGGCCTCCTGCTCCTTCGTCGACAGGTCTTGCTGGTGGCGGAGGTAGGTCTGCTGCACCTTCTGCATGCGCGACTGCAGCTCGGCCTCCTTCTCGCGGACCTTGTCGGCCGGCAGGAGGGTCCGCTTCTTGTCCAGATCCTCGATGTCCTTCTTGAGCGCGGCCTGCTGCTCGTCGAGCTCCTTCTGCTTCTGGTCGAACACCTTCTTGAGGTTGGCCTTCGCCTTCCGGCCGTCCTCGGTCTCGTTGAGCGCGCGCTGCATGTCGACGTAGCCGAGCTTCATCTCCTCGGCGAGCGCCCGCGATCCAACGAGCAGGAGGACAGCGGCAACCAGGATTCGTGACGTGCGTGACATTTTGTTCATGCGTTTTCCCAGGCGCTTCCTTAGCACGTTTAGAAGAAGTTTCCGATTGTGAACTCGAAGACGATCGGCTGCTCGCCGGGGAGCGCGCCGAACGGGATACCCCACTCGAAGCGCAGCGGGCCGATCGGCGAGAACCAACGGAAGCCGAACCCCCAGCTGGCGCGGTAGCCGCTCAGGCCCGACCAGGGGCGGACGCAGGGGTCCTTGCTGGCGACCACGCCCACCGGCTGGATCTTGCAGTACTGGTCCTCGAGATTGAAGGCGTTACCGGCGTCGGTGAAGACGACGCCCCGGATGCCGACCTTCTCGAAGATCGGGAACTCGATCTCCGCGTTGGCGATCACCTGCATGTTGCCGCCGACGAGGAACGTGTTCAGCGAGGCGTCCGGCGCGTGCGACGACAGCGAGCGGATGACCGGCCCCAGCGACAGCGGCGCGAAGCCGCGGATCGAGTAGATGCCGCCCGTGAAGTACCGCTCGAAGATGGGCACGCCGCGCGGGTCGCGGCTGGCCACCACGTCGACCTCGCCCTTGAGCCGGAGCACGAACGGGCCCCAGATCGGGTAGAACGACCGGGTCGCGCCCTCGTAGCGCGTGAAGGTGTTCTGCGACAGCGTGATCTCCGGGTCGGCGACCTCGGCGGAGAGGGTGTTGTACCAGCCGCGGCTCGGGAACATGCGATCGTTGCGCGAGTCGTACGACAGCGTCGCGCGCAGCGACGAGGTGATCCCGGAGCGGAACAGGTTGGCGATCCCCGAGATCGCCGAGGGAGCGGCGATGGCCGGCGACCCGAACAGCGCGCCGAACGAGTTCGAACCGATGCCCACCTGCTCGAGCTTGTAGGTGAGGAGCAGGCGCAGGTCCTCGGCCAGGAGGTACCCCCAGGTGAGGCTCGCCCCCTTCGACGACCGGATGAAGGTGTAGAGGAACTGGTCCTGGCGGAACAGGTTGAAGCCGAACGTCCAGTTGGTGTCGAGGAAGTAGAGGTCCTGGTACTGGAGGAGAAACAGCTGCCGGAGGCTGGAGAGCTGGGCCTGCAACGTCAAGAGCGTGCCGCGCCCGAGCAGGTTGTTTTGTGAGATTTGGGCCTGGGCGATGAAGTTCTCGACGGACGAGAACCCGGCGCCGATCTGGAACGTCCCGGTGGGTCGCTCGGACACCTCGAAGTTGACGTCCATCTTGTCGTCGGACGAGCCGCGCTTCGTCGAGACGTCCACCTTTTCGAAATACCCGAGGGCGGTCACCCGCCGCTTGGACACGTCGATCATCGTCTGGTTGAAGGTCTCCCCCTCGATGATCCGGATCTCGCGCCGGATGACCTTGTCGCGGGTCTTCGAGTTGCCGCGGATGTTGATCCGGTCGAAGGTGACGAGCGGCCCCTTCTGGATCTCGAACAGCACGTCGACGGTGCGGGTCTTCTCGTTGACCGGCGTGGTCGGCGTGGCGTTGACGTAGGCGTAGCCGCGGTCCTTGTAGTAGTCGG
>Ga0306926_10008723_pt1 | contig 11107 bp, 12 predicted proteins | sample flu12Cox44000178_FD_203759 | JGI IMG/M metagenome (GOLD analysis project Ga0306926, IMG submission 203759) | Lab enrichment of tropical soil microbial communities from Luquillo Experimental Forest, Puerto Rico - flux8day.12C.oxic.44.000.178 (v2)... | ecosystem: Environmental > Terrestrial >...
GGGAATGTCAGTGCCAGCAGGCATCGTGACATCAACAGCACGAACACTCGCGACCAGCGCAGAATGCGAAACACCAAATCCGGCCCAGCCGTGACTGCAGGAGGGGCAGTATGAAATCACCGTCCCGGTGATCATGGACCGCTGTCACCAGCAGCGGGTCCGCAGCGCGCTGGAACCGGAGTGGGAGGCCAGGTTCGAGCCCCGGTCGTACGGGTTCCGGCCGGGCCGGGGCTGCCACGACGCGATCGAGGCGATCTACAAGATGTGCAAGGGCCCGATGGCCAAGCGCACGTGGGCGCTGGACGCGGATCTGGCTGCGGCGTTGGACCCATGTTCACACTGCTCCTCTGCTAATTGTTTCTGTCAGAACAGGCCGTCTCGCGGGGCCGGTATCTCGATACGCAGGCCTTTTCTTCTTCCGGTGCGGGTCAGGACGGCATTGAGGTCGCCGCGCTTGACCTTCTGCAAAACGGCCTGGCGGGAAACGCCGAGCGCGCGGCTGGCGTGGTGGAGGGCGAGCCAGCCCTCGGGTGCGTCGTCGGTGAGCATGCCGCGCAGTTCCTCGGTGAGGCGGATGCGCCAGGGGGCGCCGGGGGTGACCTGCTCGCCGGCGACGAAGCCGTCGTTGAGCCAGCGCAGCAGCGTGGACGGCGCGATGCCGAGCTCGCGGGCGGCCTGGGACACGTTGAGCAGGTCTCCTTCCGGTTCTCCGTCGCCGGCGGCGGGCTGGTGGCAGGGGATCTTCCAGGAACGGCGCAGTGACGCCACCCTATTGGCCGTGAACGACATTCCGCGGGCGGTGGTGCGGTGCTGCCGGTTGAGGATCCCCGCGATGACCGCGTCAGGGTAGTGGACGGCCAGCCGGCGGATGAGGTCGACGGTGTCCTCGCCGGTGCGGATCTTCGGCTGGGGCCGGCGCAGCGGGACGGTCATCTCGGTGACCGCGCCGCCTTTCCAGCGCAGGATGAGGGCGGCGTGCGGGTCCGGGCCGTCGCGGCGGACGGTGATGTTCACTTCCTCGAGCAGGGTGCGCAGCAGCTGCTTGCGGTCCTTGTCGGTGGTGGACGGCGCGTCCCAGACAGATCCGAGGTCGTCGCCGAGCGCCAGTACCGCTGCCCGCTCGCCGGCGGTGAGGGCCTTCGGCCGGGCGTTCTCCCGGCGGGCGAATTCCGCCTCGGCGTCGGACTGCGCCCGCAGGGCGCGTTCCCATTCGGCTTCCAGGCCGCGGGCGACGAGCCGGTTGTCCGGGTCGACGGCGCGGTAGCGCCGCTCGGCCCGGCTCGCGTTGTACTTCGCCTGCTCCACCTGGCGGCGGTGCTGGTCCAAGACGGCGTCGTGGTCGTCCTCGAGCTGGCGGGCGGCCTGCAGGCAGGCGTCGAGGGCGGCGGGCTGCAGGGCGGCCAGGAACGCGGCCGCGACGGCGGCGTCGATCGCCTGCCCGCCGGTGTTCATGTGCCGCGATCCGCGGCCGTCGACGATGTTGTCCGCGCCCTGGCAGTAGTAGTTCTGGGTTGTCTTGGCCGGGCCGCGGTAGAAGACCGCCAGCTTCCGGCCGCAGGACCCGCAGGTCGCCAGGCCCTGCAGCAGCGCGCTGCCCTCGCGGACCGCGCCAGTGCCCGGGGCGCTGGCCTGCGGGCGGATGTTGCCGCCGATCTTGTCCTGGTTGGCCAGGTAGGTCTCCCAGCCGGTGAACCCGGGGTGGTGATCGGGGATGAGGACCTCCCACTGGTCGCGGGGCAGCCTGCGGCGGCGCTTGCGCAGCGCGCCGCCGGCGCCGAGGCGGATCTCGTCGCGGGTGCGGCCGTAGACGTAGGCACCAGCGTAGGCCGGGTGCGTCAGCGTCGTGTGCACGGCGTGGTAGGTGGGCTCGACCCAGGTGATCTCGGCCTGCCGGGTGCCGGCGCCCTTCTGCAGCGGCCAGCGCAGCCCCTCCGACCGCAGGTGCAGCCAGGTCGCGCGGACCGACCCGCATACCTTGAACTGGCTGAACACCGCGGCGATGACGCCGGTGACCGCCTCGTCGGGGTGGAACCGGACCTGCCCGTCGTCCTGGCCCCAGACCAGGCCGACGGGCAGGCCGCGGCGGAGCTCGCCGCGGGCGGCCTTGTTCCTGATGCCGCCTTCGAGCCGGGCCCGGAGCACGTGGAGCTCGTTTTCGGACATCATCCCCTTCATGCCCAGCACCAGCCGGTCGTTGAACAGGGCGGGATGGTAGACGCCGTCGGAGTCGGCGACGAGGGTGTCGCAGACCCCGGCCAGGTCCAAAAGGCGGTACCAGGCCGCGTTGTCCCGCGCGAGCCGGGAGACTTCCAGCGCGAGGATGATCCCGACCTGGCCGAGGGCGACCTCGGCCAGCACGCCCTCGAACCCGTCCCGCTGCCCGGTCACCGACCCGCTGATCCCCAGGTCGCCGTCGACGACCCGGACCGCATCGGCGGGCCAGCCTAGCTGCCGGGCGCGGGAGGTCAGGTCGTACTGGCGGGCCGTGGACTCGGTGTTGTGCTCCACCTGGGCGAGGGTGGACTGGCGGACGTAGATGACCGCGGTCCGCGACAGGTGGGAGGCGGTGACCTTATCGCTCATCGCCGGCCTCCTTCGCCGCCGTGGCCTGCATCCTGGCGATCAGGCCCGCCAGCTGCGCGACGGCCTTCGTGACTTCTTCCTCCGGTAGCCGGCTGACCAGCTCCGGCGGTGGCACCGGAGCCTCCTCTGGCAGCAGACTGAGCTGAACAGGCTGCACGATCGTCCTCCCTGGCAGGTGGCTTTCGTGCAGCCTGCTCCCGTTCTTCCCGGTCAAGGGCGCAGAGAGCGGAAATCAGCACGGACAGGGCAAGCAGGTCCGTCGCGGCGCCCAGCGTCCCGGGCCCCGCCTCCTCCCGGGGGACGGCATCGGTCCACGATTCCGGGACCAGCCGCTTTGCCCCGTCGGGGAAGACCAGCAGCAGCTCCGGCTGACCGTGCCGGCGCATCCGGCCGAGCACGGCCAGTTTCCTGCCCTCCGCCGGGTGGTGCGGCCGGGTGACCGTCACGGCGGCCGGGAATGTCCCGGTCACCACCGTGCTCCCGCCGCGTGCAGGACCGCGCCGGCGACCAGGGCGGCATTCGCCGCGTCCATGCGGGCAAGCGCGTCTTCGAGGTTGACCGGGCAGCCGACGGCGATGCCCGCCGCGACCTGCAGGACCGCCCTCTCCCCGGCCGAGCAGGGAAGACCGCCCGCCGCCAGCGCGTCCGCCGCAGCGGTGAAGTCGACGAACGCCATCTCGCGGCCGGACTCGGTGATCATCTCGACGGCCGCGTCGAGGAAATCCTGATGGTAAAGCCATGAGCCGTGGCCGATCAGCAGCCCCACAGCCGCTTCCAGGCACAGTATGCCTTTCGCCCACACGCGCATCGCGCCCGCGAGTTCATCGAAGTACGTAGTAAGTCGTGACGCCGTTCGACAGAATCGGCCACGACCGCCTACTCGGCTCACTCGGATCATTCCCGGCCAGGGACATGATCGCGGGCTGGCTGAAGGCGGGCGTGTTCGAGGCGGGCAAGGGCTTCGCGCCGACCGGGGAGGGAACCCCCCAGGGCGGCGTCATCAGTCCGTGTCTCTTGAACGTCGCTTTGCACGGGCTGGAGGAGGCCGCCGGGGCCGCATACGTGGCCTCCGGCCCGAAAGCCGGAGGGGCCAGGCCAGGCTCCCCGGTCGTGATCAGGTACGCCGACGACGTGGTCGTGCTCTGCCACAGCCAGGAGCAGGCCGGGCGTGTCAAGGCGCGGCTGGCGGAGTGGCTGGCTCCCCGGGGGCTGGCCTTCAACGAGGACAAGACGAAGGTCGTCCACCTCAGCGAGGGCTTTGACTTCCTCGGGTTCAACGTCCGCCGCTACAACCGCAAGCTGCTGATCAAGCCGTCTGAGGCGGCCGTCAAGAGGCTCCGGGAACGGCTCGCCGCCGAGATGCGCAGGCTGCGCGGCTCGAACGCGGCGGCAGTCATCTCCGCGCTCACCCCCATCAACCGGGGGTGGGCAGCCTACTACCGGACAGTGGTGTCATCGAAGGCGTTCAGCTCGCTGGACAACTACCTGTGGAGACTGCTCTACAAGTGGGCCAAGTGGCGCCACCAGAACAAGCCGAGAAGCTGGGTCGTCGGCCGGTACTTCGGCAAGTTCAACAAGTTCAGGAACGACAACTGGGTGTTCGGCGACCGCGACAGCGGCGCCTATCTGGCCAGGTTCTCCTGGACCGGCATCGAACGGCACGTGATGGTCAAGGGCGCGGCATCTCCCGATGACCCCGCCCTGGCCGATTACTGGGCCCAGCGGCGCAAGAAGGCCAAACCCCCGCTCGACAGGTACACCCTGAGCCTGCTCACCAGGCAGGACGGGTGCTGCCCGCTGTGCGGGGACCGCCTGCTGTCCGCTGAGCAGCCACCTGAGTCTCCCAGAGAATGGGAGCGATGGTGGCAGCACGTCGCCCGCCGGGCGGTAGCCTCCAGCTACCTCGTCCACCACAGGCGGCCGGGCCCGCCAGACGGTGACCGGACATGCCTCGTACACGCCTCCTGCCAGCGCGGGCCCACCGCCCGCCAGTGCAGGGAACCGGACCCACAGCTACAACCTGCAACGCCCTCGAGGCTTGCTTGAGCCGTGTGCTGGGCCAACTGGCACGCACGGATCTGAGGGGGCGGGGACGCGGCAACGCGCCCCCGCTACCCGGCCAGGTCAAGCCGCTGCGCGACGACTTTCCTGCTCAGGGCGTGGTAGCTCGGGTCACTGAAAAACGAACGATCCGCTGTGGTCCGACAGGCCGGGTGACGCTACACAGAGTGATGCGAGTCTGAGAATACGCATCATTCGAATCCGCAAGCCTGCCAGTACACGCCCAGACATCAGTCAGCCCCGGTTCTGCGAGCGTCAGGTCACCGAAGACGCCGGCGATTGTATCTGGAGCGGCTGGTCCCCGCTCTGTACCGGTGAAGGGCGCTGGTGTGCGGCGCCACGGCCGGGAGGCGCAGGGCCGTCCGGCAGCTTCGGGGGGAAGGTGCGGATAATGGTGGATGTCGCATGTTTTTGCGGATCCCTTTACTCCTTCGACGGCGGCGCGGGCGCGTGCCCTGGGTGCGGGGAGGTCGCGACCGTGACCGCCAGGCCCGCAGCCGCCGGCAGCGGCCGCGGCCAGCAGGGGCAGCCCGGCCCGGCAGCGAACGGGCACGGACACGGCGGGCAGGCGGCGGCCGTGCGGGAATGGGCGGAGCTGATCCCGGTCCCCCGGCCCCGCAGCGCGGTAACCGACAGCACGTCCGGGGCCGGGACTGCCCAGGAGAACCGGGCCTAGCCGGTACCCGCGTTCGTGACCGGGGGCATCATCGTGACCCGGTAAGGCGCCCGCCAAAGGCGGCCGCGCAGGTGAGCCAGCACGGCTGCGGCACCGCCACAGGAAAACCGTACTGTTGCCGGTCGCCCATGACAGCCAGGCCGCAGGAGCCACGGTCAGCACCGGCGGGTGACCCGTGTGCCCCGCATCGGCGGTAAGCAGAGCCGACTGGCGCAGGATGCTCATTCAGGTGCGGCTCAGGCGACCGCCCGGCCGGGGAAGTACACCGCGCCTAGGCGGCTACGTGAGCGCCGTCCTCTGGAGGACTCCCGCGCCGCCGGCACCGGTAGCCACAACCTGTCTGCATACTTACGCTGGCCTCGGACCGAGAATGCGCGCTCATGCCGCCGAGCGAGCAACGCGACCGGCCTGAAGTTTCCGCGGGAACGTCCGCAGATGCGTGGACAGTGCGCCGTTGTCACGCCGGGGTTTCGCGCGCCCATGGCTCGTTGATGGGTGGGAGCGACTGTTCTGTTCCCGGGCGGCGGGCGAAGATGCCGTCATGAGGATTCGGTTCGCCGGCAGCGGTGACGCGTTCGGCAGTGGCGGCCGGTGGCAGACGTGCATCCACCTGTCCGGCGACGGACAAGTGCTACTGGTCGATTGCGGCGCTACCAGCCTGGTGGCGCTCAAGGCCCAGGGGCTCGATCCAGGCGAGGTCGGTGCGGTGGTAGTGACCCACCTGCACGGTGACCATTTCGGCGGGCTGCCCTTCCTGATCCTGGACGGCCAGTTCTCCCGAAGGTCCACTCCGCTCCAGGTGGCCGGGCCACCAGGCACCGGGGCGCGCCTGGCTGAGGCGATGGAGGCGCTGTTCCCCGGTTCCGGCCAGGCGCAGCGGCGGTTCCCGGTGGAGATAACCGAACTGCGGACCGACGGCACACCCGCCGCGCTGGGCGCGGCCACCGTGCGCGGGTGGGAAGTCGAGCACGCCTGCGGCGCGCCGCCGCTGGCCTTGCGGATCGAACTCGGTGGCGTGAGCTTTGCCTACTCCGGGGACACGCAGTGGACTTCGGCACTGGCCAAAGCAGCGCACGGGGCTGACCTGTTCACGGTGGAGGCCTATACCTTCGACCGGCCCATCCGCTACCACCTGGACTACCTGACGTTGCGCGCCCACCTCGGCGAGATCCGCGCCCAGCGGATCGTGCTGACCCACATGTCCGCCGCCATGCTCGCCAGGCTGGCCGACGCCGACATGCCCGCCGCCTACGACGGCATGACCCTCGACCTCTGACCCGGTCGGTGCCGCCGGCACCGGAGCAGGCCGACGTCCCCAATTGCCGGATAGAGGACGTTGCTATGACCGTATAATTATGCGATTCCCTGTATCTTGCCAACGCCCATCGGCATCGGCAGTTCAGCCTCGTCGCTGACGTAGCAGGCGCCTAACGCCGATTCCGCGCCCGTGATGCGTGCGCCGTCGGCGTGGGCGGCCTCGCCCAGATCGCACTGTTCGGGGTGCAGCCCGTCTTCACCGTAGGCCATAAGGCGCCCGACCGCCTGGAACCGGCCACCGGGTAGGTCGCTGGCCACAGGGGTGCCGGACGAGGCTTTAGCGGCGGCCAGCCGGGGCACCTGGATGGTCAGCGGCCGCGTTAGATGCCTTCGTGGGTGATCGCGATGATCACTCGGAGGATCAAGACCAGGCTGAGGAACAGGAGGGTGTAGCCAAACACGTGGAACAGCGAGGTGCCGCCGGTGCCCGCCGCGCTCGGCCGGAACAGCGGGCCGCCGTGGACGCCGATCAGCATCACGGAGATGATGCCGAACGCCGTGCCGACGACGGCCAGCGCCGCGCGGCCTGCCATGCTGGCGATGAACTGCCGGTCGCGGTCGTCGCCGAGCAGCCGGACGCTGGTGGTGAGCGTGCCGCGCTCCAGTGATGTCGTGATGCGGTCCAAGCGGCGCGGCAGCCGGCGCAGTACGGGGAGCAGCCCGAGCACCTCGTCGGTGGCGGCGTCGCGCAGCGACGCGGGGCCGAGCAGGTCACCGAGCCAGGAGGCGGCCATCTTCCGTGTTTCCTCGATGATCTGGAAGCCGGGGGCGAGCCGGTCCAGGGTGCCTTCAAGGGTGATCATGGCGCGGAACATCGCCGCGATGACCGGCGGGAACACCAGCCCGAACTCGGCCAGCAGCCGGAACAGGGTGGTGAACATGGCGGCGTCGGGCACCATGCCCGGCCGAGGTGCTGGGCGATGAACTGGGCGAGCGTCCGTTCCAGCAGGTCGTCGCTGGTGGCTTGCAGCCGCGGGGCCTGGGCGAGGTCGAGCAGCGGGTCCAGCCGGCCGACCGAGCCGAAGTCGATCAGCGCCAGCTGCCCGTCACAGAGCACCAGGACGTTGCCCGGATGCGGGTCGGGCGTGGAATGTTGCCTCGGCCACTACCTGGCGGAGCATGGCGGCGAGCAGGACGCAGGCGAGGCCGTGCCGGTCCGCGTTGGTCTTGGCCAGGACCGGCTCGGCGTCCCGTACGCTGACGCCGTCCAGGTACTCCAGGACCAGCACCCGGCTGGTGGACCACTGCCGGTACACGGCCCGGACCCGGATTTGTGATGAGCCAGCGACCGCGGCGATGTTGCGGCCTCGATGCGGAAGTCGAGTTCCCCGCCTAGCGCGGCGGCGAACCCGTGGGTCATCTCCAGCACCGCGAACTCCCGGGCCCACCCGGCCCGCGCCTCCAGCGCCCGGGCCATCCGGAGCAGGGATGTCGAGGTCGCGCTCCACCAGCGCGCGCACGTCCGGGCGCTGGACCTTGACGATGACAAGCTCGCCGGTGGACAGCTGCGCGCGGTGTGCCTGCCCGATCGACGCGGCGGCCAGCGGCACCGGGTCAAACGACGTAAACACGCTATATGGCGGCGCGCCGAGCTCGGCGGTCAGCAGGGCCTCGATCCCGGCCGGGTCGGCCGGCGCGGCGTGATCCTGGAGCACCGACAGCTCGGCGATGACATCGGCCGGCAGCAGGTCGGCGCAGGTCGACAGCACCTGGCCGAGCTTGACGAACATGCCGCCGGCCTCTTCCAGCGCGGCCCGGATGTTCCGGGCCAGCGGGCGCGACTCACCGGCGCCGAGGCGCGCCCGGCAACTGCTCAACCGCGACCTGCGACACCCGAGATTCAGCTGTTCTGTGATCGGTCATCTCGCTCCTCCAGGGCGGAGGCATCCGGCGTCCGCCAGCGTGACCGTGCTCCTGGCGGTGCTCGATGGGATCTCGGCACTGGGAGCCACGGCCCTACGGTCACAAGCGTCCACCAGTGCTGTGCCCCGTGACGGCGACGCCGTTCGGAAGACCGGCGGCAGACGGCGCCTGGCGGGCGCGCCGCAGGAGCGTACCTGCTGCGGCCAGGTACCACAGCGTCGGGACACCTGCGGATATCTGCACGGCGGCCGGGAGGGTGGAGTCGAGCAGGGTGACGGCCCCGGCCAGCGCGTACCCGGCGGCCAGGACGAGCGCCAGGTAGCCGAGGATCCTGGGGAGCACGCCGGAGCCGAGGATGACCAGTCCCGTGGGCAGCCACAGGGCGGGCGCGGCGACGATGAACCACAGGTGCTGCACCGAGTGGATGAGCGCGAGGCTGGTCTCGGGCATCGTGGCGGGGCTGGTGTGCAGGGTGCCGATGTAGCCGGTGATCTCGATCAGGTTGACCGTCATCAGGGTGGCGGCGCCGAACAGGGTCATCCACCCGGCCAGCCGTGTCGTGGCCCCGGCCAGGAAGACGATGGCGAGGGTGAACACCACGATGAGCACCGGGCCGACCGCTTGCAGCCAGGAACCCCACAAGATCGCGTCATGGTGCTGCTGGCCGAAGGCGGTCAGCTGGGCGCCGCTGGCACCGGCCGGGGGCCCGGTATTGATCGCGAAGGAGATGCCGAGCAGGCACGTTCCCACCACGCCGGACACCGCCGCCCATATCGCGGCTGTTCTCGTCAACATGCGCATGCCTTTCCGTGAGGGCTCACCTGCCACGGTGCCCGGGCCTGCGCGGTCCGCGCCATCCGACGTTCTGCGGATGTCCCGGCGGCCGCAGCCGCAGTAACCTGGAGCAGGGAAGGACAGCGTCATGACAGGCCCGGTATTTGCCAGCGGACGGGACTTGCGCGCCCTGGCCGCGATCGTCAGCGCTGACCGCGGCGAACCCCCGGCGCAAGGGGTGGCGCCGTCCCTGCTCAGTGACCTGCTGGGACTGGTCCGCTGCGATCACCTGGTCTTCGAGGGCTGCGACAGCAACCGGCAGGGGAATTGGTTCACCCAGTTCGTGCCGGCCGAAGCCCGTGACGGCTGGCCCTACGCCGCGGCGTTCTGGGAGCACTACTGGGACAGCACTTGCAGCTACCCCGACCGCACCGGCGACCTGCGCAGCGTCATCAAGATCTCGGATTTCTACTCGGCCCGGCAATGGCACAGCACCGGCATGTACTACGACTGTTGCCGCCCGGACGGGATCGAGCACAAGCTGTCGCTGTGCCTGCCCGCCGGTCCCGGGCCGATGGCCGGGTCCGGGCAGACCATACGGCTGATCTTCCTACGCGGGTTCGGCCCGGACTTCTCCGAGCGCGACCGCGACCTGCTCATCGTGCTGCGCCCGCACCTGCACCAGGCCTACCTCGACGCCGAGCGCGGCCGCCGCCCAGCCCCCCAGCTGACCGCCCGGCACTGGGACCTGCTGCACCTGGTCGCCGCCGGGCACACCAACGCCCAGATCGCCCGCCGCCTGGGCATCTCCGAGGGAACCGTGCGCACGCACCTGGAACACATCTACCGCCTGCTGCAGGTCTCCAGCCGGGCCGCCGCCGTCACCCGCGCCTTCGCCGCCCGTTCATGATCTGCCGCCTGTGGCGAGGCTGGGCCGCCAACCAGAACGCTGATTCCTACGAGCGCGTCGTGCGTGAACAGGTCATGCCCGGTATCGAGGCGCGGGGCATTCCGGGGTTCCGCTCCATCGACCTGGTCCGCCGCGAGCGTGAGCGCGACGTTGAGTTCATGACCTTGATGTGGTCCGGCAGCCTGGACGCGGTCAAGGCCTTCATGGGAGAGGACTACGAGGTGGCGCATGTACCCGCGGAGGCCCAGGCGGTGCTTGCGGACTCCGGCAAACGCTCAGCGCACTACCAGGTCCTTGACCGCCGTGACCAGCCCTCGGTGACCGGCGCCGGCAGCTGACCTCCGGTCGGCCGCCCGTCGGCACCTGCACCCTGCCAAGGGCACAAGCCATCGACATCGCGCAGAACACCCCGCCCGGCGCGACCGGCCGAGGAGTAACGAGATCAAGCTCACCGATCAGGCGGGTCGGCGCGCGGTTATCCAGCTAGCTTCGCGTCGCGACCGCCCCGTATAGCCCAGTGCGCGGGCGGCCGATCTGTATTTTTTGCAGTGCCGCCCTCGAGATGGACGTCCGCTGATGCCGCCGATCGCGCACGGGTCATGGCTGTGCCCGGACCTGGCTCGCCCGGGATGTGGATGAACTACGGGCCGGCGATGGGGGGCTGGCCGGGAGACCGGCGGGAATGTCACGCGGCCGGGGCGGTCCTCGGGCGGCCGGCCGGGGCCAGGGTGCCGGTCAGCTGGCCGATGGCCCGCTGCGCGCCCCGGGCGACCAGGGCCAGCGGGGCCACCTCGGGACCCGGGTAGGCCAGCTCGCTGCCCTGGCGGGCGTCCCGGTCGCTGATCCCGGCGTCGGACAGGTCCTTGTCCACCCGGAACGGCTGCAGCACCGGGCACCGCGGATCGCGCAGCGAGATGATCAGG
>Ga0306926_10008724_pt1 | contig 11106 bp, 14 predicted proteins | sample flu12Cox44000178_FD_203759 | JGI IMG/M metagenome (GOLD analysis project Ga0306926, IMG submission 203759) | Lab enrichment of tropical soil microbial communities from Luquillo Experimental Forest, Puerto Rico - flux8day.12C.oxic.44.000.178 (v2)... | ecosystem: Environmental > Terrestrial >...
TCGTTCACCACTACGAGTAACTGCGAGCGCCGGCGCTACAACCCAACGGAATCTTAGTGGCCTGGTTCAAACGAAAGGATTGTTTATGTCGATTACGAAACTAATTTTGATGTTGGCATGTCTGATGTCCGTCTCACTGGAGCCGAAAGAGGCCAAGGTGACCCCGGTCTTTTCGAAAGATTTGGCGGACATTCCCGGCAAGGAAGGTTTGATGCTGTTCGTCGAGTATCCGCCGGGCAGCTCGGACCCTATACATTGCCACAACGCACATGCGCTTGTTTATGTCCTTGAGGGTTCAATCGTGATGCAGGTGAGGGGCGGACAGGAAGTGACTCTGACACCTGGTCAGACCTTCTATGAAGGCCCCTCTGATGTTCACGTCGTCGGGCGAAACGCCAGCCAAACCAAACCGGCGAAATTCGTAGTGTTCCTGGTTAAGGAAAAAGGCGCCCCCGCATTGGTGCCCGAGAAATAAATCAACACTTGCGAGCATTTCGGTTCCACAAAAAATTCAAGGAGGAGAATACACATGAGCACGATCACGGTGAAAGACGGTACGACAATCTATTACAAGGACTGGGGCAAAGGGCCTGTCATTACGTTTTCCCACGGCTGGCCGCTGTGTTCCGATGCATGGGATGGCCAAATGCTGTTCTTCGCGCAGAACGGATTCCGCGTGGTCGCACACGACCGGCGCGGCCATGGCCGATCGAGTCAAGCTTGGTCGGGGAACGACATGAATGGGTACGCCGATGATCTGGCAGCTCTTATCGAGGCGCTCGATCTCACAGATGTCACGATGGTGGGCCACTCCACGGGCGGAGGCGAAGTGACACGCTACATCGGACGCCACAGTACAAAGCGGGTCGCCGCAGCCGTTCTGATCAGTGCTGTGCCGCCGATCCTGGTGAAGTCCGCCGCCAATCCGGAGGGGATCCCGATCGAAGTATTTGACGGATTGCGCAGCAGTCTCGCTAAGGACCGTTCTCAGTTCTGGAAAGACTTCGCCAACATGTTCTATGGCGCCAATCGACCAGGCGCGAAGGTCTCGCAGGGAATGTTGGACCAGTTCTGGCTATGGAGCATGCAGGGCGGTCTCAAGAATGTCTATGACAGCATCAAGGCATTTTCGGAGACCGACTTCCACGAGGACCTCAAGAAATTCGACGTGCCCACGCTGGTCATGCATGGTGAAGACGACCAAATCGTGCCGATCGATATTTCAGGAAAGAGATCGGCCAAGCTCATCAAGGGAGCTAAGGAGATTTTCTACGCAGGCTTGCCGCATGGCCTCACCGCCACGAATGCCGATCAAGTCAACGCCGACCTGCTGAAATTTTTGAAGTCAACCCAACAAGCACGTAAGGCAACAGCCTGATTTTTTGCGCCCGGCTGATTGCATGCCCGGCGCCTCGTCATTCCTGGGCATGGACCAGTCGGCTAGAAAGGATGAACTTATGATCAGAGTATCTACTGCACTGATTATCGCGTCAGCGGGTTTGTGGCTCGCACTGCCCGCAGCCGCGCAATTCGAAATAGATCCTGACCACTTTGACGAGCCGGCCACGACTGTTGTCCGGCCGCGTCCTAAGCAGTCCAGAGCTTCGCTGAGAATTTCCCTAAGGCACAAGCAAGTCCAGCGGCATCCTGTACAAGCGTTCAAAGGGACAAAAAAAGTCCACCGAACACGCTGGGGCTCTTCGCGCACAATTTCCTGTCACAAAGCGATGGCATGTTCGGTCTTTACCAAGTACGACGGACAGTCATGAACTGCCTCGGTCGGAACTCAAACGGCACCATTGAAATGGGCGAACCAGAGCAATGAGAGCGCAGTTGAGCCTTGGTCAGCAGAAGGAGACAAAAATGAGCGTTACAAAAATGAGCTTGGACAACAACTCACAACCCGGTAGACCGGGGCCCGATGAGTTGGTTCCGTCGCGGTACGCCGTGCGTGTCGGCGAGATTGACGTGCGGGTGATCAGCGATGGGGTGCTATCGCTACCAGGCGCGATGTTGGGCCACAATGCCGATGCTGCTGTCCGGGGGGCTTGGCTTGCGGACAATTTCCTCCCGCCAGACATTCTCGAGTGGGCGCTGAACGTGATGGTGGTAAAGAGCGGCGACCGGACCATACTCATCGACGCTGGGCTAGGCGCGGATCCGGAATTGAACTTGCCCCGAGCAGGGCGATTGATCCAGCGATTGGAAGCTGCCGGCATCGATCTGCCATCCGTCACCGACGTGGTGCTTACTCACTTGCACATGGACCACATTGGTGGGCTTCTCGTCGACGGGGTGAGGGACCGGCTGCGCCCGGACCTGCGGATCCACCTGGCGGCCGCCGAGGCCAAGTTTTGGGAATCGCCCGATTTTTCCCGCGTTTCAATGCCGCCAGGATTCCCGGACGCGCTTCGGCGGGCGGCCAAGCGGTTCTTGAACGAGTACAGCAGCCAATTTCGGCCATTCGAGAAGGAGTATGAGCTGGCGCCGGGAGTGATGGTCACACGCACGGGCGGCCACACCCCGGGGCACAGCGTGGTCCGCCTGGCGTCCGGCGGTGACCGGCTGACGTTCGCCGGCGACGCCGTGTTCCAGGTCGGGTTCGAACACCCGGACTGGTACAACGGCTTCGAACACGACCCTGAGGAAGCGGCCCGCGTCCGGGTCCGTCTCTTGCGGGAGCTGGCGGCAAACCGCGAGTCGCTAGTGGCCACACACCTGTCGTTTCCGTCCGTGTGCCATGTGGCGGTTGACGGCGACGCCTTTCGTTGGGTACCAGGTCCTTGGGAGTACTGACCGTTGTTTGGTTAGCACCGCATGCGTTTGAACCAAAGGGAGAGCCGACGGTTTGGAGGCGATCATGGACGTATATGAGGCAGTCAAAAGCCGACGGGCGGTGCGCGGATTCAAGGACGAGCCTGTCCGGAGGGAGGTGCTCGAGCGCGTGCTGTCCGCCGCGGCTTGGTCACCGTCCGGATCGAACATCCAGCCGTGGAACACCTACGTGCTGACCGGCGCACCGCTGACGGCGCTCAAGACGCACGCCGTCGAGCGCGTGGCCCACGGCGACCCCTGGGACGAGCGGCAGTACGAAATGTACCCGCCCGCGCTGAAGTCTCCGTACGGGGAACGCCGAGCCGCGTTCGGCAAGGATCGCTACAGCGCGCTCGGCATTGCTGGCTGCGTGCTGAACAGCAACTCCTCTACCACTACGCGTAACTTTAAGCACCATTGCATACAACCGATGAACTCTTAGTGGTCTTGTTCAAACGAAAGGAATTTTATGTCGATTACAAAACTGGCTTTGCTGTTGGTGTGTCTAATGTCGTTCGCATTGGGACCCAAAGAATCTACGAAAGGGGCGCCCGAAGAGGCGAAGGTGACGCCCGTCATGTCGAAAGACCTGCCAGACCTTCCCGGCAAAGAAGGCCTGATGCTTTTCGTGGAGTATCCGCCGGGCAGTTCGGATCCCATCCATCGCCACCACGCAGATGCGTTTGTATATGTGCTTGAGGGGTCCATCGTGATGCAGGTGAAGGGCGAAAAGGAAGAGACCCTGACGGCCGGTCAGACGTTTTACGAAGGCCCGGATGATGTTCACGTCGTTGGACGGAACGCGAGCCAAACCAAACGGGCGAAATTCGTAGTGCTCCTAGTGAAGGAAAAAGGGGCTCCTGTATTGGTGCCGGAGAAGTAGTTCACACGCTGCGAATTCGGTCCAGAAGGAAATCTAGGGAGAAAATACACATGAGCACGATTACAGTGAAAGATGGTACGACGATTTACTACAAGGACTGGGGCAAAGGACCGGTCGTCACGTTTTCGCACGGATGGCCGCTGAATTCCGATGCGTGGGACAGCCAGCTCCTGTTCTTCGCACAGAAAGGCTTTCGTGTGGCAGCGCACGACAGGCGTGGCCACGGCCGGTCCAGTCAACCCTCGTCCGGGAACGACATGAATGGATACGCCGACGACCTGGCGGAGGTGATTGAGACGCTGGACCTCAAGGACATCACAATGGTCGGTCACTCGACCGGCGGAGGCGAGGTTGCGCGCTACATCGGGCGCTATGGCACGAAGCGCGTTGCCGCGGCGGTCCTCATCGGTGCAGTGCCACCGGTTATGGTGAAGTCCGCCGCCAACCCGGAGGGTCTCCAGATCGGAGTGTTAGATGGAATGCGCACCAGTCTTGCCAACGACCGGTCGCAGTTCTACAAGGACTTCGCGTTGATGTTCTACGGTGCCAACCGGCCGGGTGCGAAAGTCTCGCAAGGAACCCTCGATCAGTTCTGGCTCCAGTGCATGCAGGCCGGTCTTCAGAACGCCTACGACTGCGTCAAGGCGTTCTCCGAGACCTTCACCGAGGATCTGAAGAAGTTCGATGTGCCGACGCTGATTCTGCACGGCGAGGACGACCAAATCGTTCCGATCGACGATTCGGCGAAGAAATCGGTCCAGCTCATCAAAGGTGCGAAGTCAATTTTCTATCCGGGTAAACCACATGGCCTGTTCTCCGCGTATGCAGACGAAGTCAACGCGGACCTGCTGGCGTTTTTGCAATCCGTTCAAAAATCTCGGAAGGCAGCTTGAAGTTATCGCGGATTCCGGACAACACGACGTAAAGATTCCCCTACAAGGAATTGGAGCATGCAATGAACAAGTTCGAACAGCCGATGACAATGCACCGTATCGGAACGGAAGGCCGAGGACCGCTAGAGAATTTCAGCGCTCGTCGACGGGCGTTCCGCGCTTTGCATGCGGCAGGCTGTTTCGTGATTCCGAATCCGTGGGACGTCGGCTCTGCACGGTACCTGCAGCAGCTCGGATTCCCCGCGCTGGCAACGACCAGCGCGGGCTTTGCGTTCTCGCAGGGGCTGCCTGACTCGGAAGGTGCTCTCACTTGTGAGCGTAACCTGGGATACATAGCCGATATCGCCGGCGCGGTCGATGTTCCGGTCAATGCGGACTTCGCGTCTGGCTACGGAGCGTCACCGCAAGATGTGGCCGACAATGTCACGCGCTGCATCGTGGCAGGCGTCGCGGGCCTGTCGATCGAGGATGCAACCGGTGATCCATCGTCGCCGCTTTACGAGCTGCCGCTCGCCGTCGAGCGTGTGCGCGCTGCGCGCGAGGCGATCGAGCAGTCCCGTGCCGACGTCCTACTGACGGCAAGGGCAGAATGTTTCCTTGTGGGCCATCATGATGCGCTTCGCGAGTCGGTCCGGCGTCTGCAGGCATTCGCTGAGGCGGGGGCGGACGTGCTATTCGCACCCGGCCCCCACGATCCCACGGCGATCAAAGCGCTAGTTGAGGCGGTTCGGCCGAAGCCGATCAACGTCCTGGTGGTTCGGGACAGTGGCTTGAGCGTCGCCGACATCGCGGCGCTCGGCGTGCGACGCATCAGTGTCGGCGCCGCGTTGGCTCTTGCTGCATGGACCGGTTTCACGCGCGCCGCGCAGAAGTTGAAGTCGGAGGGGGGTTTCGCAGGCTTCGCGAGCTTGGTGTCGTACGCTGACATCAACGGGTTCTTCGTGACCGACTACCGCACGCGGCAGTCTGACGGGCGGCGATCGGCGGCGTCATCAAGCTAAGTATTCAAGGTGCGGAATCTCTGACTGGCACGATCTGGTCGTCCGCACCGGCATGATCAGCGTGGGTACATCGAACTTTTTGAGGTCGGCTGTGATGATCTGCGAACTACTCGGCCAGCGCGCGATGGACAAACGAAACCGCGATTGACCCTTCACCGACTGCCGATGCCACGCGTTTGACGTTGCCGCACCGAACGTCACCCACGGCGAACACGCCCGGAAGCGAGGTTTCGAGCAGATACGGTGAGCGGTCGAGCGGCCATCGCGCAGCGGCGAGATCTTCCTTCGTCAGGTCCCATCCGGTCTTGATGAAACCTTTCGCATCGAGTGCGACACGGCCATTCAGCCAACCGGTGTTGGCTTCGGCCCCCGTCATCAGGAATACGTGCTTAATATCCTGACTCGTTACTGCGCCCGTGCCGTCCCGCCACCGCACACGCTCAAGATGTTCGTTTCCCTCAAGAGCCACGATCTCGGTTCTCGTCTTGATCTGGATTGTTGGGGTCTCCTCGATGCGTCGAATCAGGTATCGCGACATGCTCGCCGAAAGACTGCTGGAGCGGACGAGCAGATGAACGTGCCTCGCCGTCTGCCCCAGGAACACCGCGGCCTGACCGGCCGAGTTCGCCCCGCCTACGACGATGACCTCATCGCCGTCGCAGAGCTGCGCTTCCATGAAGGTCGCGCTGTAGTAGACACCCGCACCTTCGAACTGACCGAGATTCGCGAGCGACGGCATACGGTATCGAGCCCCAGTAGCAATGACCACTGCGCGAGCTGGGATGGTCACGCCGTCGTCGAGTCTCACGCAGTAGGCGTTGTGTTCGCAGCCCAACTCCGCGGCGCCTTTCGCGATCATGATGTCGGTGCCAAACTTCTGCGCCTGGGCGTAGGCGCGTCCGGCCAGCTCTCGACCCGAAATCCCCGTCGGAAATCCAAGGTAGTTCTCGATTCTCGAGCTCGAGCCCGCTTGTCCTCCAGGCGAGCTCGCCTCGATAACCAGCACATCGAGTCCCTCGGAGGCCGCGTAAACGGCAGCCGCAAGACCCGCTGGTCCGGCTCCGACGATGACGACGTCGCGGGGGTGGGTGTGATCGATCCCCTTATTGAAGCCGAGACAGTCGGCGATCTCCTGATTGCTGGGATTCTTCAGCACTGCCTCGCCGCGGATCACGACAGGTATCTCCGCCGGCTCCACGTGAAAGCGATCGAGCAATTGCCGTACCTCGGCGTCCCGTTCAAGATCGAGGTACTTGAAGGGATGTCCGTTGCGCGTTAGGAATTGTTTGATTCGTAGCGTTGCCCCGGTCCCGGCGGAGCCGATGAGCAGCACGTCGCCAATCCCCTGCGCAACCATCGCGACCCGTCGATGGATCAACGCTCTCATCAGCACTTCGCTGATTTCGGCGTCGGTTTGAATAAGGGCGTGCATCTGGTCGCGTGTCAGTTGGATGACTTCGCCAGAATCACTCACTCGGAGGCGCATCTGCGCAGGACGACCGAGGATCATGCTGATGTCACCGGTGAACTGAGCCGGCCGGACAACCGCGACTAGAATTTCCTCCAGTGCCGATGGGCGAATGACCTCGATCTCGCCAGCCTTCAGTACAAAGAACGGCACGTTGGTTTGGCCGCTATCGATCAACACTTCGCCGCGGGTGATTGGACGAATCACTCCGTGCGAAGCAATCCGTGCAATCTGCGCGGCACTCAACACCGGAAACATGAGCGCTGCATTCGCAGCGCTTGAGAGCAGCGTCGAGCGTGCGGTCTCAGTCAAACGCCGCTCGCTTTGGACAGCAAGTGTGAGCGGAACGTCGAGGCGCCCAACTTCGCCGTCGACCGTCACGCAGTAGGTCTTGAGGGGATCCTTCGCCTTGAGCTGTCATGAAACGTAATACTACTAATGATAGCAAAGGAAGAGAAGGAGAAAGCAGCTTGCCTGGGTTTGTGACTTAGAGACGGTTAACTCGGAAGTAGTCATCTGGAAGAAAAACGCGCAATTCACAGAGATGAATTCTAGGGGCCCTTGATGCGCCGCTTAGGTACATTGTCTTTTTGGTTCCAGCCTACCCAAGACTCGGACATGGGCGCATGCCAAGCCACAGGAGACCGGAGCGAAAGGACTATACTTGATAACGACTTTCGTTCACTCACGCTTGCGAGTTGGACGGTTTTGGACGGTCGTTGCAATTATCCTTCGCAATTTCAACAACATCGGGGAAATAGGAACTGGGTTCGATTCCCATCGCCCGCTCCAGATTCTAAAGGGTCCGGCCCGGAGACATGGGTAACACCCAGGATCGCACTGCCCTCAAGAATCAAAGTCTGCTGCGTGGCGCTCCTCCTTTGGCTGGTGTGCCAGATTGACCCTGATCGACGGGGCCGACCGAACCAAACCACCGACGGACCTTGCTTGTGTCTTTCTCATCCATGTAGAAGAAGTGTGTCATCACCGGCTTCACCACCGGTTTGCTTTTGTCGTCCGGTGTCATCGTAACCGTACCGCGAAACACCTTCAGCGAACTGCCATCCCAGTATTCGACGACATCGTGCAGCGCGGTAAAGCCGGTGTCGATGAAGGCACGCAGATTCTCGCGAATCTGTTCGCGTCCATGCCAATCCGCGATGCCAAGGTTGCAAGTCGCGTCCTCGGCAAGACAGTTGACGCCTCCGCCGAACGTTTTGTCATCAATTTCCTTCCGGAACGCGAGCAGCCACTTCGGCGGCTCCGTCTTCGTCATGGTTCGGGTTGTCGCTTCTTTCTCTTCGTGTATTAGATTCGTCATTTGCTCCTCCTAACGTCAGGCGTCTCGCGCCTTCGACACCCAATATGGGCTCAACAGGACACGGCCGCAATTACGCCAGAAGTAATAAACGTGTGGAGAGACGGGAGACGGCGTGCAACCAGAAATCATCTGCGCTCTTGGGGATTAATGCCGAGAAATGCCTTGTCACCAATAAGTCCCGAGTCGGCCATCCGGAAGTCATCCAAGCTCGAAGGGGAAACCTAGCCAACGACCGGTTGCGCGAGTTCAATTCCCTATTCCCTATTCCCTGTCTTCTTTTCTCTGGAAGGTATTTGCACTTCGGTATAGCTGCCGGGCTGAGCGGCTTCGATCGCGGCTGCGACTTGGGCCAGCATGGGCCTTACCAATGGCCACAGTCCATTGCCAAGCGCGACGATCGCGATCTTTCGCTTCGAAAGGTTCTGCTGATAGCGCAGATTCTTGTCGGTCGTGAGAAACAAATCAAACCCCGCCTCTTCTGCCACTCGCAGCAGCTCTCCGTTGGCAAGCGTGCTCCATCCTTGCACTCTCGCGGTTCGAACAGAATGTGCACTAAGGGATCGCCCAATCTGAACCGGGGTGCCCTGATCAAACAGGATGCGCATTACCGGGCTGGTGAGGGGGCTTCCAAACTGCGGGCGGCAAATTCTAATACGGACTCGATCTGTTCTCGTGTGAGTCCGTCATACGTTTCTACCAACTCGTCGATGCTCATCCCTTCTTCCAATCCGGCGAAGACGGTGGCGACCGGCATGCGCGTATTGCGAAATACCCAGGCACCGCTCACTTTGCCGGGGATGCTTTCGACGGCGGGGCATTGGGACCAATCGAGTGCCATTGTTTGTCCTCTTGCATAGTTTAGCGCAAAAGGAGGGATGGGGGGCGGCGTTCGTTTTGAAGAGCTCACGGCCGTTGAGTTGTTGAAGTCGGGGATTGTGTACCCAAGGCCGTACGCTAGGCGAGGAGACCTCCATGGCCCTTGCCTAAACGATTTGCCAGGCCATCGCTTTCGTTTCCATCTAATTTCCAACTAAGACCTTATCCCAAGAAGCTAAGTGCCGCCAGATCAATCGCTTTCAAAGTTTTGTCCAGAGCTTCCAAAGCTTCGGACGTGGGTTCGATTCCCATCGCCCGCTCCATCTAACTTATTGAATCCACTCCTCTTGCTTTCCCGATTTGGGCGCATTTGGGCGCAATTGAGCGCAACTAGCATCATCAGTTGGGCGCAACAACGCCGCTACACGCTCCACTGCGTTACGCCGGTCCTCGCCGATCACGTGCGAATACATTCCGAGCGTGACGCGAGGATCAGCGTGCCGCAACTGCTCCTGCACAACTTTCGGCGTTGCACCCGTGTGCAAAAGCAGACTTGCGTGCGTGTGCCGAAATGCGTGGAGTCCGCAGCGGGGAATCTTCAGCGCGTCTAGCACGGGCCACAAACCGTACTGAACGACTTTGTTCGATGACGGAGGCCGGTTGTTCCGCGTCACGAACAAGAATCCTTGCGGATTCGGCTTCCATCGCTCCCGATATGCTCGCAGAGTTGCAGTCAAAGACTCCGGCAGATGCACCGGAGCCGCACTGCTCTTGCTCTTCGTGGTCTGAATGTTTCCGTACCACGCCGAGCGACGGATGTGGATGCACACAGCTGCGAAATCGATATCTTCCCACTGCAAGCCCAGCATCTCGCCCGCGCGCATCCCGGTCATGGCAAGAATCGTGAACATCGTCTTGTGTGGCTCGGGAGCCGCTTCGATGATCTGCTGCACTTGTTTCGCGGAGAAGAACCGAGGCTCGCGCCTAACTGCATTCTCTGCGAACTGCAACGTTCTGAAGTCCACGCCTTCGCAGACGTATCCCCACTGTTTCGCTTTCCGCAGTTTATAGACGATCTCGTCAGTCATTACGTTCTCGACGACGGGAAACTTGTCATTGCGCACGCCGGAATGAAAGAAGAAATGCAGGGGCGCGGGTCCGGCAAAGTGCGGGAGTTCGCTCTGTATGGGGAGACGACCGGCGAGACAGATGAATTCGGCTTGCCCGTCCGTTACAACTGGGCCGCTGAGTATCGCGGCAGGGCTATGGTTGTTTATGGGCACACTCCAGTACCGCAACCGGATTGGCTCAATCGCACGATTAACATCGATACCGGTTGTGTGTTCGGTGGGACTTTAACGGCATTGCGCTATCCCGAAAAAGAGCTGGTGTCCGTACCGGCACGCGCTACTTATGCTCAGCCGGTTAGACCACTGGTTGCGTCAGCGGAGTCTGCCCCGGCGCTCACTTCTCAGCAGATTCACGACGACCTGCTTGACATCGAAGATGTGATTGGGAAACGGATCGTCACGACTCGCCTGCACCACAACGTGACTGTGAGAGAAGAGAACGCGTTAGCGGCTCTCGAAGTTATGAGCCGATTTCCCGCGAATCCGAAATGGCTCATCTAGCTGCCGCCTACGATGTCACCTACGGAAACGACTTCGCAGCCGGGACTCCTTGAACATCCAGCGGAAGCTTTCGCGTATTTCCGGCGGGAGGGTGTGCCGCGCGTCGTCTGCGAGGAAAAGCACATGGGCTCGCGGGCGGTCGTGATTGTGTGCCGCGACGAGGACGCTGCGCGGCGGCGTTTCGGTGTTGTCGGTGAGGGCATCGGGATCTGTTATACGCGCACGGGGAGACGATTCTTTGATGATGTAAAGATCGAGAAGGAGTTCTTAGAGAGGGTG
>Ga0306926_10008727_pt1 | contig 11105 bp, 9 predicted proteins | sample flu12Cox44000178_FD_203759 | JGI IMG/M metagenome (GOLD analysis project Ga0306926, IMG submission 203759) | Lab enrichment of tropical soil microbial communities from Luquillo Experimental Forest, Puerto Rico - flux8day.12C.oxic.44.000.178 (v2)... | ecosystem: Environmental > Terrestrial > Soil...
GTTCTTCCTCGGGGCGGGGCCCGAAGATGCGTCGCTCGCTCCCGTCGATGGGCACGTCGTTGATGCTCGCCTCACGGCGCCGCATCAGCCCCTCCTCGTCGAACTCCCACAGTTCGTTGCCGTAGCTGCGGTACCACTGACCGGCGGCGTCGTGCGACTCGTACTGGAACCGGACGGCGATCCGGTTGCCGTGGAACGACCACATGTCCTTGCGCAGCGCGTAGTCCAGTTCGCGGCTCCACTTGCGCCGCAGGAACTCGGTGATCTCCGCGCGCCCGGTGAGGAACTCGTGCCTGTTCCGCCACACCGAATCCACGGCGTAGGCGCCCGCGACCCGCTCCGGGTCCCGGGTGTTCCAGGCGTCCTCGGCGGCCTGGACCTTCTGGCGGGCGGTCGCCTCGGTGAACGGCGGCAGCGGCGGTCGCGGGCTCATGGCTCTCCTTGCCATCGGGGGAGTACGTGCGGATTGAGTATCCCGTCCGGGTCGAACGCCGACCTGATCCGCGCGAAAAGCGCGCGCTCGGCCTCGGACCGGACCAGCGGCAGCCAGCGGGCCTTCAGCGCGCCGACGCCGTGCTCGGCCGAGATCGACCCGCCGAGCGAGGCCACGAAGCCAAACACCGCGTCCTCGTGCCGCCCGTCTGCCTCGGCCACGGGCACCACGTTGACGTGCAGGTTCCCGTCCGCGACGTGCCCGTAGATGATTACCGTCGCGCCCGGGTCTACCGCCCGGACCACCGCGCCGGCCTCGCTGGCCAGCCTGACCCACTGCGCGGCCGGCACCGACACGTCGAGCTTCAGCGGCACGCCAAGGAACCCGGCCGCCTCGGGATGGCGCTCCCGGCTGGCCCACAGCCTGGCCCGGTCCGCCGCAGTGGTGCCCACCGCCACCGGGTGATCGCCGGCCACCATGGCCAGGTCCCCGTCCGCCCCCGGCCCGGCCGCCTCCAGCAGCAAGAACGCGGGAACCGGCTCCCGCAGCGGCGGCGCCAGCCCGGCGTGCTCGGCCAGCACGTCCAGCCCGGCCCGGGTGAAGAACTCGGCCGACAGCAGCCCGGGCACGGTGCGCAGCGCCTCTCTGGCCAGTGCGTGCACCTCCCCGGGCCCGTCCAGCCCGATGATCACGGTGACCGGATCGGCCGCCCGGGGGACAAGCTGGATCCGGGCCGCGGTGACCACGGCGAGCGTCCCCTCCGAGCCGGCCAGCAGGCCCGGATAGTCGTACCCGGTGTTGTCCTTGACCAGCCCGGCCAGGTGGGACACCACGGTGCCGTCGGCGAGCACCGCCTCCACGCCGCGCACCTGGGCCCGCATCGGCCCGTAGCGCAGCACCCGCAGCCCGCCCGCGTTGGTCGCGACCGCGCCGCCCACCGTGGCGCTGTCCCTGCTGGCGATCAGCACCCCGAGGTCGAGCCCCGGATCCGCGTCCGCGACCCGCTGCAGTGACACCCCGGCACCGGCCGTGACCTGCGCCGCGTCGGCGTCCACCGGCCCCATCCGGTCCAGCCGGGCCAGGCTCAGTACCACCTCGCCGTGCCGCGGCACCCCGCCGCCCACCAGGCCGGTGTTGCCGCCCTGCGGGACTACCGCCACACCCGCCTCCCGGCACAGGGCCAGCACCGCGGCCACCTGACCGGTGTCCGCCGGGCGCAGCACCGCCGGGGCATGCCCGCGGAGCCGCCCGGTCCAGTCCACCGTGTACCCCGCGGTGGCATCCCCGGTCAGCACGTGCGCATCCCCGACCACGGAAGCGAAGCTGGCAAGCAGTGCCCGGGGAAGCTCGCCGCCGCTCAACGCTCCCGCCTTCCAGCCCGGAATGGGGTTGTGGCAACCACGACACAAGAGGGGTGTCACGAGGAATGGGACAATACCGCGCCCGCTCACGAGGGTGGCTAGCGGGTTGCTTCCGGTGGTTCGCGGAAGATTTCTTCCGACAGGGGGGTCATCGGCTTGAGGCTGAAGATTGCTTCGATGGGGAGGCGGAAGAGTTCGGCGATGGTCAGGGCCAGTTCGAGGCTGGGGTTGTAGTCGCCGCGTTCGATGTAGCCGATGGTCTGGTAGTTGATGCCGAGCTTGTCGGCGAGTTGCCTGCGCGACAGCCCGCGCTCGGTGCGGAGCACGGCGAGCCGGTTGTGGACGCTGTGCTGGCTGTCAGGCATCGGCGGGCTGGTCGGTCTCGATCCAGGCGAGCATGAGCGAGGGGAGCGCCGGGAGGTAGACGATCACCCACATGGCGGCGAGCCAGAAGGTGTTCGCGTCGAGTTGCAGGGTGTTGCCGCTGGTGAGGTAGATCTCGGTGATGGCGGTGGCGGCGATCAGGATGACCGTCAGGACGCGGTGCGACAGGGCGTAGGCCTGCTGGCGCAGGGCGAGGTCGCGCTCGTCGAGCCGGACACGGCGGCCGTCGAGCCGGGCGCAGCGGCCGTCGATCCGCCCGCGGGCATAGCGGTAGCCGACGGCCAGGGTGACGAGGGTCGGCATCAGCAGCAGGAGGAAGACGGCCAGGATCAGCCACCGGTTCACGCTGGTGTGCTTGAGGCCCGCGAGCGCTGCGACGGCCACCGGGTACCCGGCCAAGGCCACCGCGACCAGCAGGCGGCGCCGGGATTGCGGCAAGTACTCGATCTCTCTGCTGAGCGTTGTGTTCATATCGGTATCACCTGTACTCCTTCGTCAACTATCTGTTGTGAGAGTACAACAAGTCATTGGCTCAGCGCAACTTTCGTCAGAGCGCGGTGCGGCCGGTTTGATACGGCCGGGACAGCTGAGCCTGTGACGGGAAGCTAGCCCTGGCAGGCGTGCATGGCGCGGGCGAAGGCCGCGCCGCGGTCGGCGTAGTTGCGGAAGGCGCCGAAGCTCGGCGCGGCGGGCGACAACAGCACGACCCCGTCCGGGCGGGCCCAGCCGAATCCGCGCTCCACCGCGGCGTCCAGGCCGTCGCACGCAACCACGTCCACCTTGGCAGGCTCTGCCGCCTCGATGGCGGCCTGGATCCGTGGCCCGGTGTCCGGGATGGCGAGCACCAGGGTCGGGCAGTCGCGGGCGGCCAGGCCGGTGGCGAGCGGCGCGTAGTCGATGCCACGGTCGTGGCCCCCGGCGATCAGCGCGACCCGGCGGCCGGGGAAGGCGTCGAGCGCGGCCAGCGTTGGCAGCACGTTGGTGGACAGGCTGTCGTCCACAAACGTCACCCCGCCGACCTCGCCGATCACCTGGAGCCGGTGCGCCAGCGGCTCGAAACCGGCCGCCGCCCGGGCCAGCGCGGCCTCATCGGATGCCTCCGGTACCGCGAGCGCCCGCAGGCACGCCCGCGCGATCAGCGCGTTCCGCCGGCCGTGCGCGCCGAGCAGGCCGAGCGGTGCCATCCAGTCCGCGCCGGGATCGTCGCCGGCCCGGATCCACTCCACCCGCGGGCCGAGCGAGGCGGCGCGCTCGCGCAGCAGGTCGCTGTCCCCGTTGGCCACGGTGAGGTCCGCGCCGGGCTGGGAACACGCCGACAGCTTGTCCCGGTAGTACGTCTCCACGTCCCCGTGCCAGTCCAGGTGGTCGGGGTGCAGCGAGGTGACCGCGACCACCACCGGCGACCAGGCCAGGTCGGTCGCCTGGTAGCTGGAGGTCTCGATGACCCAGTACCGGGCATCCCCGGCGAGCGCGGGGTCCCACGGCGGCCGGCCGATGTTGCCGCCGACCACGCACGGGTAGCCCCACCGGCGCAGCAGGTGCCCCGCGATCGCGGTTGTGCTGCTCTTGCCCTTGGTCCCGGTGATGCAGGCGACCCGGCTGCGGTCCGCCTCGGCCAGCCACAGGCCGAGGCCGCCGGCCACCGGAATCCCGCGGGCCGACAGTTCGGCGACTTCGGGACGATACCGGCTGATGCCGGGGGACTTGATCACGACCTCGCAGCGGGCCAGCGCCTCCAGCCCGCCGCCGGAGGTGGCGAGGACCGGCTGCCCGTCCGGGCCCGGCCCGGACGGGCGGTCGTCCACCAGCACCGCGTGCGCGCCGAGCGTGGCCAGCTTGCGCAGGTTGGCCAGGCCCTCGACGCCGAGGCCCCACACCCCGGCCCGCGCACCACGCAGGCCGGACCAGGAGATCGCCGGGCGCGCCGCGGCCATCAGGCTGCGCCCCCATCGCGCGGGCGCAGCCGGGCGAGCACGCCGAACCGGCCACATGGCCGGGCCATGCGGTTGCTGAAGAAGTCCGTGCCGGTGGAGACGGCGGCCACGTGGATCTGATCGCCGGGCACGCCCGCCTCGCGGAGCAGGAGGCGGTTGGCCGACCACAGATCGCACAGCCACCGGCCGGTGCCGTCGGGCCTGATGACCAGCGAGGCGCGCTCCCCGAAGCACTCGTGCACCGCCTGCGCGACCTCCTCGCCCACCTGGTAGCGGTCCGGGCCGATCGCGGGCCCGATGCCGGCGATGACGTCACCCGGCTTGGTGCCGAGGGTCGCCATGGCCGCCAGCGCGGCGCCGGTCACCCGGGCCTCGGTGCCACGCCAGCCCGCGTGGACGCACGCGATCACGTGTGCCCCGGGGTCGTAGAGCAGGATCGGGACGCAGTCGGCGACCACCGCCCCCAGCGCGGTGCCGGGGTCGCCGGTGACCAGGGCGTCGGCCTCGCCCACCCCGGCGTCGGCGACCGCGGCACCGGCGCCCCGGTCCGCGCGGGTCACCACCCGCGCCGCGGCGCCGTGGACCTGGCTGCCGAACACGAAGTCGCCGAGGCCGGCGCCCAGCGCCGCGGCGGCCCGGCGGCGGTTCTCCAGCACGTCCTCCGGCCGGTCACCCACGCCGAAGCTCAGGTTCAGCGTCGCGTAGTCGCCCGCGGACACACCCCCGCGGCGGGTGGTGACCAGCGCATCGACGGGATACCGGTCGAACGCGGGCCAGGCCAGCACCCGCAGGCCGCCCCGCTCCCGCAGCTCATAGCCGATCGCAGCTCGTGTGCTCATCGTCTGGGAGCTTAGGGCACGGGCGCGCCACACTGGGACGGTGAACAGCGACGCGGCCCGGGTCCGGAAATCGGTCCGGGTGACGGGGACCGTCCAGGGGGTGGGATTCCGCCCGTTCGTCTACTCGCTGGCGGCGCGGCTCGGCCTGACCGGGTTCGTGGGCAACGACTCCGATGGCGTGTTCGCCGAGATCGAGGGATCCCCCGCCGCCGTGGCCGAATTCCTGGCCGCGGTGGAACGTGACGCCCCGCCGCTGGCGCGGATCGACCAGGTCGTATCCACAGACATGCAGCCACACGATTGGGTGGGGCGGCGGGGTCGGGGCCAGCAGAGCGCGGGGTGGCGGGGTAAGGACCAGCAGAGTCCGGGGCGGCGGGGTCGGGGCCAGCAGAGCGCGGGGCGGCGAGGTCAGAACCAGCAGAGTCCGAGGCGGTGGGGTCAGAACCAGCAGAGTCCGGGGTTCACGATCGTCCCGAGCGCACCGGCTGCGCAGCGCACCGCCCTGGTATCGGCCGACAGCGCCATGTGTTCCGACTGCCTGGCCGAACTCCGCGATCCCGCGGACCGGCGGTACCGCTACCCGTTCATCAACTGTACGAACTGCGGGCCGCGGTTCACCATCGTGACCGACGTGCCCTACGACCGGCCCAACACGACCATGGCCCCGTTCGCCATGTGCGAGCCGTGCGCGGCGGAGTACCACGACCCGGCGAACCGCAGGTTCCACGCGCAGCCGACTTGCTGCCCCGCCTGCGGGCCCCGGCTGAGCCTGCGCTCCGCTAACGGTGGCCCGCGGCAGGCCGGCGACCCGCTGGCGGCGGCGGCCGCGCTGCTACGGGACGGGCAGGTGCTCGCGGTGAAGGGGCTCGGCGGCTACCACCTTGCCGTGGATGCGCGCAGCGAGGAAGCGGCCGCGGCGCTGCGGGCGCGCAAGCACCGGGAGGACAAGCCGTTCGCGGTGATGGCGGCGGGCCTCGCGGCAGCGGGGGAACTGGGCGAGGTGGACCAGACCGCCGCCGCGCTGCTGGCCAGCCCGCACCGGCCGATCGTGCTGCTGCCCCGGCGGCCCGGCGCGGTCGCCGCCGCGGTCGCGCCGGGGAACAGGGCGCTGGGGGTCATGCTGCCCTACACCCCGCTGCACGATCTGCTGCTCGAAGCGGTCGGCGGCCCGATCGTGCTGACCAGCGGCAACCTCTCCGACGAGCCCATCGCCTACCGCGACGAGGACGCGTTCGAACGGCTGGCCACGATCGCGGACGCGTTCGTCACCCACGACCGGGCCATCCACATCAGGACCGACGACTCGGTCTTGCGGATATTGGGTGGGGTGGCGGGGTCAGGGCTAGCAGAGCGTGGGGTGGCGGGGTCAGCGCTAGCAGTACGGAGCCGGGAGATGCTCATCCGGCGCTCCCGGGGCTACGTACCCGAACCGATTACCGTGCGGAACAGATTTCCGCGCCCCGTGCTGGCCTGCGGCGCCGAGCTGAAGAACACGTTCTGCCTGGCCAAGGACGATCGCGCGTTCGTGTCCCACCACATCGGGGACCTGGAGAACGCGGCGACGCTGCGCTCGTTCACCGAGGGCATCGAGCACTTCGGCCGGCTGTTCGGCATCGAGCCAGAGGTGGTCGCGTACGATCTGCACCCGGAGTACCTGTCCACCAAGTACGCGCTCGACCTCGACCTGGACTCCTGCGGCGTGCAGCACCACCACGCGCACATCGCCTCCTGCCTGGCCGACAACGGGCACGAAGGGCCGGTCATCGGGGTGGCGTTCGACGGCACCGGGTACGGCACCGACGGCACGCTGTGGGGCGGCGAGTTCCTCGTCGCTGACCTGGCCGGGTTCGAGCGGGCCGGGCACCTCGAGCCGGTGCCGATGCCGGGCGGAGCCGCCGCGATCCGGCAGCCGTGGCGGATGGCCGCCGCCTACCTGCGCGCCGCCTTTCCCGGTAGCCCTCCGTCCGGGCTCGATGTGGTCAAGCGCAACGAGCGGAACTGGGCGGCGGTCACTTCGATGGCCGCCAAGGGCGTCAACGCCCCGCTGTCCTCCAGCGCCGGGCGGCTGTTCGACGCGGTCGCGGCGCTGCTTTCGGTGCGGGACACGATCAACTACGAGGGCCAGGCGGCCGTGGAACTCGAGCAGCTGGCCGGCCCCGGCGAATCCGGGAGCTACCGGGCGGCGATCAGCGATGGGCCACCGTTTCGTATCCAGGGCGCGAGCCTGGTGGAAGCGGTCACCGGTGAGCTGACGGAGGGGGCGCCGGCGCCGGTTATCGCGGCCAGGTTCCACAACGGGATCGCCGCGCTGATCGAGGAGGGGTGCGTGCTGGCGCGGGAGCGGCACGGGCTGGGCACCGTGGCGCTGTCCGGCGGGGTGTTCCAGAACCTGCTGGTGACCGAGCGGGCGGCCGCCCGGCTGGAGGCGCGTGGGTTCCGGGTGCTGCTGCACTCGCGGGTCCCGTGCAACGACGGCGGCATCAGCCTCGGCCAAGCCGTGATCGCTGGGGCCAAAGACCGGAACGACGGAGTCGGGCCGGTCTCTGGCCACGGGGGTTCCGGGGGTCGCCCCCCGGGCTAGCAGGGCCAAAGACCGGAACGACGGAGTCGGGCCGGTCTCTGGCCACGGGGGTTCCGGGGGTCCCCCCCGGGCTAGCACTTGTGGGTTACGGAGGGCCGTCCACCCGGGCTTGCAACTGCGCGTAGCCGTCGCGGACAGCGGCCGCCAGGCCGCAGCCGGGCAGGCCTTCGGGGAACGGCCAGCGGTCGCCGGCCTCGGCCTCCGCGCGCTCGGCGGGCACGCCTGCCGCATGCAATTCGACGACGAGCGCGGCCGCGGCCACCAGCTGCTCGTGCTGCCCCGCCAGGAACGCCGCGTCGACCACCGCCCCGTGCCCGGGTACCAGCACGTCCCCGTCATGCAGTTCTGCCCGGAGCTGGCCGATGGTGCGGGGCCAGTCCAGCGGGAAGCTGCCGGAACCGTACACCGGCGGCCCGGATTCTTCGACCAGGTCGCCGACGAACCACACGCCGCTGGCCGGGAGGTGCACGAGCAGGTCGTTGTCGGTGTGGCCGCGGCCCAGGTGCAGCAACTCGGCCGTGGTGGCGCCGAGGTCGAGCGTCATCGCCTCGCCGACCAGCACCGTGGGCGGGGTGATGACGATCTCCCGCCACTCGCCGACCGGCTCCTCGCCCGCGGCGATCAGTTTCGCGAGCATCGGCCGCTCGTAGGTATCGAGGTGTGCGGGCACCCGTTCGTGCGCGTAGATGGGCGCGCCGAGGTCACTGTCCGGGCCGAACCGGGCGTTGCCGAAGCTGTGGTCGAAGTGCGCGTGCGTGTTGACCACCCAGCGGACCGGCAGCGTGCCGAGTGCGGCCAGGTCGGCGCGGATCTCGTCGGCCTGCCGGTGCGAGCAGCGGGTGTCGCAGACAAGCAGCCCGCCGGCGCTGCGCACCACGCAGACACTCACGTCATGCGGCTGATACCGGCGCCGGAAGACGTCGGCCGCCACCTCTTCCCACGCTGTCACCGTCCCGAGGTTAGCGAGGCCGCAGGCCATCGGGGGGTTCCGGGGGGTCGTCCTCCCGGGCTAGCAAGCGGGGTTCCGGGGGCGGCTTGCCGCCCCGGGCTAGCAAGCGGGGTTCCGGGGGCGGCTTGCCGCCCCGGGCTAGCACTTGGCGCAGCCAGTCGTACCAAGGGCGGATGCCCTCCCCGGCCCGCGCCGAGACCGGCAGCACCGTGGCGCCGGGGGTGATCTTCCCCAGGTCGGCCGTGCACTGGGCCAGATCGAAATCCAGGTAGGGCAGCAGGTCGGTCTTGGTGACCAGGATCAGGTCGGCGCTGCGGAACATGTGTGGGTACTTGACCGGCTTGTCGGCACCCTCGGTGACCGAGGCGAGCACGACGCGGTGCGCCTCGCCCAGGTCGAACAGGGCCGGGCAGACCAGGTTCCCCACGTTCTCGATGACGACCACCGAACCGCCGGGCGGGTCGAGCTTGACCAGCGCGTCGCGCACCATCACGGCGTCGAGGTGACAGCCGGTCCCGGTGTTGACCTGGACCACCTGGCACCCGGCCGCACGCATCCGGTCGGAGTCGAGCGTAGTCTCCTGGTCCCCCTCGATGACGCCGACGACAAGCTCCCCGGCCAGGTCGGCGGCGGTGCGTTCGAGCAGCGTGGTCTTGCCCGCGCCGGGCGAGCTCATCAGGTTGAGCGCGAGGATGCCCCGGTCACGCAGCCAGTCCCGGTTCTCCCGGGCGAGCGCATCGTTGCGGGCCAGCACCTTCTCGGCCAGCGTGACGGTACGGGCGTGGTCGTGCTGCCCGTTGCCGTGTTGCCCGGCGTGCTCGTGCCCGGGACCGTCCTCGTGCCAGGTGCCGTCCTCGTGCACGTGCCCGGCCACTTCGTCGCCGGCGCAGCCGCAGGTCGCGCACATCTCACGCCACCTGGACCGAGAGGATCTTGAGTTCCTCGCCGCCGAGTACGGCGACGTCCGCGCTGCCGCAGGGGCACAGCACAATCGGCGGGTCCGGCCGGAACTCGGTGCCGCAGGACCGGCACAGGCACCGCGCGGGCGGCTCGGTGATCTCCAGCGTGGCTCCTTCCAGGCCGGTGCCCTCGGTGGCGAGGTCGAAGCAGAACCTGATCGACTCGGCCACCACCCCGGACAGCGCCCCGATCTCCAGGTGCACGCCGGTGATCCTGGCATCGGGCAGCCGCCGCGTCACCGTGTCGACGACGCTTTCGGCGATCGCCAGTTCGTGCACGCGGCCCTCCCCGGCGCGGTCAGCAGATGCGCGGCAGCGGGTCGCCGACCAGCAGGTCGACGATGCGGGTGCCGCCGAAAGCGGTCTTGATCGTGACCAGGCCGACCGGTTCGGCGGTCACCTCGCCGATGATCGCCGCCTGTGCGCCGAGCGGATGGGCGCGCAGGGCGGCGAGTGCCTGCGCCGCCTGGTCGCCGTCCACCACGGCGACAAGACGGCCCTCGCAGGCCACGTAGAGGGGGTCGATGCCGAGCAGTTCCGCCGCGCCGCGGACCTGGTCCCGCACCGGGATGGCGTTCTCGGAGATGAGCACGCCCACGTCCGCCGCCTTGGCGATCTCGTTGAGGATCGTCGCAACGCCGCCGCGGGTCGCGTCGCGCAGCGCGCGGACCCCGGGCACCGCGCCGAGCAAACTGGCCACGAGTTCCGCCAGGGGCGCGGTGTCGGACTCCACGTCCGCCTCGATATCCAGTTCGCCCCGGGCCAGCATGATCGTCACGCCGTGGTCGCCGATCGGCCCGGAGACCAGAATCTTGTCGCCGGGCCTGGCGTTGGCCACGCCCAGGTCCACACCTGCCGCCACCGCGCCGACGCCGGCGGTGTTGATGTAGCAGCCGTCCGCCTTGCCCTTCTCCACCACCTTGGTGTCCCCGGTGACCACGGCGACCCCGGCCGCGGCGGCCGCGTCGCGCATGGATTCGGCGATGCGGGTCAGGTCGGCGACGGGGAAGCCCTCCTCGAGTATGAAACCGGCCGACAGGTACATGGGGGTCGCGCCGGCCACCGCGAGGTCGTTGACCGTGCCGTTGACCGCCAGGTCGCCGATGTTGCCGCCGGGGAAGAACAGCGGGGACACCACGAAGGAGTCGGTGGTCAGCGCCACCGTTGCCCCGCCCGCCTCCCCAACCCCCTTCATCGGCAACCGTGCGGCGTCCTCCAGCGGTTCGAGCAGCGGGTTGCGGAACGCATCGAGGAAGATCGCTTCGATCAAGGTGTGGGTCGCCTTGCCGCCCGCCCCGTGCGACATCGTGATGCGCTCTTCCCGCAGCTTGGGCCGGCGCCGGCGGGCCCGTTCGATGCGATCGAGCACCTGCTGTTCACGCTCGCCCGTGGGCAGCACCCGCCTTGGGCGGGATGGCGGGGTCGAGGCTAGCTGCTGCGTCATGGCCTGCTCGGCTCTATGGAGATCGCCTCGGGTACTCGCTGCCGATTCAGCCGGCCGTAGTTGTAGTAGGCGGCGCAGGCGCCTTCCGGCGACACCATGCACGTGCCGATCGGCGTCTCCGGGGTGCACGCGGTGCCGAACACCTTGCACTCCCAGGGCTTGAGCACGCCCTTGAGCACCTCGCCGCACTGGCACGCCTTGGGGTCGGCGACCCGCACGCC
>Ga0306926_10008729_pt1 | contig 11101 bp, 7 predicted proteins | sample flu12Cox44000178_FD_203759 | JGI IMG/M metagenome (GOLD analysis project Ga0306926, IMG submission 203759) | Lab enrichment of tropical soil microbial communities from Luquillo Experimental Forest, Puerto Rico - flux8day.12C.oxic.44.000.178 (v2)... | ecosystem: Environmental > Terrestrial > Soil...
TTTGGCGCCCTTGTTCAGCTGTCGAGCGGCACGGCGGGAAGGGTCAGCGCCGCAGGATTGATGTCGATGCCGGCATAGACCTCGACCCAGGCTTCGTCGCCCTGCTCGACGGCGCATACCAGCACATATTCTACCACCGGTGCAGGCGGTGCGGCACCGGTCCGCGCACCATATAGCATAGCTTGTATTTTTCGCTCTACCGTGCCGGATGTGCTCTGCAGGGTCTCGACCTGCTGACGCGGCTGCACCCGTGTGCTGCCTGGCGCCCACACCCGGTCGTAGGTCTTGCCGTCTTTGGTCTCGAATTGCGGCCAACCGATCATTCCTTGCGCCGGATCGAGCCAGAACCCCCACTCGTCCTGGCTGGCCGGGCTAATCCGATCGAGCAAGGTGAGGTACCGGCATTCGTCGGGAGCGCCGTCGCGCCCCAAATGCAGCATGAAGAATGTGTCGCCACCGGGCAAATACAGCCGATGCAGCGCCACCCCGCCATCATTGACCAGTCCGACCGCCTCGACGCTGATCATCCCGCCCGCCTCCGGCGGCTTGACCTTGGTCATGCCGGCGGCGAGCACAAAGGGCGAGGGGTCGACCGGGAACGTCATGCCGACGCGAAACCGGCTCCGCGCGCTGCCCGAAATGCCGGGCGCCGTCGCCAGCGCGCCGCCGCCCGCGACCGCCGCGGCGCGGCGCCGCATCAGCCACAGCACGATGAGAACCGCTCCGCCGACAAAGACGACGACGAACAGCGCGCCTGACCCACCGCTGTCGGACGGCGCTGGGCGCGGGGCGGCGGGCTGCGCTTTGGCCTGCCCCATCAACGTGTCGAGCTCGGCGAGCTTTTGGGCGACCGCGGGGTCGCTCTGAGCCTTGCGGTCCGCCTCGGTCCGCCATTGCGCATAGCCGGGGTCGTTACGATAGTCCTGGAAATAATTGACGGCTTGCGGCCGCGACAACGAGTTTAGCAGCGACCACGCGAGCAGCGCATCCCATGCCCCGAAGCGCGGTGTGGACACCGTGTAGCCCGGCGCGTACCCGCCGCCCCAGCCGCCGCTCGGCAACGGACGGCGCCCCAAGGGTGCGGTCCCCCAACCGCTGTCATCCCAGCCCGAGGACGGACGACGGGTCGTATATTGCTGCCGCTGTTGCGAGGCCCGATAGTCGCGCAGGGCTTGGCTCGAGTTGCGCCGCGATATGGCGACATCGCCGCCACCAAACGCGCCGCCGAAGCCCCCGAACGAGGACGACGGCAACCCGTAACCGCCGCCGACCGACGGGCGCCGGTAAGAGCCGCCAAAGCCGCCTGAATACCCGCCGCCGCCAAAGCCACCCGAATAGCCTCCGCCGCCCGGCCGGCGATACCCGCCGCTGGTTTGCGCCGCCGCCGGAGGCGCGACCGCCACCATCTCGGTAACCGGCGCCAGCCACTGCGGCGCGAGCTCCGAGACCGGCTGTCCTGCCGCCAATACGAGCCATACCAGGACCAGTCGCAGCATGCGCTTCGACCTTGGGTATGGCATCTCCGCGAAGCGCTCCCGTTATGCCTTGTGGAACCGGATGTCTTCGACCGCGGCAGTGCCGACCAGCATCATGAACTCCGCATCGGCGGCGCCGGCATTGCGGAAATAATGGAACCGGCCGGCGGGGTTGAAAACCGCGTCCCGCGGGCCGAGGCTTTCTTCGACGGCATGCCCGGCTTCTTCCCAACCCACCGTGATGCAGCCTTCGAGCACAAAAAAGACATCCTCGACTGGGCGGGAATAGCCGCCCACCGCCACGCCCTTCGGCAGATGGATCATTTCCATGCGATACCTGCCGGGTGGGGCGCCACCCTCGCCGATGTAAACCGAACGCGCCACGCCCGCTTCCCACACCGGCCGCCGCGCGGCACGGCGCACGATGTGCCGGGCAAGCTCCCGTTGCCGCGGATCATCGCTGTACGGATCGAAGGCCTTGGTATTGCCCGGGCTCGCGCCAAAACGGCGGGCAACCTCCCGATCGCCATCGCGCGGGTGGCAAACATAGACCGGTGGTCGCGGCATGCCGCTGCCGACGCTGATCGACATCAGCACCGGCTCGAGCCCGTCGTTGCGAAATCCGTGCGGCCGGCCGACCTGGTTCAGCACCATGTCCTTGGGTCCGAGGCGCGCCTCGATCACCTCGGCGCCCCACGCCCACCCGACCGTCAAGACGCCTGAGAGCACCAGAAAATGTTCGACCACCTCGTGGGAATGACATGCGGCGTATTTGCCGACCGGCTGATGCACCAGGCTCAGCGTAAATTGCCCCGGTCTGAGGGTGGTCGGGTCGTCGGCCTTGGGCGAGCCGCCGGCGCCGATATAGCGCATCTGCGCGCGCGCCAGCTCGGAGAAGCCGGCGCTGCCGGGAAAGGCGTCCCAGTCGAAGCTCTTGTCGGTGTGGCGTCCGATGCAGGCCCGCATCTGGCCTGTCAGGTCGAGCGGCTCGGCTTGGACGAAGATGGCCATCGCAGGGTCCCTCGGATCGTTTCGCCAATCTCGGCCCGCCGCCTCGCCGGCTCAAGAAAAATCGGTCAGGATGCAAGGCCGCGGCTGTCCCGCCGCTTCGGCCACGAATTCGTTCGCCCGCGGATCCCGTCTTACCGCCCGCGGGAGGCCGCAACCGCGCCTAGGCCGCGGCGAGGTCGATCGGCAGGCCGAGGGTCTCGGCGGCGCCGAGCATCCCCTTTCTGAGCTTGTCCACCGCGCGTACCTCGAGCTGCCGGATCCGCTCGCGCGAGACGTGAAAGCGTCGGCTCAAATCTTCGAGCGTCAAGGGCTCCTCGCGCAGACGGCGCTCGACGAGGATCTCGCGCTCGCGCGCGTTCAACCGCTCCATCGCCTCGCTGAGCAGCTTGCGCCGCTGCGCCATCTCGTCGGCCTCGGCCAGTGTGGTTTCTTGGCTTGGCCGCTCGTCCACCAAGCGATCGAGCCATTCGGCCTCGCCGTCCTCCGTCATGGTCACGTTCAGCGACCCGTCGGCGCCGCTCATGCGGCGGTTCATCTCGACGACATCCTTCTCCGGCACGTCGAGCTCGGCGGCGATCGTCGCAACCGATTCGGGCGAAAGATCGCCTGCCCCGAACTGCTCCAGCCGACCCTTTAGCTGACGCAGGTTGAAGAAGAGCTTCTTTTGCGCAGCCGTCGTGCCCATCTTAACGATCGAGGTGGAATGCAGGATGTGTTCCTGGATCGATGCGCGGATCCACCACATCGCATAGGTCGCAAAGCGGAACCCTCGATCGGGATCGAACTTTTGCGCCGCCTGCATCAGCCCGACATTCCCCTCGGCGATCAAATCGCAGACCGGCAGGCCATATCCGGCAAATCCGCGGGCGATTTTAATCACCAGGCGCAGATGGCTGCCGACGAGGTCGCGCAGGGCCGCTTGGTCTTTCTGATCTCGCCATGCGAGAGCGAGTTCCCGTTCCCGCTCCGGGCTCAGCATCGGAAACCGCTTGGCGTCGGTCAGCAGGTGGGCGAGCGCGTCGCCTCTATTTTCGCCCAATGTTGTCACTGTCATCTCAGCTCGCTTGCCCACCGGCAGAAGACACGACCGCGCCCCCGGAACCTTCCGGGAGCTTGGACGCAAATTGTGGCAGGGATTTGCTCGGTGCCGGGCGCTCCTCAGATATGGGAGCCGCGGCAGCATCTTCAAGTATAGGCTCCTTATCGACCGAGAGTATCGGTTCGCCCCTCGGCCGGATCGGCGCCGGCTGCGCCCGGCGCGGTGACCAACGCGGCACCGAGCGCAGCAACGCGTTGGCGTAGCGCGCCGGTAATGCGCTCCTCGTCGGTCCGGCCGGTGCCGGCGGTGCGCAAGACCTCGACCGGCTCGGCGGAGCCGAAGGTCACGGTGATCCGGCGAAGCTTGGGGATGCGACGCCCCCGGGGCAGCGCCTCGAACGCGCCGCCGATATAGCTTGGCACCGCCGGCGCATGACTACGCAGCAGCAGCTGCCCGATGCCGGGCAGAAAACGCTGCAGCCTGCCGTCGGGAGAGCGCCATGCTTCGGGGAACCATACTTGCACGTGGCCGGTCTGCAGCACCCGCCGGGCGCTTTCGAGTGTCGCACCGGGGAACTTTGCATCGACCGGGAAAACGTGCAGGGCCCGGCAGAACAGGCGGTTGAATGGGTTTGAAAACATTCGCACCATGTCCCCAGCCCAATAAAGACGTCGGAATTGCGACCAACTTAGCGCCGCGGCGATTACCATCCCGTCGAGATCGCTGACGTGGTTGGACGTGATCACAAACGCTCCTGTTACGGGCAATTTCTCGGCGCCGCTCGCGCGAAGCCGGAACAGCCCGCGCATGAACAGCCAGTTGAGCGCATAGAGAACCAGAGCAAGCGCCGTCAGTAGCCGGCCCGTCGGCGCGAGCCAGCGCTCGAAATCCCTCGCCATCGCCGGTTCTTCACGCGGGAGCGCACGGGCTCCGCCCCGCCGCTCGATTGCCAGGCGCAGCAGCTCGCGAATTGTCTGAATGCCCGCGATGTCGGCTTCGGTGAGTTGGATGTTCAGCCGGTCCTGCAATGCGACCGCGATTTCCATCCACTCGAACGAATCGATATTCAGATCGAGAGCGAGATCGACATCGAGGTCGAGCGCTAGGTCCGGATAGCGCTCCTGCAGCAAGGCCCAAACCGCTTCCGCCGTTGGGTCGCGCAACAATGCGGCTTCTCCCGGCGTCAGCGCATGAGCGGCACGCCGACCGCCTCCTGCAAGTGCCTCGGTATAGAGCGCCGGCAGCAGAAAGCGCCGGTACTTCCCGAGGCGGGTGCGCGGCAATGGCTGATCGGTCAGGGCAAAACCCGATAGGCGTTGCCAAGAGGGGAGGCCCTGCGCTTTTTCAGCCAGAATTACGCGGATGCCGTCACGCAAATTCGCCGCCCCACGCTCGTGCAACTTGTCCCGATCCGGCCGGACTAGGGCAACGAGCGCGCCCTTGTCTTCCAGCACCGCCATCTCAGCTATTTCCGGGGCGCTGCCATAGCTTCGCTCCAAATCCTCGGGGGCCACCTTCTTGCCCCCGCTCAGAACCAGCACCTCCTTCGTCCGGCCGGTGACGAACAGGAAACCGTCACGATCGACAAAGCCCAGATCCCCGGTCCGGTACCAGCCATCAGCCGTGAATGCCGCGCGGTTGGCTTCGGGGTTGTCAAGGTAGCCCTTGGTGATCGAGCTGCCGTGCAGCTCGATCTCGCCGACTCCGTCTTCGTCGGGGTCGGCGATACGCACCTCGCCGTCGGCAATCGGCCGCCCAGCGCTCCCCGGACGGCGGGCACCCGGCTGGTTGCCGGTGAATAATGAGGCAGTCTCCGCCAGCCCATATCCGGATAGCACGGTCCAGCCGAGCGCTTCGAGCCGCTCCTCGGTCTCCCTCTCCAGCCGCGCTCCGCCCGAAACCAGCAGCCGCAGACGTCGGGCAATTCCGCGCCGAACCGGGGCGAACAGCAATCGTCCCAGCTGCAAGCCGGTCAAGCGCTGCACCGAGTTCGTCGCTTGCAGCAGCGCGCGCCACAAGAGCCGGGTCACCCGGCCGCGGGCCGCAATTCGGGTTTCGATCGCGGCCCACACCGCATCGTAGAGGCGCGGTACGCCGATGATCGTGGTAACGTCGGCTTCGCGCATCGCCCGCATCAGCAGCGGGCCGGTCGTGCCGCCCGGCAACACGATGGCGGTGCCAATGGTCAGGGTAGTCAGCATGCCGACGATAAAGGGATAAGCGTGGTGCAGCGGCAGCGGCAGCAGCGCGCGATCGCGCAGACCGACGACATTTAGTTTCTGTAACGCCTCGACATTGGTCGCGATGTTGCCGTGGGTCAGCATGAATGCCTTGGGCGAACCAGTAGTTCCGGAGGTCCAGGACAACAACGCCGGATCATCCGGAGCCGGGATCGGCAGATCCTCGATCTGCTCTGCCAGCAGCGACCGCCAGCCGGTCGACACCGGCCCATCGCACGCGTCGTCATCGACCAGAACAACCCTGACAGCGCGCAGTATTTCGCCGCAGCTTTCGAGGTGATGAGCCGTTGTGAAGATTGTCCCGGCGGCGCCGGAGCGCAGCGCCGCGTCCAATTGTTCGGCGTCGGCCAGATCATCGATCGGCACCACCACTCCGCCGGCTCTCAGGACCGCGAGGGCCGCGACGATCCAGACCGGGGAGTTGGGCGCCCACAAAGCGACACGCTCGCCCCCGCCGATCCCAGTGTCGCGTAACCCACGGGCCAGGCGTAGCGCCTTGTCGGCGAGGACCGCAGTGTCCCACGTCTTGCTGCCCTCGACCCCGAATGCGATGACTGCGGGGTGGCCTTTGCGCGATGTCAAGCGGCTCAACAAGCTGCCAATATCCCAGCAAGCAGTCACGGCAAGCTCACCACTCCATCGGGAATGAAATCCGCGTCTATCGACAGATTAGTTGGTCTTTTGCAAAAGCCGAAATCTTGAGCTCGGACGCTACTCGGGATTCAGGCTGCGGCAGCAGGACGTACCCGGGGGCAGCGCTGTGGCCAAGTCGTCACCATGGATCAGCGCGGCAAGGCGGGTCTTGCGGGGCAGAGCTCGCGCTCAATCGCTGAACCGCACCTGCCTCTATCTCGAGGTCCGTCCGCTAAGGCGCACCGTAGATGCCGGGGTCGGTTCAGGACCGATGGGCCGGTGGCCGATTGGGTCGTGGTGATGCGACGCTTCGATCAGGCGGCGTTGTTCGACGAGTTCGCCAAGACCGGTCGGCTGAGCCTTGCACAGCAGCTCCGGCAAGATCCCGGGACGATGGATTGGGTCCGCATCGATGCGGGTGCAGGACCGGGGCGTGCCTGTCCGCCTGCAGCGCGCGCTCGGCCTTGCATGAGGCGTCCGGCGCCTAAGGGTGGGGAGTATCCTCATTCGACCGGCCGCTCCACCGGCTGGCGCAAGCGCTTGGTCTGGGCTCGGGCGAGCTTTGTGTCGCGGCGCCGCTCGCGGGATGCGGCGGTCGGCCGGGTAGCGACGCGTCGCTTCACCGGCTCGGCCGCCCGGCCGATCAGTTCGATAAGCCTCCCATAAGCGTCCTGTCGATTGCGCTCCTGCGTGCGGAAGCGCCGCGCGATGATAACGACGATGCCATCGGCGGTCATCCGCCGCCCGGCGAGCAGGCGCAATTGCGCCCGCGTCCGCTCATCGAGGCTCGACGAGCGCGCGGCATCGAAGCGCAGCTGCACCGCGGTGGCAACCTTGTTGACGTTTTGTCCGCCGGGACCCGAGGCGCGGACAAAGACCTCTTCGATCTCGTTCTCGCCGATCGCGATATGGTCGGTGACCGGTATCATTTAACACAACCGTCAGGCACCGCCTTCGGCGCTGCGCGGGCGAGAAGATCGGTTACCTCGCCATCGCTCAGCTGATGGAAATCGCGATAGTAATACCCGATCGCCCCAAGCCCGGCCGGAGTCTCCAGGCATACCGCCTCGTCGACGCTCTCGCGCAAGGCCGCTAGCGTATCGGGCGGCGCCACCGGCACGGCAAGGACCAGCCGCGCGGGGGCGCGGCGCCGCACCGCCTGCAACGCCACCCGCATCGTTGCACCGGTGGCGATCCCGTCATCGACGACGATCGCTGCGCGCCCGGCGATTTCCACAGCCGCACGGACTGCGCAATAGGATTCCCGACGTCGCTCGATTTCCGCGAGCTGACGCGCGGTCTCGTCCCGGATGTAGCTTTCCGGAACGCGCAACGCGGCCGCGAGGTCGCGGTCGATAAACGTCTCCGGGCTGGCACCGTCGGTGACCGCACCGAGGGCCAGCTCGGGCTGCCAGGGCATCCCGATCTTTCGTACCAGCACGATATCGAGCGGTGCGTCGAGCATCTGGGCGATCTCAAAGCCGACCGCGACCCCGCCGCGCGGCAACGCCAGGACGACCGGCCGCCGATCTTTCAGATGCGACAGCTTGCCGGCGAGCCGACGACCGGCCTCGCTGCGATCCGCGAATTTCATGCTCGGACCTCTCGGCAATCAGAGAAGGACCCGGAGATTGCTTCGCTTCGCTCGCAATAACACCGTCATCTGTCGTCATTGCGAGGAACGAGTGACGAAGCAATCCCGATGAGACGCTGGACCGCAGGATCGGTTTGATTGGCATCGCTAGCGGCTTAGAAGCAGCGGATAGATCGTCAGCACGAGCTCGGCGACGATCAGCAGCACGATATACCATTCGACTCGTAGGCTGCTGCGGGTTTGCACCAGGCCGAGCAGAGTTTCGACGGTGCGCGAGATGATGTCGAGCTTGCGGTCGAGCGCGCGGTCGCGATCACGCAGCTCGTATTCCTCGGCGAGCCGCCCATAAAGGCGTTCGAGCTCGGGATGGTCCCACAGCAACTCTGGCTTTTCGCCGGTTTCGACGCGGCCGACCATCTTCTGCTGCATCAGCAGCACATCGCCGATGTGGCGCAGCAGCTCCTTGCCGCGCGCCCCGGGGCGGCCCTTCTCGCGCAACGTCACGGCGAGCGGCTCGATGCCATCGAAGATTTCGGCAATCCGCGTCTCGTAATGCGACAATATCAAGCCCTTGGCGAGGACGTCGGCCACGACCTGCAGCCGCTCGGTGGTCTTCTCACGAAGGAGAATGTTGCCGGCGAGGTCGACCACCTGATCCGCGTCGGGCCGGATCAAGAGCCGCGCATCATCCTGTTCGGGGACCGGCAAAGCGGCGGTGACCAAAGGTCTGAGCCCAGAGACAAAGTGGTCTAGCGCCGCGCTTGCCGCGCCAAACAGGATGACCGCGCCATACCGGAACAGCACGGCGGTGCCGCCGCCGGGAATTTCGAGGGTCAGCGGGGCAACGCCCAGAGGCGTGTCGCGTTCGAGCGCCCGCGTGTCCAGACGCTCGCCGAGCAGCAGCGCCCGAACCGGCACAGCCTCGACCGCACCGGCCGGCAGCTCCGCGATGGAAGCGGTGCTGATGCCCTGCCCGGCCCTCTCGCCGCTGGTGAGCTCGGTCATTCAGTGCGCTCGGTCTGCCGCGGCGCTGTGCGCTGTGACCCAAATTAACCCGCGAGGTCACCCCGTTTGCAAGCCCGCCGCAACTTTGCGGAAGCGGTCGAGCGCCCCTTCCAGGTTCTCGACGATCTCGGCGGCTGCTCGCTTGAGATCGTGACGAAGAAATGCCGGCGGTCGTAGTCCTCGTGCTATCCTTACAGTCGTCATCACCGGGCTTGTCCCGGTGATCCACGCCTCCGACGACACCGACATCGATGACGCCGGGGCCCCATGGATGCCCACAGAACGAGCCCGTGGGCTGAAGGCCCACGAATCAAGTCCGGCCATGACGATCAGTACTGGTACGATTACTTAGTGCAAATACCTCCAGTTTGTATGCAAAATCTAAACCGGACAGCCGTGGTAGCGATCTCGCCATTGGTCGGGGATGGCATGAGTAAGCCCGGCCCGCAGACTCGGCATTGATCGACGGCACGGTTGCGGTCGTCGATCCCACAGGCCGCGCCCAAGCGGCCCACCCAGCGTCCGGTAAGCGCCACTGGCCTTGCCAAGCCGCCCGCCCCTCTCTAACACTGCCGGCGGGGAACACATGTGGAAATACCCGACGGTGCTGGGGAATGGAGCGCACTCTGTTGCGCTCGTCGTGCGTTTGGCGCGCGCATTCATGCGGCCCCATGTCGGGGCGCTTGCGCTCGCCGCCGCGTTGATGGGAGTGGCCGCGGCAAGCACGGCATCGCGTGCCTGGCTGATGCAGCCGGTGCTCGACCGCATCTTCGTGGCGCGCGACGGCTCGCTGCTGTGGCTGCTCGCTGGCGGTGCGCTCGCGCTGGCCGTCGTCAAGGGGTTGTGCGACTACGGCTGTGCCGTGCTGATGACCCGGATCGGCCAGCGGATCATCGCCGATGTGCAAAAGGCGCTATTCGCGCGGCTGATGCGCGCCGATCTTGCCTATTTCCACGCCCATCCGACGGGCACCCTGATATCGCGCTTCACCAGCGACGCGGTTCTGCTGCGTAGCGCCGCGGCAAATGTGCTCGGTGGAATGGGCAGGGACGCGGTCACCGTCGTCTTCCTCGTCGCGGTGATGTTTTACCAGGATTGGCTGCTCGCAATCGTCTCGTTCTTTGTGTTCCCGCTGGCCATCCATCCGATCGTCGGCATCGGCCGCCGCATCCGGCGGGTGTCGGCCAACACCCAGGCCGAGATCGGCCAGCTGACGACATTGTTGAATCAGACCTTTCAAGGCGCGCGCCATGTCAAAGCCTACGGCATGGAGGCGTATGAGGAGAGCCGAGCCGCCGGGCTCTTCGACCACTTGTTCGCGCTGGTCGTCGGCGCCGGGCGGACGCGCTCGCGGGCCTCGCCGATGATGGAGGGCTTGGGCGGTGCGGCGATCGCGGTCGTGATCCTCTATGGCGGCCATCAGGTGATCGCCGGCGCCCGCACCCCGGGCGCGCTTTTTTCGTTTATCACGGCATTGCTGCTCGCCTATCAGCCGCTGAAGAGCCTCGCCAATCTCAACGCGTCGCTGCAGGAGGGCCTCGCCGCCGCCGAGCGGGTCTTCGATGTGCTCGATATCGAGCCGACGATCCGCGACATGCCGGGCGCCCGTCCGCTGCGCGTCACCGGCGGCGAGATCCGCTTCGAGGGGGTTCGCTTCGGCTACGCGCCCGGGGCGGTGGCGCTCGACGGCATCTCGCTGACGGTGCCGGCCGGCCGCACGGTCGCCCTGGTTGGCCCCTCAGGTGCGGGAAAATCGACGATTCTCAACCTGATCCCACGGTTCTTCGATGTCGAGGCGGGGAGCATCGCGATCGACGGGCAGGATATCCGCGCGGTGACGCTCGCCTCGCTGCGCAGCTCCATCGCCCTCGTCGCCCAAGAGGTCAGCCTGTTCGACGACACGGTGCACGCCAACATCGCCTACGGCCGGTTCGGAGCCTCGCCGGCCGAAATCGAGGCGGCGGCGCGAGCGGCCGGCGCCGATCAGTTCATCCGCGAGCTGTCGCAAGGCTACGACACCTTGGTCGGCGAGCACGGGGTGCGCCTCTCCGGCGGCCAGCGCCAACGGGTCGCGATTGCACGGGCGATGCTGAAGGACGCGCCG
>Ga0306926_10008730_pt1 | contig 11100 bp, 8 predicted proteins | sample flu12Cox44000178_FD_203759 | JGI IMG/M metagenome (GOLD analysis project Ga0306926, IMG submission 203759) | Lab enrichment of tropical soil microbial communities from Luquillo Experimental Forest, Puerto Rico - flux8day.12C.oxic.44.000.178 (v2)... | ecosystem: Environmental > Terrestrial > Soil...
TTCAAAGACACGAGCCTTGTGCTGATCATCGGGATCTTCGATCTCCTCACCACCGCCAAGACCGCGATCATCGATCCAGCCTGGCAGCAGTTCAGCGTCGAGGTCTACCTCTTCGTCGCCGTGATCTATTTCGCCTTCTGCTTTGCGATGTCGCGCTACAGCAAATATCTGGAGGCGCAGGGGCGGCGGACGGGCAGGTGAGGATGCCGCGGAACGCGCGCCAGCCGGATCACTCCGCCTGCACCTGCACCGGAGCGCCCGGCTTGTCCGGCTCACCCGGAGCGATCACCAGATAACGTCGTTCCGTCTTGTCATCGCTGCGCACGACCTGACGAATCGGTCCGATCGCGTTGACGATCGCGGCCCCTGCGGGGTTGGCCATGAAGGCCTGCAGCGGTTCGAGAGGGCCGGCGCCCGACGGCTCCTTCGCCAGTGCCAGCACATAGGGCTTGCCGGGCTCAAGTCCGGTGACCGCCGCTTCAAGCACCTGCACCAATCCCTGATCTGACAGGAGTACGCTCGTCGGTGCCTGCCCACTCTGTTTCCCCGTGGTCGGCTTCAACGACAAATTCACCCTCTGAGCGGCGATCCCGAGCGGTTGCAAACCGTCCGTCCCGGGTCCGTCGGGCACGGCGTTGGGGACATAGACGATGGCCTGCGCCGCTTGGCCGATCGGGGTCGTTGCGATCAGCTTGTTGGTCAGGGTGTCGATCGCGGCCATCTGATCGTCGTTCTCGAGGCCGACATAAACCCGCGTGCCATCGCCCGACGGCCAGACGCCGTGCGGCAGCTTTCCGACCGGGATAGATGCGATCTCTTCGAAATTGTCTGTGCGAAATACCTTGACCTCGTTCAGGCCACCAATCGTGACGTAGGCGAACATGCCGTTAGTATTGCGGATGATGTTGACGTGGTTGCTGATCGGACCTGTATCGATGGTCTTGATGAGATTGAACGGCGGCTTGGCGTTGAATACCTGGATCTTGCCCGTATCCTTCAACGTAAACCAGACCTGAGAGCCGTCGGGCGTGGCGGCGATGTTCGGACAGAAGGGGCTCGCTTGCGGGACTTTGCCGACGATCTGGCGATCGGCCACCGTGATGACGTCCGTCTCCGGCGTGAAGGATGAGCAGACGTAGCCGTATTTGCCGTCGGGCGAGAAGATCGTCATGCCCGGCCCATTAGGGACTTTGATTCGTGCCTTCTCCTCATAGGTCGCACCGTCGATCACGGACACATAATCCTCGCCGCGCACCGTGACCCAAACCTCCTTGCCGTCGGGAGTGAAAAACGCCTCGTGCGGCGAACGCCCGACATAGGTGACGTGTTTTACAGCATTCGTTGTCGTATCGATGAAGCTCACCGAGTTGGACCCAATCGCGACCACCGCGAGCGTGTGATGGTCGGGTGAATATCCCATGCCATGCACCAGCAATTGTCCTTTGTAGAGCGGGCTGAAGCTGGCCGGCAGCGGCGCACCGAGATGGATGGCCCCGAGCAGCCTGTTGTCGACGGGATCGATCACCGACACCGTGTTGGAAAATTGCTCGGCGGAATAGACGCGGTCGCGATGAGTAATCGGAATATCGGGATCGGTGGCGAGCCCCGGCACTTGTCCGGCCGGCGCCGACAGGGGCGCACTGGCGGACAGCGCGATGGCGAGAACGAAGCGTTTCATTGTCGTTTCCTTTGTCCGGTCATCGAACGGCCGCGCGATTCTGCGATAGCTCCGAGGAAACAGTTGTCGGTGGAGAGACTGGCGGCGCTAACGATTCGCCGACGGCCAGCCGCATCGCGGCGATCTCCTGCTGCTGGGTGACGATGATTTCCTGCGCCATCCGCCTGATCTGCGCATTGCGGCCGTACCGCAGGACGGCAAGCGCCATTGCGATGGCGCCCTGGTGATGCGGCACCATCAGGTCAACGAAATCGCGATCGACGTCACCGCTGGGTCTTATCCCCATCTCGACCATCATTTTGGTCATGGCTGTGACGTTCTCAGCGAGGAAAGGTTGCTCGGTCGACGGAGAGGATCGAAACGTCGTCGCGCAGATCGCGCCGATGTAATCGTCGAGCGACGGCAGCCTCCCCGAATTCGCGGTCAAGCCGGCGCCAAGCCCGACTATTCCGCCAACGACAAAAATCAATATTGCGCTCAGGCCAAATCGCAATCGGAAGATGCGACGCATGAGAACCCTCCCGCCAGGCGGAGCGACCCGATTCCTCGCTACGCAACTCTATCGAGCAGGTGAAGGCAACGAGCCGCCGGCGTTTGGACGAACACATTCCTGCGATTGACATCGCCTCGCCGAAGCGAATGTCAGCGAGGCAATTGCATCAGCTCCCGGACTTTGCCCGCTCAGCCGCCTGCTTCACCCGCTCCGGATCGGCCGCGATCTTCACGCCGGCGCGCTCCTGTTCCAAGACCATCACCACGCGGGAGTCGCGCCCCTCCCAGCCGCGGTTGCAGGCTTCCGTCATCTCGGCAAAGGCGAGATTGCAGATTCGCATGGGCACGCCGAGCTCGCGGCCGAGCTGCGTTGCAAGCTTGACGTCCTTGGTCGCAAGCTTCAGCGCAAAATTCGGCGGGTCGTATTTGTTCGGCAAAAATTGCTCGATCAGTCCGTCGAAGGAGAGGCGCCGTCCGGTGACGCCCTGGCGGACGGCTTCATACAGCGCGACCGGATCCATGCCGGCCTTCACGCCCATGGTGAAGGTCTCGGCCAGCGCACAGGAGATCGCATAGCTCGACATGTTGTGCACGAGCTTTGCGACCGTCGCCGTGCCGATCACGCCGATATAGGCCGGCTTATCGCCCATCGCGTCGAGCACCCCCTTGAACTTGTCGAAGCTCGCTCTGTCGCCGCCGACCCAGATCGCCATCTTGCGCGAGGCCGCGCCCGACGGCCCGCCGCTCACGGGCGCATCGAGCATGTGCGCGCCCCTTGCGGCGAAGGCGTCGTGGATCTTCTTCACCGTGCTCGGCGCATTGGTCGACATGTCGAAAAATGCGGCACCTGTTTTCATACCCTCAATCAACCCGTTTTCGCCGAGCGCGACGCGCTCGACGTCGGCGGGTTCCGGGAGAGAGGTGAAGACCACGTCGGATTTCTCCGCGACCGCCCGCGGCGTCTCCGCCCATTCGGCGCCCTCTTGCAGATGGTGGCTTGCCGACTGCCGGTGCAGGTCGTGCACGACGACCTTGTAGCCGGCCTTCTGGATGTTGGTAACCATCCTGCCACCCATGGTGCCGAGGCCGATGTAGCCGACGACAAATTCTTTGGTCATTTTTCTTTCCCCCTTGTTGGCGCTTACGCAGCAAGCTTGTTGAGGCCGTTCCAGTCAAAACTGACGCCATGGCCGGCGCGCGTCGGCGCATGTGCCATGCCGTCCTGAAGCATCAGCGGATGCTCGATGTAGCGGTCGAGGCCAAATCCGTGCGCCTCGAGATAGGAGCGGTTGCTACAGGCCGCGAGCAGATGCACGGTGATGTCGTGCGCGCCATGGCTGGTGACGGGAAGGTTGAACGCTTCCGCAAGCCGGGCGATCTTCATGAACGCTGTGACGCCGCCGCAATTGGTCACGTCGGGCTCGGGATAGGACACCGCACCGCCCGCGATGTAGCTCTTGAACTCCCAAAGCGAGCGCAAATTCTCGCCGGCCGCGATCGGCACGCCGCCGGCGGCCAGAATGCGGGCATGGCCCGCGACGTCGTCGGGAATAGTGGGCTCTTCCAGCCAGACCAAATCGTAGGGCTGCAAAGCGCGCGCGGCGCGGATCGCTTCCTCGACGCCCCATTTCATATTGGCATCCGCCATCAGCGGAAAGCCGTCGCCGAGATGCTGACGCATCGCCTTGACGCGGATGACGTCGGCGCCGAGATCGGGCCGGCCGACCTTCATCTTGATGGCGCGAAAACCTTTGCTTAGGTTGTCGTCGGTCTGCTTCAGCAGTGCTTCGACCGACAGATCGAGGTCGATGCCGCCGGCATAGCAGGGCACGCGCGGATCGAAGCCGCCGAGCAGCCGCCACAGCGGCAGCTTGGCGTGGCGCGCCTTGAGATCCCACAGCGCGATGTCGAGCGCGGAGAGCGCCAGCACCACCGGGCCACCGCGCCCGCCGTAATGCAGGCTCCACCAGACATGGTGCCAGATCGCTTCGGTGTCATCGGCTTCGCGGCCCTCGACCAGCGAAGGCACTTCGCGCCGAAAAATGTCGGCGACTGCGCCGCCGTTGCGGCCGACCGTGTAGGTGTAGCCAACGCCCTCGGCGCCGTCGGCATCGCGGAGGCGGCAGGTGATCAGCTCGAACGCATCGATCTGGCCGTGGGTGCTGTCCGACAGGACGGCGGGCAGGGGAATGCGAAAGAACCCCGTCTCGACGGCCTTGATGCGTGCCATGGCGCGCCCACCCTTGTTCAGTTGTGTTTGTTCTGTCGTGCGAAAGGGAGGTTAGACCGGCGCTCGCAAGCGGGCAACGGCGTGAGCCTTCATGACGGCGCACCGCAAACGCAGGGCTTGTTGCCGAGTTGTCTTAGCTCTGCGGCGGGCGCGCACACAAAGGAAGGATTTTGTCCCGCGTCAGCGGCGCCAGATCCACGGAACCGGTTTTGTCAGGGTCGATCCAGAGGATTTCCTCGATCTCGGCCGCTGGGCTGACCGCGTGCGAAATGTTGATGGCGAAGACTTCGGCATCGACCAGCCGGCCCGGCTCGTTCGCGGCGGGCGCGGTGAAGCGTCCGAGATAGGTCAACTGCTCCGGGGCAAGATCGAGGCTGAGTTCTTCCGACAACTCGCGGCAAAGCGCCGTTGCGGGCTGTTCGAAAACCTCGATCTTGCCGCCTGGCTGCATGAAGGTTTGCGTATTGCGCTTGCGTACCAGCAATGTGTGTCCGTCGGCCCTCTGAATCAGGGCCGCTGCGATGCGAATGGTCCCTTGCGATTCCATTGGCCGTCCTGCGGGAGTGATCGAATCACTGTGTCACAGCGCTTGCGGCGCGGCCACCGGAAAAGGCGATTGATCCACCTTGGGCCCTGCGCTGAGTGCCGTGCTGCATCTCGCGTCGCGTATGTGACCGTCCGGTAACTCATGTTACGCGTGTTGCACCCATTCGTCCGATGTGTCATCTTTTTGGCAGGCTGGCAGAGAGCAGAACGATCAGCCGTGCGGAATGAGGGTTTCGGGTGAGCAATCGTCGCGTCGCGCTCGACGACAAGTACACGGCGACCTCGGGGCGCGTTTACTTGACCGGCACGCAGGCGCTGGTCCGCCTGCCTATCAGCCAGCACATGCGCGACGTCGCCGCCGGCTTGAACACCGCAGGCTTCATCTCCGGCTACCGCGGCTCGCCGCTCGGCGTCTACGATCAGGAGCTCTGGCGCGCGCAGCGCCATCTCGACGCGCACAACGTCGTTTTCCAGCCCGGCCTGAACGAGGAGATCGCGGCCACGTCCGTGTTCGGCTCGCAGCAATCATCGATCTTCGGCAAGCCAAAATATGACGGCGTGTTCGGCATCTGGTACGGCAAGAACCCGGGACTCGACCGCGCTGGCGATCCGATCAAGCACGCCAATGCGGCCGGCACGGCGAAGCACGGCGGCGTCCTGCTCGTTCCCGGCGATGACCACGCGGCGAAATCCTCCGATCTTGCCAACCAGTGCGAGTTCGCGCTGATGAACCATGCGATCCCGGTGCTTGCGCCGAGCGACATCCAGGATGTGCTCGACCTCGGGCTCTATGGCTGGGCGTTGTCGCGTTTCTCCGGCTGCTGGATCGGCCTGAAGATCGAGCCGAACGTCACCGATCGCTCGGCCTCCGTAGCGATCGATGCGGAGCGCATCAACATCACCATCCCCGACGATTTCGTGATGCCGCCCGATGGCCTCAATATTCGCTGGCCGGACGACCGCTTCGCGCAGGAGGCCCGTCTGCTCGATTTCAAGCTCAGGGCGGTCACCGCCTTTGCGTGCCGCAACCCGCTTGATCGCACCCTTTACGCCCGCGAGGGCGCTCGCATCGGCATTGTCACATCGGGCAAGGCCTATTCTGATGTGCGCGAGGCCTTGGACGAACTCGGCATCGACGAGCGTCGCGCGGGCCAGCTCGGTATCAGCATTCTCAAGATCGGACTGGCCTGGCCGATCGAGCCGGAGGGCGCGCGCGCCTTCTGCGAGGGCCTCGAGGAGGTGATCGTCGTCGAGGAGAAGCGCGCCGTCATCGAGGATCAGTTGCGCGCGCTGCTGTTTCATACGCCAGAGGCGCGGCGGCCGCAGGTCGTCGGAAAAAGCGACGAGGCCGGGCGGCCGCTGTTGTCGCCAAAACTCGAATTCGATCCGCTCGAGGTGGCGCGCATCATCGGGCGGCGCGTGCAGGCCCGCACCGGCGATGAGGATGTGCGCCGGCGCATCGAGGTGCTGGAGCAGCGGCGGGTGGCGGCGATGCCGACGAGCGCGGTGCGCGCGCCGTATTTCTGCTCGGGCTGTCCGCATAATTCCTCGCTGCCGCGGCCGGAAGGGACGCGCGCGCTCGCCGGCATCGGCTGTCACTGGATGGCGCTGTGGGTGCCCGACTTCAAGAATGAGCCCTCGACGCAGATGGGCGGGGAGGGCGCAAACTGGATCGGGCAGGCGCCGTTCACGGAAGACACGCACATCTTCCAGAATCTCGGCGACGGCACTTACTATCATTCCGGCTCGCTCGCGATCCGCGCTGCGATCGCCGCCAAGGTCAACATCACCTACAAGCTGCTTTACAACGACGCGGTGGCGATGACCGGCGGCCAGCCGGTCGAGGGCCACCCGACGGTCGCGATGATGACGCGTCAGCTTGCGGCCGAAGGTGTTGCCCGCATCGTGGTCGGCAGCGATCAGCCGGGGAAATATGTCAACGAGACGGGGCTCGCGCCCGGCGTCGCCGTGCATCATCGCGATGATCTCATTTCCGTGCAGCGCGAACTGACCAAAGTGCAGGGCGTGTCGGTCCTGATCTACGACCAGACCTGTGCGGCGGAGAAGCGCCGCCGCCGCAAGCGCGGAAAATTTCCCGATCCCTTGAAGCGGATGTTCATCAACGAGGCCGTCTGCGAAGGCTGCGGCGATTGCAGCCGCGCCTCGAACTGCATCTCGGTCGAACCGCTGGAGACCGAGTTCGGCCGCAAGCGGCAGATCAACCAGTCGAGCTGCAACAAGGATTATTCCTGCAACAACGGCTTTTGCCCGAGCTTCGTCACCGTTAACAATGCGGTGCTGCGCAGGCGCGAGGCGAGCAACTATCCTTCGACCTACGCCGATCTGCCGGAGCCGACACCGGCGCCGCTCAATCAGCCGCACAATGTGATCGTGACCGGCATCGGCGGCACCGGCGTTGTGACCATCGGCGCCCTGATCGGGATGGCGGCCCACATCGAGGGCAAGGGCTGCTCGGTGCTCGACTCGATTGGCTTAGCGCAGAAGAACGGCGCGGTCGTGAGCTATATCCGTATCGCGGGCAACCCGGACGAACTGCACACCGCGCGGATTCCGGCGCTCTCGGCCGGTTGCATGATCGCCTGTGATGCCATCGTCGCGAGCGGCAGGGAGGCGATGACCGCCCTGCGCCCGGGGACAAAAGCGATCCTCAACAGTCACGTCGCGCCGACCGCCGCTTTTATCCTCGACCGCGATCTCGATCTCGATGCGGCCGGTCACAGCGAGCGCATTGCGCAAGCCATCGGCCAGCAGAATCTCGAGCTGGTCGACGCGCAGGAGCTCGCCGAGCGGCTGCTTGGCGATGCCATTGCGTCGAACATGTTCATGATCGGCTTTGCCCATCAACGCGGCTATCTGCCTGTCGGCCGCGCCGCGCTGGAGCAGGCGATCGAGCTCAACGGCGTCGCGGTAGAGATGAACATGCTCGCGTTCGCCTGGGGCCGCATGGCGGCGCACGACATGGCGATGGTGTGCCGCGTCGCCGGGCTCGATGCATCCGATCCCGTCGCGGCGATCGATACGGTCGAGCGCCGTGCAGCGTTCCTCACGCAGTATCAGAACCCGGCCTACGCCCAGCGCTACCGTGATTTTGTTGCTGGGGTGAGGGACGCCGAGCGCCGCGCGATTGGCGGCACATCCCGCCTCACCGACGCGGTCGTGCAGAATTACTTCAAGCTGCTGGCCTACAAGGACGAATACGAGGTCGCGCGGTTGCATACCGATCCCGCCTTCATGACGCGCCTTGCCGAAACCTTTGAACCCGGCTTTCGCATCGGCTTCAACATGGCACCGCCCTTGATCTCGCGCACTGATCCGGAGACCGGGCATCGGCGCAAGCGCTCGTTCGGGCCATGGCTGTGGCCGGTGTTGCGAGTTCTGGCGCGCGGCAAGGTGCTGCGCGGCACCGCTCTCGATCTATTCGGCTATCAGGCCGAGCGCCGCCGCGAGCGCGCGCTGATCGCCGACTATGAGGCAACGATCTCCGCGATCCTGCCGACGCTCAGCCGCGTCAACTATGACAGCGCGGTTCAGCTTGCGACGCTGCCGGACCAGATCCGCGGCTTCGGTCATGTCAAAGACAAGGTGATGAACGAGGCTAACGCAAAGCGCGCGCGTCTGCTGGCCGAATTTGGCGGCACAAAAGCCGTGGCCGAGGATTCGGCCGCATAGCGATCAAGCTCGGAAAAAATTGGGGGAGGCCGGATTTGCAGAACGAAAGACGTTTGCTCAATCGCCGCAACGCATTGAAGCTCGCAACAGTCGGCACCGCTGCGGCGGTCGCGACGCCGGCGATCGCGCAATCACAGCCGGCAATCAAATGGAGGCTCGCCTCCAGCTTTCCCAAAAACCTGATCGGGCTCACCGCCTCCGCCGACGCTTTCATCAAGCGCGTCGCGGAAGCCACCGACGGTCAATTCCAGATCCAGTATTTCGCGGGCGAAATCACGCCGCCGCTGCAAACGCTCGATGCCACGCAGAACGGCACCATCGAATGCACCCACACCGGCGCGTATTACTACATCGGCAAGGATCCCGCCTTCGCCTTCGCCACCAACGTTCTGTTCGGTCTTAACGCACGGCAGCAGGATGCGTGGCTGTTCGAGGGCGGCGGTAACGAGGCGCTGGCGCCGCTGTTCGACCAGTTCGGTGTCGTGCATTTTCCGCTCGGCAATACCGGCGCGCAGATGGGCGGCTTCTTCCGCAAGCCGATCAACGCGCCGGCCGATCTCAACGGGCTGAAGCTGCGCATCGGTGGCCTGGGCGGACAACTCTTGCAAAAGCTCGGCGTTGTGCCGCAGCAGCTCGCGGGCGGCGACGTCTACGCGGCGCTGGAACGCGGCACCATCGATGCGGCCGAGTTCACAAGCCCGATGGACGACGAAAAGCTCGGCCTCGCGAAGGTCGCGAAGTATTACTACTATCCTGGCTTCTGGGACTACGGTCCGCTGACGAACCTCTTCATCAACAAGCAGAAGTACGAAGGCCTGCCGGCAAGCTACAAGGCGGTCGTGAGCTGCGCCGCGGCCGAAGCCTCGCGCGCGATGCTGATGAAATATGATTCCGGAAACACCGAGCCGATGCGCCGCCTCGCTGCCGCCGGCATGGAGCTCAAACCGTTCTCGCGCGAGATTCTCGATGCGGCCTACAAGGCGTCGCAAGAGCTCTATGCCGAGCTCTGCGCCAAGAGCACGCATTTCAAAAGTGTCTACGACAACTGGTCGAAATTCCGTGAACAGACGCACCTCTGGTTCAGCATCAACGAGACGCGCATGGACCTGTTCATGCAGTCGGCGCTGCATCGCTGACGCCGCTTCGCTGCTATCGCCAAGTTTGTCCGGACAAGTTTCAGGATCGTTCGACGCTTTCTTTGCAGGAATTGACGATGAGGATTTTTTGGGTACGGTGCCTTCGCGGCGAACCGGACCGAACGGGTCATCGAAGAAAAGTTATCCGGACAAAAGGCTGCAGGGGGAACGATGACGCAGACTGCCAATGCCGGGGCCCGGCTTGATCGCCTTCCCGCGTCGCGCTTCCACTACCGCATGCTTGGCCTGATCGGGGGCGGCATGTTTCTTGACGCGTTCGAGATCTATCTGCAAGGCGCCGTGCTGGCGGCGCTTCTCGGCATCGGCTGGTCGACGCCCGCGCAAAATGCCAATTTCATCTCGGTGACGTTTGCAGGCATGGTCCTGGGCGCGTGGCTGGCCGGCATTTTGGGCGATCGCTACGGCCGGCGCTTTTCCTACCAGGCTAATCTGCTGATCTTCGGCCTGGCCTCGCTCGCCGGCGCGGCCGCGCCGTCCATTGTTGGCTGATCGCCGCGCGCTTCATCATGGGCATCGGCCTGGGTGCGGAGATCGTCGTCGGCTACGTCACGATTGCCGAGATCGTGCCTCCGTCGAGCCGCGGAAAATGGGGGGCCGCGCTTGCCGTTATCACCAATTCGGCGCTGTTCATCTCGGCGCTGATCGCACGCGCGATCATTCCGACTATCGGCTGGCGCTGGATGTTCGTGATCGTGGGCATCGGCGCGCTCATCGTCTGGCAGTTGCGCAAGCGCATGCCGGAATCCCCGAGATGGCTCGAGGCCCATGGGCAGATCGACGAGGCCGATCGCGTTCTGAAGGATATTGAGGCCGAAGTGGAACGATCCACCGGCCAGAAGCTGGCGCCGGTCACCTCTCAGGCCGCTATTCGCGCGAGGGGCACTGCCGACAGTTTGAGCGAGCTATTTTCGAGCTCGATGATCAAACGGACGATCACGGGCAGCGTCATCCTCATCACGCTCAACACCGCGATCTACGGCTTCATCGCCTTCCTGCCGAGTTTCATGGTGCGGCAGGGCCTGACGATCACGACTTCGCTGAACTACACCACCCTGATGAGTCTTGGCGGGCCCGTGGGTGCGCTGATCGGCATGTGGCTCGGGGACAAGATCGGCAGAAAGCCCTGCATGATCATCTTCTCGCTGGCGGCGATATGTTTTGGGGCGATCTATCCAAATCTGGCCGACCCGACCTACGTGACCCTTGGCGGATTCGTCCTGGTCACGTCGATCTATGTGCTGGTGGGCGTTGCCTGGAGCCTGTACGTGCCGGAGCTGTTCCCGACCGTGATCCGCATGCGCGGCGCA
>Ga0306926_10008732_pt1 | contig 11099 bp, 12 predicted proteins | sample flu12Cox44000178_FD_203759 | JGI IMG/M metagenome (GOLD analysis project Ga0306926, IMG submission 203759) | Lab enrichment of tropical soil microbial communities from Luquillo Experimental Forest, Puerto Rico - flux8day.12C.oxic.44.000.178 (v2)... | ecosystem: Environmental > Terrestrial >...
CAATCTGGAACATCGTTACGCTGGCGGCCAACGTCTGGTGTGTACGAAGATGGTTTTGCGCGTCCTTTTCAAGCTGCTCAGCCTTTCTCTGAATTTTTTCTTTATCGGCGTCGTACTGCGCGACCTTGGCTTCATCGGCGTTCGCCGGCGCCTTTCCCAACGCGGAGAGAACATCCACTTTGGCCGCCACTTGAGCCTGCTTGATGCTTTTGGCTTCGAAGTAGCTCCACTGATCGGACGACTCGATCTGCGCTAGCATCGCTTCGATGGCATGGTGACCGGCCATCAACGCCCCAACCGCGGCAAAGCCCGCCAGAAGCGCAGAACTCAAGGCTACGCCAAGCACCCATGACTCGCGTGAATGCGTAGCGTGATGATGAATCTCTTCGTGCAGCCGCTCGGTAGGAACCTCAGGTTCTTCCATAGTGTTCGAATTCAGACGATTCAATCCTTGGCCTTAGTGTCCTGTCCCCGAAATAAGCATATCTTTCGTTGCGATCAAAATGGGCCGCCGGCAAGGCGCGAGGAGGGCGCATATCTAGAGCGATGCGTAACCGACGAGCAACGCAGCCGCCGGCCCATTTTCATCGCAACCCCGTGGGCCGCGTCCAGTTGGCTGTTTCTCCGCGTTGCTCGCTTCTCACGTATCGATTCAGATATGCTCGTCGCTCGCGCCTTGAAAAAACAGCCAACTGACCTGCGGCGAAAGACATGCTTATTTCGGGGACAGGACATTAGCATCGTTTCCAGACAAAGAATTCGCTTGGCTGAAAAGTGTAACGCATACATTAGAATGCCAGATCGACCTAGGAAATAAACGTGAACATCCGACGCGAACCAGCTATTGTAAAACTAGCATTATCGTGAAAATCTCAACCCCTTCCGACATAAGTACGAGTCCACTGACTCAGGACCTGTTCCGCTTTCTCTTGGAGAACACGCCTGATCAGGTCTATTTCAAAGACAGGCTAGGTCGATTCCTCCGCGTCAGTCGCGCCGTCGCGGAATATATGAATGTTCCCAATCCAGACGACCTTATCGGAAAGAGCGATTTCGATTTCTGGTCCGAGGAAACCGCAAGAGAAACGTTCGCGGATGAAAAACGCATCATGGAAACCGGCATACCAATGGTCGGCAAGATCGAAAAGCTCATCCATCCCGACGGCAGAGTTACCTGGGACTACACAACTAAATTGGCATTGAAAGATGCCAACGGGCAGGTCATCGGTATTTGCGGCATCAACAAGGATTTCACGACCATCAAACAGATGGAAGACGCCTTGGCTGCAGAGCGGAACCAATTGCGCATTACGACCGCCGATCTAGAGGCAAAAAACGCGCAACTCGAAGCGGACTTACGCATGGCGCGCGAGGTCCAGTTGGCCCTTTTACCGCGGGATTACCCCACCATCGCCGATTATGGGCGATCCGGCTTCAGTACCCTTGCATTCGCCCATTGTTATCGGCCTGCGGCGGCCGTAGGTGGGGATTTCTTCGATATTTTTCCACTTTCACAGAATCGCGCGGGTGTCTTCATCTGCGACGTCATGGGACATGGTCTGCGCGCAGCTTTGGTAACCGCGATCATTCGGACTTTGCTGGAGGAACTTCGAGGAGTAATGCAAAATGCGGGACGTTTTCTGAGCGCGCTCAATTTGCGGCTCCGCTCGATCCTGGAACGGGTTGATGAGCCTTTTATCGCCACTGCATTTTACATGATCGCCGACACCGCGAAAAAGGAAGTTCAATTTGCCAACGCAGGCCACCCTAATCCAATTCGAATCCGGCGATCCGCGGCCACTGTGGAATTGCTTAAATCGGAAACCGGCAGGCCCGGGCCTGGTCTTGGCCTTTTCGATGAGGTCAATTATGCGACTTCTTACGGCGAATTCGAACAGAGTGATCGTATTCTGCTCTTCACGGATGGAATCTACGAAGTCGAATCTCCCGACGGTGAACAGTTCGGATTGAACGCGGTAATCGAAACTTTGCATTCACACGCAGCTCTGCCTGCCGAAACATTGTTCAATGCAATGCTGGCAGATGCGCGCGCATTTTCGAAGAAATCTGAATTCGACGATGACGTATGTATCGTTGCTGTTGAGCACTCGGGATGCTCGGAGCAGGAATTTGAATAAAGGTCAACCTGCTGCGTCCATATGAGAGCAAGCAGAAATATGAAGAAGTCTATTTTAATAGCCTTAACGATTTTTTCAGCCGCTTTTTTGACGGAAAACCAATCGCAAGCGGGGGTTCAGATCGGCATCGGAATTCCAGGTCCCGTCTATCCAGGTCCCGCCTACTATGGACCGAGCTATTATTACGGTCCGGGCTACTACCCTTACGGTTACGGTTACTACCCATCGGGTTACTACTGGGGTCCTTCCGGATACGTGTATTACGCCCATCCTCGCTGGCATCACCGTTATTGGCGGTATCATCGTTGGTATTACTATTAAGATCAGTAAGAGTTTGGGACGAATGAAGGACCCGGCCCGCATCAGCCGGGTCTTTGTTTTTCTACATGCCCTTCCGCATCGTCGGCCAGATATGAAAAATCTCATCCCTGGTCGGCCATCGCACCGCGATAATGCCTAAAGCCGAGTTGCTTCCGTTAATTACTGCTGCAATTCGCTCACCCGCCCGACGTTGAAGCAAGACTTTCCCCAACGGGGAATTATAGGGAACCGGCACAATATTTCCTTCGGCCGGAAAATGATGATCGCGAGCACCCGCCACTAAAATCAGGCGAGGCTCGCCGTCTTGTTCAAGCTCAACGACTGACCCAAGTTCGACTTCCTGGGCCTGGCCTTCTTTTACCCACGACAACGGATCAACGACCGTGTGCCCTCGTTCGATCAGTTCATTCATTTCGCTCGTGATCCGGCGCTGGATCCGGCCCATCGTTCGAAACTTCTCTTTGGCAGCCTGATATGGAGCATTTTCGCTCAGATCGCCATCCAGTTTCGCGATCCTCGCTTCGCGTAAGGCCTCATTCTTACTTGCTCTCGTCGTCTCAAACTTCTCGCCTAGTTCCCAGGCGCTAACCGTTGAAATAATCGTCTTTTCTGACATACCGTCGCACGGCTCACCTATGGATTTGCGGCTCGGCTGTTCGCCCGATCTTCGTCGCTTACCATCTTCAACTGATTGTCCAAGGAGCTTGGGTCGTCAAGGTGTGAGAGATCTGAGGTGATTCATGCGCCGATACGGAAAAAACTGACTCACCTGCAATCAGTTGACTTCCAATCCTGCATATTGGGATATCTTTGCGGCATCCATGAAATTCCCTTTCCTGCTCGCAGCGCTGTCGGCCTTAACGCTGGGGTCTTGCGTCTTGTTTTACAGCCGGTCAGGAACTCCATTTGGACCGAATGATTACGCTATCGCGCTTGCCCAGCCATATCCCAGCGAAGCGTTGCTTGCCCAGAAAAGGCTGCATAACTTCCTCGCGCGCGCGAGCGCGCGCAATCGACAGACTTTGGAAGAAACACCGTTCGTTGCCGTCCAGGCGTATGAGCTCACCGCAGGTGAAGTGCCATGGCTTGCGCACAAGCTTGGCTTCGCAAAAGTTCGAGCCGTCAGGCATTATGCAAACGATTTTACGGAACGGGTAGACGTTCCAGTAAAGTTTCTCCTTCTGTTTAATCATCGGACGGAGCGACTTGCGGCGCCGGATGGTGTTCTGGTTATTGATACTCCTTCGAGAGGAACAATTGGCAGATTTGGGGGGGTTCAGGCAATCTATGCCGGAACTGGGTGGTGGTAGGTTTCGTACTGCCCGCGCTATAAGCGTCTTCCTGACCGTGCCCGCTCGAACTCAAAAGGTAACTATTCTCCCATAAGCTGAACTTCAAATGAAAAGAGCACCGAAAATCTTTCCTGAAAAAATCGCAGTTCGGTTCATCATCGAGCTGGTCACCTACGCATTCCTGGTCTCCGTCTACCTGGCACTGATTCTCCATTTTCTCGTAGCCTGGCTTAAGGATCTGTTCACGCACCAGCCGGTGGTTTATGCATTCGTATCGATAATCTTGATGATTCTGCAAGCCGTAGGCCTCGAGAAGTTGACGGCAGTCCTCGTGAACGTAAATCGGCGTCGGCAAGGCTAAGCTCACATGTTTTTCCCGATCTCAGGCGTCACTCTTGATCCGGTCTATCTGATCATAATCGGATTTGTGATCGGCGTATTGGGAGGTTTTTTTGGCGTTGGGGGAAGTTTCCTCACAGCGCCGGCACTCTTCGCTCTGGGACTGCCGATGAATTTTGTCGTCGGGACAGACCTCGCCCACATTGTCGGAAAGTCGATCGTCGCGGCAAAAACCCATCGAGTGCTGGGTAACATCGACCTGAAATTGGCGGGAATCATGGTGATTGGCACAATCGCAGGGTCGGAAACGGGCGTTCAGGCCATCGAATTCCTGAAAAAATATGCCAACGTGAATCTTGTCGTGGGCATCGTCTCAATTGTGGTTTTCACTGGAATTTCCGTTTTCTGCGCCTGGGAGAGTTGGATAACGCTGCGCGTGAAGCGTTGGAAAAGCCGCACCGGAGGTGCCCACCCACCGTCTGGGCAAGACTTTACCGCCGTAGACGCGTTTGCGAAGAGTGTGCAGCGAATCAAATTTTGGCCAATCATCAGCCTGCCGCATTCCGGCATTCAAACGATTTCGCTCTGGGCAGTCCTGTTTGTCTCTCTGGTCGGCGGAATATTCAGCGGCTTCCTGGGAGGCGGCGCCGGTTACATCCGGATGCCTTCGATGGTGTACGTGTTGGGCATTCCAACGCATATCGCAGTCGGGACCGATCTATTTGAGATTATCATCTCCGCAAGCTATGGAACGATTCGCCACGCCATGAACGGAAACGTTGACATTCTGATCGCTCTCGTCATGCAAACGGGCGCGGCTCTCGGAGCAAGAATCGGCGCCAATCTCACCCAATATTTCACCGGCCCTCGGATTCGTCTCTCGTTTGCACCACTGCCGTTGTTTGGAGCAATCGTCATTGCCCAGCGCTTACTGACGGCTCATCATTCATAAGGAATTTGAGATGAAGATCCTTGTTTGCAGCGACGGCTCAGAACGATCAAAAAGGGCAATTTCGTTTGCGGCCATTATTGCGATCGCGACAAAAGCCGAAGCCACGATTTTCGGGATCGCCCAGGACCATCAGCAGGAGACGAAGCTAAGGGGGGTCCTCCTGGAAGAAGGAGAAAAATTGAAGGCGAACGGGGTGCGGGTTGAGATCGCGACGAAATCCGGCGACCCGGTCACAGAAATCGTTCAATTGACTCGGGACCAAGTATACGATCTGGTTGCAATCGGCGTGGAACGTCGTGGTGCTCAAGAATTTTTTCTTCCGTCCGCGAAAGCTTATTCGATTACCGAAGCGATCTCCCCTCCGGTACTCATAGTGCCATGCGAACGACCGCAGCTTAAGCGGATCCTGATTTGCAGCGGTGGAGGGCCGTACATTGAAAACGCCGTCAAATTCGCGGCCGCCATTGCTAAAGAGTTGTCGGCCCAAGTCGCCCTTTTGAATGTAATACCCGCGCCTCCCGCAATGCACGGTACCTTGTACCGGCGCCAGCGAGATGTTGACGCGTTGTTGAAGTCAGAATCGGCCCTGGCGCGAAACCTGCGCAACGAAAAGAAAATAATCGAAGACGCCGGGGTACCGGTTAGCATACGGATGGGTCATGGGATTGTTATAGATCAAATTCTAAATGAGGTAACGAAGGGAGACCATGACCTTGTGGTGGCTGGATCCTGGGCTATTCGAAATCGTTGGCGCGCCTACATGATAGGGAATATCACGCGGGAGATTGTGAATCGAACCGATCGGCCAGTGCTCGTGATTCGTAGCGATAAAAAACCAAAAAGTCTGGCGAATCAATTGCGCAGGATGGTCACAAAATTCGGAGCCAAACCGGATTGAGCCTGAATCGATCAGATAGTCTTCTAAATCCAATTTTCTGAAATTTGTGATCGATGCAGGCTAAAGCACTTCCAAACCAGTCTTCCGATTCGGTGCCGGAAACGCACGATCGAGCGCAACCATTTCTTCCTCACTAAGTTGAATGTCCAATGCACCACGGTTTTCACGCGCGTGTTGCTGGCTGCTCGCCTTTGGGATGGCGATGATGCCTTCTTTTTGCAGCAGCCAGGCCAACGCCAATTGGGCCGGCGAAATACCTCGCCGTTTCGCCAGTGGCTTAAGCCTATTTAACAGGCGGCCTTGCTCAAAAGGTGAATAGGCCATGACAGGTATCTTTCGGTTTAAACACCAAGGAAGAACATCCCACTCGATCCCTCGTCGCAACAGATTGTAAAGAACCTGGTTCGTGGCGATCTTGTCGCCACCGGGAATGGCGGTAGCTTCCTGGAGGTCCGGCTCATCGAAATTGCTAACGCCATAGTCACAGATCTTTCCAGACGCTTTCAATGCTTGGAAAGACTCGAAGGTTTCGACCAGCGGAATGGAACCCCTCCAGTGGAGCAGGTAAAGGTCAAGATAATCGGTCCGCAGCCGCCGCAAACTCCGTTCGCATGCCTCCGCAGTTCCATGCAACGACGCATTGTGCGGATAAACCTTGCTGACCAGAAAAACCTCTGCACGCTTGCCGTGAATCGCTTCTGCGACGATTTCTTCCGCGCTACCCTGGCCATACATTTCTGCGGTATCGATAAGCGTCATTCCAAGGTCCAGGCCAAAACGGAGAGCGGCGATCTCCCCGAGACGTCTGCCGCTGTTTTCTCCCATTCTCCAGGTGCCTTGACCAAGAACCGGAATCGATCTTCCTGAAGGCAAACTTAGCATTCTCATATCCGTCTATATTCAAATGAGATTCCAATCTCGCACGAAAGCTTGTCAGAAAGCTGATTCGCCGGCTGTTTTTCCATACCACGGTTCACGCGTGAACGGCAAAGGCACTTTTGTCCTTCACGTGACCAACCGCGGCCATAGAAGGTAAGGAAATGCCAGCAGACAACGACCTTCCGTCGCGCGGTCTTAAGATCGGAACGGCGATCGCATGTGTTGCGATCACGCTTCTACCTCTCGTTTTCATCGCTTCTGCCGGAGTTAACGTCCCTTTTGCGGATGAGTGGTGGTACTCCGGATTGGTAAATTCGGCCAAATCCGGAAAAGCAACTTTTGAGACTTTCTGGTCGCCAAATAACGAGCATAGAATGCTACTTCCGAGGCTCGAATTTGCATCTCTCGCCATTCTCACGCATTGGAATTCGAAAATCATCATGCTGGTTGCCTGGTCCGTGATGGCGGTTGCCGCCGGCTTCCTCTTCTTGCAGTTCAATAGGATCTACTCCAAATCACATCCGATCTTGTGGGCTACCAGCTCATGCGTCAGCGTGGCAGTACTCCTCTCATTGGGTCAGCACGAAAATTGGCTTTGGGCGTTTCAATTCGCTTTCTTTTTTATTCAACTTTCAGCTCTAGTCAGCATTTTCACAATCTGTCGTTCCGATGTACCCCTCCCCTTCCGTTTAATCGTGGCGCTTGCGTTCGCGGTAGCTGCGAGCTATTCGTCCGCCCAGGGACTGCTCGTTTGGCCCGCGCTTGTTCTTTCGCTTAGTCTGACGAACGATTCACGCCGCACCAAAGTGATCGGCATTCTCTGCCTCATGGTCGCAGCCCTTGGGACGGTCTGGTTCTATTTCCTTGGAATGAGCCGGGATGGCAGCTTGCAACTGCGAACCGACCAGCTCGCGGGTAAGACGCAGCTCCCCTTCGTGGCTTTTCTAGGGCTCGCAGGAAATTCGCTCGCAGGCTGGATTTCCTACGAGCACCGTCCCCACCGCGCCTGGCTTATCGGACTGGCCGTCACAGCATTATTCGTCGGACTCGTTGTCTCGCTGATTCGTCGCCATAAGATTTCCCGGGCTGCGCCATGGCTCGGGCTAGCAGTATTTTCTTACTTGTTTTGCTTCGTAACTACCTTCGGGCGGCTCGGCTTAGGTTACACCGGCGGATTTCTCGCCAGTAGGTACGTCTCACACGTCACCTTTATCGTGATCGCGCTGCTCGCACTCTTGGTGCTCGCAATCGATTCGACATCTTCAGAGCCGGAAGCATCAAAATTAAAGAGTAGACGGCTCCATGTGGTCCTGGCCTTTTGCCTCATTTCTGCAATCGGAGCGCTTCTGGTTGTCGGTGATGCTCGCGCTTTCCTCACGGGCATGGAAGAACGACAAGACCGACTGCTCGCTCGCGAACTTATTCCTTTCTACACCTACTTTGACCCTAATGTAGACGGAGCGATGAGCGGACCTTTCTTCTCGCTCTGCCCTTTGCGCCTCAAAATCTTCGACGTTGGTTTAAAACCGCTGCTGGACGAGGGTTATTTCCGGCATCTGCCTCCCGTGACTTTCGTTGAAGCGCAATCCGATACTTCCGGTAAATACTCAGTTTCTCCAAAACCCGAAGAACATCGATACCTTGGGATCGTGCGGCTCGGCTGGCAGCTGACGGGTGACGTACTGGCAGGCGCTGGCAGGGACTCCGACCTTGTATTCCTGAAGCCGAATGGAGCTGCCGGTTTTATCGGGGCTGCAAGGTTGGCCGAAGCGAGCGCTGACAAAGGTAAACCTCGCGCCTGGAGCTTATTTCTATCGCCGCTGCTTTATCCAGACCCGAGTATTCGCCTGGAGATGTGGATCTTCGATCGCCCAGCTAATCAGTTCGTGAAATTGAAGGACTTTGGCCCGGAATGAAAAAGGGACGAAAATTGCCGCGCGGCTGGAAGTCGTTCCTCCTGTTTTCCGCGGCGGCATTGGTTTACACCACTGTTACCGCGAACGCCGGTCTCCTCAAGACCTTTGATCTGGTTCCCAGTCTCTTTCGCTGCTTCGATGCATTTCCCACAGAAAAGCAGCAACGTGTCAGACTGTTTGCCGAAGACGTGATCCGATCCCACCCCGAAATCTACCGGCGACCGGAGGTTTTCAAAACAGACCCGCCGACCCTCGAAAAATATCTTGATCAAGTAACGCCTTACCTGCCCGCCATAAGAAAAATTCACGCCCGCTTCATCAAAGAATGTGAACCCATCGAGAAATCGTTTTGCACCCGATTTCCGGATTTTGACAGATCCCGGGCTGAAATCTATTTGATGCTTTCCCTTTTTCGTTTCGATGGGAAGGTTCCGCACGACAATCCTCGCGCACTTTTCCTGGGGTTGGATGGGCTGGCTAAGTTTCACGGGGCCAACGTCCCTCTGGGAGTCATTCTCTCGCACGAGCTGTTTCATTTGTATCATTTTCAGGTAAATGCCTTGCCGGCGAACGTCGACAGTATTCCGCTTTATCAACAAATCTGGCAGGAAGGATTGGCAACTTATGCAAGCGCATCGCTGAATCCGAGAGCCACGATGGCAGATGTCCTGCTCGATCCGCGACTCGCACGGGATGGCCCGAAATATGTGCCAACCGCTGCCTGGGCGCTGTTCACTCAACTCGAGTCCACTGATGACGAGGCCACGGCCCGATATCTATCTTATCGGCAAGGAAGCGAAGCCCCATCAAGAATGGGCTATCTAATCGGATATGACATCGTCGCTCGTCTAGAACCAACCAGTTCTCTCAGAGAGCTGGCACGCTTGCGCGGTCGACGACTGCTAAGCCTGATGCGTGAGCAACTACGAGCCCTCGCAGCTCAGTAACTGGTGTCCTGTCCCCTAGCACGAACCGATGCTGCACAAAAATGCTACTGAGAGTCCCTCCTTTGGTTTCCCAAACCGCAACTGGTCCGATTCTCGCTGCTAACGATCGCCTGTATTGAATTAAACGAAGCCAATCCATGAACGAAATCGAAATGGTCTTGAACAAGAACCGCGAATGGTCACGACGCATGACTGAGAAAGAGCCTGACTTCTTCCAAAGGCTTGCTCGGCAGCAGGCGCCTGCTTTTCTTTGGATCGGTTGTTCGGACAGCCGAGTTCCTGCAAATCAGATTGTCGGCATGCTACCGGGCGAACTCTTCGTGCATCGAAATGTCGCAAACATCGTTTATCCATCAGACCTGAATTGTCTTTCGGTGATTGAATACGCGGTCGACGTGCTCAAGGTCAGGCATATCATCGTATGCGGTCACTACGGGTGCGGCGGGGTCCGGGCAGCCCTCGATAACCAGGTTCACGGCTTAATCGATAACTGGCTTACCCGCATTAAGGACATCTATGTTCGGCACGCCATAGAAATCGATGCCCTGGATAGCACGGAAAAGAGGGTGAATAGGATGTGTGAATTAAACGTCATTGACCAGGTAAAAGCTGTCACCCACACAACAATCGTTCAGGACGCTTGGGCACGGGGGCAGCAACTCTCAGTGCATGGCTGGGTATACGGTTTGGATAACGGCCTGGTTAACGATCTTGGAATCCATGTCGACAATCAAAGTCAGGTACCTCCCCCTTTTCGGTTCATGAAGGCAGACAACGGACGCCTCGAGGGCGCGAAATAGCGCCCTTCTCCACTGTTTTGACTCGACCGTCAGAACGGGCACAGCGATCTTAGGTTCGTGGTCGAAAAACGTGGAAACGAACCCGAAAAACCGACGGCGCGAGAGAGAATGATCACCGAAGCGGTGGTCCTGCTCGTTTTTGCCTGGCTGGTATCCATTGCCGTCTCCCTCAATAGACCCCCGCAGCCAGAAGCTTATGCCGGCTTCGGTCCCCTTCGACCCATAGTCGCAACATTAGTAAGCGGATTTGAAATCTTTGTTTTCGGCTATCTTTTGTCTCGATTCTTCAAGCAGTTCAAAACGGGATGCGCTTTCGTTATCATTCTGTTTTTTGCTTATCTGGTCTGGATGGACAGACGTCCTCATTGAAGCGGAGTAAGCGAAGCGTCCGCGCTTTGTACCTCTTCAGAGTCCAAATCTTAAAAATCGAACTCCGCGTCCTCGTTCACCGTTCGTCGTTCATCGTCCGTCACTCGTCGAATGTAAAAGAGGCGTCCTCGCCCGTTGCTTTTGACTGAGCCCCGTCACAGGCCTAAAATTTTAACGACGGGCGAGGACGCCCATCCCACAATGGGGGAGACCCGTCATTCATGGCGCGGCTTTCGAAGCACAAGCCA
>Ga0306926_10008735_pt1 | contig 11098 bp, 8 predicted proteins | sample flu12Cox44000178_FD_203759 | JGI IMG/M metagenome (GOLD analysis project Ga0306926, IMG submission 203759) | Lab enrichment of tropical soil microbial communities from Luquillo Experimental Forest, Puerto Rico - flux8day.12C.oxic.44.000.178 (v2)... | ecosystem: Environmental > Terrestrial > Soil...
CGGGAGGACTTGCGGTATGTGGATCGTTGAGCTTGCGCTGCGGCGACCGTACACCTTCATCGTGGTGGCCCTGCTCGTCCTCATCCTCGGGCCGCTCAGCATCCTGCGGATGCCCACCGACATCTTCCCCAACATCAACATTCCGGTGCTCAGCATCGTGTGGACCTACACGGGCCTTTCGGCCGATGACGTTGCGAACCGCATCGCCACCCCCTTCGAGCGGGCGATGACGACCGACATCGACAACATCGAGCACATCGAATCCCAGAGCCTGAACGGCGTCGTGGTGGTGAAGGTGTTCTTTCATCCCGGAGCGGACATCAACCGTGCCATGGCGGAAGCGGCCGCGAATGCGCAGTCGATCCTGCGCATTCTGCCGCCCGGGATCCTGCCTCCACAGATCATTGCCTACAACGCCTCCACCGTGCCGGTGCTGCAGCTGGCGCTGGCGAGCAAAACGCTCGCCGAACAGCAGCTCTACGATCTCGGCAATAACTTCATCCGCACCCGGCTCGCGACCGTACAGGGGGCCGGGGTGCCGCTGCCCTACGGCGGCAAGGTGCGCACGATCATGGTGGACATCGATCAGGCGGCGCTCCAGGCACGCGGCCTCGCACCGCTGGATGTGGTGAATGCGGTCAATGCGCAGAACCTCGTTGTCCCCGGGGGCACGGTCAAGATCGGCGCCCTGGAATACAACGTCAACCTCAACGGCAGCCCACAGAGTGTTGCGGAGCTGAATGACCTGCCGGTAAAGGCCGTGCCGGGCGGCGTCATCTACCTGCACGATGTGGCGCAGGTGCGCGATGGTTACGTTCCACAGACCAACATCGTGCGCGACAACGGCACCCGCGCGGCACTCCTGCAGGTGGAAAAGACGGGCAACGCCTCGACGCTTGCGATCGTCGCCCGGGTGAAGGCGCTTCTGCCGCGGATCGCCGCAGGGCTCCCGAAGACGCTGCAGATCAATGCCGTGTCCGACCAGTCGGTGTTCGTGAGCAGCGCCGTGAGCGGCGTGGTGCGCGAGGCACTCATTGCCGCCGCCCTCACGGGCGTCATGATCCTGCTGTTCCTTGGCACCTGGCGCGCGACCCTCATCATCGCCGTCTCGATCCCGCTGTCGATTCTGACGTCGCTGATTGCACTCGCCGCGCTCGGCCAGTCGATCAACATCATGACCCTGGGGGGACTCGCGCTCGCCGTCGGAATCCTCGTCGATGACGCGACCGTGTCCATCGAGAACATCAGCCAGCACCTGGAGGCAGGCGGGAAGCTGCACGCTGCGATCCTCAAGGGGTCGGGGGAGATCGCCGTGCCGACCCTCGTCGCGACGCTTTGCATCTGCATCGTGTTCGTGCCGATGTTCATGTTGTCAGGAGTAGCGGGCTATCTCTTCGTCCCGCTCGCCGAAGCCGTCGTGTTCGCGATGCTCGCCTCTTATTTCTTCTCACGGACGTTGGTGCCGACGCTTGCGATGTACCTGCTGCGTGTCCGGGGCGGTGGGCCTCAGAAGCTCAACATCTTCGCTCGCTTTCAGCAGCGCTTCGCGGCGGTGTTCGAGCGCGTGAAGGGCCACTACGAGGCGGTGCTCCGAGGCGCGCTCGCGCGCCGCGGACGTGCCGCCGGGATGTTTCTCGGCTTCTGTGCGGCCTCGGCGCTCCTCGTGCCGTTCCTCGGTCAGGATTTCTTTCCCGCGGTGGACACGGGCGAGATTCGCCTGCACATGCGTGCCCGCACCGGCACCCGGATCGAAGAGACGGCGCGCATCACGGACCAGGTCGAGCAGCGCATCCGCACAGTCATCCCGCAGGTCGAGCTTGCGGGGATTCTCGATGACATCGGGCTTCCGGTGAGCGGCATCAATTTGACCTACGATTCCTCACTTCCTATCGGGGAAGCCGATGCGGACATCCTCATCACGCTCGCCCCCCACCATGCGCCGACTGCTCGTTACGTCATCCGGCTCCGCGCGGCCTTGAACACCGCCTTTCCGGGGGTGACGTTCTCGTTCCTTCCGGCCGACATCATCAGCCAGATCCTGAACTTCGGGCTCCCAGCACCCATTGACATCCAGCTGGTCGGCAATGACACGGGTGCGAATCGGCAGGTGGCGCAGAAGCTCGTGGCGAGCTTGAGAAGCGTGCGAGGGCTCGTCGATCTGCACGTCCACCAGCCAGCGGATGCGCCCGCGATCGATGTAGAGGTCGATCGGGTAAAAGCGATGCAGGCCGGGTTTCAGCAGCACGAGGTGGCGCAGGACCTGCTCATCGCGCTTTCGGGGAGCTCCCAGACCGCGCCGAATTTCTGGCTGAATCCCACCAACGGGGTGAGCTACCCCGTGACGACGCAAACACCGCAATACGCGCTGGATTCGCTCGAGGGGCTGCGCGACATTCCGCTTGCCGGCGGTACCGGTAGCGCGCAGGTGGCCGCCGACCGGACGCCGCAAGCGCCGGCCGCGCGCTCGCAGATCCTGGGCTCCCTCGGCACCTTGCACCGGGCCTCCCAGGATGGTGCCGTGTCGCACTACGACGTACAGCCCGTCATCGACATCTTTGGCACCGTGCAGGGCCGGGACCTCGGCGGCGTGGCGCGCGACATCTCCCGCGGCATCGCCGCGGCCCGCCACACCCTGCCGGAGGGCTCGAGCATCGTGGTCCGCGGCCAGGTGCAGACGATGCGCGCCTCGTTCGCGGGACTTCTCGCCGGCATCGGCTTCGCGATCGTGTTCGCGTACCTCCTCATGGCCATGAATTTCCAGTCGTGGCTCGACCCGCTGATCATCATCAGCGGGCTCCCCGGGGCGCTGTCCGGCATTGTGTGGATGCTGTTTGTCACCGGGACGACTGCGAGCGTCCCCGCACTCACTGGCACCATCATGTGCCTCGGTATCGCCATCGCCAACAGCATCCTGGTCGTGACCTTCGCCCGCGAGGCGCTAGCGAGCCACGCCGATCCCGTGCGCGCGGCGTTCGAGGCGGGCCTCGGCCGGTTTCGCCCCGTGGTCATGACCGCGGCCGCGATGCTGATCGGCATGTTGCCGATGGCGCTGGGGCTCGGCGACGGCGGCGAAGAAAACGCACCACTCGGCCGCGCGGTTTTCGGCGGACTGATGGTCGCCACCGTCTTTACGCTCATCTTCGTGCCGGTCGCATTCGCCGCCGTGCATGGCTGGCTCGGCCGGGGTGCAGAGCGCGCCCATGAGCCGCGTCCCGCTTCACAAGATCCCATTCCCGAGGGCTGATCCATGGATGACACCACTCGAAACATAGCCCCTCAGCCTGTGAATCCGGTAAGGGCCATGGGTCACCGTAAGGCCTTGCGCGTGGTACTGCCGGGGCTCGCGCTGCTTCTACTCGGGCTCGGCATCGTGCCCCGCCTGGAAGGCCGTTCGGAGCTGCGCCAGCAGACATCGCTCTACAGCGAACCCGAAGTCGCGGTCGCCTCGCCGCTCGCGGGGCAGACGGTGCGGCACCTGAAGCTTCCGGCCACGGTGCAGCCGTATGCAGAAACCTCGATCTACGCCCGCACCAACGGCTATCTCGTGCACTGGTACCACGACATGGGCAGCCAGGTCGATGCGGGTCAGCCGCTCGCCGACATCGCGACCCCCGAGGTCGATGCGCAGCTGCTGCAGGCGCGCCACGTCGCTGCCACCGCCCAGGCGAACTACGAGATCGCGAAGGTCACCGCCGATCGATGGACGGGACTCTTGAAGACGCATGCGGTCTCCGAGCAGGAGGTGCAACAGGACGTCGCCACCATGAAGGCAGACCGCGCAGCGCTCGAAGCTGCGCAGGCGGACGTGCGCCGCCTCGAGGAACTCCAATCCTACGAGCACGTGGTGGCTCCGTTCTCGGGCGTAGTGACCGCGCGCAATGTCGAGGTGGGCGCCCTCATCAATGCGGGCAGCGGGACGAGCGCCGGCAGTCCGCTCTTTCATCTGGTCGAGACGGACCGGTTGCGCGTCTTCATTGACGTGCCACAGGAGTTTGCCGCCGATGTGGGTCCGGGGACCGCAGCCACCTTGAGCCTGCCGCAACAGCCCGGCCGGAGTTTCCCCGGAACGGTGGCGCGCACGGCGGGCGCGATCGATCTCACGAGCCGGACGCTGCGCATCGAGGTGGATTTCGACAACCGGGACGGGCAGATCCTGGCCGGCGCCTACGGCCTCATCGATCTTGCGGTCCCGATCGCTCATCCCCGGGTGTCGCTCCCCGTGAGTGCGCTCTTGTTTCGTCCGCAGGGTGTGCAGGTCGCCACTGTCGATGCGACGGGGCACGTGCAGCTGAAGTCGGTCACGCTCGGGCGCGACTTCGGCAACCGGATCGAGATCGCGTCTGGCCTCACGGGCACCGAACGCATCATCTTGAATCCAAGCGATGCGGTTGTCGCCCGGGAGGCGGTCCGTGTGGTCTCAACCAAAGGTCAGCCGTCATGAGGCACGCCGTACTCGTGCTTGCCGCAGCGGCTGCCCTGGCAGGCTGCGCGACCGGTCCGCGCTACGTGCGACCGACCGCGGACATCCCCGAGGGCTACCAGGAAGGCGCTGCCGCATTGGCCCCTCCGGCGCCCGGTTGGAAAGTGGCCGCGCCGGGGGAGGCGCAACGCGGGACGTGGTGGCAGGTCTACCATGACCCGCAGTTGAGCGCGCTCGAGGCTAAGGTCAGCGGCTCGAACCAGACCGTCGCCAGGGCCGTGGCGACTCTCAAGGAGGCGAAGGCAGCGGTAGGTGAGGCGCGCGCACAGTACTTTCCGACGATCGGTGCGGGCGCGGCCGTGGATCGCACACACACCTCGCTCAACACGTCCGGTTCACTCGCCGGAAGGACGGTGACCGACTATTCGGCGGCGCTGACTGCGAGCTGGGAGCCGGACCTGTTCGACAAGGTCGGTCACACGGTGGATGCGGCAAGCGCGCGCGAAGAGGCGAGCGAGGCCGATCTCGCGGCGATCGAGCTGAGCCTGCACGCGGAGCTCGCCGTCGACTACTTTGACCTCCGCCAGGTGGATGCGCAGAGTGCGTTGCTTCAGCAAACGATCACGGCCTACGCCCAGGCACTCGATCTCGTTCAGCAGCGCTTCGCAGCCGGCGTCGGCTCCGAATACGACGTGGCCCAGGCCCAAACACAGCTCGACTCGACCCGCTCACAGCTCACCGATCTCGGCGTCTCGCGTGCAGCGCTCGAGCATGCGATCGCAACCCTCATCGGTGTCCCGGCCTCGGAGTTCTCCCTTCCCCCGAATCCTGCACAGCCTGCGCCGCCCGACGTTCCGGCGGGTGTCCCGTCGCAGCTTCTCGAGCGTCGGCCGGACATCGCCGCCGCCGAACGCCGGGTCGCCGCCGCCAACGCAGACGTCGGGCAGGCGACCTCGGCCTTCTTTCCGGATCTGATGCTCGCGGCTGCGCGCGGCTTCGACTCCTACAACTTCGGCAATCTCCTCACCTTGCCCAGCCGCTTCTGGGCCGTGGGACCCGCGCTCGTGGCCACACTCTTCGATGGCGGTACGCGTCATGCGCGGCTGAAGGCCTCCGAGGCGAGCTATGACGCCTCGGTCGCGGACTACCGCCAGGCGGTGTTGGTCTCCTTTCAGGAGGTCGAAGACAATCTCGCGGCGCTGCGCGTGCTGGACGATGAGGCGAGGACCGAGGATTCAGCGGCTGCGGAATCGCAGCACGCGCTCGAGCTCGTGACGGATCGCTATCGCGCCGGGGCGAACGACTACCTGAGCGTGGTGATCGGCCAGACCACCGCGCTCTCCAACGAACGGCAGGCGACCGCGATTGCCGGGCGACGGCTCGATGCCAGCGTGCTCCTGATCAAGGCCCTTGGCGGAAGCTGGGACGGAGGGGTTTGATTACAGTTGAAATCATTCGGGAGCCGCTGTGAAACTGGAACCACACGGGGCGAAGGCTCACTAGTCTAAAGACCGTCGGTGCGACGGAGGCCCCAGGCGGGACTGTGTCGATGCGGTGGGTATTCCGATGTCACGGTTGAGCGAGCGACTGCGGTCGCGTGACGGCGCGCGCGGGCTCGCACGGCTGCGCGTGGGACTCGTGCTGCTCGGCATTCTGGTCCTTTTGGCGTTTGCCGCCTCCACCGCCTACGACGTGAAGCGCTCGTACGACCACGAGATCCTTTCCGCGAGTCGTGAGCTGGAGAATCTGGCGAGCGCACTGGCCGCGCAGACGGCCTGGAGCTGGCGGTGGTCGGATGCGCTCCAGGAGGACATCGTGCGCTGGTATCCGGCGCACGCGAGCTTGCCGGCGGAGCAGATCAACCAGTTCCTGGCAAGCCGAGCCGCGGGTATGTCCCAGGTGCGGGCGCTCCGCATCATCGATGCGCAAGGCATCCTGCGCTATGCCTCGAACGAGCTGAGCGGCATCGATGTCTCCGACCGCTCCTACTTTCGAGCCCAGAAGGATGGGGCCGGGGTGGGGCTCTTCGTCAGCGAGCCGCTGCTCACCCGCTCCGAGGGGAGAACCGGGGTGGTTCTCTCCCGAAGGCTCGAGGACCGCGAGGGCCACTTTGCGGGCGTCGTCAGCGCGCTCGTCGACATGGAGGATTTGAACCGCCTGTACGCCGCGGTGAACCTGCGGGGCACGATGGCCATCACGCTTCTGCGGGCGGATGGCACGCTCCTCACGCGCAACCCGCGAGAGCCCGCACTCGTCGGGCGTACCATCCCGGCAATCGCCGCTCTTACCCCGGGAAAAGCGCTTCGCCTCAGGAGCCCGATCGATGGCGAGGAGGACTTTGCGGCGGTGGCCCGGGTCGGCTCCCTGCCTCTCATCATGGCCATCACCCGCAGCGAAGCCGCAGTGCTCGGCACCCCCTACCGCGAGGCGCTTCACGGCGCGCTGCGAACCTTGGTCCTGGCGCTCCTTGGGGCAGTGACGATCTGTGCGCTCCTCAAGCAGGTGCGCCGCATCGAGGAGCGCGACCGTGCCTTGCGCCAGTCTCAGAAGATGGAGGCGATCGGTACGCTGGCCGGCGGCATCGCTCACGATTTCAACAACATTCTCGGTGCCATCATGGGCTACGGCGAGCTCGCCCAGCAGAAGGCACCGGAGGGCAGCTCCCAGCGCCGCTACCTCGACAACATCATGCACGCCGCCGGCCGCGCGCGCGCGCTCGTCGATCGGATCCTCGGTTTCAGCCGTACGGGTCTCGCCGAGCGGGTGCCGGTGAATATCGAGTGGGTGGTCTCCGAGACGTTGGAGCTCTTGCGCGCCTCCCTTCCACCCAACATCCGCCTGGTACGGGCGCTGTCCACGGGCCCTGCGGCGGTCATCGGCGATGAGACACGACTTCACCAGGTGACGATGAACCTGTGCACCAATGCGCTGCAGGCGATGCCGCAAGGGGGCGAGCTGCGCGTATCGCTCGAGCCCGTCCGGCTCGATGCATCCCTGCCGCTCAGCCGTGGACGACTGAGCGCGGGTGACTATGTTCGCCTCACGGTGAGTGACACCGGGTCCGGCATTCCGGCAGAGCTTGTGGATCGCATCTTCGACCCCTTCTTCACCACCAAGCGCGTAGGCGAGGGAACGGGTCTCGGCCTCTCGCTCGTGCACGGGATCGTCGCCGATCTCGGCGGCGCGATCGAAGTGTCGAGCACGCCGGGAGAGGGCACCACTTTCTGCATCTGGCTGCCGAAGGCTTCCGAGAGCGCGAAGCCCGTTGCCCCGGACGCCCGTGATCCGCTGCGCGGCGATCGCGAGACCGTGATGGTGGTTGACGATGAGCCGGCACTGCTGTCGCTGACCGAAGAGATCCTCAGCGAGCTCGGCTACGACCCGGTTGGGTTCGGCTCGAGCCTCGCAGCGCTGCGTGCGTTCCGGGACAACGCCGCTCGCTTCGATGCGATCCTCACGGATGAGGTCATGCCGGACCTGCAAGGCACGCAGCTCGCCCGGGAGTTGAGTGCCTTGAGGCCTGGCGTGCCCATCATATTAATGAGTGGTCACGGCGGGACGGACCTTCCGGAGCGCGCGGTCGCGGCGGGGGTCAGCGAGGTTCTGCGCAAACCGCTGCAAAAGCGCGACCTGGCCGAGTCGCTCGCCAAAGTGCTGAGGGCACGCGCCGCATGACACGCGATGCTGTGGGGGGCGCAGGCGACGTCGAAATTCTGACCGTCACTACAGCTGTAACGCAGCGTACCCCGCGTGAAATCGACACTGCACGTGATCCCAGTGGAATGTGCTCCAAGGGCGAGCGAGGGTCGCTGCCCAAAGGACGCGAGCCGCTGTGGGAAACATTGCCATTTATGAGCACGACGACCTGATGTACGGGCTGCTGCAGGAGTGGCTTGGCGATGCCGGATACGCGGCGCCACCGACGGATCGGGACGCGGAGGTCGATCTCGTGATCGCGAGCCTTACCATGCCGAAGCAGGAGAGCGGTGCACTGATCCGCAAACTCCAAGGCCTCCATCCGGGCGTTCCGATCATTGCCTTGACCAGCCAGGCGCGTTCGGGTCTGTGCTGCGATGGAGCGACCGCAAACGCACTCGCCGTCGAGCGCGTGATGGCCAAACCGCTAAAGCGCACGGAGTTCCTGGCCGCGGTGGAGGCGGTCCTCGCCCGGGCCGCTTAAATCGAACCGCAGCTTGAGCTCGAGGGGAGGGCGCTATGCTAGATTTCCAAAACACGGCCACGAGGGTGGCAGTCATGTCCGAGCTGATTCAGCCCCACATCCTCATCGTCGACGACGACGCCGACATCCGCGCGCTCCTGACGGAGTATTTCGCCGAAAACGGCCTGCGTGTCAGCAGCGCCGGAAGCGGGAGCGAGATGTCCAAAATTCTCGAGGAGGCGGCCATCGACCTCGTGGTAATGGACCTGCGGCTCGGAGCCGAGGATGGCATGGCAATCGCCCGGAAGCTGCGCAGCGAGTCCGTCATTCCGCTCATCATGCTGACGGGCGTGCGGGACGAAGCCGATCGCGTCATGGGGCTGGAGCTCGGCGCGGACGACTACCTGACCAAGCCCTTCAGTCCCCGGGAGCTGCTCGCGCGCGTGCGCACTGTCCTGCGGCGCGCCAAGGCGGCCACCCCGACCCAGGCACGCGAGGCTGAGCTCCGCGCGTTCCGCTTCGGCGACTTCGAGTTGAATCTGCGCACGCGCCGGCTTGCGGGCAAAGGCGGCCAGCAGATCGAGCTCACGAACGGCGAATTCAACCTGCTCGCGGCGCTGGTGGGCGCCTCGCAGCGGGTGCTGACGCGGGATCAGCTCATCGAGGCGAGCCGGGTGTACGACAACGAAGTCTATGATCGGGCGGTCGATGTGCAGATCATGCGTCTGCGCCGCAAGATCGAGGCGGACGCCTCGCACCCCAAGTACATTCTCACCGAGCGCGGCGCGGGGTACGTCTTCAACGCGCCCGTCGAGAAGGTGTATTGAGCAACCCCTGAAGCGTGGGGCAGCATCACGCCTCGCTCATCGTCGTTGTCGGTAATCAACCCCCGATCCATCCGCCCCAGTGTTCCGCTGCCGCGGGACCTGACAAACAGCCCCTCGAGTTCGATGCCTGGCGTCACAGCTGAAACGGGCCACACGCTGAGCTGACATCGTCGCGCGGAACCACCCGCGCATAGTCCCTCTCAAGCAGCCAAAGGCTGGTCTGCAATCATCAGAGGGCATCGCCATGAACAGTTTGATTCGTCGACCTCATGCTCGCCTCCTGGCGGGACTGTCAGTTGTCTTGTTGGGCGCAGCGTGCGCCACCACAACTCCCAAAGCGCCCGCACAGGTCCAGGCAGATCAGGCACTCGCGCAGCAGGTGGAGAGCGCACTGAACAGCGATCCGGTGTTCTACTTCCGGCACGTGGACGTCGAAGCCGATGAGGGAACGGTCTCACTCAGTGGTTACGTTTGGAGCACGCCTGCGATCGCACGGGCGGAGCTCGTCGCGAGGCAGGTTCCAGGCGTCACCTCCGTCGTGGATCAGCTCGAGTTGGAGCGGAACGGCAGCAACGGTGCGAGCGGGAGCGGGGGACACTAACCGGAACGAATAGAAGCGACCATGAAAACCTATCGGCCGATTCTTCCCCTTGGCATCGGCACGCTGCTCATCCTGAGTGCCCTCGAGGCGGGCTGCGCGACTGGAATGTCGGCACCCGAGTTACCGCAGACCGATGCGGCGTATGAGCCGATTTCGGCGCCCGTTCAGCGCGCGCAGTCTTCGACTGAGGGTCTGGACCAGCTGGTCGCGCCGATCACGTTGTATCCGGATGCGCTGGTTGCGCAGATCCTCGCCGCCTCGACCTACCCGACAGAGGTGGTGGAGGCGGAGCGGTGGATGCAGCAGCATTCTCAGCTCCAAGGCACGGCGCTCGCCCAGGCGGTCAACCAGCAGTCGTGGGATCCGAGCGTCCGGGCGCTCACGCAGGTGCCGGCCGTCCTCGCCATGATGAACACGAATCTGTCCTGGACCTCCGCCCTCGGAGAGGCCTATGCGGAGGACTCACAGAGTGTCCTGGCGGCGGTTCAGGACATGCGCCGTCGGGCTCAGCAGGCGGGCAACCTTCAAAGCACGCCCCAGGAGTCGGTGACGGACGAGGGGCAGACGATCACGATCGAACCGGCCAGCGCCGATGTCGTGTACGTCCCGGAATACGATCCATGGATCGTCTACGGTGCTCCGATCGCGCTGTATCCCGGCTGGATCGACACGCCTGGCGTGTTCTTCGAGGGCCCGGGTGTGTATTTCGATGCCGGGATTGGGATCGGGCTCTTCGGCGGCTTCGTGTGGGGCTGGCATCACTGGGACACCGATTGGCATCGGCGCTCAGTGTGGTACCACCAACATCCTTATGTGTCGCACAGCCCGACGTTCCACTTCCCGGATCACGGGAATGCGGGGTTTGATCACCCGGATGTGGGTCACGCCACCACGTTCGATGGCGGCCACCTCGGAGATCCAGGTTTCACGAATCCTGGGGTGCGCGGCATCCACACGGGCGCCTTTGGCGGCTTCAATCATGGGGGCGTGGTGGGTGCGTATTCCGCTCGGGGCCAGGCGAGCTTCGGGAGTGGCGCGCACACCGGAGGCTTTCACGCCGGCGGCTTCGCTGGTGGCGGCTTTCAGGGCGG
>Ga0306926_10008736_pt1 | contig 11098 bp, 8 predicted proteins | sample flu12Cox44000178_FD_203759 | JGI IMG/M metagenome (GOLD analysis project Ga0306926, IMG submission 203759) | Lab enrichment of tropical soil microbial communities from Luquillo Experimental Forest, Puerto Rico - flux8day.12C.oxic.44.000.178 (v2)... | ecosystem: Environmental > Terrestrial > Soil...
TTCGCGGAACGGGTGCTCAGAGGCGCGCCAGGTGTCCACATTCTGGCGACCAGCCGCGAAGCGATGCGTGCCGAGAGTGAGCGCGTCCAGCGATTGAGACCCTTAGGCGTTCCCCGGGACTCGGCCGGCCTCACCGCGGCGGAGGCGCTTGGCTATCCGGCGGTCGCACTCTTTGTCGAACGTGCAAGCGAGAGTCTGGATACATTCGAACTCTCCGATGCGGACGCACCCATCGTCGCCGATGTCTGCCGCCGGCTGGACGGGATCGCGCTTGCGATTGAGCTGGCGGCGGGTTGGATCGACGTGCTCGGTGTGAGGGAACTGGCAGCCCACTTGGATGATCGCTTCCAGCTCTTGACGCGTGGCCGACGCACCGCATTGCCGCGCCATCAGACCCTGAGCGCGACGCTTGACTGGAGTTACGAGTTTCTTCCCGAATCCGAGCGCGTGGTGCTGCGTCGTTTGGCGGTTTTCGTAGGGCCCTTCACGCTGGATGCTGGCAAAGCAATCGCGACCGGCACCGATGTCGAGGCTGGGAACGCCGACAATCTCATCGCGAACCTTGTGGCAAAATCGCTTGTCACCGCTGACGTCGGCGGTGCGGTCGTGCACTACAGGTTGCTCGATACCACCCGCGCCTACGGGCTCGATAAACTCAAGGAGGCTGGCGAATCCGAAGTGCTCGCTCGACGGCACGCCGAATATTTCCGGGAGTTGTTCGAGTGCGCGGACACGGAAAGGCAGAAAGACCCCGCGGCCGAATGGCTGGCTGCCTACGGCTATCAGATTGACAACCTGCGCGCCGCTCTGGATTGGGCATTCTCGCCGCGTGGCGACGTGGTGCTTGGCGCGGGACTTACGCTCGCGGCGGTGCCTCTGTGGTTCCAGTTGTCGCTCATCAACGAATGCCGCGGGAACGTCGAGCGGGCGATCGGCGCTCTCGATGTGCAGCCAAGACACGACGACCGCCGAAAAATGAGGTTGTACGCCGCGCTGGGCTGGTCGTTGATGTATACGACGGGGCGCGAGCGCTCCACCGGCGCAGCCTGGCAGACTGCCCTGGAATTGGCTGAACGCCTAAACGACATCGATTACCAACTGAGGGCGCTCTGGGGCCTGTGGGCGAGCCGCTACAACAACGGCGAGTATCGCGAGGCGCTCGCGCTCGCAGAACGCTTCTCCGCCCTCGCAGTGAACAGTGTTGATCCGGCCGACACGCATATCGGCGATCGCATGATGGGCGTCGTGTTGCATTTTCTGGGCGATCAGACGGGTGCTCGAAAGCACATCGAGCGCATGCTCAGCCGATATGTCACCCCCGCTCACGGCTCGGACATCATCCGCTTTCAGTTCGAACAGCGGGTGACCGCGCGTATAACCCTGGCGCGGGTGATGTGGCTGCAAGGATTGGCCGATCAAGCGTTGCGCGTGGTTGAAAGCAATATCGAAGAGGCGCGTACGATCGGACACGCGTTATCGCTCTGCAACGCCTTAGCCAACGCAGCCTGCCCCATTACCCTTCTCGCTGGCGACCTAACCGCAGCCGAGCGCTACTCTATCATGCTGAGAAGCCAAACAGAACAGCATGCACTCGATTCTTGGCGTGCTTACGCCGACATCTTCAGAGGCGAACTGCTCGTCAAGCGCGGCCATCTCGACAGCGGATTGGCATTTCTTGAAGCCGCCATCGGAAAGCTCCGCGACGCCCGATTCGCCCAGTATCAAACAGCGTTTCTGGGTTTGCTCGCGGAAAACCTCGCGCACGCTGGGCGGTTCGAGGATGGACGCGCTGCTATCAACGAAGCGCTGCTGCAGTGCGAGCGAACCGAAGAGCGCTGGTGCACCAGCGAATTGCTGCGGATTAAAGGTGAGATCGCATTGCTCGGTAACGCAATGGATGCGGCTGTCGTCGCCGAGCATGAGTTCCTGGAATCGCTTGGCTGGGCGCAGCGGCAAGAGGCGCTCTCCTGGGAATTGCGTGCGGCCACAAGCCTCGCGAGATTGTGGCGCAGCCAAGGTCGGTTAGGCGAAGCTCGTGATCAACTCGCTGCGGTCTACGACAGATTTACGGAAGGGTTTGGAACCGCAGACCTATGTGCGGCAAAGCAACTCCTGCATGAATTGGCTCACGACATGCAAGGCGGGCCGTGAGCGATCGCAGACGGCAGAACCTGCGCATCGGCTGCTCCTTAAGACACCTCGAGCACCAGTTCGCGCTCCTATGCATCGGGCGGCTACCGGAAAAGGGGCAGTCGCCCCTACTTTATTGGCTTCCTTTATCTGATGCGCTGACCGATCCTCTGCTCGCTCTCTGCCGTATGGTATTTGCGGCGAATTTCTGCGATGTCCACGCCCGTCGGCGGCAGCTTCAAACCCATCTCGTCCATTGTGTCGGCGATGATCTGCGATACCGCGAGGTTGCGGAACCATTTGTGATTCGATGGGATGATGTACCATGGTGCGCGCTTCGTGCTTGTCAAAGCCATGGCATCTTCGTAGGCCTCAACGTATTGTGGCCATAGCTCGCGTTCGGAGTAGTCGCTTTCGCTGATCTTCCAATGCCGAGATGGATCATCGAGCCGCTGCTTGAAGCGCGACAGCTGCTCTTCAGGGCTGATATGAAGAAAGAATTTCAGAATGGTCGTGCCATTCTGTGAAAGCATTTTCTCGAAGTCGTTGATCAGGTCGTATCGTTTCGACCACACTGAATGCGGCACCAGCTTGTGCACGCGCACCACGAGGACATCCTCGTAGTGCGATCGATTGAAGAGCACCACTTCGCCTTTTCCTGGTGTGCGTAGATGGGCGCGCCATAGGAAGTCGTGCGCGGCTTCCTCCTTGCTTGGTTGCTTGAACCCGAAGACGAATGTCCCCTGCGGATTCATCCCGCTGAACACATGCCGAATGGTGCCGTCCTTGCCGGCAGCATCAAGCGCCTGCAGCACGACGAGAAGGGACTGGTTTCCGTCCGCATAGAGGAGGTACTGCAGCTTGTCTATCCGTTCGACATGTTTCCGGATCTCGGGGAGCACCTTCTCATGCGTCTCGTGCTTCCCTGTGTAGGAAGCATCGATCTTTGACAAGCGGACCTTCGCGCCGGGCTCGACGGCAAATTTGCTCCGATGGTCCATCCCGGATACCTCCGCATACGCGCGTTTGCCAAGCCTAAATGTACCGTGCCTTCGCGACGTTTAGCCGCCGAAGATCACGCTGCGGAAGCGACGCAGGGCGAAGGCAAAATAAACGGCGCCGATGACCGCCGTCGCCAGTATCTCCGGCCAGACGATGCCAAGGCCCGCGCCGCGATAGAGAACATCCTGAGAGAAAACCACGAAATGCGGCGTCGGACTGATGATTTTCATGAGGTATTGCAGCCAGACCGGCATGCTTTCCATGGGCGTCGTGCCGCCGGAAAGCAGCATCATGACCAGCAGCACGGGGATTGCCAGCAGCCCGAATTGGCCCATTGTGGCCGCCACCGTTCCGAGAAGAATGCCAAGCGCGGCGACTGTGAAGACGTAAAAGCAGGCGCCGAAGAGAAACAGCAGGGTCGATCCGGCGATCGGGACCTGCAGCCACCATTGCACGACAAGCAGCAGCGACAGCTCGGCCGCGGCGAGAATGACGAGACCGTTGGCCAGGATCTTCGAGAGCATGATCTCGGCCGGGACCACGGGCATCACGAGGAGATGCTCAACCGTGCCCTGCTCACGCTCGCGAATGAGCGCCGCCCCGGTCAGGATCACGGTGAGCATGGTGAGATTGTTGATCACCTGCATCACCGAGGAGAACCAGCTCGACTTGAAATTCGGGTTGAACTTCGCGCGCGTGATCATCTTGATCGGCACGCCCATCAGGCCTTCGCGTCCGCTAATGAAATCCGTCACATAGTTGACGATTACGTTCTGGATGTAGGTCATGCCGTTGAATGCCTGCGCTACGGCCGTGGCATTCACATTGATCTGCACCGTCGGCTGCCTGCCCCTGAGAATGTCTTCCTGGAACTTCGGGGGAATCTCGATGACGAATATGAAACGTTCCGCGTCCATCGATGCGTCGATCTCCGTCGAGGCGATCTCCACCGCCGGCTGGAAGGTGGGCGGAGTGAGGCCGTCCGCGATCCGGCGCGACAGGTCGGAATGGTCCTCGTCGACGACTGCGACGGCGAGGTTGGTTGCTTCCGTCGAGGCGCCGGTAGCAACCGAATAGATGGCGATGGTGAAGGTATAGGCGACAAGCACCGGCATGATGCGGTCCGCGCGGATGCTGCGCAGCTCCTTGATCATCAGGCGATAGATGTTGGCGAGATGCCCGCCAAGGCCGGCAAATCCCCTGGCCTTGGGCTGCCGCGGCGTCGCTGCCGCGTGCGACGGCTGGGGCTTCCGCGCAGTTGCTGCTTGGTCCCCTGCCGACATCTCAGGCCTCCTGCTTGCGCAGTATCAGCTGCGCGGCGATGAGATAGATCAGCGCAAAGCCCACAAGGACGAGCATATTGGTCCACAGATCGGAAAAGCCGAGCGATTTGTCGAAGGTCCCGACGCTGATCGGCTGGAACCAGGCCGCGGGAAATGTCAGGCCGATGAACCTTCCCTGGCCCGAGAGAGAGGACACGGGCACCAGCAGGCCGGAAAAGTTGACGGCGGGGATGACGGACAGAACGGCGCTGGCGAATACTGCCGACACCTGCGTCTGGGTAAAGGTCGAGACGAGCTGGCCGAAGCCGGTGGTCGAGAACACGTAGAGCAGCGTCCCGAGCGCAAGGGCTGCGAAAGACCCCTTGACCGGTACGTGGAACACGACGAACGACAACAGAAGCAACAGCACAAACGTCAGCATCCCGACCGCGACGTACGGAAACTGCTTGCCCACCAGGAACTCGAACTTGCTGATTGGGGTCGAGCGAAAGTTGGCGATCGAGCCGGTCTCCTTCTCGAGCACCACCGCCGTGCCCGACATGATGACGGGGACCAGGATCAGCATCATCACGATGACGCTCGGAACCATGGCGAATACGCTCTTGAAGGCCTGGTTGTAGCGGAACCGGTTTTCCACGTTGAGGCCGCCGAGATAGACGTTGGACACGGCATTGGGGCCGAGGCGCTCGACGGCGAGATCCTTCGCGTATTTCAACGCAAGCCCGGTGACGTAGCCTTTCGCGGTCTCGCCACGGAACGGCATGGCGCCGTCAATCCACACTGCGACCTCGGGCGGATGCAGGCTCGCCAGATCGCGGCCGAAGCCGGAGGGAATTTCAACCACTGCTGCGAGCTCGCCGCTTTTCAGGCGCTGCTCCATCTCCGCCGTGGAGCTGATCGGGGGCTGCTCGGAAAAATAATGAGAGCCCGAAAAGCTTTCGAGCAGCCTGCGGCTTTCCGGCGTTTGGTCCTGGTCGAACGCCGCGTATTTGAGATTCTCGACGTCGAAGGTGATGCCATAGCCGAAAGCCAGCATCAGAATGACAGGACCGACGAACGCGAACGCCATTCGGATGGGATCGCGCAGCAGCTCCATGGCTTCGCGCCGGGCGTAAGCCCACAGTCGTCCGGGATCAAAGCGTTTCGAAGCACGCGACGAGACAGCCTTGGCGGCCGGCGCTGCGGGTTGGGGTGCCCCGGCCTTCTTTGTCTTGTCGGCTGCGCCGGCTTCTTCCAGGTAGCTGATGAAGGCGTCCTCGAGAGAAGCGCTGCCGCGCTGCTTGACCAGCTCCTGCGGTGCGCCGACGGCAAGCACGCGCCCTCGATGCATCAGCGAGATGCGGTCGCAGCGCTCGGCCTCGTTCATGAAATGGGTGGAGAGGAAGATCGTGACCCCGTCGTTGCGGGAAAGATCGATCAGCGTGCGCCAGAACGCGTCGCGCGCGACCGGATCGACGCCCGAGGTCGGCTCGTCGAGGATGAGTATGGACGGCCGGTGCAGCACCGCCACCGCAAGCTGCAGCCGTTGTTTGACGCCGAACGGCAGGCCTTCCGGCTTCGCGTCCGCCACGTCGTTGAGATCGTAGCGCTCGAGCAGCTCCTTGATCCGGCCTTCGATCTCATTTGCCGGCAGATGGTAGAGACGCGCATGCAGATCGAGGTTCTGCCGCACCGTGAGCTCGCTGTAGAGAGAAAACGCCTGCGTCATGTAGCCGACGTTACGCCGCGCCTCCATGTCGTCGGCGCCCATCGGCTTGCCAAACAGCTTCGCCGAGCCTTCGGTCACTGGAAGGAGGCCGGTGAGCATTTTCATGGTCGTAGTCTTGCCGCAGCCGTTCGAGCCGAGGAAGCCGAAGATCTCGCCGCGCCCGATGCGAAAGCTCACGTGATCGACCGCAACGAAATCGCCGAAGCGGCGGGTAAGCCCATCCGCCTCGATCGCCGGGGTCTGGTCATTGCTTGCCACTCGCGGGCGTACAACGACCTCCTGGTGCTGGGCGCGCTTCTCAGGCGGGAGAAGGGCAATGAAGGCGTCATCGAGCGATGTCTTCTTCGCCTGCGCGAGGATCTCCTTCGGCGAGCCGCGCGCGATGACCTTGCCCTCGTCCATGGCGGCAAGCCAATCGAACCGGCTCGCCTCGTCCATGTAGGCGGTTGCGACCATCACGCTCATCTGCGGACGCCGCGCCCGGATCGAATTGATCAGCTCCCAGAACTGTCGGCGCGAGAGCGGATCGACGCCGGTGGTCGGCTCGTCGAGAACGAGGAGATCCGGATCGTGCATCAGCGCGCAGCAGAGGCTGACCTTCTGCTTCATGCCGCCTGAGAGCTTGCCGCACGGACGATTGGCGAATGGATCGAGCCCGGTTGCCGGCAGGAGCTGGTCGATGCGTGCGTGCCGCTCGGCGGCGCCCTGGCCGAACAGGCGGCCGAAGAAGTCGATGTTGTCGAAGACGCTGAGCGTGGGATAGAGGTTGCGGCCCAGGCCCTGCGGCATGTAGGCGATGCGGCCATAGCTCGCGCGGCGATGGGCGGCGTCCGCGATGTTTCCATCGAGGACGGTCACCTTGCCGTTTTGAATCTTGCGTACGCCAGATACGAGTGCGAGCAGAGTAGACTTGCCGACGCCATCCGGCCCGATCATCCCGACCATGCAGTGGGCGGGAATGTCGAGCGTCAGATCATTGAGCGCGATCGTCTTCCCGTATCGGTGGGTTACGCGCTCGATCCTGGCGATGACGGCATCGGTCATTGCGGAAGCTTCGCCACGAGTTCCGCGGGCCAGGCGATCTTGGGATCCGTGCGAACGAAGCCAAGCCCGCGGACGCCTGTCTTCACAAACCGGTGGTACTGATCAAGGACCTTAGGGTCGCCCTGAAGCTTGACGCGGAACATCAGCTTCTGACGCTCCTCCTCCGTCTCGACGCTCTTTGGCGTGAACTGGGCGTCGGTCGCGACGAAGCTGATGGTCGCGGGGATGACATATTGGGGAATCGGGTCGGCGATGACGCGTGCCTCGTCGCCAAGGGTGAGCTTGCCAGCGGCATCGGCCGGCAGATAGATCGTCATGTAGACGTCCTTGAGGTCAAGGATGGTCAGAACCCGCTGGCCTGCGGCGACGATCTCGCCGGCGCGGGCGAGCCGGTATTGCACGCGCCCGCTTCTCGGGGAGACGAGCACCAGATCGACCAGAATCGACTGCAGCCGCTGGACCTCGGCCTCGGCCGCCTTGATTGATGCATCGGCCTGATCACGCTGTGCATTGGCTGCAACATGTGCAGCCTCGGCCGCTTCGAATTTATTGCGCCGCAGGTCCACTGTCTGCTGTGGTATGTTCCCGTGCTGCACCAGATAGGTTCCACGGTCATAGTCCGTTCTGGTGAAATCCAGGTCGCTCTTGCGTTGCGCGATGAGCGCGACGGCTTCCGCCAGTGCCTGCTTGGCTTTGAGGACTTGTGCCTGTGCGGCGCGCAACTGGGCTTCGGTTTCCGGCGACGAGATGGTGGCGACGACCTGGCCGGCCGTGACCTCGTCGCCTTCGTTCACCGTCATCGTCGCAAGGCGCCCGGGGTATTTTGCCGAAACGTCGACCTCGGTGGCTTCAATGCGGCCGTTCGACTTGATTATTCCTTCGGGCATGTCGCGGCCGCGCAAGCGGTTGATGAGGGTTTCGACCGCGGTGCGGGCCCGATCGAGGGATTTTTGCTGCGCCGACTGCGCCTGTGCGGCGGAAATAAGCGCGCTCCATCCTGAGGACCCCAAAGCCCATCCGGCGATGGCGAGGGCGCCGGAGACGACGGCAATCGTCGGAAGAACAGAGCTAAGCGGACGAATGGACATCAAGGTCTCCTTCCGATTTGCGCATCGCGGATTAGGTCCATCGCTCGACCCGGTCAGAGCGCCCTTCAGGAAGGCCAGGGGCCAGCGCGAGCGTTGCTGCGCGAACATCGTAGCTGTAGACCGGCATCACGGCTACCTCAGTGAGGCACCAAGGCGGGAGACGGCTCGGAACTCACCAGCGCTCGCACGGATGCCGCCAGTGCGGCGCGCCTTGCGATGGGGGCGAGCAGCTTCTCCAGCCGGGCGATACGCTCGCGCTCGGCGACCGATGGCGCCATCATCTCGGGCACTGCCGTCAGTTGGCTTGGAACCCCGACAAGCATGGGATTGAATTGATTACCGCGCAACGCGGAAGCTTCCTGAGTTGCCATGACAGGGCTCCTTCGAAACCGTTTGATCGTGAACGATACGGCTCCGATGTGACGGGATTTTATGCGTGAGGGAACAGCTGCTTCTCTTGGATGAATTTGATCGGGCCGGGATATTCTTGCTGTTTTCGGTTCGCCCGGCGTTTTCCTGAGTTCAATAGTGCAATCCTCCTGAAACGCGTGTGTGGGGCGCAAGGCACCAAATACTCCGATTTTTGCGCAAGGGCGTTCCAATCGAGGCAAGAAAATTCCGCATGGCGGCAAAGCGTACAAGCCTTCATCGTTGACGATGCGTAAGTGTCTGCCCGCAACTGCCGCCAACACGCACATCCATCAAAGGAGCAATCACATGGCTAAGGCACCCTCCGAGCAGCTTGCTGAGCTTTCGGTTCGTGTAAAGAACACCGAAACGGCCGTTGCTGCCGCTCAGAAAGAGGCGCACGACAAGATCGAGACGCGAAAGCAGCAGGCGCGTGCCGCTGCAACGACGGCCGTCGAGAGAGTCAATCGGGAAGTCCAGTCCGTGCGCAACAGCAAGGCGAGGGACTGGAGCACCGTGAAGGCGAAGATCGCCGCCGACATGACCAGCCTGAAGGCGAAAGCCGCCAGCGTGAAGCGCAATCTCGATGTGAAAGCCGCCGAAAACTACGCTGACGAGATGGAGTGGGAAGCGGGGTTCGCGGTCGACTACGCCATCGCCTCGGTTGAGCAGGCCAATCTCGCGCTTCTCGACGCCATCGACAGCCGCGCCGAAGCCGAATTGGCCAAGCAGAGCTAGCCGCAGCCGGAACACATCAAACCTGATGGAGAACTGCGCGCTTGCGGACAACTGGTGGCTGCTGCTGCTGCGGGGTATCGCCGCCATTGCCTTTGGCGTTCTGTCGTTCGTCTGGCCGGGCCTCACGTTGATGACGCTGACGTTACTGTGGGGTGCCTACGCTCTTACCGACGGGGTCATCGCCATAGGGGCGGCGTTCAACGCCGCCGGCGGCGACGCGGGCCCGCGCTGGTGGCTCGGACTGAGCGGCATCGCCGGCATTCTCGCCGGCAGCGTGGCGTTCTACTGCACCGGCACCACGACGCTTGCTCTGTTGATGGTTCTCGCGGTCTGGGCGATCGTCATCGGTGTGCTGCAGATCTGGGGCGCCATAACACCGCGCAAGGTCGTGGAAGGCGAATGGCTGCTCATTCTCAACGGCCTGCTGTCGATTGCCTTCGGCGTCATCGCAATGGCGCAGCCGGCCACCGGTGCGCTGGCGTTCGTCTGGATGATCGGCTGGTTCGCGGTCGTTTTCGGCTGCCTGTACATCGCACTCGCGTTTCGGCTCAAGCATCTGCGCGCGTGAGCTTTCCCCGCCGCGCGCATTACGCCTTCAACCCTGAGAGAGAGCCGCAAACCGCGGCTCTCTCTGGGAGTTTATCGCCGGACTCGCATCCAATCCGATGAGCAACCTGCGGAAAGCTGGGTACAGTGGAGATTTCTTGTGTTCCGAATATGCAATCTGCATCCCGAGTTCGGATATATCGGCACTCCGAGTTTTCGGCGCGGAGTCATCGCGTTCGTGGTCTGCGGGATGGTCGCGGGCGCGGGCGGCATCGCGGTGTTCAAGGCATACTCTGAGCCCGATCCCCTGCGGGCAATGGCGTTCGTGCCGGTTGAAGCTCCAGTCAGCATGGCGCGACCTACTCCTGCCGCAACGGCCGAGAGCAATTCACGGAGAAGCAAATTCTCAGAGGCGGGGGCAGTCGAACCGCCTTGCAGCGATTGCGCTGCCGATCGGATACGCCGGCCGCGCGTCACACTGGCCCTCAATGAGCGACCGGCCATCGCCATGGCTCCAATTGGGCGTCGTGACGATCCGGCTGTACTTCCACCTGGAGCCGAAGCCCCGGTCGCTGCCCCGGAGGGCGCTGATGTGGCACCGCCCGCAGTGCCGTCTTCGGCGGAGCCCAAGCCGACTTCCGCGGCAGCCGTGACCCCGACCAAGCTGCGGGCGCGCCTTCGAGAGAGGGCGCGGCGAGGCGAACGCGAACGCGACGAGCATGCATCCCCGCCGCGCCACTACGGCACTCATCAAGCCTATCGCACCGGAGGATATGCGGGCCTCTGGTAACCTGCTTAAGCCCGAGCTGCTTGTAGGTTTCCTTGCGCGCTGCAGGGACCTAAATCTGGTAGCAGCCACTTGCCGAGCGGCCCTGCTGTTGCCGCCGCCATCGTCAGAGTTGCTGAGCGCGAAGCGACTCGAATTCCGCGCGGCAGGCCACGCTGAATTCGCGAAGCAGGTCGACCGACCGGTTATGGATCATCTCCCGCAGCTCGAGGAAGGTCTTGTTGGGCGCCAGATAGGTATCGACGATCTTTCGTTCGATCTGTTCAGCGCTTTCGAGGACCTTTGGCGAAGACAGGAGGCGCATCCTGCCCAGCTTCGCGTAAACCCCGACCAGGGTGGAAATGTCTGCCTCCTCGTGCTGGAG
>Ga0306926_10008740_pt1 | contig 11095 bp, 7 predicted proteins | sample flu12Cox44000178_FD_203759 | JGI IMG/M metagenome (GOLD analysis project Ga0306926, IMG submission 203759) | Lab enrichment of tropical soil microbial communities from Luquillo Experimental Forest, Puerto Rico - flux8day.12C.oxic.44.000.178 (v2)... | ecosystem: Environmental > Terrestrial > Soil...
ATTGTGGTTCCAGCGGCATCCCGGGGAGGGCAGGGCGGTCGATCTGATATTTGATCTCCATGCAATATCCAAGGGGATCGAGGACGAGATTGTTTTCGATGATCCCGGCGACGAAGGGGCTGCTGCCGTCTGAGTCGCCGAGATAGATCCCGGTTCCGGCACCGGCGATCGCATTGCGCCGGATGATCCAATTCCAGGTCGGCGTCTTGGTCGAGATGCCGTCTCTCTGCTGACTGCCGCCGGCGCCGATGATCAGGTTTCCGTCCAGCACGATGTGATGCGTGGGGACATGCCTCGCGCGTGGAGCCTTGATACCGTCGCCGCCAATACCGCGGCTGTCGATGGTGAGATTGCTGACGACGATGTAGCTGGAATCGACGATCTCGACGGTACTATGCCCGATCCGGCCGTTAATTATTGCGCGCGGGCCTGCCGTCGGCCCGGTCACGGTTATGCAACGACCGGGAGCGCCGTTGAGGTTGGCGATGGTCAATACGGGATATCGGCCGGACGCGAGCAGCAAGGTATCGCCCGCCTGCAGCGCTGGGAGCAGCTTCTGGTAATTCGAGGGGTTTGCGCGCAGAACTCGCCCTTGCTCCTTGGCGACACAAAAATCTTGCGGCGGAGCATTGCTCGGGTTACGCGGCGCCATCGCCGCCGCCATCGCTCCCCCGAGACCGAAGCCGAGGACGGAGAGGGACAATCCGACGAGGCGGCTTCGCGACACGCTGTGCAGCCCTCGCTGACCGGCTTGTCTCATCCCGATGTCTCCTCACGAGCCCGATGCCCCCTCGGCCGTTTTCGACCACAACAGGGCGTCTCTCCATGTCTCGTAAGACGGCGATTGCGGTGTCGGCGGCGATCTGCTAAGCCTCGGCCGATGCCTCGTTTTGCGCAATCAGCAGCTTGGTGGTGGCCCGTCTAAAGCTGGCGGCCATCACTTTCGTTTTTCCGACAGAGGCCGCCGCAGAAGCACCGGGCGGCCGTCGCAGTTTCTGAGGGACCCTCCCGGATCTTCCGCGGCCGCCGGTGGCCCGGAGGGGAACCACATGCAGTTCATGAGCTACCGCACCGACGGCGGTATTCGCATTCGGCGAGAGATCAGCAATCAACCCTATCGCCCGGCTGACAACACGCTCGCCGGTGCCCTCGACACCCGGCGCGGTGTGCTGTTTTCCTCGAGTTTCGAGTTTCCCGGCCGATATACGCGCTGGGACATGGGCTTTGTCGACCCGCCGCTGGTGTTCACCGCGCGCGGACGGCAGTTCGCGGTCGACGCGCTGAACCCGCGTGGGCGGGTTCTGTTGGCTCCGATCGCCGAGGCGGTCGGTGCTCTAGCGGCAACGACCATCGAGAGAGCCTCCGCCGACAGCATCTCGGGTCAGATCCGCGAAAGCGATGAGCGCTTCCCCGAGGAGCGTCGCAGCCGGCAGCCCTCGGTATTTTCGGTGCTGCGTGCGCTGATCCGTTTGTTCGCGAGCTCAGAGGACCAGCATCTCGGGTTCTACGGTGCATTCGGATATGATCTGGTCTTTCAGTTCGAGCCGATGCCGCTGCGGCTGCCGCGCCCGAGCGACCAGCGGGATCTCGTCCTCTATCTGCCGGACGAGATCTTGATCGTCGATCATATGCGTCAATCGGCGGCCGTTCACCGGTACGAGTTCGAAGTCACCGGAGCGGCGACGAGCGGCTTGGCGCGGACCACCACGCCCGATCCCTACCGCCTCGACCGGGCGGCGGCGGCCAGACCCAGCGAGAGTGATCACGGGCCCGGCGAATACGCGGCACTGGTCGAACGGGCCAGGGCCGCCTTTGCTCGCGGCGATCTGTTCGAGGTCGTAGTTGGGCAGCTCTTTGCCGATGTCTGCCGCGATCTGCCGAGCATCGTCTTCCAGCGGCTGCGCCAAGCAAACCCGGCGCCCTTCGGCGCATTGATCAATCTCGGCCAGGGTGAATTCCTGGTCGCCGCCTCGCCCGAAATGTACGTCCGGGTCGAGGGCCGGCGAATCGAGACCTGCCCGATAAGCGGTACTATCGCCCGCGGCCGCGACCCGGTCGAGGACGCCGAGCGCATCCGTGAGCTGCTCAATTCGACGAAGGATGAGAGCGAGTTGACGATGTGCACAGATGTCGACCGAAATGATAAGTCACGGGTGGCGGTCCCGGGCAGCGTGCACGTCATCGGGCGCCGCCAGATCGAACTCTATTCGCGACTGATCCACACCGTCGACCACGTCGAAGGCATGTTGGCCGAGCCGTTCGATGCCCTCGACGGCTTTCTCAGCCACGCCTGGGCGGTGACCGTGACGGGGGCGCCGAAGCTGTGGGCAATCCGCTTTATCGAAGAGCAGGAACGCTCGTCCCGGAGGTGGTATGGCGGCGCGATCGGCCGGATCACCTTCGACGGCAATATGAACACTGGTCTGACTTTGCGAACGATCCGCATGCAGGACGGCGTCGCGGAAGTGCGTGCCGGCGCTACCCTGCTCTATGACAGCGACCCGCAGGCGGAGGAAGCTGAAACGCGCCTAAAGGCGGCGGCTATGTTTACCGCGATCCGCGGACCGGTGGCGGCTGCCGCCGGCGCGCCGTTCACAACCGGGATCGGCAGCGGCCGCAAGGTGCTGCTGATCGACCACGAGGACTCGTTCGTCCACACCCTTGCCAACTACATTCGCACGACCGGCGCGGAGGTCGTGACGATGCGCCCGGAGCTCGCGCGGGCTGAGCTGCGGCACGGGGCCGACCCCGATCTCGTGGTGCTATCTCCGGGACCGGGGCGGCCGGCCGATTTCAATATGGCCGAGACGATCGAGCTGGTGGTGGAGCGCCGCCTGCCGGCTTTCGGGGTGTGTCTCGGCCTGCAAGGGATCGTCGAATATTTCGGCGGATCGCTCGATGTGCTGGACCTCCCGATGCACGGCAAGCCGTCATTGGTCCGGGTGCTGGGCGGCAGACTGCTGGCCGCTCTGCCGCGCGAGTTCACGGTCGGTCGCTACCATTCGCTCCATGCCCGGCGCAGCAATTTGCCGCCGGCGCTCTCGGTTACCGCAGAAACCGAGGATCGAGTGATCATGGCGATCGAGCATGCCTGTCTGCCGATCACCGCCGTTCAGTTTCACCCCGAATCGGTCATGACTCTTAAAGACGAAATCGGGATGCCGGTCATCAGCGCCGTCCTGTCGTCACTCGGACGCCCGGTCTCTAGCTGAGGCCCCGGGTCAAAAGAGTTTGTCGACCGCCTCGCGCCGGATTTCGACCGGGTAGCGCTCGCGGAGGGCCTGCGTGAACTCGGCTGCCAGATCCGTGCGCATCCCTTGGTTCAGGTCACGCAAAATATCTGCCGTGTCACTCTGCGACGGCGCCTCCGGGGTTTTCACCTCATCGAGCTGGGCGACGTAGGACCCGGATGCATCGGTAGCCGTGACCACTTCGTCCGGTTTGGCCGCGAACAGCTTGGCGACGAGCGTCGGCGATGTCGTCTGGTCGGGGGTCGGCCGCCGCATAAGGGGCGACGAGGTGGTAACTTTGAGACCCTTTTCGGCAGCCACCGCGGCCAACCGAGCCCCCGATTTGACCGCGGCGGCGAGTTCTTTGGCAGTGTCAGCGACCTTCTCGCGTCGCTTGTCGTCTTGCCATGCTGAGACGGCCTGCTCCTTGACCTGGGCGAGCGGCTTGACCGCCGGCGGGGTCACCTTGCTCACCTGCACCATGAAAATCCCGCCGTCCGGGGTCTCGGTAACCCGGCTCGTCCGCCCTTCATCCGTCGCAAAGACGAGCTTCAGCACCTCGTCGGCGGGAAGCGGCAATGCGACCGGCTTGCCTTCGGGGTCGTGGCCGCCGACATCCGCGGCGGCGATCTCGGTTTTCTTGAGCTCGAATTTGCCCGCGGCATCGTTGAGGTTCATTCCGCCCGCCAAGGCATCGTCGACCCGATTGGCTATCTTATAAATTCGGTCCACCGCCTCGTCGTGGGCCAGTTCCGTCTCGAGCTTCGGTTTGGCCTGCTCGAAGGTCGGGGTCTGCCCGGGCTCGATTTTGACGACCCGCAAAATGTGCCATCCGAGCGGGGTCTTCACCGGCTCGCTCGGTTTGTTCAACGGCAGCTCGAAGGCGATCTCGGCGAGCGCCTGCGGCAACTCCTCGCGCTTCATCAGACCGAGCTCGATCGTCTCCGGGCTCTGGCCGGCGATTTGTGTTGCCACTTCCTTCCAGTCTTTGCCGGCTGCGAGCGCGGCTTCCGCCTCCTTCGCCTTGTCCTCGGAAGGCGCCAGGATCTGCTGGACCTCGCGCTGCTCGGGCACCTGGAACTCATCCTGCCGCTCGTCGAACTCCTCCTTTAACTTTGCCTCCGGAATCTCAATGCTCTGGGCGATATCCGCCGGGCTGAGGCTCGCCAAGGTGAACCCACGATATTCGGGGGCGCGGAAGAGATCCTGATGTCCGTCATAGAACGCGGCCAGATCGGCCTCGCTCGGCTGTCCGACATCACCGGCATCGGCGACTGGCAGGGCAACAATGTCCGCTACGCGCTGCTCGTTCCGATACCGGTACAGCAAGTCCACCATCGATTGCGGTGCCGCAACTCCCACCGCAACCGCCTGAGCAAGGTCACCCCTCAGGATGTCATGGCGCATCGCCGTCACAAACTGGTCTTCTGTGAGATGGTTCTGAGCGAGCACTTCATTGAACAAGGTGCGATCGAAATGGCCGTCGGGCGTCTTGAATTTCGGATTGTCGCTGACGGCGTCGCGGATCACATTGTCCGAGACCTCGAGCCGTAGCCGTGCCGCCTCCTGATCGAGCAGGCTACGGTTGATCAGGATATCGAAGACATTGTCTATAACCCCGAGCTTTTTGGCCTGCTGAACGTCGATCGCACCCCTGAACTGGGCGCTAAGCCGATCGATTTCTCGACGCACGGCCTCCTGCAAATCCTCCGCTCGGATGCTCTTGTCGCCGACCGTGGCGATCACCGTATCGCTCGTCGGGCGGTTGCGGAAGATGTCCCCGATGCCCCAGATCCCGAAGGTTAGGATCAGGAGACCGAATAGGAGCTTGACGATGAAGGACCCAGCTCTGGAGCGTATCGCTTGCAGCATGGAGGCAAACGGCCTGTGTTTTGGCGGCCAAGGCTGGTTGACCCGCCCGCGCGCCGGTGTGATCTTGGCCCAGAGATAGAGACGGGCCCGCGGGGTCGCAACATGGCGGTTGGGACAAAACTTGTCGTTGGCAACTGGAAGATGAACGGGTTGCGCGAAGACGGTGGAGCGCTGGCGCGCGGCTTGGCACAGCGGGCCATCGCAGCGGTAGGCGGGGAGCCCGGCTGTAAGCTTCTGATTTGCCCGCCGGCAAGCTTGTTGACGACGGTGGGTGGTGAGCTCGCGGGCAGCGGCATCGCCCTCGGCGGTCAGGATTGCCATGCGGCACCAAAGGGCGCCTACACCGGCGACATCAGCCCCGAGATGCTGGCCGATGCCGGTTGCAGCCATGTCATTCTCGGGCATTCCGAGCGTCGCCACGGTCACGGTGAAGGCGATGCGGTGGTGCGCGAGAAAATCCTCGGCGCGTGGCGCGCGGGTCTGGTCGCGATCCTCTGCGTCGGCGAGACGCAGCTGCAACGTCAAGCAGGGCAGGCCGCCGATATCGTCTCGACCCAGCTCGCGGCATCGGTCCCGAACGGCGCCACCCACGATAACCTCGTCGTCGCCTACGAGCCCGTCTGGGCGATCGGCACCGGGCTGACCGCGACGCTGGAAGACATTGCGGGAATGCACGCCATCGTTCGGGGCTTGATCCCGGTGGGCGCGCAGATCCTCTACGGCGGCTCGGTCAATCCGCAGAACGCCGCCGGCATCCTGGGACTGGCCGAGGTAGATGGCGCGCTCGTCGGTGGAGCGAGCCTCGATGCCGATAGTTTCTGGACGATTGCCCGCTGCTGCGGTTGAACCGCTCGGCTGACCCCTGGCGAGCCGGCCAGAGAGCGGGTAAAAGCTTCACATGATCATTCTGCTTCTTGCCGTCCACATCCTGGTCGCGATTTCTCTCGTCGGTGTCATTCTGCTGCAGAAGAGCGAGGGCGGAGCGCTCGGCATGGGCGGCGGCGGCATGTCGGGGTTTATGACCGGCCGCTCAACCGCGAATTTGTTGACGCGCACGACCGCGATCCTCGCCCTGTTGTTCTTTGCGACGAGCCTGTCGCTGGTTTGGGTAAGTAATCGCGGTCATGCCCCGCAATCGATCCTCGACCAGGGCGCACCGCCCGGACCGGCCGTTCCCGTCACTCCCGCCGTCCCGCCCTCGCCGACAGCGCCAGCCCCGCCGTCGCAAACAGCGCCAGCCCCGCCGTCGCAAACAGCGCCAGCCCCGCCGTCGCCAACGGCGCCCGCCGAGCCACCGCAGCCGAGCCCGCCCCTTGTGCGCTGAGCCGGCGATTCGCGATTGGCGCCGACACGCAGCACGAGGCTTAGGCTGGCTGGCACAGGTTTTTGTCATGTCCGGCATTTCCTTAGGAGGTGGACGGCTGATGCTGTAGACTGAGATTCCATGACGCGGTTCATCTTTATCACCGGCGGCGTGGTTTCCTCTCTCGGAAAGGGTCTGACGACTGCAGCACTTGGGGCGTTGCTGCAGGCCCGTGGATTCAGCGTCAGGTTGCGCAAGCTCGACCCCTACCTGAATGTCGATCCCGGCACGATGAGCCCCTACCAGCACGGAGAGGTATTCGTCACCGATGACGGCGCCGAAACGGATCTCGATCTCGGCCATTACGAGCGCTATGTCGGCGTTGCTGCGCGGCGCAGCGATTCGGTCACCACCGGACGGATCTACTCGACGGTGATCGCCCGCGAACGGCGCGGCGAATATCTCGGGGCGACGGTACAGGTCATCCCGCACGTGACCGACGCGATCAAGGAGTTCATCCAGGCCGATCTTGCTGGTGAGGATTTTGTTCTGTGCGAGATCGGCGGCACCGTCGGTGACATTGAGAGCCTCCCTTTCCTGGAGGCGATCCGCCAGCTCGGCAACGAGCTCGGACGCGAGCGCGTCCTGTTCGTGCATTTGACCTTGGTGCCGTGGATCTCCTCGGCAGGAGAGCTGAAGACCAAGCCGACGCAACATTCGACCAAAGAACTTCTCGGCCTCGGCATCCAGCCCGATATTTTGCTGTGCCGCTGCGAGCGCCCGATCCCGCCGGCCGCCCGCAAGAAGATCGCGTTGTTCTGCAATCTGCGCGACAGCCGGGTCATCCCCGCGCTCGATATCGACACGATCTATGGGGTTCCCGTCGCCTACCATTTGGAAGGGTTCGACCGGGAGGTATGCCGCCATTTTGGCCTCGATCCGCCCGAGCCCGACCTCGGCCGCTGGGAGGCAATTGTCAACCGCATCCATAAGCCCGAAGGGCAGGTGACCATCGCGATCGTCGGCAAGTACACGCACCTCCCGGATAGCTATAAGTCACTCAACGAGGCGATGAGCCATGGCGGGATCGCCAACAATGTCGCGGTCAATCTCGACTGGATCGATTCGGAGATCTTTGAGACCGAGTCCGCGGCCGTCCGGCAGCTCGACGACGTTCACGGCATTCTCGTTCCCGGCGGCTTCGGCGAGCGCGGCACCGCGGGCATGATCGAAGCCGCCCGGTTTGCCCGTGAGCGGCGCCTACCCTATTTCGGCATCTGCTTTGGCATGCACATGGCAGTGATCGAGGCGGCGCGCGATCTGGCGCGGCTGCCGGGTGCGGGGTCGACGGAATTCGGGCCGTGCGAGCACCCGGTGGTCGGGCTGATGACCGAGTGGGTGCGCGGCAATACCGTCGAACGGCGCAACTCGACCGACGATCTCGGTGGGACGATGCGATTGGGCGCCTACGACGCGGTGCTGGCTCCGAACAGCAAGGTGGCGCAGATTTACGGAACTACTCAAATCAGCGAACGCCATCGCCATCGCTACGAAATCAATATCGGGTACAAACAACGCCTGGAAGCGGTTGGGCTGCGTTTTTCGGGGATGTCGCCGGACGGAGTACTGCCGGAAATTGTCGAATTACCCGACCATCCGTGGTTCATTGGCATGCAGTTCCATCCCGAGCTGAAATCAAAGCCGTTCGAGCCACACCCGTTGTTCACCTCTTTTGTCCGCGCTGCGCTCGATCAGTCTCGCCTTGTCTGAGCATCCCGTCATGACCCCGCGTCACGTGGCCATTGGCAACATCACAATCGGGAACGATCTGCCGCTGGTGTTCGTCGCCGGGCCCAATACCCTCGAATCGCGTGCGCATGCGCTGGAAACCAGTGCTGCTTTGGCGGCAATTGCAAAGAAGTTGGGCATCGACCTGATCTACAAGACCTCCTTCGACAAGGCGAACCGCTCGTCGATCGACGGGGTGCGCGGCATCGGGTTCAAGCAGGGGCTGCCCATTCTCGCCGAGGTGCGCGAGACATCCGGTCTGCCGGTGCTGACCGACATCCACGAACCGGAACAATGCGCCCCTACCGCCGCGGCGGTCGATATCCTGCAAATACCGGCTTTCCTGTGCCGTCAGACGGACCTGCTGGTCGCCGCCGGCAAGACCGGCAAGACGATAAATATCAAGAAGGGGCAGTTCCTGGCGCCGTCCGACATGAAAAACGCTGCGGCCAAGATCGCCTCGACCGGCAACGATCGGATCCTGCTGTGCGAACGCGGCGCAAGCTTCGGCTACAACACGCTGGTGGTCGATATGCGCGCGCTGCCGATCATGGCGCAAACCGGCTATCCGGTCGTGTTCGATGCGACGCATTCGGTGGCGGAGCCGGGGGCGCTGGGCGACCACTCAGGGGGAGAGCGCGAGTTTGCGCCAATCCTCGCGCGGGCCGCGGTGGCGGCGGGCGTTGCTGCCGTCTTCGTCGAGACGCATCAAGACCCCGACAACGCCAACACGGCCGAGGCCGCGACGATGCTGCCGCTCAAGACGCTGCCGGCGCTGTTCGAGACTCTGGTAGCGTTCGACCGCCTGACCAAGGGCCAGGCCAACACGGTGCTTTGATCCTCAAGCGACGGAATGCCATGACCGCGATAGTCGACATCCATGCGCGCGAGATCCTCGACAGTCGCGGCAATCCGACCGTCGAGGTCGACGTTACGCTCGAGACCGGAGCGATCGGCCGCGCCGCCGTGCCATCGGGCGCGTCGACTGGCGCGCACGAAGCGGTCGAGCGCCGCGACGGCGGGCCGCGGTTTGGCGGCAGGGGGGTCAGACAGGCGGTCGCGGCGGTGAACGGCGAGATCTTCGATGCGCTCTCCGGCTTTGACACCGAGGATCAGCTGGCGATCGACCGGGTGCTGGTCGAGCTCGACGGGACCCCGAACAAGGGTCGGCTCGGCGCCAATGCGATCCTCGGGGTCAGCCTCGCCTGCGCCAAAGCGGCGGCCGCCGAAGCCGGCACGCCACTCTATCGCTATGTTGGCGGGGTCTTCGCCCGCACCCTGCCGGTGCCGATGATGAACATCGTCAATGGCGGGGCTCATGCCGACAACCCGATCGACATTCAGGAATTTATGGTGATGCCGGTCGGTGCCAACTCGGCGACCGAGGCGATCCGTATCGGTGCGGAGATCTTCCACAATTTGCGAAGAAAGCTCGCCGAGGCCGGCCACAACACCAATGTCGGCGACGAGGGCGGCTTTGCCCCGAACCTCCCCTCAACCGATGCAGCATTGGGCTTTGTGACGCAGGCGGTCGAAGCCGCCGGATACCATCCGGGTGACGAGGTGGTGCTGGCACTCGATGTCGCGGCCTCCGAGTTCTACCGCGATGGCGCTTATCGTCTTGCCGGCGAGGGCAAGACCCTCGATGCCGCCGGCCTGGTCGCCTTTGAGGCCGATCTCGTCCGCCGCTACCCGATCGTATCGATCGAAGACGGGATGGCCGAGGACGATTGGGAAGGATGGGCTCTGCTTGCCACCGAGCTCGGGAGTGCCATGCAGCTTGTCGGCGATGATGTGTTCGTCACTAACCCGCGACGGTTGGGCGAGGGGATCAGCCGAGGCATTGCCAATGCGTTGCTCGTCAAGGTCAACCAGATCGGCACCTTGTCCGAGACGCTGGAAGCGGTCGAAATCGCCCAGCGGGCGGGCTGGGGCACAGTATTCTCCCATCGCTCGGGGGAAACCGAGGATGCGACGATCGCGGATCTGGCGGTCGCGACCAATTGCGGGCAGATCAAAACCGGATCGCTGTCTCGCTCTGACCGGCTGGCCAAATACAATCAGCTGATCCGCATCGAAGAGCAACTCGGCGCCTCTGCGGTGTTCGCCGGGCGCTCGGTGTTGCGGCGCTAACCCATGATCATATTGCGCGAATTGAAGCGGCGAGCACATTTTGTTCTGGGACCGGTGATTGGCATCTCCTTGACCGGATATTTTTTTTACAACCTGGTCGAAGGCGAGCGCGGGTTGCTCCGGTGGTTGAGTTTGACCCGCGAGATCCGCGCCGAAAATACCAATCTCCAAACAGTTCGTGCGCAGCGCCAGGCGCTCGATCTGAAGGTCTCTGAGCTGAAGCCCAACCATCTCGATCCCGACCTGCTCGACGAACGGGTCCGCGCGACGTTGAACCTGGTCGCGCCCGACGAGATCGTCATTATGCAGCCCACGACTTCACAAGAGGCGGGCGCGGTCCAATCTCGATAAGCCCTCTTTGCGCGTCCGCGCGAGGTTGCAATGAAACGGGTTTGCCCGCATTTTCCCGAACAGATTTCACCCCCACCCTACCCTTCCCGTCAACGGGGGAGTGTAGGGTGAGGGGTCGGCCGCGTGGAGGAAGCGACATGGCCGTCAAGCGCAACGCCGCGCCGGTGAAATTCGCCGAGGTCGGCGTCCCGCCAAAAGAGCTGCTCGGATACTATCGCGACATGCTGTTGATCCGGCGCTTTGAGGAGCGGGCTGGGCAGATGTACGGCATGGGACTGATCGGCGGCTACTGCCACCTTTACATCGGGCAGGAGGCGGTCGTCGTCGGCATGCAGGCCGCACTCAGGGAGGGCGACACAGTCATCACCTCCTACCGTGATCACGGACATATGCTGGCCTGCGGGATGGTTCCCCAGGG
>Ga0306926_10008742_pt1 | contig 11094 bp, 10 predicted proteins | sample flu12Cox44000178_FD_203759 | JGI IMG/M metagenome (GOLD analysis project Ga0306926, IMG submission 203759) | Lab enrichment of tropical soil microbial communities from Luquillo Experimental Forest, Puerto Rico - flux8day.12C.oxic.44.000.178 (v2)... | ecosystem: Environmental > Terrestrial >...
GTCGCGATCGTCGGGGCGCTCGGGCTCAACATTCTGTTGGGATATACCGGACAAATCTCGATCGGGCAGGGCGCCTTCATGTCGGTCGGCGCCTACACCGCGGCCAATCTGATCGTTCACCTCGGTCTGCCGTTCTGGATCACGATCCCCGCCGGCGGCCTAATGGCGGCGCTGATCGGCGCGCTCGTGGGCATCCCGTCGCTGCGCATCAAAGGGATTTATCTGGCAATAGCGACCCTTGCCGCGCAGCTGATCATCGAGTGGACGATCAATCACGTGCACTGGATCTCCGGCGGGATACAAGCCTCGATCGAGATCCCGCGACCCTCCCTCTTCGGGTACGTGCTGGCCTCGGAGGCCGACATCTACTTATTTCTGATGTTCTTCGCCGTGCTGGCGATTGTCGCTACGTTGAACCTGGTGCGCAGCCGCATCGGCCGCGCCTTTGTCGCCATCCGCGATCAGGACGTCGCCGCCGAGATCATCGGCATCAACATCTTCCGCTACAAGCTCTACGCGTTCGCGATCTCGTCCTTCTATGCCGGGGTCACCGGAGCGTTGGAGAGCTACTACCTCGGGATCGCCAACTACGAGCAGTTCCAGCTCGATGTCTCGATCGATTATCTGGCGATGGTGATTATTGGTGGCCTCGGCTCGGTATTGGGCTCGATCTTTGGTGCCGTCTTTGTCACCCTGCTGCCGATCGTGACCCGCTGGGTGCTCGAAGCCGCCGGTGGCATGTTCCTGACCCAAGCCAACCTGGCCGACCTTGTTCCCCATCTGCGGCTGGTCATCTTTGGCGGGCTGATCATCTTCTTTCTGATTGTCGAGCCGGACGGGCTGGCGCGGCTGTGGCGAAACATTCGCAACTACTTTCGCGTGTGGCCTTTTTCGTATTAGCATCTGGGCAGTGCAACAATGGGAGGATGGATATGACGCGCATAACGGCGACGGCGCTGGCGTTGATGGCGGGCGCGGCGGCCGGGATTGGGCTCGCCGCGACGGCCGCAGCCCAGGAGAAGAAAATCGTGATCGGCGTGACATGCGACCGGACCGGGCCGACACAAATCGTCGGCACGGTGCTGTGCCCGGCGCAGCACGACTATTTCGACTATGTCAATGCCAACCATTTGCTCGACGGCTACACGATCGACCATCCGGAGATCGAGACCGGCTACAAGGTGCCACCGGCTGTCGAAGCCTATCAGCGCCAGAAACAGGAAGGCGCGATAATCATGCCGATCTACGGCACGCCGCAGACCCACGCGCTCAACGAGCGGCTCGAGCAGGACAAGATCGTGGCAACGACCCCGGGCTTTGGCATCGCCGCGTCGGCGGATGGCCAGAAGTACCCGTATCTGTTCCCGATTGCCGCCAGTTATTTCTCCCAGGGTGCAGCGGCCGTCAAATTTGCCAAGGACCAGGCGGGCGGCAGTCTGAAGGGCAAAAAGATCGCCTACATCTATTACGACAACCCCGCTGGGACCGAGCCGATACCGGTCCTCAAGGATTTGCAGAACCTAGAGGGCTTTGAGCTTCGGACCTTTGCGGTACCGCCGCCAGGGGTCGAGTTGACCGCGCAGGTGCTCGACATCACCCAGCGCTACAAGGCCGATTTTGTGATCTCGCATCTATTCGGCCGTTCGCCGTCGGTGTCGATCAAAGAGTTCAAGGCCAACGGGTACCCGTTGTCTAAGGTCATCGCCATGGTGTGGGCCTCGGGCGAAGCCGACATCAAGGCGGCGGGCGGCTGGGACGTGGCGCAAGGCTACAACACGATGCAGTTCGCCGGCGCCGGGGACAATTATCCGATCCGGCAGGACATCAAGGCGATGTACCAAAAGGCGGGCAAGGGGAGCCCAGCGATTATGGACGCCACGGTCTACTACAACCGCGGCCTGTTCAACGCAGCGATCGAGGTCGAGGCGCTGAGCAACGCCCTCAAGCTGACCGACGGCAAGGCTCCGACCGGGACCGATGTGAAGAAAGGCATGGAGGAGATCCATGATTTCACATTGGGCGGTCTGGTTCCGCCGCTGAAGATCACATCCGAGGATCACGAAGGCGGCGGCTGGGTGCGGATCTTCCGGGTCGAGGGCCAAGGGTTCACGCCGGTGACCGACTGGTTCAACGCCTATCGCGATATCGTGTGGCAGCAGGTAAAGGCGGCGGAAAAGACCCAATAGCCGCGTCCAGCCGCCGCCTTCGAACGTGTGAATTGTCGAGATGAACCTTGCACACCTTATCCCGTCATTCCCGCGCAAGCGGGAATCCAGGGATTTTCGTCACTTGCTCTGGGCCCCCGCTTTCGCGGGGGTGACGGGTTGGCGGGCCGTTGGCGTTTCCTCACACGCGCTTTCGCGGGGGTAGCGGTTGGGCGTGTAATTCGATGCTGGCGCTCAACAATATCGAGGTCGTCTATGACGGCGTGATCCTGGTGTTGCGGGGCGTGTCGCTGTTTGCCGAGGAGGGTCATATTACCACCCTCCTCGGCGCCAACGGGGCCGGCAAGACGACGACCCTGAAGGCGATATCGGGGCTCTTGCGCAGTGAACGCGGCGAGGTGACCAAGGGCACGGTCGAGCTCGACGGCGAGCGGCTCGACCGGCTGCCGCCGCACGATGTCGTCAAGCGTGGCGTGACCCAGGTGTTCGAGGGCAGGCGCGTATTTGAGAACCTGACCGTCGAAGAGAATCTGGTCGCCGGCGCGCACACGCGCAGCGATTTCGCGCGGGTGCGGGAAGGCATCGGCCGGGTCTATGACATCTTCCCGCCGCTAAAGGAGCGCCGCCAACAGCCTTCGGGTTATCTGTCGGGCGGCGAGCAGCAGATGCTGGTGATCGGCCGGGCCTTGATGTCCGATCCGAAGGTGATCCTTCTCGACGAGCCGTCACTCGGTCTGGCGCCGCTGCTCGTCGAGGAGATCTTTGGCATCGTCCGCCGGCTGCGCGAGGAGCAGCGCCTGACCGTGCTGCTGGTCGAGCAGAACGCTGCCTTGGCGCTCGACATTGCCGACCACGGCTATGTCATGGAGAACGGCCGTATCGTGCTCGAAGGCCCGGCCGAGACACTTCGGCAGAACTCCGACATCAAAGAGTTCTATCTCGGGCTGAATGAGGTCGGTGCACGCAAATCCTATCGCGACCTCAAGCACTACAAGCGCCGCAAACGCTGGCTGTCGTGAGCCGGACGGCCCACCGTCGCATCAGCGGCGGCGGGCAAAATTCGGTGTCAGACGATCCCTTCGGCACGCAACGCTTCGACCTCCCCGGCGCCGATGCCGAGCCACCCGCCGAGGATCTCGACGTTGTGCTGGCCGAGCAATGGCGAGGGCTTGACGCGCGGCGGCGTGCCATCAAAGCGAACCGGCCACGCCGGAACCGTCAGCTTGCCTGTGGTCGGGTGCTCGATCCGTTGCATGATGCCGCGCTTGGCGAGCGAGGGGTCGTTCAGCAGCTCGAGCGTATCGAACACGGCACCCGCCGGGACGCCGGCATTGCCGATGATCTTCATCGCCTCTTCCTTGGTATGCTGGCGGGTCCAGGTGGCGATGATCTCGTCGACCTCGGCCGCACGCTCGCCGCGCGCCGGCCCGGTGTCGTAGCGCGCGTCGCCGATCAGGTCCTCGCGGCCGATCGCCTTTAAGAGGCGCGTCCAATGTTCGGGGTTGGCGCGGCTGGTAAAGACGTAGACATAGTCGTTGGGCCCGCCCGGCTTACACGGGTAGAGCGCCGAAGGCGCCAGCAGGGGGTTCGACCGGCTGCTGCCGCCACGGATTTGGGCCTTGCCGCTCAGCTGGGTGCGCGAGAACGGCACCCGCATATAGTGAACCATCGCGTCCTGCATCGCGACCTGCAGCCGCCGGCCCTTGCCGGTACGGTCGCGGCGATAGAGCGCGCCCAGGATGCTGACCGCCATCAGCATCCCGGTGCCGGTGTCGCCAAACGAGGGCCCGGGCTTGACCGGCGGCCGGTCGGCATCACCGGTGACGCTGATCGGCCCGCCTGCGGCCTGCGCGATCATGTCGAAGGCGAGATTTTTCTCATACGGGCTGCCCTCGCCAAATCCTTTGACCTGGCAATAGATGATGCGAGGGTTCAATTCCTTGACGACATCATAGCCGAGCCCGAGACGCTCGATCGTGCCGGGCGCCATGTTCTCGACCGTGACATCGGCTTTTTTAAGCAGGTTCTTGACGATCTCGAGGCCGCGCGGCGATTTCAGATTGAGCGTGACCGACTTCTTGTTGGCGTTGAACTGGTGAAAATACCAGGGGTCGTCATCCGGCTTGCCGGGACGCAGCCGGCGACCGGGGTCGCCGGTCTTCGGGTTCTCGATTTTGACGACCTCGGCACCGAGCCAGGCGAGCGCTTCGGTGCAGGACGGCCCCGCCTCGAATTGCGTAAAGTCGACAACCCGTACACCTTCGAGACAATCCAGCTCGACGCCAATTCCATCCATCGCTCGTCACTCCTCCCGAAACTCAGGCAGGCACTATAGCGCGGGATGTCGCAGGGGGGAAACCGTCGTCGCCCAATGCAGCTCACGGATCTAGCTCGGCAGATTAGAGCAACCGGCGCGCCGTCTCCGTCAGCCCACCCGATGGAGCGAATGGGTTATGAACCCTGACTCCGCTGAGAATGCTGCCGTCGGACATGTCTTCAGTGAGCACAATTGTGCAGCCCGCTTCCGCGGCGGTTGCAACGAGCAATGCGTCCCAATAAGAGGCGCGACCCGCCGTCGCCTCGGCGAGAGCGGCTCGGAGGGCGGCCGGTGAGGCCGTCACGGTCGGGAACAGCTCGAGCCAGTCGGCGGCTTGTGCGGCCGCCTCCGCGGGTGGCGCCATCCCCCTGCGGGTCGCTGCGACATAGAACTCCCTGCAGGGTCAGCCAGCATTCGCATTCGACGGCGCGGTCGACAATCTCGCGCGCGAGACGGTGCCGCGCCCCGGCAGCGTTGTCGATGCTGTAGACGAGGAGGTTGGTATCGAGTGTGAAACGGGCGCCCTCAGCGCTCATGCAAGCTGTTGCGGTCGAGGCGCCAGGCACCGATCGGCCACCCCTTGTCCATCCGTGCCCGGGCGCGAAGGCGAGCCGCCTGTTGCTCGGGGCTGAGAACGCGGCGCCCGCCGACCGGTGCTAGACGCGCAACAGGGCGGCCATTACGAGTGATGATGTATTCCGCTCCGGCCTCGACGTCGCGAACGCAGCGCGCGAACGCCTGGTTCGCTTCACGAAGGCTGATCGTCTTGCTCATACCCGACGTGCCTTGTTGAAATTAGTTGCTTGTAGCGCGTATCTGTGCTATAATTAGGGGTGCCAGCGGGCTTTTCTCTTCTCCCCTGCTTCCACCCTGATAGTCAATTTTCGCCCCCTGCAGGGCGAGATTTGGAGCCCTGCTCATACGATCCAGAAGATCTCTCTAAACATCTGATTTCGATAGTTTTATCAGCGCTCCGCTAGGCTGAATTCGGGGTCGAATCGAAAATTCACCCTGTTTTCCCCAGGCAAACAGGGGGACCCGCGGCATTGCCGCGGTGCTCGGAGGGTCGCCTCAGGCGGGCGGGTCGCGCTCGAGCCCTTCGGCAATTCGCTTCGGGTCGACGCGAACCTCGATCCCCGCGCGCTCCTGCTGCAGGATCATCGGCGAGCGCGAGTCGCGATCGCCCCAACCGCGGTTCAGCGCTTCGCTAAGCTCGGCCAATGCCAGATTGGCGATGCGCATCGGCACATTGAAATCGCGCCCGAGCTGAGTGGCGAGCGTCATGTCCTTGTGCGCCAGCCGCAGCGCGAAGGCGGCGGGCTCGTATTTCCCGGGCAGGAACTGGTCGACCAGCCCGTCGAAAGTTCGGCGCCTGCCGCCGGCACCGTCGCGCACAGCCTCCCACAACGCCAGCGGCTCGACCCCGGCCTTGATGCCCACCGAGAACATCTCGGCGAGTGCGGTCTGGATGCAGTAGCCGGCACCGTTATGAACGAGCTTGGCGACCGAGCCGGCGCCGATCGGTCCGACATAGCGCGCCTTGTCGCCCATAGCGTCGAGCACGCTCTTGTATCGGTTGAAGATTTGCTCGTCGCCGCCGACCCAGAGCGCCAGCTTGCCGCTCCGCGCCCCGCGCGGTCCGCCGCTGACGGGGGAATCGAGCATGTAGACATCCCGCTCGGCGAAGGCGGCGTTGATCTTGCGCACCATCGTCGGCGAGTTGGTCGACAAGTCGAAATAGGCCTTGCCGCGGCTCATGCCGGAGAGCAGACCGTTGTCGCCAAGCGCTACAGCCTCGACTTCGGGTGGTCCGGGGAGTGAGGTAAAGACGAGCTCGGCAGCCTCGGCGACGGCGCGCGGCGTCTCCGCCCATGTTGCGCCCGCCGTGAGATGAGGCTCGGCCGCCGCGCGGCGCAGATCGTGTACGACCAGTTGATGGCCGGCCTTCTGCAGGTTTGCAGCCATTCCGGAACCCATCATGCCCAACCCGATGAACCCGATCTTCATCTCGCCCTCCCGCAGCTGTTTGCCGACGTTGCCTGATGCTACCTCTTGTCGAACACCTCCTTCGCGACCAGGGCCGCGGTCATCGCCGCCGGCCAGCCAGCATAAAAAGCGAGATGGGTGATCACCTCGCTGAGCTCGTTTTTGCTCAGGCCGTTGTCGAGCGCCCGCCCCAGATGACCGACGAGCTGCCGTTCGCGGCCGAGCGCGATCAGGGTTGCGCAGGTGATCAGGCTGCGGTCGCGTTTGGAAAGACCGGGGCGTTCCCAGACCTCGCCGAACAGGACCCTCGAGCTGAGATCGACCAAGCCGGGAACGATGTCGCGGACCTGCTCACGAGCCGCCGAGGTTTGCGATTGAGCCATGGTTTCCTCCTTTTTCGATCCAGCGGTTGGATGCGCCGCGAGGCTAGCACGCGGCTGCCGCGAAGGGCGAGGAGGAACGTAACCCGCGCGGCTCTCCTTAGGCTGCGGAGGTGCTCAGCGAGTTTCGGCGCGCGGGGCTTTGATCTGCCGAGGCGATCCGAGCTTTTGCCCTTCGAGACGCGACCGCGGCCGCGCGGGATCGCCAGATGAAGACCGACGACATGGCGTAATTCCATACCGCCCCGATGGCAGCGCCGCCCAGACCGGCGAGCCACCACGAGTGATTGGCATCGAACAGATGCGAGGCGATCCCGACGTTGGCAGCCGCGCCAAGACCGCAGACGGCGTAAAACGACAACAGACCCGTTACCAAGGCCCGCCCGCGAAGCCGCCGATCCCGGTAGGTGAATAGGTTGTTCAATAAAAAGTTGCCGGTCATTGCGATGGTCGTCGCGATCGCTTGCCCCACTGCGAAGCGGATGCCGAACGGATAAACGGCCAGCCACAGCGCGGTCAGGTGTGTCAGGACGCCAAAGCCGCCGATCATCGCAAACAACAAGAAACGAACCGGGATAATGGGCCCGGCGAGCTTGTCGAGGAGCAAAGTCACATATTCCCACGCGACCAGCGTATCGAGCTTGCTTTCGCCACTGATCCGGGGACGAAAGTGGAAAGGCAGCTCGGCGAAGGCGAGCGGGCGCGGCGACGAAGCAAAAATGTCGAGCAGGATCTTAAAGCCTTGCCCCGATAAATCGCGCATAGTCGCGGCAAAAGCACCTCTCGTAATCACAAAAAACCCGCTCAGCGGGTCGGTCAGCTCGGCCTTGACGACAAGACGAGCCAGCCGGCTTGCCAAGCCGCTGATCACCACCCGCGACCTTTGCCAATCGCCGACGCTGCCAGTCACCCCGTAACGGGTTCCGACCACGATGTCGAGCTGCCGTTCCTTGATCACCGCCAGCATCCTCGGCAGCAGCGCCTCGTCATGCTGCATATCGGCATCCATCACCGCGATGAAGGGGGCCGAGCTGGCCAGGATCCCTTCGATGCAAGCGGAAGACAGACCACGGCGCCCGAGGCGCTGGACGCAGCGGATATGGCTACGCCGCTGGCCGAGCTCGCGCACCAGATCGACCGTGCCGTCCGGTGAATCGTCATCGACGAACACCGCCTCCCAACGGATGCCAGCCAGCACGGTGCCGAGGCGGTCGACGAGTGCCGCCACGTTTTCCCGCTCGTTCAATGTCGGAATGACGACAGCAAGCTCTGCCGGCCCGGGGGCCATATCTGATGCAAGTGCTGCTTGCCGACCACAATCTGCGAACTCGCTCATGCCAACCGTTTCCTCTTGCCGGGCCCGCACGGCAAGAATGGCCGGCCAAAGCTTTACGAACCTTTACCCGATGGCACCCGCGGTGGGCGCGCAGAAGCGATTGTCGGGCGAATCAGCTATTTGCGCAGAGCGCGAGCCACGCCTTGTCGCGCGCCGCCGGCCGCCGCGTGAGCCGCCTATTCAGCAATGGCGCGGCCTTGGCCGATTGCCCGGAGCGCAGATAAGCGACGATCAGCGAGTCCTCGAAAACCTCACGCTGTGCATGACTGCCGCCGATCCGCGGCAGATCGGCTAACGCAGGTTCGAGGATTTGTGCAGCCTCGGCGGTGTCGCCGCGGCCAAGTGCCGCCGCGGCCGCGCAGAGAGCGGGTGCTACTTCGCCCGGGGGCAGGCGTCCGTCACGAGCGAGGCTTCGCAATCCGGCGATGCGCGATTGCACACCGGCGTTGTCGCCGGTCGCCGCTTCGGCCAGAGCCGCGTGGAGATCGGCAAAGGCGAGGCTGGCGTGCGGAAAATACCGCAGCGCATGCGCGGCGACCTCAGCCCATTCTTGGTCGAGCGGCGGCACCACGTCATAGAACCGCCAGCGCCACAGAAACGATGCCGCATCGGCGAGGACCAGCATCGGCGCCGCCTGGGCGACCGACGGCCTGATATTGCCGAGATAAATCGCGCGGGCGCGCTCGGCGTTGCCGCGCGCTAGCTCGAACAATGCGAGGTGCCAGGACAGATGGCAGTGCAGTTGGCCTGCTCGCTCATAGCCCTTCAGCCAGTCTTCGATAAAGCTGGCGCCATTGTTCGGGTCACCCGCCTCGAAGAAACCATGAATCCGCTGGTGCGCTGCATGCGCATTGCGGAGGTTGGTGGTGAGCGAGCGCTCGACCAGCCGCGTGCCCTTCGCAACCTCGCCGGTTTCGATGTAGGCCCAACCGAGATAGCCGAGAAACCACCAATCGCCGTCCCAATGCGGTGCCAATTCTTCGAGCAATGCCAGTTGCGCCTCGTGGTGATCGCGACGTCCGCTGAATCCCAGCAGCCCGAACACGCCGAGCGCCAATGACAGCGGCAGCGCGTCGCGCGGAAACTCCGCGACGTGTTCGCGGACGACCGCCCCTGCATCTCCAGCAGCGCCGTTGATCGACAGCGCGATCGCCTCGATGTGCCGTCGCTCGCGCGCCGTGAGACGGGCCGCGTGCGACCGGGCGCGCGCAGCCGCCATCTTCGCCTCCGGTATGCGCGCCTGCAGTTGCAGAAGCCTGGCGCGGGCAATGTGGGCCAGCGCAAAATCGGGATCGGCGGCGAGGGCGCGGTCGAGCATCACCTCAGCCCCGGGCCATGCCGACAACAGCAAATCGACTGCGGCGACGTAGTCCTCGACAGCCGCAGGGACGGCGCAGGTCACCGGCAGTCCCAAGCGGTCCTTTAGTGGCATGGCCTCCCCCTCTTTGGGTTCTCATCATATCACATCGGCAGGATTAGAAATTGCCGTTCCGCCGGTGGGGGAACAAACTCGGCTTGAGAGCAAGCAATGAGCAAGGACGCTACACCGATCGACACCCGGCGCGCTGCAATGGGCAGCACGAACCGACTCAAGCTCGGATTGTTCGGCGCCAATTGCTCCTCCAGCCGCGCGGTCACGATGGTGCCGGAGCGCTGGTCTGGTAGCTGGCCGGATTGTGTCCGGCTCGCCCAGTTGGCCGACCGGCTAGGCATCGAGTTTATGCTGCCTATCGGCCGCTGGAAGGGTTATGGCGGTGCCACCGACTATCAGGGTACAACTTTGGAGACGGTGACCTGGGCCTGCGGCCTGCTTGCCAAGACCGAGCGGTTGACGGTCTTCGGGACCGTGCACGCACCTCTATTCCCGCCGCTGATCGCCGCCAAAGAATTCGTCACCGCCGACCACATCGGCAGCGGTCGGTTCGGTCTGAACCTCGTTTGCGGGTGGAACGAGGGCGAATTCGAAATGTTCGGCGCCACGTTGCGCGATCACGAGGAGCGCTACGCCTATGCCCAGGAATGGCTCGACGTCGTCAAGCTCGCTTGGTCGCCGCGTGAGGATTTCGACTTCGAGGGGCGCTTCATCAGGCTCAAAGGTGTGCGCGCGAAGCCCAAACCCTATGGGGGCACCCGCCCGCTGATCATGAACGCCGGCGCCTCGCCGACCGGTCAGTCCTTTGCAATCCGCAACTGCGATGCGTTGTTCTCAACAATCGCGCACGGCATATCCTTTCAGGAGACCGTGCGGCACGTGGAGCGCATAAAGGCGCTGGCGCGGCAATCCGGCCGCGAGATCGACGTCTATACTGTAGGCGTCGTGACGTGCCGAGCGACGACGAGGGAAGCAGCGGAGTATTATCGCCACTGCATAGTCGAGCACGCCGATTGGGCGGCGGTCGACAATATTCTGGCGATGAGAAACACAACGCCCGACCGGCACGAGCCGGAGGAGTTCCGGCGGATCCGCGAGCATCAAGCCAACGGGATGGGCGGGTTGCCGCTCGTCGGCGACCCCGATACGGTCGCGCGCGACTTGGCGCAGTTGGCAGAGGCCGGGCTCACCGGGATTGCGGTGTCATTTGTCAACTACGAGCTGCCGTATTTCTGCACCGAGGTGCTGCCGCGGCTGGCACGGTCGGGCGTGCGCGAAAATCCCGGCGCGATCTGAACTTCGGTGGCGAGCTGATGATCGTGGATCTATATCGTTCGTGGCCGGGCTTGCCCCAGCTAGGGCCGGTCAAAAACTCAAGGAAAACCGCCAAGTCTGAACACTTTTGCCGTTCACGCCCCGACGGGTGAAGCGAAGGGTAAGCTGCGACGGTCGCTCGGATCATAGACCCATGCAGCGTCGGCTGGGTGCGATCCATCATGATTTTTAGGTTGTGCGGATGCTCGCCTTTTATGTCTCTG
>Ga0306926_10008745_pt1 | contig 11092 bp, 13 predicted proteins | sample flu12Cox44000178_FD_203759 | JGI IMG/M metagenome (GOLD analysis project Ga0306926, IMG submission 203759) | Lab enrichment of tropical soil microbial communities from Luquillo Experimental Forest, Puerto Rico - flux8day.12C.oxic.44.000.178 (v2)... | ecosystem: Environmental > Terrestrial >...
CCGGCTTCAACAAGTTGAAATACTGTCGCTTCGGTCCGATGATCTACAACAAGAACGATCGCTATGTAGGGCGCTCGTTGGAGTTGTATGGGGAGTACTCATTCGGAGAACTACAACTCTTCCAGCATTGATTCATCTGGACGACGTTGTTGTTGAGGCTGGAACGCATATCGGTTCCCATACCGTGGAACTTTCTTGGCTGGCTGGTCCGAACGGCCAGGTCCATGCTTTCGAGGCGCAGCGGATTATCTTTCAAACGCTCTGCGCAAATCTCGTTCTCAATAACTGCACCAACGTGTTCGCCCGTCAGGCCGCCGTTGGGGCTCATTCCGGGACCATTCTTACACCTGTCTTAAACCCCTCCAAACCCCATAACTTCGGAGAAGAGTCGCTCCCAACCATCGAGGCTGGTCGACCTGACACCCGAGATTAGTACGAGGTAGGCGTAGAGTCCGCATCCCAAGGGAGCGGACCATGAAGGCAAAGCGATTCACGGAAGAGCAGATCATCGGCGCGCTGAAGGAGGCCGACGCTGGCGCGAAGACGAAGGAGTTGTGTCGTCGGCACGGCATTTCGGAGGCGACGTTCTACAACTGGAAGGCCAAGTACGCCGGCATGACGGTGTCGGAGGCACGCCGGCTGAAGGAGCTAGAGCAAGAGAACGCCAAGCTCAAGCGCCTGCTGGCGGAAGCTGAACTCGACAAGGCGGCGTTGAAGGATCTGCTGCACCGAAAAATCTGAGCCCGCAGGCGAAGCGCGCGGCGGTCGACGTATTGATGACCGAGCGCGACTTTGGCGTCACGCGTGCCTGCGGGCTGGTGGGCATTTCACGGTCGTTGTATTGCTATCGCAGTCGTCGTCCAGACAGCACACCGCTGCGAGTGCGTATCGAGGAGATCGCTGCGGTCAAACGCCGCTATGGCTATCGGCGGGTGTATCTACGGTTGCGGCGCGAAGGCTGGGAGGTTAACCGCAAGCGTGTCTATCGGCTCTATCGGGATGCTGGGCTCGCCGTACGGCGGCGGAAGCGCAAGCGGATCGGACCGTTCGAGCGCAAGCCATTGCCCAAGCCAATGGCCGCGAACGTCAGTTGGTCGATGGACTTCGTGGCCGACGGACTTATCGGCGGTCGGCGGCTACGCTGCCTGACCATTGTCGACGACTGCACACGCGAATGCCTGGCGATCGAGGTGGATACGTCCATCACCGGCTCACGGGTGCAAGCGGTGCTCGATCGACTGGCCGACACCCGTGGCTTGCCGAAATCCATAACCGTCGACAATGGCCCGGAGTTCGACGGTCAGGTGCTCGACCAATGGTCCTATCGGACCGGCGTGCACTTCTCTTTTATCCTTCCCGGCAAGCCGAACGAGAATGCCTACATTGAAAGCTTCAACGGCAAGTTCCGTGACGAATGCCTGAACGAACACTGGTTCTTGAGCCTCGCGCATGCCCGAAGGGTCATCGAAGTGTGGCGCATCGAGTACAACACCGAACGACCGCACAGCTCACTGGGCAACCGCACGCCGGAAGAATTCGCTGTAGAAAAACGGGATTTGACCTGACGCGTATGTCCGATTTGTTAAGGACAGCGGCCATCGAGGGAAGGGACTGAACCGGCCACAACCGGACGTAGACCTTCGTCCTCCAAAGCGGTCTGTCACCGCCACCAAGCCGGCCGTTAGCTGGGGCGTGAAGAATAGGCAGGCCCGTTCATCCAGATTTGGATAGACGGAGGCGTCCGACGTAATATGCTGTTCAGAAAGAGTTCGTGCGTACGACCAAGCCTAGCAGATAGATGGAAAACGATCTGTTCACATAACAATTAGCCCTCATCATCTACCCAGGAGGTAACCTATGACGGGACTGACAAGCCCGATCGCGACGCTCGCCGCTGATGTACCCCCGCGCACGAAGCTGTCCATCTATCCGGAACCTTTCGCGTCTCGGATGGTGGGTAGGGAGAAGCACGTACTCGGCGACCTGTTCGGTCTGAAGAACTTTGGCGTGAATCTCACTAAGCTGGCTCCCAGGGCGGTTTCTGCGCTGCGCCACGCGCACTCCAAGCAGGACGAATTCGTCTACATCCTGCAAGGTCGACCAACTCTAACAACGGACGAAGGCCGAACGCAACTCACCCCGGGCATGTGCGCGGGCTTTCGCGCGGGTTCTGGAAACGCCCACAATCTCAAGAACGAAACCGAGGAAGACGTCGTGTACCTTGAGATCGGTGATCGAACTCCGGGTGAAGACGTCACCTATCCCGACGACGACCTGCAGATTGCGCTCATAGACGGACGGCGCCAGTTCGCGCATAAAGACGGCACGCCGTACTAGCGGCAGCGATGCAATGTCGAACAATGACGGCTAATCCTTCCATCGAGTGGAGCGTCTCAACTTCGGAGGCAAAATTTAGGATGCTCGCACCTGAGTGGCTAACCACGATCCGAGCAAATGGATGTTCCTGGAGGTCCTTGATCGCGGTGGAAACACGAAAAAGTACTTTCCTTCGAGCGGAACGCTTGGCGCGAATAAGCTGACAAGCCCCACGATGGGACTCGGAGGCTTGATAAATTCAGGATCAATGAATGTCACGCCAGCCCCAGCCATGGCTGCCACTATTGCCTGAGATCGATTCTCGACGATAAGCGCTGGTTTGGGGGGGCGGTTAGCTATCCCCTTTCCTTTCCACCACCGGTCCAAGTCGTTGATCCGCGTCCGAGCTTGAATGATCGGACATGATGACAACGCCTCGGGCCCCTCACTCAAGTTCAAGCGGACCACCAGCTCATGCGATGCAACGGCCACCAACCCCTCCCGGAAAAGAAGATGGCAATCCAGCTCCGGCCAAGGTTCAAGCCCATGCCGAATCGCGCAGTCGAAATCCTCCGATCGAAAATCTATTGCCCGGTTGGTGGTTGAGATGGATAGATGGACATGTGGTTGTTGCAGTTGCAGCGCTCGCAATCGAGGGATAAGCCAATACGATGCGAAGGTCGCGACCGTGCTGAGGCTTATCTGGCCTCTGTGGCGCGGGAAGGTTGGCCACACCTTATAGACCCGCACCGGTCGAAGGATGTTTTTCAACTGCTGCTCGCCTGCGTCCTCCAAGGTGATATCGAGCTTTTCTTGCACATCTTCCAACACTCGGCCCGACACGCAAATGCCACCGGGCTCGGCAACCGCTTGCAAACGTGCTGCGATGTTCACGCCGTCTCCAAAAATGTCACCACGGTCGATCATGACATCCCCGACGTTGACGCCGATGCGAAACTCGATCCGCCTCTCTTTGGGCACGTCGGTATTGCGTTGAGCCATGCCGCGCTGGACATCAACGGCGCAACGCAGCGCGTCCACAACACTGCTGAACTCAGCCAACAGCCCATCGCCGGTATCCTTGACTACCCGCCCACGGTGCTCAGCGATTTTGGGTTCGACGTGGGAGCGCAGATGGTCCTGAAGCCGGGCGTGCGTCCCCTCTTCGTCCAGGCCTGTCAGCCGACTGTAACCAGCCACATCGGCCGCCAGGATGGCTGTAAGCCGTCGCTCTGCCCGTTGGCTGGCCAAAGGTTCCCTCCGCGATGGGTGGAGGCAGTTTACTGTGAATTTTGCCGTACCGGAAAGCGGCCGTATGCCGCGATGTCCGCTTTCCGCAAAGGCTAGGGAGACTATCAACAAGTTTCGGCCGATCTTGTATCTGGAAAACGAATACGAGGATCGGTCCTGCGAATTACTTGAACTCGTAATGTCGATGGGTTATGTGGCTTACTGGCATTTGCCGCCGCTCTATGACGAGAACAATTTTCGGGGGGAAAAAACGGATCTCTGGCCGGGTGTCGTATCAGTCAACATACTTTGCTTTCCGCGCGAATCAACGACACAAGTACGCGACATGAAACGCGTCGTTTCCCCGTCCGAGTCTTGGAGGATCGCAATATAACTCTTGGCGCTCCAAGGTTGCGTGTGGTCGCCATCGCATAACTGGCATCTCGTTCAACCGGACCCGTCACCGGCGGGCTTCGAGTGTTGGGCTTAGTGGCCTGTTCTCTCGCCGTGCTGCGGTGCGCACTCCAAGCGCAGCCGTCAGCCGTGTCGTGCGCCAGCGATGAAGAACGGTCGAGGCTTCATGCACGGCGGCAAGTCGGGAAGGAAGCACGCACGGGCGATACGCCAATGCAGCGCTAGCGGCACGGAAGGAACGGCAGGAGGCGACGCAGCCGTTTGCCGCGCTCCAACGGCTGCTAAAGACCCGGTAGTAAGAGCGCGCCCTTACACCTGCTTAGCCGGACCGCTCGCCGACGGCGCCGACACGCCATCCGCTCGCGTCCAACTTTGTGTCTTACTCGGGTCGAACCTACGACTTCTTCCGCACACCCAACTCCACGAACGCCACGACCAGAAGGATCAGGAAAAGGATCACGAGTGCCCACTGCTGCAGCGTCGGGACGCTGGTCGGAGCCGCCGCCACAGCGACCACGGTTATCGTGGCGGAAGCGGTTCCGCCGCTGCCGCCTTGCACCGAAGTGACTGCGCCGGTCGTGTCGTTCTTCACTCCGAGCGTGGTCCCCGTAACATCGGTGCTGAACGTGCATGAAGCGCTTGCGGCGAGCGACGCAGCGCTCAGGCTGATCGTCCCCGAGCCCGCGGTGGCGGTGATCGCTCCTCCGCCGCAACTCCCCGTGAGACCGTTTGGAGTCGAGACCACGAGGCCCGACGGCAGCGAATCCGTGAATCCTACGCCGCTCAGCGATGCGAGCACATTCGGATTGGTGACAGTGAAGGTCAGAGTGGTGGATGTGTCCAGCGTGATGCTCTCGGCACCGAACGAAATCGCCAGCGTCGGCGGCATCGTAGCCCCACTCCCGCTCGGGGTTATGCGCGCGATCTTGTCCGCGTTTTGCTCGGTGAACCACAGATTGCCGTCCGGGCCAGCGGTGATATCGGAGGGACCTGCGTTGAGGCTGATCCCTGCAGTGAATTCGGTCACGACTCCCGCGGTAGTAATGCGGCCCACCGTGTTTTGCCCCGCGTGGTTGGGCTCGGTGAACCATAGGTTCCCGTCAGGCCCAGCCGTGATCGCAAACGCAAAGCCCGTCAGACCGACGAACTCGGTGATGACGCCTGCCGGAGTAATTCGGCCAATCCGCGTCGTGTTGAACTCCGCGAACCACAAGTTGCCGTCGGGCCCGGTGGTGATGCCGGTAGGCACCGCATTAGCGCTCATGCCCGCGCTGAACTCGGTCACCACGCCTGCAGTCGTGATGCGTCCGATGCGGTTGCCGGCGGTCTCCGTAAACCAAAGGTTGCCATCGGGACCCGCAGCGATATCGAACGGTTGCGCATTCGCGCTGATGCCCGCGGTGAACTCCGTGATCACACCTGCCGGCGTGATGCGTCCGATGCGGCTGCCGATCTGCTCTGCAAACCACAGATTGCCGTCGGGACCGGCAGCGATGCCTACGGCGTGGGCGGTCAGCCCCGGGAACAGCGTAACGACGCCCGCCGGAGTGATCCGACCGATAGTGGCGTTGGTGTTGGACGTGAACCAAAGATTGCCGTCCGGGCCCGCGGCGATATGTTGAATCGACGAGCCCGGAGCGATGCCGCTCCCGAATTCCGTCACGGTACCGGCGGTGGTGATGCGACCGATCCGATCGCCCGCAACTTCGGTGAACCAAAGATTGCCATCCGGTCCGGCGGCGATCCCGAACGGTAGCGCGCCAGCTGTGATCCCGGCGCCGAATTCCGTAACGACTTGGGCATCTGCTGCTGTGGGCAACAGCCAGAGGACAGCGAGTACAGCGCTTGCGATGACGCGACACGGCCCCATTCCCACCTCCCCGTCGATTCGCGAACGTATGGAACAACGGCGTCGAGTGCCGTTATTCATTGTGTCGCAAATACCTTACGGGAAGCCAACGATGTGATGCCGGAAGAGATTGAGCTGACTTCCTTCTGACGAATAGCTCGTGGGTTGCTGTGACGGTCATGCCTCTCAACATCAGCCACACCAGCAACATCAGCCCCGCGGTACTTAAAGACCTTGCACCCACCGGCTCGATCCGCGTGGGCATTAATTATCCGGAGCGCGCGACCGACGTATTGTTCACTGCCCCGTATCTTGTAATCGAAGGAACGTACATGGTCCGAACTGATTCGGCGATGCGAGATGTCGAGGATGTCGACCGTGATGGAGTTCGCATTGCGATCGGAAAAGGCAGGGCTTATGACTTACATCTTTCGCGTGAGCTGAAGCACGCCAGACTGGTCCATGCGGCGACCGGGCCAGTAGCCTTTTACCTGTTCGCACAGAAAAACCTGGACGCCGCCGCCGGGGTGCGTCAGGCTCTCGACCAGTTCTCGAGCGGCCATCCTGGCTTTCGTGTGATGACGGGGCGCTTTATGACAATCGAGCAAGCGGTCGCCACACCACGCCCGCGCGTCGCTGGTGCTGGATTCTTGTCTGAGTTCATTGACGCCATGAAGATGGATGGGCGAATGCGTGAGGCACTCACGCGGAACGGACTGGTTTGACTCGAGTTCGATTCACTGCAATAGCGATCGCGTTACAGCTCGGTCTGAAGTACAAACTAGAGTTCGCTGATGCCCCTCGAGCTCTACCCCTTTCGGTACCGCGATCCATTGACTGGCAAATGGGTGCGAGCGAGATACCTGGCTGAGCGTCACGTAATTGCCGCACGCTACGCCCAGTGGGAAATAATCGGGCCGCCCGAGATCCGAGCAGATTCGCGTGACGGCTACTTCACGCCCTACTCCCATGGGACACTGTTGCTTACATCGAACGTAGACCAGGAGCCGAGCCCAGATCGCGAAGAGCGTCGCTTGGTGCTCCTATTCCTTCGGCGCTACGTCACGTATTGCGCACGTCGACAGCGCTACGCGCAGATGGAGGGCGCGGCGAAGCTATACAAAAAACTGCGAACTGCGTAGCACAATCGTTACCGGATTTGAGTGCAGACGGCTGTCGGGTCTGATCCTGCGTTGAGCCCTGTCGGGGGATAACGGCAACGTAACGGCAACTTAAATCACAAACGACGTATCAGTCGCCATCGCGATCAATCTAGGCTATTGATTTATTGGCTCCCCGACCAGGGCTCGAACCTGGGACCTGCGGATTAACAGTTTTAATCTACGTCATTTTTAACGTGCTTTGGCCCGCCCTCACCCACACATGCACGCCGATCACCGCCGAGTTTGTCACGTCTTTGTCACGGTTAACTCAGCGCCAAACAACGCCAACATATGTGGAATGCTGCGCCGATCATGACCCCGAACGACATGCTTGTCTGAGGAAGGCGCTCGGCAATCCCAAGCCACGGAGTAGGCTGACCAGAGATGATCTTGGGCACGTACAGGAACGCGAAAGGGGCGAACGCCAACACGAGCACGATAGCGGTATAGTCATCAGTTGTGGCACGCTGTGTTGGCTATCGTTTTATTGCGCCAGCAGAGTCCGAGCCGGGACGCCTCGCTCGTGGCTCGGGTTACTGGTGGCCCGCTCTCCCACCGCCGCGTCCTAATCCGGCGAGGCGTAAGGGTTTGAGCAGTTGACCCGTATGTCGTGCTCTTGAGTGATTCAACACGGACATCAAAGGTCGGCTCATGGCCCGATAACGGCCAAACTAAGCCTCTGACCCACCAAGGATCGTTCGATACGCATCGGCTAGCGTACCAAATCACCTGCGCTGGCCCTCCTTGTGCGCTGAGCGGGCACCAGTCACGCGGGGTCGGCACCGAAGTTATCCATCCGGTAGCCGATTGACGTTGCCGATGAATCCGTGCAACTCTGTATATTTGGTCAAATGTCCGCGAAGTGATGAGATATTTGGCTGGTTTGCTCGTCGCCTTCGAGGTCGTCGCAGTCGGATTGACGGCGCTTTCGGTTGCGCTGCCGAGTTTTGCTGCGGATGCTGTCGACACCGTACAGCCTGGGGTGCTGATCCTGCATAGCAATCAGCGTCCCACAGTCCTGTCGGTGGTGGTGGATAACACGCTGCGGGAATCGGTGCCTAAAGGCGTCGGAGGTCCGGTCCAGCTCTACTCCGAGTATCTTGACGCCGAGTGGGCCTCGCTGCAGAAGCACGGCGCCTCGGAAGCCGAGTTTCTGCGAGGCAAGTATGGCGACCGAAACATCCGAGTCGTCGCCACCGTCTCATTTCCGGCGGCCCGCTTCGCGACCGAGTTCCACGATCGCATGTTTCCGGGAGTGCCCGTCGTCATAATTTCGGTGCCACGGGACCGGATGGATCCCGGCACGCTTCCGAACTACGCCGTCGGCATCTTCGAGGACGAAGATCCGACACCAACGCTGCGGTTGGCGCTGCGCCTGCACCCGGACGCCAGACGCCTTGTTGTCATCCGCGGCGCGCGCGAGATGGACGAGACATGGGACGAGCGCGTGCGAGACGCAGTGGAACGCCTCGGAGGCGGTGTCGAGGTCGAGTACCTCGCAGGATGGTCCACCTCGGCCGTGCTGCAGCGCGTCGCCGCGCTGCCGAGTGACACGATCGTATTCACGCCCGGGTACTTCGTCGATGGTGCAGGTACCCTCACCACGCCTGCCGAGTCGATCAAGGCAATCGCGCGGGCATCCACCGTCCCGGTATACGGCGCTTACAATTCCCAGCTTGGCTCGGGCATCGTCGGTGGTTACATGCACAGATTCGAGGACGAGGCAACGGAGGGCGTTGCGAAGGTCCGTGCGACTGCTTCAGGGAGCCACTCCGGCCGAAATCGGCTCGTCGATCGCAGCGAGGATGCCAATCGTCGACTGGCGACAAGTGCGCCGTTGGCACATCGACGAAACACTACTGCCGCTCGGCAGCATCGTGATGTTCCGCGAGCCGACGGCATGGGATAAGTACGCGGTCCAGATCTCGATCGGCGTCGCACTGCTGGTGCTCCAGGCGGCGTTGATCGCGGGGCTGCTCGTCCAGCGCGCACGTCGCCGGCGCGCCGATGCGGCGTCATCCATGCTCGCCGGCCGTCTGCTCACCGCGCACGAGGATGAGCGTAGCCGGCTGGCTCGCGACCTGCACGACGATGTCTCGCAACGCCTCGCGCGCCTTGCCATCGATGCCGGTCGCCTGGAACGTCGAACCGATGCTGCCCCGCCTGCGGTTGCGGGGGCCCTGCGCGAGGAGCTCGTGCGACTGAGCGAGGACGTGCACGCGCTGTCGTATCAACTGCATCCGGCCGTCCTCGACGACCTGGGTCTTTCCGAAGGAATAAAGGCGGAATGCAGCCGATTGTCGCGGCAGGAGTCGATACCGGTGAAAGTGGAAATCGAAGGCCTGCCTCGTAAGCTGCCGACCGAGCCCTCGCTCTGTCTGTTTCGCGTCGCGCAGGAGGCCCTTCGCAACGTCGTTCGACACGCGCGTGCCCGTGCCGTGACCGTTTCGCTATCGAGAGAGGGTCGCGGCGTGCGCCTGGTCGTCAAGGACAACGGCCGGGGATTCGACACGAGCCGCGACGATACACCGCCGAGCCTGGGTCAGGTGAGCATGCGCGAACGCGTTCGACTGCTGGGCGGTAGCCTCCGCGTGGAAAGCGCATTGGGCGAAGGCACGACCGTGACTGCGTGGGTCCCCCTCGAGGAGGCCGCGTCATGAGCCGGCCGCGAGTTCTGCTCGCAGACGACCACCTTCTCGTGGCCGAGGCGCTGAAGGGTCTCCTGTCCGAAGAGTTCGATCTCGTCGGCGTCGTCGAGGACGGAATCGCGATGGTGAAGGCAGCCACGACGTTGCACCCCGACGTGATCGTCGCCGACATATCGATGCCGCATCTCAACGGCATCGACGCACTCGCCCAATTGAAGCGAGTCGCACCCCGCGTGCACGTCGTATTCCTCACCATGCATCGCGACGTGACATACGCGCGGCGCGCGCTGGAGGCGGGCGCTCTGGGGTTCGTGCTCAAGCATTCGGCACCCTCCGAGCTCATTCTCGCCGTCCAGGCAGCGCTGCAGGGCCGCACATTCATCACGCCGGCGCTTGCTGGTGAAGTCATCGAATCGATCAAACACGAACCTGAAGGGTCGCCCGATCCCGTCGCCGCACTCACGCCGCGGCAACGCGAGATCCTGCAGTTGCTCGCGGAAGGCCACTCGGCGAAGCAGGTTGCCGCTACGCTCGGCATTTCCCACCGTACCGTCGAGTTCCACAAGTATCAGGCTATGGAGCTACTGGGCGTCAAGAGCAACGCCGAGCTCATCCACTTCGCCCTGAAGCACGGCCTGATCTCGTAGTTTCCGTCGCGCGGTCTGGTAGTTTTACGAGGGCGCGCCTCTCGTCACGTCGCCTAATCTTCGGTGTTGTGACGACGAGTTGCGTACTCATCGGAGACCGCCATCACGCCCTCAACGAGGGTGTGCGCGGACTGCTCGAAGCGGCGTTCGAATGCGTCCTCATGGTAGGTGACGAAGCTTCGCTGCTCGAGGGCACCGCACGTCTCATGCCGCTCGTTGTCATCGCCGATATCGCAATGGCGCAAGGCGATCTCGACAATTTCATTGCACGCCTGATATCGCGCTCCCCTGATTCGAAGATCGTGTTGCTCACTTCGCACGACGAGCCTTCCGTGGCGGTCGCGGCTGCGCGGGCGGGCGCGCACGGGATCGTCCTGAAACGATCGATGGGGGCGGAGTTGCTGTCCGCCGTCGACGAGGTGCTGGCGGGGCGACGCTACGTCTCGCCGGAAATGCGACGCTGATCGTGCAGCAAAGCCGTCGCAAAGGAACCCGGAGGGCCTCGTATTTTCGCAGCATGGCTCCCGTATTTCTTCGAGGTCACGCGAGCACGCGGCGGGCCTACATTCCGTTGCACCAGACTCGGAGGCAGATCGATCGATATGCCAGAGGAGATGACTTGTCTTTGCGTTCAAATGCGTCGGAGGGGACTTGATGATTGAAAACGACGGCAACAATACAGGGGCGAGCAAATAGGAGCCACGAGCATGGGCTTCGATCCGATCTTGTTGCCACGCTTCCAGTTCGTATTGCTTCGGTGGCGCAAAATGACTAGTCCGCTTCAGTCGTTTTTGGGCAAGGCGTTCGGACCATCCCGCTGGTTCA
>Ga0306926_10008748_pt1 | contig 11092 bp, 11 predicted proteins | sample flu12Cox44000178_FD_203759 | JGI IMG/M metagenome (GOLD analysis project Ga0306926, IMG submission 203759) | Lab enrichment of tropical soil microbial communities from Luquillo Experimental Forest, Puerto Rico - flux8day.12C.oxic.44.000.178 (v2)... | ecosystem: Environmental > Terrestrial >...
GGAGCATCAGGCTCCCGTCTTAGGGCGAGCAATCTCGAAACACCAACGAGATCCTCGACGCGCCGCAACAGGCTTGGCATCGCCGTTAAGAAACACGAGACCCCAGTCGCTGTTTTGATCTAACCAGTTTTTAGAAACTTTTTTCACGATAAAATAATACTCAACATTGTTCATCGTGTTGATGGATATATTCTTACATATATCGTAAATATCATATCGAGTTCATCAACGGCGCGTCCTAACAAGTGTCAAAAAAGCGTCACTAGTAAAGTCATAATTTTGCCCCAGTCGAAAAAGGCAAAATTGTAGCGGCGGGGTTGACAGGAGTCTAACAACCTTGTTAGGTTCTCTGCTCAATTAAAATCCAACATTGGGAGAAAGAGCAAGCGTACCTGCACGACATCTGAAAATCTCGTCGCAGTAGAGGAAAGCAATTTTAGGCAGGAGCTAGAAGTCGTTCCACTACTTCATCCACGGCTCTTCTCGCCTTGTGGGGAACATCCTTGGGGGTTCAGAATGACGACTATTCGCGCTTTTGCGAAGAGCATCCTTTTGTCTGCGGCCATGTCTGGTACAGCTTTGGCCCAGCAAGATCCAGGTGTGCGCGGGGGTCCATCCGGTGTTGGTGGTCCGCTACCCGGTCTTTCCAACGCCGAAACGCATTTTTTGGCGGGGCTTTAGCTCGGTTCCAGGCGGTCGATTCCGTTTCCGGTACAGTCAATGACGCACCGAGCGGAATTATCAATGGCACTGGTCTCGGTCCGCGTTTCAATCTCAATAGCTGCGCCGGATGCCACGCCCAACCGACTCCAGGTGGAACGAGTCCCGCTGTTAACCCGCAGATCGCGGTAGCAACACTCGACGGGGCCAACAATGCCGTACCGTCATTCATCACCACCAACGGTCCCGTGCGCGAGGTCAGGTTCAAGAGTGATGGTGGCGTTCATGCCTTATTTGTAGTCACTGGCCGCAGTGACGCGCGAGGATGCAGCATTGCACAGCCAGACTTCTCCAACACCAGCAACATCATCTTTCGTATCCCAACACCGGTCTTTGGTCTGGGTCTGGTTGAGAATACACCCGACCAAAATCTGATCGCTGATGCCAACGCACAGGGAGGTATGCGGCAATCTCTGGGGATCGGAGGATCGTTTAACTACTCAGGCAATGACGGCACAATAACCCGGTTTGGCTGGAAGGCCCAAAACAAATCACTGCTGATGTTTTCTGGCGAAGCCTACAATGTGGAGATTGGCGTCACCAATGAACTGTTTCCCAATGAACGTGAATACGCTTCCAGTTGTCAATACAATACGCTGTCAGAAGATTTCACCAATCTGACAAACAGCGGAGTGAGCAGCAGCCCGGCTTCGAACTACGCCTCCGACATCATAAATTTTGCGGCCTTTGCCCGGCTGAGCGCGCCACCGGCATCGATCCCTGATACTCCGTCGATCGCCAACGGCCGCGCCTTGTTTATGAGCACCGGCTGCGGCGCGTGTCATATCCAACAGCACACAACGGCGCAGTCGATCTATACGAACCAGAGCAACGTCACCTATTTCCCCTACAGCGACTTCCAGCTTCACGATATGGGTAATGAGTTAGCTGATGGGATCTCGCAAGGCTCCGCATCTGGCAGCCAGTTCCGCACGGCTCCATTGTGGGGTATCGGGCAGCGGATCTTTTTTCTGCATGACGGTCGCACCAAAGATCTGTTGCAGGCGATCGAGGCGCATGGCGGCGAAGCCACTCGGGTGATCTCGATCTTCAATGGCCTCTCGTCTGGCCAGTCTGGCCAGCAGCAAGACATACTGAATTTCCTGCGCGGGCTGTAGACACGATCATCCCCCGCAGAAAGGGCGTGCTTTGGCGCGCCCTTTCTTTTATAAATATTAATATGGCTTACCGACCTCTAAGCATCCCTTTGTTATTTTTCACATTCCGAATGATTGTCCCCGACGATGACAACGCATAAACTCTTAACACCTCGCCGGTATTGGATCTCACGTTGACGAGGATTTTCACCTGCTTGCACTTCCACACAAACTCAAGTCAACCTCCGACAGCGAGTCCCTTGGGGCAGTAACCGGGCGCTGCGCTTCAATGTGTCATTGGCACATTGAGCACCGCCACCTAGTTCTTGGCCGAGCATTTGGTGCGTTTTCGGCGTCTGGAAAGGGCTTGAACACCCCTCTCCAAAGTGCCGAACCTGCTATTTGGCGGATGCCATTGGTAGCATCAGGTGCTCGTATTTGGTGCCTGGAAACATGACGTAGGGCTGAGTCGGATCAGCAACGTCCACGCTCCTGGGGTAGCCCGACATTTCTCGAACCATCGGGCCGACGATCATGACATGAGGGCCGGTCTGCACCCAATGCTGATGCGTTTCTTTCTGTTAGGGATCGTGGTTGGTGGTCCCGGTGTCCCCGGCCAGCATGTAGATAAAGCCGGTCTTGTTCGGCGGATCGGACTTTGAACCGATCGCCTTGGACCACGCTATACCAGCCTCATCGCCGCAGAGCGGCGTGCCGTCCCCAGCAATGAAGCAGGTAAAGCCGTTAGAGCCGGTTTGAAGAGTCCGTTCCTTGCCGTCCTGCGTCATCACGATAGTTGCTTTGGCAACGTTTTCCTCTGGCGCGGCGGTCTTTACCTTCGCGATATACGCCGCCTCAGAGGTTGGTACTTCCGCAGTCGGGAACGCAAGCGCGGTCACCATGCCGACTAGCAAAGCCAAAGTTGAAGAAAGCACGATTCGCATGACGATCTCCCCTGAATGATGAACTTCACAGATAACATGCATCGATTACGTTGCTGTGCCCGCTCCTTTCTTCCGCGGCCTCATGAACGCGCCTGTGCTGCGAACACATACCTCGTGCCAGGAGGCTTGTGCGCGAGCTTCGGTTAGATCAGACATGAGAAGCGTGCGAAGAGTGTGAGGCAGTTCACACTTGGCGAGAAAAAATCACCATGGCCGGATTCGTTCGCGCGATGCTTCGGGGAGTCATCTCAGAGGATGCGGGATATAACTTCACTAAACCCACGAAGGGGAGTCGTAGTCATATATAGACTCGCTTGCCCGGTTCGACGGGTTAATAGTTCCACACATACATCAACAGGCGGTCCTCCGTCGCACCAGACAACATGAAGCGTCGCCCTGTTTCAGCTTGGCGTGATCCATCTCATAGCGCCTGCGTACTTTTAGCTCGACAATCTCGATTAGGTGTTGAAGGACTCTTTCTTCTAGGTCTTTGACATCAAGATCTTCTGAATTATCCATCTTCTGGTGGTTGTTCTTCTACATCCCCAGCTTGGATCACCGGCTGTGGTAAAAGTTTTTCTGAATTAAATCCGATGCCAAGGCGCTGTGAAAGAGCGACGATCTTGGTAATCAAATCGTTCCTGTCGAGTGTGTGTACGACGGTTGTCTTTGTTTCTTTAACTTCTGGCATACCGGCCCGGTTCAATACACCCTCAACCGCCTTGTAGTGGTGTCGGCTATCGGGATCTTTGATAAGCTGGTTTAAGGCATCAACGGCAACTGGCACCATACCGCCGAGTTGCAAGGCCCCGCCTTCTCTGATCGCTTCCAGAACTTCTTTCTTGTGAATCGCGCGGTACGCTCGCTTGCGCAGTGCTGATTCAGTGCCCTTGTATCCTGCCATACGCATTGCCTGGGCGTTGCTGATCGCAGGATTCGACAACAGGTATTCGACAAACTTCTGTTCTATAACTGGTAGTGATGAAGTTATCGGGCCAAATGGATGTTCTTTCTGTCCTCGTCCCATGACGGTATTTATTTTTTTTCTGTACAAAAAGGTCGAGTTATTGGGTTTGTATTTTTTTCTCGTAACAAAGGTGAGCATAGATATCCGCGCCGCCACGCATTCTCATGCCCCACCCCACCCCCCTACCGGTCTATTGTCTGCTGCCGTTAACTATAGGAAATAGGCGTAAATTAGCCAGACCTTAACAGATCTCGCGCCGAAAACCTGGGGGAAAATCAATAGGCTAGGTATGCCAAAAGGTATGCCAGTAGGGGATTGCGATCTCTAAGCCATTGATTTCGCGGGAGTCCGATTTAACTTGGGATTGAATCAGAGTGCCAGTTCGTGGCAATTCGACTGCCATCTAGGACAGGGCGTCAAGGCACGCGCGCGCTATCTCACAGCACTGCAATGGGCTCGCTACCTGCGGAAAATCGGACTCTAATGGGAGGGACATCTGTTCCTCGGGGCCAATTGTCTTACGGCGGCACGAGGCGATCGGAAATCATCTCGGAGCTATTCTCGTGGAAAAGTTGACCACCCGCTCGACAAGTGACTGGGCGGTCTCAAGCCGGAATGAGAACCGGTCGACCCACGTATCAGATCTCCACGTTCGGTGCGTGCCACCGTCGTGTCGCTGATTTCGGATCAGCCAGAGCTACTTGTCGGGTGTCTGATCAAAATTTTATTCGGAAGCGGTAAAAAAATCGCCGCTACAGTAATAAGATGATGAATGTTCTCAAATAGTGTTGAATACTTCATTTTGATCTGTGTAGAGAAATTGAGGTTGCCAGACAGCTAGGCACTTGAGGCGAGACGCAAGACACCTTATGTCACCGCCCTGATCAAGGCGTCATGACTATCGCTTATTCCGATATCCCGGCTCCCGCCAACCTCGCCGCCGCCGAAGCCACCCTGAAGGCGAATATCGGCTTGCTGCGCGATTGCAGGGCAGAATCCTCTGCCACTCAGATTGCGGCGGTCGCGGCGGTAGAGAACGTCATCGTCACCGCAACCAAACAACAGGTCGGATGGGCAAAGCTTCGCCTTATCGCTCTACGCGCGTTGGGGATCTTCCTGCTGCAAACGCCTCGCCTCGGAAGAGGCCGTCCAAAAAAAGACCAGCATGGCCTTTTACCGAGCCTCGCCGATCTCGGGATCAAAGACAACCATATCGCAACCCGCGCCCTGAACGTCGCCAAGATTAGCGAGCAGCTTTTCAACGCCTATCTCACAAAAGACGAGCCAACCGAAGGGGGGCTGCTGCGGCACGCTCTCTGCGAGAGCGTCGCTCATGACGCGCCGCTGCACGGCGAGGCCCGCCGCGTCGAAAATTATTCGGAAACGGAAACCGAAAACGGCGTGTCTTTCGACCCTGAGTTTGGCGGGGCACGGCGTTTTACCCGTGGCGGATATTTAGGTTTGGCGGCAACCGGCAGCGAAGAATGGTACGCCCCGCCCGAGATTTTCGAAGCGCTGGGTTGTCGATTTGATCTCGATGTGGCCAGTCCGGGCGCGGATGTTGTCCCATGGATTCCTGCCGATCGCCATTTCACTGTTGCAGATAACGGGCTGGACCGCGATTGGGGCGACGCCTACGTTTGGTGCAACGCACCCTTTAGCCGAGAGGGTTTACCGCTGTGGATGAAAGTTCCGCCGACATGGAAACGGCATCGCCATGATCGGCGACCGCACCAGCACGGGAGTTTGGCAGGATGTATGTGGCAACGCCGATCTGATCTTGCTCGTGAACAAAAAGGTGAATTTTATTTCACCCAACAGTGGTCCCGGTAACAACACCCTGGGCAGCACGCTGGTGGCATATGGCGAGCGCGGTGTGCAAGCCTTGACGAATGCCGCCGCCGCGGGCTTGGGAACGTTGTTTAAGCCGTGTCGGCCGGTCCCGACATCCGGGGAGGCTGCACGCGAGGCCGACCCCGCCGAAAATTATTCGGAATCAAAAGGCGAAAACATCCGGCCGTTCCCGCGACAGGCGCTGGTTTGGCGCACACCACCCGATCTCTACAAAGAATTAGACAGAAAATTTGGTCCGTTCGATTACGATGCTACCCCACACCCCCGGCCACAAGGGTTCAATTCGCTGGAAGTGTCCTGGGGTCGACGGACCTTTTGCAATGGACCTTACTCAGCGCGGCGCAATCCTGAGGGTTACGGGCCAACCGCTTTCGCCCGAAAAGCAATCGCCGAAAACCGATTGGGCAAAACCATTGTCTTTCTCGCGCCGGTTTTCAATTATGTCAGCCTGCTGCTAGAGGCCGGAGCAGAAGCACATTCATTGGGGCGTGTCCAGTTCGAGGCGGCGACCGGGCGATTGCTTTCGGCACCAATGTTCATTACGTGCTTTGTCCTTCGGGGAAACTGATCGCCGAAACCGGTGCGGCCGATTAGCCGATCCCAAGTAAATTCCGAGATTACCAAAGGGCAGGATCGGTCAAGCGATTCGATTTGGTGACCATTTTTTCAATCAGATTCGACTAGCCGAAACCGGTCGGCTTGAGTCGGAGGTTTTGCTCGGTAGGGTCGCCAGTCCGGCAGGTGCTCGTTCTGGCAACGCGGGTGTGGCGAGAGTGGTTTTCGATCGCTCGATCGAACGCTTTGAGATCATAACCTGTATCCTTACGAAAAATGCCGATCGACTATACTGCGCGAAAGATGATCCAGGGTATGATCCACCGTTGATCCAGGGTTGGAGGATCTAAAAAGTCACCAGGATTTCTGCCGGTGATCCAGGGTTGATCCACCGATCCAGGGTTTGTCAGAGTTCCTCTCTTATATTAAATACGAGTCTTTTTTCCGTCGCTCACCCACGAGGTCGGGTATTGGGAGCTTTTCAAGTCATCAACATCAATGGATACATATGGCAAGCACCCACAGGATATGTCCCAAGGCGGGTCGACCATAATGCGATGATTTGATCGACTTCGCACAAGCCGGTCCGCCGTTGCACTGTTCGGCGTCGAAATTCGCCAGAGTTTTGTGACCACCGTCACCAACCTTCGGCTTACCAACTGTGGGCCTCGATCCGACCGCCGACCTCGGGGCTCGATCGTACGCGCCCGCCTTCCGAGGGAGATGGCGCAAAATATCACAGTCATCGCCATCGCGCAGCCATCCGGGGACGATGGGGCTTGGCGGTTTTGGCTTGTTGTGCGGCGAACGCCGCAGAAAATAAGGGTTTGGGGCGAGTGGGGTCGAGAAGCGCCATTATGCCCAAGGAGGAGATGTGGTGTCAGTCTCATTATCTTTTGGGCATAAACAAGAAAGATTGTTAAACGCCTCCATGTGACTCGCGCGCGCAAGCCCCAGTTGCCCCACGACCTTCTGAAAGCCGCACTATCCTTAGGATTTTCTTTCAAGTTGGGGCAAATGGGGTCTGAATCGCCTAAGCCCCACTTGCCCCACTTTCGAACTTCATCCGTAGACACGCTGGATAGTCTCACGACCCTTTTCCAACTTCGCTCTTTGTTCCGCTCGTGTCTTGCGTTCATGGGCAGCCCGCTCGATATAGATTTCATGGACCCGCGGATTGACGTCATTGCCCTTGATCCATGCCCCTGCCGTCAAGTACGCAATCATCTTTCCCGCTCGATCCTTGTCGCGGAAATCCTTACTGGCATCGTGGAGCACTCGGTTGGTTACTTGGGTGAGACCATGCGATAGTATGTAACCGGCGAACCGCCTACCGTCCTCGACCTCCTGACGTTTGCCCTTCTTGTCCAGCCGCTCGTATTGCCGGACCGCATTCGGGATCAGAAACTTGGTCATGATGTCAAAAGTACGCCGGGCGGTTTCCTCACTGACGACTTTGAGCCTTTCGCGCTCTTCAAGACCCTCATTAAACACCCAGCCAGGGCAATGTTCGATCACGTGCATAGTCAGTAGTAGCCGGGCAAAAGTACCGCCAAATTTTCCTGCATAAGCCTGGAATGCCTCGCTCAAACCCGGAAACGTCTCAAAGGCCGCGACCAGTTCATCGATCTGTTCGCGGTATTTGTGTGCCCCCTCGGATAACACGATGGGGTTGGGATTGGTCGGATTGTGGCCTACGAGATTTTCGATTAAGCAGTTGTATTCCTGGATTGCCTCCAGCCGCGGTGGTCGATCTACGCCGATCTTGGGTGGCTGCATCGGCATCAGGATAAAGCGTTGCAGCAATCCATCATCCCCCAATTTCTCGCCAATCTGGTCGAATTTCGATTGTTGGACGCCGCCGACAATGCAGAACGACCAATTCGGGACATGGATACGGTCATCTTTAGAACCCTTCCGATCGATGTCTCTTGGCCCGCCATTGTAGCCTTCAAGTGTGACGGGGCGATCCCTACTGACCTTGCCCGCCTTGTAGGCGTCAAATCCACCGAACAGCAGCATGATCTCATCCATCAGGACCAAGATGCCGCGCCGATTCTCACACAAAATTTCGGCCAACTGCTCGTTCGTATAATCGGTCGTCAGCAGCCGTTGCTCGCGCGGCTTGTCCGGCTTTGCCGGTTCTTCTGCATCCCTATCACTGCTGGCCTGTTGCGAAATCCAGACTTTGCGCTTCGCCTCGTAGACGGCCATCTCGTTGCGGTATTTTTCTTTTTCGAAATCAAATTTTCGTTTCATCCGCGACTGCTCGGCACGAATGATATTCGTCAGCTTCTTCAGCATGGGCGTCTTCTTGTTGCTGATGAGGCCGATGAGGATCAACCACAATCTGGCCGATTCAACGTAGCTCGTATCAAAGCGTCTGGGCTGGATCGTGATTTCGTCCGAGATCAATGAGGAGCAAATGGCCAGCGCCGTTACAGCCATCGCGCCCGGATCACAGCCCAGCAATTCTGACTGGTCATAGACGAAATCTCGGATCTTCTCGGGCAGCATATCCGGCGTCAGGACCGGCTCACGCGTCAAAGCGCCGAATATGTCCATGGGTTCCGGCCAGTTTCTCGCTGTTGGTTCGGCGATTTGTTCGGATTGGATGTCCCCACCCTCGGAACCTTCCGCCAACTCCCGCCGTATGCGGTCAATGTCGCGCGGCTCCCGAATGATCTTCTTCCAAATCCGCTTGTATTCACGCTCGTTGTTGACGAGCCCCTTTTCGTGCATCCAATCCACAATGTCAGGGTCATCATCCCTAGCCAGTCGGGTCTTGCCTTCTTGCTCGTTATCGACCGATCCCTCGTGGTAAAGCTTCTTAAGTTTTCGCATTGCTCGGGCCGAGCGGCTGCTATCGTTATGATTTGTGATGCCGTCGAACCGGTTGCGGTACTCGCGTGCCCATTCACTATTGGGCTGTGCGGCGTTTTCACCGTTGATGTATGTAGGCTTGTCAATGAACCTCAGCGCCGCGTCCTCGATCAACCACCGGATGTCACCAACCCCGATCACCTGTAACACCGCTGGGCAACGATCGCAGAAGTTCCCCGTCATCGCAAAGTAGCGATGGCCGATGTGCAGTTCGAAGCCGGGTGCGTGAGCAGAACCGATTCGCTCTTTGAAGTTTTTGCTCCAATCGGTGCCAGTGATAAGCCGGATCGTGTCGAGATCGGCCGCTCGATACAGGAAGTACAGCTTGATCCCAGTCTTTGATGGCGAAACCTCGCCGTAGGTTTGGAAGCGGTCAATGATTTCTTGCGCCCAACCAGTCAGACCGTTTTCCGGCGATAGACACGTGTCGAGATCGATGCCAGCGAGACGGTACTCCTCGCCGAAGATGGTGATCCCGAGAAAAATCCCGATGCCGCCTAGACCGTCATCGTTGATGAAGTCCGTGTTAGCGGCAACGCTTTCAGCATCGTCGATCGTGATCCACGTATTGGGATTGTCAGATTTTGATTGAACACCGATCCGGGAATACGGGACTTTGGTGACCGTAACCCTCCCGTTTTTATCGGTACGCTCCTCGGTACGCCACGCTGTCCAACATTTTTGCGAGGCTACTTGACTAAAGAACTCGTCTTGACTATAAATATGATTAACGCTCATGTCGCATTTAAACTCCTTCATCGGTTGGTTTTTGTGTTGGGCGTTACCGACAGTGTTTGTAATATTTGTACTCGTGTCCCCGCGCCTTACCAGCGCGGGGGTTTGTCTTCGGCAGCAAGCCCATGTATGGCTGGAAAGTACTTTATCTAGTACGCGCCAATAACCGGTCATCCACATCGTGGTGATCAAAATACCAACGCCGCCCGAGCTTGATCGGGCGTGGCAGCGTGCCGTTCTCGACCCACCCGGACATCGCTTTGTACCCAATGCCAAAACGGGTCATAATTTCTGCTGCTGGAACGTACTCGTGTCCGCCAATTTCGATAAGTTCTTTCATGTTCTTAACTTTCCCTATCCTTTCGTAGTCTATCTATCTCTATTTAGGCGTTTGTCAAATTCGCTAGTTGAATTTGCTCATTGGTAGCGCTCGATGGTCTGATCTCTACGATGTAGTTGGATCATCATGTACACGGACAATGATGATTGTGATTGTGCATCGGGCATACACGGCCTGAGCCCCACTAACCGAGCGTCGCTCCGTAGCGATTTTGGACGGAAGGTTCTTGCGTGCCTGGAAATTTTAGGCGCACACTGCCGGGGTTGACGCAGGCCGAAAGTAGAGCCGGACGCAACCATACAGGGAGGGTTTCATGAAATTTATGGCCACCTGGAGCATTCCACAGGACAAGTGGCTGCCAGTTCTCAAGAAATGGGTCTCTATGTCACCGCAAGAGCGGACGAATGCGGGCGAGGACGTGAGGATCGTTGGCCGCTGGTTCGATATAGCGGCACGAACCGGCGTCGGGATCTTCGAATCGAGCGATCTTGCCGCCGTATCGCGGTACATCGCGCAGTGGAACTCCTACATGGAAATCGATCTAGTTCCGGTTCTCGATGAGGAGGAAGTGACTGCCGTTGCTCAACAGATCGTTGCCGATAACACGGCCTGATCGACTGGTTACTGAGGTAACGTCAGTCAGCCCGCGGCGCGCTGCTCCAACCGGCATGGCAGGAAAAAGACTATCAAACGCCTTAACGGCGGGGTCGCGATTGCAAGCGAGGTGAACGATGAGACGCCGAGATTTGGTCATCGTGCTTCTCGGCGCGTCCATGCTTTGGTCACGAAAGGCTCGCCCAGAACAGCGTTCGATCGGTTTGCGGAGTGCAGGCACCCCCGACGCGTATGCCTCTTTTGTGGCCGCATTCCGTGCCGGGATTGCCGATAAGGGCTATATCGAGGGCCATAACGTAGCGATCGAATTTCGTTGGGCGGAGGGCCATTATGATCGGCTCGCCGAACTAGCGAACGATCTGGTCCGCAGCCGGGTTGAGGT
>Ga0306926_10008754_pt1 | contig 11089 bp, 10 predicted proteins | sample flu12Cox44000178_FD_203759 | JGI IMG/M metagenome (GOLD analysis project Ga0306926, IMG submission 203759) | Lab enrichment of tropical soil microbial communities from Luquillo Experimental Forest, Puerto Rico - flux8day.12C.oxic.44.000.178 (v2)... | ecosystem: Environmental > Terrestrial >...
CCTTGCCATTGCCCCTCGGCTCTGCCGCCAAAGATCGATGATGTGCGCCCGATCATTCCTTGACCAGCCGGAAATCCTGATCCGCGAACGGAGGCCCCGCCGCTGAGGGCGAACAGTCACGATCGGAATCTCTCTTTGCAGGCTGACCTCGCGCCACCGTAAACGAGATTATCTCAATCATTCGCAAAACGGCTTTTTTCGCGAGTGCTTTGTCGACGAGATAGCGCATGCCGCGGGCCAGGACCCCTATCAATACCGACGGAGGCTGCTGAGCAAGGATCCGGTGCGGCTTGCCGTGCTCGACGCGGCGGCAAAAGCGGCGGGGTGGGACAAGCCGCCTCCTCAGGGCCTCGCGCGCGGCATCGCGCTCGTCGAGGCTTATGGCAGCCTGTGCGCGCAGGTCGTCAAGGCTTCGGTAGGGGACAAAGACAGGGTAAAAGTGCGGCGGGTCGTCGCCGCGCTCGATACCGGGCACGTGGTCAACCCCGCGATCCTCCAGTCGTAGGTCGAGAGCGGCATCGTCTACGGCCTCACCGCTGCGCTGTATGGTGTAATCACAATCGAGAACGGTCGGGTCCAGCAGGACAACTTCGACGATTACGAGATGCTACGCATGGCCGACATGCCGACGGTCGAGACCGTGCTGGTGGGCGAACGGTGATGCGGACGACCCGCCGGGCGTTTCTGCGCGGCAGCATTGCGACGGGTTCGGCAGTGTTGCTCGCTACTCCCGGACTCGGGCAGGCGAAGGCGCGCGTGGTCGTTCTCGGCGGTGGCTTTGCCGGTGCCAGCTGTGCCCGAGAACTGCAACGGGCCGACCTCCGGTTCGCGGTGACGCTCGTCGAGGAAAACCCGATCTACACGGCCTGCCCGTTCAGCAACTCGGTCATCGCCGGGCTGCGTGATATCGCGGCGCAGCGCTTCGGGTATGAGACGCTGCGCGCCGCAGGCATTGCTGTGGTGCACGACCGGGCGAGTTCGGTCGACCCGCAAAGTCGTCGGCGACTCCATTCCGGGTTCTCTAACGGGGCCGGCTGGCGATCCCGCCCGTGGACGCGCGATCGTGGTGGATCGCCGGCTCGGCGCATGTCTTCTGTGCCATACCGGCCCCTTCGCCGAAGAAAGGTTCCAAGGGACGCTGGCACCCGATCTGCCGGGGCGGGCTCGCGTTGGTCGGCGGGCCAACTCAGGCTGCGACTTGTCGATGCGATCCGCCTCAACCCCGACACCATCATGCCGCCCTACTATCGGGTAGACGGCCTCACCTGCGTCGGCAGCAACTGGGCCGGCAGGCCGATCCTGACCGCCGAACAGATTGAGGATGTGGTAGCCTTCTTGTCGACGTTGCGCGATTAGCGAGGGGGGTTTGGCAGACGAACGACCGCCGGGGCTGCCAACGCGCCGCCTTGTTCTGCTGGCGGCAGCCGGCTTCGGGCTTGCACCATTTTCGCCACCCGCCGCCGCTGCACCAGCGGCGATGGCAGAGGCGACCGGTACTCTCGTGGCGCGGCGATGGTTCAGCGTGGCAAGGTAAAGCTTGAGTTGCCGCCGATCGTAGAGAACGGCAATACGGTGCCGCTGAACGTCTCGGTCGAGAGCCCGATGACCGAGGCCGATCACGTCGAGGGCATTCACATCTTCAACGAGAAGAACCCGCAGCCCTATGTTGCGGCTTTTCATTTCGGACCACGCGCCTGCAAGGCGGCGGTGTCGACGCGCATTCGCCTTGCCGACTCGCAGCAGGTCGTGGCGATCGCCCGGCTCAGCGATTGCAGCTTCTGGTCCGACGGCGCCGATGTCATCGCGACCTTGGCGGCCTGCGCCGAAGGGTGAGAGGCCGATGGCGCGGGTCTTGATCAACCTTTCGGCAAAGGCCAAGCCGGGCGAGATCATCGAGATCAAGACGCTGATCGCCCACGCGATGGAGACCGGCTATCGCCTAGGTCAGACCGGTGCCGCGATCCCGCGCGACATCATCAAACGCTTCGTCTGCACCTATAACGGCGAGGTAGTGTTCCGCGCCGAGCTGTTCCCGGCGATCGCCGCGAACCCATTCATCGCCTTCTCGACTGTCGCGACGGAGAGCGGCGAGATCGTCTTCAGCTGGACCGACGACCACGACCAGACGCTGACCGAGGTCAGCCAAATCACCGTCGAATGAGGTCTTGGTGTTGGCGGTCGTCACTGCCACCGTGGTGGCGGCTGCGGCCGCGCAGATCGCACCCGAGGACCGGTGCTCGGGCTATGATTTCGCCGGCCCGCATACGCGGGCGATGCAGGACGACGATACGGCAAATCCCGGGATGCTGGGGTACTGCAAGGAGAGACATTGTGGGCGAGCAAGGCCGGGGCGACCAACTGGTCGTGCGCCGACTGCCATGCGACCCGCGAACCAGCATGAAGGGCGTGGCGGCGTGCTATCCCACATTCGAGCCGGAGCTCGCTCAGCCGCTCGATCTCGAAGGGCGGATCAACCGGTGCCGCGTAGAGCACCAGGGTGCGGCACCATTCGCCTGGGAAAGCGAGGATCTGCTCGCGCTGACCGCCTTTGTTGCCTACCAGTCGCGCGGACCGCCGATCACTGTGCCGAGCAATGCCGCGCTTTGGCCGTTTTTTGATTTTGGGCGGCGAGCTGTTTCATCGCCGCCAGGGTCAGCTAAACCTGTCCTGCAGCCAGTGTCACGACGACAATTGGGGAAAGCTTCTCGCCGGTGCCGTCATCCCGCAGGGCCACCCGACGGGCTACCCGGTCTATCGCCTCGAATGGCAGAGTTTGGGTACGCTGCAACGGCGGCCGCGCAACTGCATGGTCGGCGTGCGCGCCGAGCCCTACGAGTACAGCGCGCCGGAAGCCGTGGCGCTCGAGCTCTACCTGATGGCGCGCGCCCGCGGCATGCTGATCGAAACACCGGCAGTGCGCCCCTGACAAGATTCCGCTGCCGACTGGGGAAAAATCGCATCGGATCCTGACTATACTTCGAAATATACGAAAGATCAGATACTTAAGCTGGAGGAAAGACGCCTCTATGACGCCTCGTCAGGGGAATTTTGACGGGCTTTGACGCTAAAAATCCGCAAAAAGCCATTCGGCAGCGGAATGAGAGGGGACGCCGTGATGGCGAAGTGGACGGTGCACTGCCGATGCGCGGGACACCGGGAATAGCTATGCTCGGCCGACACCCTCGAGCAACAGGAGAGCGCCGATGAAGGTGGCGGGCCTTGAAATCCTTCGCTGCGACGCCGGCTGGCGGAATTATCATTTCCTGAAGCTGACCACCGACGACGGCATCATCGGCTGGAGCGAGTTCGATGAAGGTTTCGGTTCCCCCGGGGTTAGCGCAGTCATCGAGCGGCTGACTGAGCGGGTCGTTGGGCAGGAGGTCTTCGACCACGAGCGGATCCATACCGAGCTCTACTGCTTCACCAGGCCGGCCGCCGGGGGTGTGGTCGGCGAGGGGCTCGGTGCGATCGAAAACGCATTGCCCGACGCAAAGGCAAAGGCACTCGGGGTGCCGTGTTACGTGCTGCTCGGCGGTAAGGTGCGCGACCGTGTGCGGGTCTATTGGTCGCATTGCGCTACCTGGCGGATCAACCATCCGACCCTCTACAAGCCGGCGATCGCCAGTCTCGACGGTGTCAAGGCACTCGGCGCCGAAGTGCGCAAGAAGGGCTTCACCGCCCTCAAGACCAACATCTTTCTTTATGACGACGGGAGGCCGCGCGGCTGGCGACCGGGTTTCGGCGTGCCGTTCCTCCCCGAGCTCAATGTCGACAAGCACGTGCTGAGCAACCTGCGGACCCATCTCGCGGCGATGCGCGATGGTGCGGGGCCGGATGTCGACCTGCTGCGCGACCTCAATTTCAACGCCAAGACTGAAGGGTATCTCAAGATCCTAAAAGCGATTGCTGATTTCGACATGTTCTGGGTCGAGATCGACAGCTACAGCCACGAAGCCCTCGGCTATATCCGGCGGCAGAGCCCACATCCGATCAGTTCGTGCGAGACCCTGCTCGGATTGCGCGAGTTCCTGGCCTACTTCCATGAACAGGCGATGGATGTGGCGATCATCGATGCGGTGTGGAACGGGGTATGGCAGGCGATGAAGATCGCAGCCGCCGCCGATGCATTCGAGGTCAATATCGCGCCGCACAATTTCTACGGACATCTGGCGACGATGATGAATGCGCATTTCGCCGCCGCGGCGCCCAATTTGCGGATCATGGAGGTGGATATCGATCGTCTGCCTTGGGACGAGGAAGTGTTCACCGCAGTGCCGCAATTCGAGAACGGCCATCTGGTCGTCCCCGATACGCCGGGCTGGGGAACCGAGCCCTTAGAGAAGGCGGTCCGCGCGCATCCGCCAAAGGTGCCTGGCGGCCTGCTGCACTACCGGCAATCCTGAGCCGCATGCAAGGTCCGCAATCATCGGATCGGGGCGTCCGCCATCGGATCCGGTCCTAAGCTAACTAGACCGCGCGATCGACCCTGACCCGATTCAGCCCATCCCGAGCGACGTAGGCGCTCTTGTCATCAAGGGGGGCAACGCGCACATCCGGCGCCGCAGCGTTGCGCGCCTGCTCACCGGGTCCAAGGAAGTCGCTCGATTTATTGCACCCTACGAAGCTGCCATCGCCGGTCCTATAGGGGCGAACCGAGGCCCAGAGCTCTCGCGCCCGGAGTAACGCTGAGAGCACGAAGCGCCTCCTCGTCTGAGATCATCGGCCATTCGAGCGGTCCGCCGCCCGGAAGGTAAGTTCGGCACGGCATTCCCGGGTTTCGCGCAAGCGGCTCATCCGGAGGTTACCTGACCGAGATCGTGATTGGCGCATTTTTGAGCGGAGGGCGAAATCCCGAGCATCAAGCGCTCTTGCGGCTGATTGGATCGCTGGTTGAAGGCAATCCCTAGACCGGGCAGCACTAGCGAAGTTTTGTTCGCCGCAAAACGTAAAGTAGAGACACCTGTTTTTAGCCGAGCGCCGACAAGCCTAACGCAACCGCAGCCCAGATCATTGCCCATAACCCTAGCGACAGCAGCATAATCACGATAAGCGCCGGTCCGACTGTCAGCGGAACAATAGCCGTATGTAGCAATCGCGCTGATCGCGACAACGCTGCAGTGGTGCCGCGGTGACGGCGACGAGCTTTACGTTCGGCAACGAGCGCCCGTCTGCGTCGCTTGCGGTAAGCAGGGGTCGCCGGAGGGAGGCCAACTTTCCAGCGGTGCATCAGGTTCGCTCTGGTTATTGTCAGCGACTCAGACATCAGCAAACGGTCAACATTGCTGCCGGCAGCACCGTTCCGCGCAGCCCTGTCGCAAAAAGCGGTCCACACTTCTGCGAAAGCCTGTGCCCCGATTCGACAAAGCCCGAACGGGATATAAGTGCCGCGTCCCCCCGACAACACTCATTCGCCGGCGATGAAGACTTTGGCCGGCGCCTCAGTTGGACTCAGCGCCTCCAGCACTGATCCCGTTCGTCTTGCACTTCCTGGAGTTGGTGCTCGAGTCGTGCGCGCTCTGGGCCGTAGGGCAAGTACGCTACCCGTTCGCGAAGCTCGTGCTCTCTGTGCCTGAGGTGGTCGCAATGCTCCGCGTACTCGGATTGGGGGGCTCGGCCATACCCGGGCGGAGGAGGTGCGGGCGGAGGCTGACCAATTGTGACCTCACCAACTCCCGGTACTGCAATCTGAGCTTGAGCGTGAGCTAGCGGCGAGAAACCGCTAACAAACAGGATCGCGGAGAATGTGGCCACCGTGATCTTCATTGAATATTCTCTTTCCCCAATTTCCTTTGTGGCGCACAACAATGGAATTGATGTTTTTGTTCCGTAGAGGAAAACAATTTTATCGGGCGCGAGCATCGTCGTGGACCGCGTGAATTTTCTCGGCGATGCCCTTGGTACTCAGACGCTGCGCGCACTCTGCTCTGATCCATTGGCCGATCGCAAGCTTTCTTGGGTCGCTCGGGAACGATCGAGAAATGCCTCAGCCACAGCTTACGGGTTGCGCAGCGTTAGATCGCGCTGCGGGAACGGGAATTCGATTCTGTGTTCGCGAAACAAATCCCAGATACACAGCATGACCTCGCTGCGCACGTTCGCCGTGCCGTTTGCTGGATCCTGAATCCAGAAACGCAGTTCGAGGTTGACAGCGCTTTCGCCAAACTCCTTGAGCAAGCAGGTCGGTTTGGGAACTTCGAGAATCCGAGACACGGCACCCGCAGCGTCGACCGCGAGGCGCATCGCGAGGTGCAGGTCGGACTCGTATGAAATGCCGACGTGCACGCTCTGACGGATCAAATCGCTCGAGTACGACCAATTCGTCACGCGGCCGGTGATCAGATCCTCGTTCGGTATCAGGAGCTCCTTTCCATCGCGCGTAGCAAGCGAGACATAGCGTGCATTGAGGCTCGTTATCCAACCATACGAACTTTCCATCTCGATCACGTCGCCAGGCTTGATGGAGCGGTCGACCAAAAGGATTACGCCGCTAACGAGGTTGGACACCACTTTTTGTAAACCGAGACCGATGCCGACAGCGACCGCCCCGGAGAATACCGCCAAGGCGGTCAGGTCTATGCCAACCGACCCGAGTGCGAGCACTACCGCGAGGGTGATCAACGCGAAGCGAACGAGCTTTGATGTGAGCACCTGCATCGCAGGGGTCAATTCGCTCAACCGCCTAAGGTGCGTTTCCAGCACTCGCGCGAACGTGCTCGCAAGCCACAGGAACAACGCGAGAGCCACGGCGCCTTTAACGAGCAGAAGCACGCTGATGCGCAGCGAGCCAACGGACACCGCCATCGAGTCGAGTAAGCCGGTTACGGTGTCGAGCAGACCCGCGATGTTCAGCGCGGCAATTACAAAAGCCAGAACCGCAAGAGCGCGCGCCAATCGGTCACTGTGGACCAGACGTGAGCTCAGCTTGATGATGACCCAGGCTAGCGTGAGGCTTTCGGCGAGCCTTAAAATTGTCGTGGCCAAGTGCCGCTCGGCAAACACGAGGGTCGAAAACCAGAAGGCCAAGAGGAGGAGGAGCCACGGCCCCGTTAGGGCTAGCGGAAACAGGACTTGCCGAGCGGTGCGGAGGGAAAACCGGTCGGCCAGACTGACAAAGAACCTGTTTAAAGGACGAAGAAAAAAGAGAAAACACACGAATATAACTGCAACCGTAGCTAGCTGCTCAGCGTTGGTCGCGATCAGGAGGTTTGATCGGATCCAGTCAATTACCCAATTATAGAGCTGGGACGCATTGAGGTAATCAGCCATGTGTCCGATAACGCTAGTGGTACGGAATCATTCCTGGAGTTTAAATATGAGCGGATATGGGGTGAACATCTGCTGCACAATTTCAGCCGGGTACCCAAAGTCTATGAGCGCACGGCGGAATCATGAGCGGCGCCCCTCGCGCACCTGAAGGCTGGGACACCGACCTGTGTTTCTCGGAATGTCCAAAAAATGACACACTGGAGGGCGGAGAAACTGCATTCGGCGCTGGACTGGGTTTCGGTATGAGGAAGCCGGAGCCCATAGGCGGTTCGCCGAGATGTCTTGCGCGAGTCACGATTTCGCACTCATTGATCCCGCGTTACGGATGGTGACCGCGCAATTCGAACAGTTCGAGCGACATCAGTAACCCGGCACGAACCGACAAGGAACCAAACGCTCCCAATTGTGATGTCAAGGAGCTGTTCGATTATCAGGGCAGTTTCGAAAGAGATCGGACTGGAGCAAAGCAAAGATCAGGAAATTTAGGACTTGCTAATCGACCGATACGCCGAACAACGCGACGCTCGTCGAAGGCCCCAGATCCGGGTCGAAATAGAATGGGCTCTAACCCAGAAGAAGAAAAATTCAAGCCTCGGGAGGCTGCCTGATCGGCCTCCTGCGATAAAATCAGCGGGCCACGCCTGCAGCCTCAATCGACGGCCATTTAGGATCTCATCTCCACCCGAGCCCTGTCTCGGGCGAACATCACCGAATTGGCGGGGTTGGGACAGCATCAAGCGTCGGAACCGGATCCACCAGTCATCGTTCTTTTATTGGGGTCGCGTGTTGAACGAACCAGAAGAGAAGCGGTCGACTGATGTTGGCGACCACAGCCGTCGCAAAATACCAAACGGAGATTGGGCTCCATGACCATCGACGAAAAACGCGCTATGAAAGCCGCCTGCATGCAGGCCGCGGCCACGCTGATCGCTGCTCAAGCCGGCGGCAAGTACCAGATCGACACCGAGGATTGCATTAAGCTCGCTGCATTACTCTATGTCCGCGTTGTCACGACCGATTGGCGAGAACCTGTGTTAACAACCGATGCCGACGAATGTTAGGTGCACTGTCTTTGCGCGAGCGACTGCTAAGACTACATGGGCACACCTCTGCCAATGGCAGGGAACGAATGAGAGCGTCCCACCCCACCTCGCCAATTTTTCCGGGTCGAAGAGTGACGGCGCCTATAGGTATAACCCGCTGTCGCCCGCGACCGAAACACGCGCCCCTAAGCAAGCGTGGACCAACCAACGTCGCTGACCGGATATTCCTGCCGGTCAAGTCTTTGAGATCTTTCGTCCGCAGGCGGGAACCACATGCTGAGACCGTAAATATCCTAAAATCACACAGTGAGATGCGGTAAATCTGTATTTGGCGCCGCCTCTCGTCGAGACGTACCTCAACGGGGACGTTCGGAATTGGGTTTTTCGATGCGTCCGACTCCAGCCTGCCAGAGACCTGTAGCTCTATTGGAAGTCATGAGCGGTCGCCGCACCCGCGGCCCATCTTTCGCTCCGCCCGTTTCGCATATTAGCAATTTTTATATTGACAATTAACCATGTATCGGCCAAAGTTGTCCGGCATCGGTTCTGCGGGACAGGGTCAGGCTCACCGGGTCGAGCCCCAGGACCCGCAGTGGTGCCTACGAGGTTGCGATCGATATGTGGGATGCCTTTCACTACTGCGAGACCTTCGCAGGCTGGTTCAGTGCCGACGAATGCGAGCGCATCACTGCACTGCATCAGAAAACAGCTGCGTTGCAGAGCAGGATGCCGCGCGGCGGCGGAGGTTTCATCCGAGACAGTGATCTGTTCTGGGTTCCGCGAACGCTGGAGACCGATTGGATATTCACGCGTGTCTGGGAGGTCGCCACTCTCTATAACTCGCGATACGGGTTTGAGCTTAGCGAAGAAATGGGCCAGCTGCAGCTGACCCGCTATGCCAAGGATCAGCTCTACAACTGGCACATGGATCTCGGTGCCGGTGCAATGAGCCTGCGCAAACTATCCTTGGTCGTCGAACTGGCAGCCGCCGGATATGACGGCGGCGGGATCGAGGTCTTCTATGGGGTTGGGACAAGCAACCGGATCGCCCTCGGCCAAGGAGACGCACTAATCTTTCCGTCCTTCATCATGCACCGGGCATTGCCGGTGCAAAGCGGTACCCGTTGGACCCTGGTCTCGTGGCTGACCGGGCCGAAGCCCCTCAAATGAATGGCTCGAGATTCAAAAATGCCCGAGCAGTCAAAAATGCCCGAGCGTCAAAAAAGATAGTCCAGGTCGCTGACGCGCTCAGTCCCGAAAATTGTCGTCGTCCGATGACGATGTACGATCGACTTGGCCATATGACAGAGGTTAGGGATCAAAACAGGATATCGGGTCGTCTATTGGCCTGTGTTTCGCGATGCCGCGGACGCGGCCAAATCGTTCCGCATATAGCGGTATTACGAAGCAGCGACGCACCTGCTGCCCAAGACCGTGAGGCTCGCCGCGATTGGTTCTGACGCTCGGCCTCGCGCAGCTTGAGGCGCCTCCAACGCCCGGCCGGATCGCGCGGCGAGCAGGGTGAGGCCCAACACTGCTGCGGCAGTCCTCCACATCATCGCCTCTCTGCAAAAGCAAGCGATCTCCCGTCGCCTGCTGCCCCACACCAGCCCTTTCCCCGCGAGTTAGGAGAACGAAGGACCTGCGATGCGGGAGGGAAAGGGGCAGCGCGCGACGAGCGTTCGGAAGTTTTCTCGGTAGGGGGACCCAACCCGCAAGGCGAGGGGGTGAAGGCTGCCTCTACGCGCGTCCCCAAAGCCGCTTCGACGCGATGGCTGCCCCCTCCACCATTGCGCCGAGTTTCTTGAACGAGATGTCCGGATCGACTTTGCCGTAGCCGGCGAACGTTCCGAAGCCGCAATCAGTGCCGGCGATCACCCGCTCGCGGCCGACGATGTCGGCGAATTGGCAGATGCGCTGGGCAACGAGCTCGGGGTGCTCGACATAGTTGGTCGAGGTGTCGAGCACGCCGGGTATCAGGATCTTGTCATCAGGCAATTTTACGTCCTGCCATACCGTCCATTCATGCGCGTGGCGTGGATTGGCGGCCTCGACGACCAACGCCATCGGTTTCGCCTTGACCAGGATCGGGGCGACCTTTGCGAAAGGAATATCGTGGTCGTGCGGCCCCTCGTAATTGCCCCAGCAGATGTGGATACGCGACCGGTCAGCCGGGATGTTGCGCAATGCATGGTTCAGTACGTCGACGTGGAACGCCGCACGCTTGAGAAATTCCGTCTCGCCGAGCTCCTGAAAGCTCGTGTGGCGTGCCATTGCGAGATCGGGGCAATCGAGCTGCAATACAAAGCCGGCCTTGACGATCGCTTCGTATTCGTCCTGCATCGCCGCAGCAATGGCTTCGACATAGGCCTCGTGGGACGGATAATGCCGGTTGGTTTGGAACACTGGAACGAGCCCCGGCGAGGCAGCGGTCATGAACCCTTCGGCGACCTGGACCTGGGCGAGCGCGTCCTTGAGATTGGCAAGATCGTGCTCGAGCGGCTCGCGGTCGCGCACCACGACCGGACCGACGCATACCGAGCGCCGGGCGACGTTGGCGCCCGTCATCCGCTCATAAGCGGCGAGAAAATTTGGATGGTCCCGCGTGTCGAGCCGCGGCTTGGCCGGCTCGTGCCCGGCAAATCCCGACAGGCGATCGGCGACATAGGTCGAATATCCGGGCTTCGACATCTCGCCGTCATTGACGATGTCGATGCCGGTTTGCGCCTGGCGCCGGACGATGTCGACGACCGCTTGCCGGGTCAAACGGTCTAGCGCCT
>Ga0306926_10008755_pt1 | contig 11089 bp, 11 predicted proteins | sample flu12Cox44000178_FD_203759 | JGI IMG/M metagenome (GOLD analysis project Ga0306926, IMG submission 203759) | Lab enrichment of tropical soil microbial communities from Luquillo Experimental Forest, Puerto Rico - flux8day.12C.oxic.44.000.178 (v2)... | ecosystem: Environmental > Terrestrial >...
CGTTGCCGAACGCACCGGATAGAACCAGGCCGCCGGCCGCCAGGCCCAGCATGGTCCAGATGGCCGCCGCCGCGATCAGGCGCGCGGCCAGCGAATTCAAAAAGAGCGGTTCAAGCCTGGGGAGCGCCAAGGGCCGGGTCTTCCAGGCTGTAACCGAGACCGCGCACCGTATGGATCAGATCCGCGTTCAGCTTCTTGCGCAGACGGCCGACAAACACTTCAATCGTGTTGGAGTCGCGATCAAAATCCTGATCGTAAAGATGCTCCACCAGCTCGGTGCGCGACACCACCTTGCCGCGATGATGGGCCAGATAGGCCAGCAGGCGATATTCCAGGCTGGTGAGCTTGACGGGATTGCCGTCCAGGGTGACGCGGCTGGCACGGGTGTCGATACGCAGCGGCCCGATCTCGATATCGGCGGTGGCGATGCCGGCGGCGCGACGCAACAGGGCGCGCAACCGGGCCAGCAATTCCTCGGTATAAAAAGGCTTGGCCAGATAATCATCGGCGCCGGCGTCAAATCCGGCCACCTTGTCGCTCCAGCGGTCGCGGGCGGTGAGGATCAGCACCGGCATGGTCTTACCTGATTTGCGCCATTTCTCCAGCACCCGCGCGCCGTCCAGCTTGGGCAGGCCCAGATCCAGGATCACGGCGTCATAGGGTTCAGTATCGCCGAGAAAATGGCCTTCTTCGCCATCGCCCGCCATGTCGACGACATATCCGGCATCGCCGAGCGCCTTTTTCAACAGGCGCTGCAGATCCTTGTCATCCTCGACCAGCAGAATACGCATCGCTCTCCTCAGCGGTCGCGGCGGCGTTCGCGCGACTCGCGGCCTTCGCCGCGGTCGTTACCATAGTCCCGGTCGCGGCCGCGAGAATAGCCGCCCGGCCCCCCTTCACCGCGTTCCGGCTCTTCGCCTCTTTCATAGTTGCCGCCAAAACGGCTGCGCATGTCCGGCGTGGGAAAGGATGGCGCGCGGGGATAGTCGCGCGCGGCGCCAGGCTGGTCGAAGGAATCGCGGCCTGGCGACGAACCCAACACCCGCCCCGTGCGCGCGTCCGTGTCCAGCCATTCGATGCGCCCGTCAGGGGTCATCCATTTGAGATGATAATGCAGTGAACCGTCGGGGCCCGGGCTGGGACCATCGGCATCATAAAACTGGCCCGGATGGGTGCGGCGAATCTCCGGCAGGATTCGGTCCAGGGGTTGCGCTCCAGCTTCGCGGCGCGGCTGCGCCAGCGCCGGCTCGCCCAAAAGGGTTGGGACGGGCGCCAGCAACAGGGCAATAGCGAGGAAAAATGCAGGGCGCATGCGGGTTTTTTAGGCCTTTGGACATGAACCCGGCATGAACGGTCCATCCAGACTTGGTTCAGCCAGAGCTTCCTAGATTACGCGCCATGGAACGGCCCGTTTCAACCAACCCGTTCCGCAGAATTGAAAAGGAGATTAGCAATGCGTAACACAAAAACGCTTCTGGCGGCAGCTTCCCTGGCGGTTCTGACCGCCGCCGGCATCGGCGCTGCGAGTGCTGCGCCTTGGGACCATCAACCGGGCCCCGCCATGCGCCACGACATCCGCCAGGATGTGCGCCGAGATGTCCGTCAGGACCTGCACCGCCGCATTGTCGATCGCGACCGCGTCTGGGTGACCCTGCGCCAACATCATCTGCGCGGCCTTGGCGATCCTTATTTCGTGCGCGGCCATTATGTCGTGAAGGTCGCAGGCCGTTTCGGACATGCCCAGTTCATCGAGATCGATCCCTATACCGGCGCGTTCCTGGGTGAATTTCGCGCTTAACGGATCGTAACCAGCTTGACCCTGGGGCCCGTGGTATGCCCCTCCCCATAGGGTTCCAGGACATCAAGGAAAAGCCCGCGTTTCTCCCGAGACGCGGGCTTTTCATTTATTTGTCGAAACGAGCACAGGCCCGCCTCCCCCGCGCGTGCGCAAGCACGCCGGTGGGGGAGGTGGCCGTAGCAGCGCTTGCGATGCGAAGGCCGGAGGGGGCGACCAAATGAGCCTTGAAACTGCCGCAAAATGCCGGTGATCTAGGCCAGCGATGACGGACCGCCCCAAGCACCCGTATGAAGATGTGCTGCGCGACGTCCGGCAAGTGACGGACCGCTGGATACGTCCATTTACCATCACCATCACGGCCGTTGCCCTGCCGCTGTCGTTTCTGTTCCTGTTGCCGTCGATCCTAGGCCTGTTCGCGGCGCCCCCCGATCCCAATGTCGACCTCTATGCCGTCAACCGGCCGCTGGCCTTCACCTTTCTCGATGCCGATGGCAATGATGTCGGTCATCGCGGCGCCGTGGTGGGCGACCGCCTGAAGCTGGAGGACATGCCCGCTTTTCTTCCCGCCGCCTTCATCGCGATGGAAGACCGGCGCTTTTACAACCACAACGGCATCGACCCGCGCGGATTGATGCGCGCCTTTGCCGCCGACATCCGCGCCGGTCACTGGGTGGCGGGCGGATCCACCATCAGTCAGCAGACCGCCAAGATCGTCTACACCCAGCAGGAGCGCACCATGTCGCGCAAACTGACGGAACTGATGGACGCCGCAGGCCTGGAAAAGACGCTCAGCAAAAAGCAGATTCTCGAACTTTATCTCAACCGCATCTATCTGGGTTCAGCCTCTTATGGCGTGGACGGTGCCGCCCGCACCTATTTCGGCGTTTCGGCGCGCAAGGTGACGCTGGCGCAGGCAGCGATGCTGGCGACCCTGACCCGTGCGCCCTCGGTCTTTTCGCCCCGCCGCGACCTGCTCAAGGCGCAACAACGCGCCAGTCTGGTGCTGGACGCCATGGTGGAGACCGGCGCCGTCACCGAAGACCAGGCTGCCGACGCCCGCGCCCATCCCGCCGAAGTGATCGACCGAGAGAAGCTGGACGCGCGCAACTTCTTTCTCGACACCGCCGCCGATCGCGCCAGGCAGCTTGCCACCCAGAACGGCGCTGCGCCCACGGCGGATCTCGTTGTCCATACCACGCTGGAACCGAAGCTGCAGGAAGCCGCCCGTGTTGCCGCGACGGAAGCGATCCGCAAATCGGGCAAGCGCCTCAAGGTACATGAAGCCGCCGTGGTGATGATGAAACCGGACGGTGCGGTTTCCGCATTGCTGGGCGGCGTCGACTATCAAAGCTCGGTGTTCAATCGCGCCATCCAGGCCCGCCGCCAGCCCGGCTCAGCGTTCAAGCCGTTCGTCTATCTGGCCGCTTTGGAATCCGGCATTTCGCCCTGGGACATGCGCGATGACGAACCGGTGGACATCAACGGCTACAGCCCCAGCAATTTCGGCAACAAGGAATATGGCACGCTCACCCTGGCCGATGCGCTGGCCCATTCGGTCAACACCATCACCGTCAATCTGGGACAGGAAGTGGGCATCAAGAACGTCATCGCCGCCGCCAAGCGCTTAGGGGTCACCTCGCCGCTGGAGGCCAATGCCAGCCTGGCGCTGGGCACCAGCGAAGTGACGCCCCTGGAACTGACCGGCGCCTATGCGACCTTCGCCAATGGCGGTTATCGCGCCGAGCCCTATTTCGTTACCGAAGTGGATGATGCCGGCGGCAAGGTTCTCTATCGCCGGACGCCGGCCAGGGCGGAGCGCATCATCTCCAGTTCGGTGAACCGGGACATGGTGGCAATGTTGTGGAACGTGGTGGTGGCCGGCACCGGCACCAGCGCTTCGCTCACCCCCCGTGAGGCAGCCGGCAAGACCGGCACCACCCAGGATTCCAAGGACGCCTGGTTCGTGGGCTTTACCACGGACTATGTCACCGCGGTGTGGGTCGGCAATGATGACAACACGCCCACCCGCGGCATTACCGGCGGCACCCTGCCCGCCCAGATCTGGCGCGACGCCATGCGCAGTGCCGAAGCAGGCAAGCCGCTCAAGGCGCTGGACCGCTCGCCGCCCCAGCCGCCCAATGAGGAAGGCCTGTTCTCCTCCAACGAACCGCAGGTTGGCCCCGGTGACGACGAATCCAATGCAACTCAAACCGCGCAGGCGGGGCCGCCTGAAGACAGACGGCCGGAGCGCCATCATGGCGGCGGCATTCTGGGCTGGCTGTTCGGCGATGACGACGATAGGCCGCCCCCGCGTTAGCGGACTTCCGTGCTATAAGCCCTCATGATCCGATTTGCCGCCGCACTGTTCGCGCTTGTCATCGTTCTTCTGCCGCCCCCCGCTTTCGCGGATGCTTCCCGCACCAAAATTGTTTTTGTCACCGATTGGAAGGCGCAGGCCGAGCATGGCGGCTTCTACGAAGCTCTCGCGGAAGGGTTCTATGCCAGGCGCGGCCTCGACGTTACTATCCGGGCCGGCGGACCGCAGATCAATGTCCCGCAATTGCTGGCCGGCGGCGCGGCCGATTTCGGCATCGGCTCCAACGGTTTCATTTCCCTCAATCTGGTGAAGCAGAACATTCCGCTGCGCGCGATAATGGCTGTCTTCCAGAAAGACCCGCAGGTTCTGATCAGTCATCCCCGCCGCGACCTCAATTCGCTGAGCGAAATGCGCGGCCGCCCTATCCTGATTTCCGATGCCGCCATGACCAGCTTCTGGCCATGGCTGCGCGCCAAATTCGGTTTCAGCGACAGCCAGATCCGCAAATACACCTTCAACCTGGCGCCGTTCCTGGTTGATCCCAACGCCATTCAGGAAGGCTATCTCACCAGTGAACCCTTCACGGTGGAGCAACAGGGCCATTTCGCGCCCAAGGTCTTTCTGCTCGCGGATTATGGCTATCCCGGCTATGCCAACATGGTGCTGGTGCCGCAAAAATGGATCGACGCCAATCCCAAAGCCGTACAGGCGTTTTATGACGCCACCCGCGACGGCTGGTATGATTACCTGAACCGCGACCCCGGGCCCGCCAACCGGCTCATCAAGCGCGACAATCCCGACATGACCGACGCCATTATCGCCCAGTCGATCGACAAGATGCGGCGCTATCAGCTGGTGTCGGGTGGCGACGCCCCGGCCTTCGGCGTCGGCGGCATGACCGACAAACGCTGGCGCCAGTTTTATCAGGCCATGCAAAGCGAAGGCCTCTATCCCAAGGGCCTGGACTACACCAAGGCATACGATCTGCGTTTCATGCGTCAGGCGCTGCAGAACTACAAATGACCCTTCTCACGCTGACCGGCGTCGGCAAACGCTTTCCATCCGCCAACAAAGGCGGCGGGATCGACGCCCTGCGCGATGTGCATTTCGCCATCGAAACCGGTCAGTTCGTTTCCCTTCTGGGTCCCAGCGGCTGCGGCAAATCCACCGTCCTGCGCCTGATCTCGGGATTGCTGACGCCGGATAGCGGCACGATCTCCTGGCAGGGCGCGCGCCCCGAACTGGGCTTCGTCTTTCAGGAACCGACCTTGATGCCATGGGCCGATGTGCGCACCAATGCGCGGCTGCCGCTGGATCTGCGGAAACTGCCGCGCCGCGAAGCGGATGCCCGCGCGACGGCGGCATTGGAACGGTTGGGCCTTGCCGGCTTTGAACAAGCGGTGCCCCGCGAACTGTCTGGCGGCATGAAGATGCGGGTTTCCATCGCCCGCGCCCTGGCGGCAAGACCGAAACTGTTGTTGATGGACGAGCCATTCGCCGCGCTGGATGAACCCACGCGCCAGGCCTTGAACGACGATCTGCTGGCCGTGGGCCGCCAAGACGACATCACCATCATCTTCGTCACCCATTCGGTGATGGAATCCAGCTATCTTTCCGACCGGGTGTTGGTGATGAGCCGCCGCCCTGGCCATATCGCGGCCGATATTGCGCTCGATCAACCCGCGGCGCGCGATGCCGCCTTTCGCCTTTCGCCCTCTTTTGCCGATGCGCAGCGCAAGGTGGGCGCCGCCTTGCTGGAGAGCGCATGAAACGCGTCTTCGACATCGCCTTTCCGCTGGTGCTGGGAATTGCCCTTCTTTTGTCCTGGCAATGGATTGTCCAGGCGCGCGCCATTCCGGTCTATGTCCTTCCGGCGCCCTCCGACATCGTCCGCGCCCTGATGGATAATTTCCCGTCCCTGATGACCAGCCTGACAGCGACGCTGACCATCACCCTGTTGGGCTTTGCCGGCGCAACCATCGCCGCCGTGATCCTGGCGATCCTGTTCAGCCAAAGCCGTCTGGTCGAGCGCGCGCTCTATCCCTATGCGGTGGTGCTGCAGGTGACGCCGGTCGTCGCCATCGCCCCGCTGCTTCTGATCTGGGTGGGGTTTGAGCGGATCGATCTGGCCCTGTCGCTGATGGCAGGCCTGATCGCCTTCTTTCCCATTCTGTCGACCACAACGCTGGGACTTAAATCTGCCGATTTCCATCTGATCGATCTGGCGCGGCTCTATAACGCTTCGCGCTGGCAGATCCTGTGGCGAGTGCAATTGCCGTCCGCCCTGCCTTATCTGCTGACCGGGATGAAGACCGGCGGTGTCATTGCCCTGATCGGCGAAGTGACGGCGGAATTTGCCGCCGGGTCGGGAACCGCCACCGGTCTGGCCTGGCGGATCACCGAATCCACCAACCGGCTGGAAATTGCCACCACCTTCGCCGCCCTGGCTCTGCTGGCCTTGCTGGGTATCGCGATTTTCGCGAGCCTTTCGGCGCTGGAATATCTGCTGCTGCGCCGCTGGCATGAAAGCGCCATCCGGCGCTCCCGCTAGAAGGGGTTTTCATAAAGCGCGCTTTTCAGCCATTTTATTATACACATAAAGAATTGTTATTTTAGAAATACTACAGCTGTGGCATGTTGAAGTCTTGATTTCGGGCCGCCAAAATGTGACGTAGCGCGCCATGGCCACCCCCGTTTTCAAGATGCTGACCAGCAACCGCCTGCGCGACGGCGACGTCCTTTATTGGAAAGCCGGCACCTGGGTCGAAGACCTGCGCGACGGCGAGGTTTTCCCCGACGAGACAGCGGCCGAAGCTGCCCTGGCTGCGGCGCAGAAAGACATTCTGGGCAACCAGGTGGTCGCGGCCTATCTGTTCGATGTGCGGATTGAAAATGGCGCCGCCCGTCCGGTGAAGGAACGCGAGCTGGTGCGCGCCGCCGGCCCGACGGTTCGCCCCGACACCGGCAAGCAGGCCCCCAGCGCGGAGCGCGTCAGCAATCATGTATAGGTACGACGAATTCGACGCCAAGTTCGTGGCGGAGCGGGTGGAACAGTTCCGCGGCCAGGTGGCCCGCCGCCTGTCGGGTGAACTGACCGAAGACCAGTTCAAGCCGCTGCGTCTGATGAACGGCCTTTATCTGCAATTGCACGCCTACATGCTGCGCATTGCCGTTCCTTACGGCACCTTGTCGTCGCGGCAGATGCGCAAGCTGGCGCACATCGCGCGCCGCTATGACAAGGGCTTCGGCCATTTCACCACCCGCACCAATCTGCAGTTCAACTGGATCAAGCTGGTGGACGTGCCCGACATCCTGGCCGAACTGGCCAGTGTGGAAATGCACTGCATTCAGACCAGCGGCAATTGTATCCGCAATGTCACCGCCGACCAGTTCGCCGGCGCCACGCCGGAAGAGATCGAAGATCCCCGCCCCTTGTCGGAAATCATCCGCCAATGGTCCAGCCTGCATCCGGAATTCGTCTTCCTGGCGCGCAAGTTCAAGATCGCGGTGGGCGCCACGCCGCATGACCGCGCCGCATTGCAGTTCCACGACATGGCGGTGGATATCGTCAAAAACGAACAGGGCCGCGTCGGTTACAAGGTGATCGCCGGCGGCGGCATGGGCCGCACGCCCTATATCGCCCATGTGATGAGCGAATTTGTGGAGCGCGAGGACATTCTCGCCTACCTGGAAGCAGTCTTGCGCGTCTACAACCAGGACAGCCGCCGCGACAACATCCACAAGCAGCGCATCAAAATCCTGATCAACGCCATCGGTCCGGAAGAAATGCGCCGCCGCGTGGCGCGGGAGTTCGACGAGATCAAGCGCACCGGCAGCCTGCAATTGCCCCAGGCCGAACTGGACCGCATCGCCGCCTATTTCGCCCCGCCCGCTTTTGAAGCCTTGCCGGATGCCATGCCTCTCTTGGATTCGAAGAATGGCGGCGACCGCGCCTTCGAGAACTGGAAGAAGACCAACGTCCACAAGCACCGCGCCCCCGGCTATGCCATCGCCACCATTTCGCTCAAGGCCATCGGCCAGGTGCCGGGCGACGCCTCGGCCGACCAGATGGACGCCATCGCGGACCTGATGGACAAGTACAGCGTCGGCGAAATCCGCGTCAGCCATGAGCAGAATCTGGTGCTGCCGCATGTGAAGCAGAAGGACCTGCCGGCGATCTTCGCGCGCCTGCAGGCCATCGACCTGGCCACGCCCAATGCCGGCCTGATCACCGACATCATCGCCTGCCCGGGCCTGGACTATTGCGATCTGGCCAATGCCCGCTCCATCCCGGTGGCCCAGCGCATCGCCAAGAAGTTCGCCGACCTGGACCGCCAGCACGATATCGGCGAGCTCAAGATCAAGATTTCCGGCTGCATCAATGCCTGCGGCCACCACCATGCCGGCCATATCGGCATTCTGGGCGTCGACAAGAAAGGTGTTGAATTCTACCAGCTCCAGCTGGGCGGTTCGGGCGCCGAAGACGCCAGCATCGGCGACATCATGGGCCCGGGCTTTGGCGAACATGAAATCGCCGGAGCCGTGGAGCGTGTCGTCAACGTCTATCTCAAGGAACGCAAGACCGGCGAGCGCTTCCTGGACACCTATCGCCGCATCGGCATGGCCAAGTTCAAGGAAGCCGCCTACGAACAGGTTCCGGCGTGACCAAATTGCTGAAGAGCGGCGCCTTCGCCGCCGACCCGTTCGTTTCCGTTGCCGACGACGCCGTTCTGCCGGACGGCGACATCATCGTGTCCCTGGCCCGTTTCCAGAAGGAGCGTGAAAGCCTTCTGGCCCGCAACGCCCCGCTGGGCGTGCGCCTGCAATCCAGCCAGTCGCCCGAGTTGCTGGGCGACGATGTCAATCGCCTGTCGCTGGTGGTGCTGGAATTCCCCAAATTCCGCGACGGGCGCGCCTTTTCCTGGGCCCGCATGTTGCGCACAAGGCTGGGCTTCACCGGCGAAATCCGCGCCGTGGGGGATTTCCTGTTCGACCAGGTCAATTACCAGCACCGCGTCGGCTTTGACGCCTGGGAAGTGCCGGACAATTTCACCATCGCGCAATTCCAGAAGGCGCTGGGCGAAATCAGCAACGTCTATCAGCCCAGCGCCGACGGCCGCAAAACCATTCGAGACCTGCGCGCCTCGCGCTGAAGCCCGCATTTTGGTTCCCTCTCGCTGGCGCCCGCCAAGGGTGCTCCATGGCGGGAATTTCACCAAAATTACGGCTTATTCACCCGCGCCCTGTTGCGTTCAGCTTTAAATTGACAGGGTTTAATGGCGTGTCCGAAGGATTTTCATCGTATGAAAAAATCGCTTGTGCCAATGGTGGCTTCGCTGATCCTGTGCGGCGGCGCCATCACGGCCTTGATTGCCAACAGCGCCGGCGCAGAACCCGAGGTGAAGCGGCCGGTGATGGTGGCGATGACGTTGCCCCACCCGCTGCTTGCGGCCATGACGGCCGCTGCGCCCGATGATGGCGCCAACCCGCCGGGCATGAGCCAACGCCGCCCGGGCGTTTCGGAGATCGCGGCCCGTCACAAACAGATGTGCCAGGACGAATATGCCCACCAGGTCGGGCAGCTTGCCTATCTGGAAGCCAAGCTGAATCTGACCCCGTCGCAGCAGCCGCTGTTCGACCGCTGGAAATCGGTCAAACTGGACATCGCCAAGCGTGGTCAGGCCGATTGCTCGACCCGGGACCTTCCGCCTCGCAACGTCAATGCGCTGCCCTCGCCGCTGGAAGGCATGGCGCGTGAGGAGGATTTGCTCAAGCACCGCCTTGCCGACATCGACGCCGAGCGCCCTGCGCTCGCCGCGCTCTACAATACGATGAACGCCAGCCAGAAAGACGCTTTGATGCATCCCGACGGGATGATGGGCGGACCGATGATGGGGCACATGTTCGCCATGGACGCGCGCCGCGACCGGATGGAGCCGTCGTCACCTAGCGCCGTCAATCGCACAAGGCTGCCGGCCCCACCGCCGCCATAGGCTTCGCAAATCCTTCAAAAACCGCGGCTTGGAAGGCTCTCCTGCCCGGCGGGCCGCTTTTTTATTGCTATGGAGGCTCGCTTGGCCCAAATAGGCCCCCCGATCTTCAGAGCGACCGCCGCACGTGAATGTTTCCCTGCCCACCGAGTCCATGCCGCGGTTCGCAACCCTGGAACAGGCGATTGAGCGCCTGAATCCCATCGAGCCTGTCTATGCGATCTTCCCGGAGAAATTCCAGATCGCGGCGCGCCGCTTCCTGGATTCCTTTCCCGGCGACACGCTCTATGCCGTCAAGGCCAACCCCGTTCCCGCCATCCTGCGCCAGGTCTGGGCCGCGGGCATCCGCCACTTCGACACCGCCTCGCTGGGCGAGGTCGAAATCGTCAAATCCCTGTTTCCCGACGCGGTGTGCCATTTCATGGCGCCCGTCCGCCTGGCCGGCCATGCCCGCGCGGCGTTCCACAAACATGGCGTCACCGATTACGTGGTCGATTGCGAAGCCGAACTCGACAAGCTGATCGCCGAAACCGGCGCCCCCGAAAAGCTGCGCATTTTCGTGCGTATCGCCACCTCGCTGGGCGGCGCAGTGCTGGAACTGTCCAGCAAATTCGGGTCCTCGCCGGAAGAATCGTCAAAGCTGCTCAAGCGCGTTGCCCAGTCCGGCGCCAAGCCGGCTGTGACCTTTCATGTCGGCTCGCAATGTCTTTCGCCCTTTTCCTATGCCCAGGCGATCGAGATGGCGGCCCGGACCGCCGCTTTCGCCAAGGTGGAGCTGCAGGCGTTGGACATTGGCGGCGGATTTCCCGGTCCGTATGTCGGCAACGACGTGCCGCCCTTCCACTGGTATTTCGATACCATCAAGGAAGCGGTTCTGACACTGCCCAACCCGAATATTCCCATCATGTGCGAACCGGGGCGGGCGCTGTCCACCGAAGGCATGTCGCTGATCACCCAGGTGGTGCTGCGCAAAGGTCAGCGGCT
>Ga0306926_10008759_pt1 | contig 11088 bp, 7 predicted proteins | sample flu12Cox44000178_FD_203759 | JGI IMG/M metagenome (GOLD analysis project Ga0306926, IMG submission 203759) | Lab enrichment of tropical soil microbial communities from Luquillo Experimental Forest, Puerto Rico - flux8day.12C.oxic.44.000.178 (v2)... | ecosystem: Environmental > Terrestrial > Soil...
CGGTTCGCCCGGGTACGCGCAAAATCAAACTATCGATAGTTGCGGTCCCGAGCGTCAGGTACGGATGAGCGCCGCTTCCGTAGGGACACGGGTCCGTGCCGAGGTTCCTGGCCGTTGTCCGCACCCGAAGTCCGCTGTCCGTCAGCGCATATTCGATGCTAATCCTGAGCGAGAACGGATAGCCCGGTTGTGGATGGAGGACGTGTTCCATCACCGCCCGGTGTGGCTCGCGCTCGGCGGTGGTCCAGTTGGCCCAGCGGACGAGGCCGTGGATGGCATTGCGGTGCTCCGGCTCGTTCAGCGGGAGCTGGTGGCGTCGGCCGTCGAACTCGTAGCGGCCATCTTGAAGCCGGTTCGGCCACGGAATCAGTACCTGACCTCGGCCCGAGGAGCTCATCTCGTCCGCCCCGTATCCGTCGACTAGCTCCCGGCTGCCGGCGGAGTATGAGCGGAGTCCACCGCCAACCTCGACGACCACAGCTTGCTGATCTCCGACCGCGATCTCAATCTGCTCGCCGGATGGCGCGATCATCGCTCGCCTCCCGTTAGCTGGCGCCGTTAGCAGGGGTCGCCCACGCCGAGCGCGTGGGGTCGCCGCGGTCAACACCGGCTTCACAAAGACACACCTTGCAGAGTGCCCAGCGGCGACGTACGCACCCATGGTCAGAAGTGTGTGAGCAGCTCGGGGACGAATATGCGCGCCGCGGCCTCGATTAGCGCGAGGTGGGAAAACGCTTGCGGAAAGTTACCCAGGTGCCTCCCTGTCTGTGGGTCAAACTCCTCGGCATAGAGGCCAAGGGGCGAGGCGATCCGGAGCAGCCGCTCCATCAGGTCACGGGCTCGTTGCATCTCGCCCACGATCGCGAACGCCGACACAAGCCAAAACGAGCAGATCAAGAACGTTCCCTCCTTGCCGGAAAGCCCGTCATCGGTCTCATCGGTGCGGTAACGCAGGACGAAGCCGTTCTCAGTCAACCCCTCGGCGATGGCAAGAACAGTGTTCCGTAGGCGCTTGTCGTCAGGTGCGAGGAACTTGAAGCTCCCCGCCAGCAGTGTCGAGGCGTCGAGCGCGTTGGTCTCGTAGTGCTGGCGCAGCACGCCCCCGTCGCTGACGCCGTGCGTGAGGACGTCGGCCCGGATCTCGTCCGCCGTCGCGCGCCATGTCGCCGCCAGCTTCGGGTCGCCTCGGATCTCTGCCAGCGCGCTCGCCCGGTCCAGCGCGACCCAGCACATTAACTTGGAGGACACGTAATGCTGAGGCTTGCCGCGGGCCTCCCAGATGCCCTGGTCGGGGTCGCGCCAAACACGGGTAGCGCACTCCGCCTGCGACTCGACGATCGGCCAGAGCCGACGTGGCAGGCGCTGGTTCCGCCAGGTATGGAGCAGGATCGAGTCGAGGACCGCGCCGAAGACGTCATTCTGACGCTGACCAGAGGCGGCATTGCCCACGCGAACCGGGCGTGCACCTGCGTAGCCAGAGAGGTCGTCTCGCATCGATTCGGGCAGTTCGCGGCGGCCATCGATGCCGTACATGATCTGCAGAGAACCGTCCTCAGTCGTCTTGACGTCGGCGACGAACTGCATGAACTCGTCCGCTTCCCAGTCCAGGTTGAGCCAGTGGAGTGCCCGGAGCATGAAAGTCGCGTCGCGCATCCACGTGTAACGGTAGTCCCAATTGCGCTCTCCGCGCGGTGTCTCTGGGAGGGACGTGGTGAGAGCCGCAACTGCCGCGCCGGTCGGCATAAAGGTCAGACCTTTGATGGTGAGCGCCGAGCGCTCGATGTGGGCGCTGTAGTGGTGGTCGGGAATGCGGGCACCTCCGAGCCAGGTACGCCAATAGCGAGTCGTTGCTGCGATTCGCGCCTCGGCCTCGTCGGCGTCCCGCGGTGCTGCGAGTCCTTCTGCCCAGGAGAGCGCACAATACGCCCGGTCGCCCGGCTCCAGGATGTGACGCGCCCGAACGCTGTTGCCCTCGATCCCTAACGCGAGATCCGAGCAGAGGCGGATCGTCTGCCCCGCGCCGTTCGCGTCGGCTGCATGGCCGTCGCCATCGACCGCGGCCCATTGCGCCGACACGCGGCCGTAGTCGAAGGCAGGCTCGCAGACGAGTTCGACCGCGACCCTGCCTTCGAGGCCGAGGACCGTTCGCACGAGCATATGGTCCGCGCCGTAATCTGGGAGGGCCCGGGTGTGCGGTATGATCTTGTCCTCGTGATCCCGGGGGCCAATCGTCAACGCATCACGGACAAGAATCCAGCCGGACGGCGTTTTCCAGGTCGTGACCAGTACGTTCGTGCCCGGCTCGTAGATCCGCGTTGTCGGGTGGTTGACCCCGAAGGGGCCCAAGCGAAAGCTTCCGGCCTGCCGGTCGAGTAGGCTGCCGAACACGCTCGGCGCGTCGAAGCGGGGCACGCAGAGCCAGTCGATCGCCCCATCGGGGGCGACAAGCGCGCCGGTGTGGCAGTTGGACAAGAACGCGTAATCGGCGATCGCCGGGAATGGCGAGGGTGCGGCCGCACTCTGCTCCTGGGGCTCCTTGGCTGGGCGGTCAGACGCTGTGTTTTTGGTGGCGCTCATGCCGTCACCCGAGGGTCGAGGCGGTACAGCGAATGGAACCTCATCACCTTCTCTCTGCGAGGACAGCTTGCAGTCGGTTAGTCGAATCGGAGTCGGTCCTTAGACGCCACTTCGCATACACTCTACCAGCTTGAAGTCACCCCTTAATTACCTCGAAGTCGGTCTGCTCGTCAGTTACACCCCGAACAACCAGGTACCACAACAGAAGCTCTACGAGAAGCTCAAGTCGATGCTGAGCCATCTGGGCATGCATCCGGAGCACCTGATCCCGCGCAACATCTATATGAAGATTGCAATCCCGATCGCCGGCTGCGCCCACCAAGCCGGCATATGTCGCTTCGGCACAAATCCAAAGACCTCAGTGCTGGACACGAACTGCAAGGCGCATGAGCTCGACAATTTGTACGTCGTCGACACGAGCTTCTTCGTCAGCATCGGCGGCGGTGAACCCGTCGCTAACCGCGATTGCGAATGCGATCCGCGTGGGCGATCACCTATTGCAGAGGTTGGCGTAAGCGGTTAGCCGCCCTAATGACCTGCAACGCGGTTTTCTCTAAGTTCGGGGTTCTCACAGGCCATCGCGACAGCAAGGCGGTGCACATGTCGATGGTTAGTATCAGTCTCACTCTAGCGATCCGGGTAGTTCTCGTTTTCCTGTTTCTGCCGTTTAGCGCCCTGGATAAGGTCCTCGACTTCCGCAGTGCTGTGGCGCAGGCTCAAGAGGCGGTGCCGAATAAGGCGGCGGGAACCGCATTGATTCTGGTCGGTTTATTTGTCGAAGTGTTTATGTCGGCGGGAGTTGTTTTGGGAATCGCGGATCGTGCCTGCGCATTCGTGCTTGCTGGCTACTGTGCGGTGACGGCTCTAGTTTGGAAGCAGTTTTGGCGCCCCGGCGACTTTTGGAGCTCAAGCGACGGCAAGGCCCGTGCGCTGTTTTGGGATTTTTGGAAGAACTTTGCTTTGGCCGCTGGCTTTCTTCTCATCGTCTTCGGGACAGATGCGTCGTCGATCGCGCAGTTTCTCGCCCATCCGACGATTCAATCCCATCCTTACCGACTGACGCAGGAGCACGGACGGCCGTGAGCACGCACAGGCAGTGAGCGGCGCGCCGATCGGCCGCACTGCTCCTGCACAGTTGCACGCCACCCTCGACAGAAGACGCGTTCGCCGTTCTCCGACAGGACCTGAGCGCGGGCTTCACCCTGAGCGTCGAGCCGAGACGACAGGTCCACTACCGCGCTCCACTGCCAGCTGGTCGTTCGATCCTACTATAGCCGAGCGGCACGACCATGTCTTTGTGGTAGTGCCGGGGTATGGTCCTGCCGCGAACCGCGGCATCACAAGCACGACATCAGCCTTTCCCGAGCTACTCCAGATGCTGGCCGTCGTCATGTAACATTGTATAGTTTAAGGCATCGATCCGCTTGAAGTATTTCGCATTCAGTGTGCGCTGTGCACCTACCCGGTGTGCTGTCTCGCTACCGAGGTAGGACTGAGGGAATTGCCAAGAATGCGTGACGTAGACGTCGCCGTTCCCCGCACTGAGATGGGACGAATCAAATGAAGCTTGCGTGAACTGGTCTGGCGCGCGTGTGTTCTCATGGCGCCCGAGACGGCAGGCGCACCGTGAAGACCGAGCCTTTGCCCGATTCCCTCGCCACCGTCGCCTCCCCACCCATCATACGCGCGAGCTTCCGGCTAATTGCAAGACACAAGCCAGTGCCACCGAAGCGTCGCGCGGCCAACGAGTCGGCCTGGGTGAATTCGGCAAACAGCTTCGCTTGCCGTGCCGGTGTCGTGAAGGAAGGCGGAGCCTTTTGGACGACGGATCGCGGCCATGTCCGCGTCACAAAGCTGGGCGGCTGATTCAACTAGCGTATTGAGAACGGACTTGAGATCGAAAGTCGAGCGGCTGATGACCTTGAGCACGTCTGCGGTGGCGGTCTGCTGCTGCAGCGCTGTCTGCGCGGACGTCGAGCCATCAATCGCCGCCTTCGCTGAAGCTGCAGGCAGTTCGCGGTTCCATATTAACCCAGTCCGTAAACCAATGAACTACCTGCCAGCGAGCGCTCGGGTTACGAGCGCCGCCACGACGGCAAGCGGCAGCGCGACGATGCTGCCGGCCGCAAAGATCGCCGCGAACGTCAACCCGAGCTGATCGTGCAGCGGCCCGATGCCGAAGGCGGCAACGCCATAGCCGAGCTGATAGAAGGCAATCAGCTCGCCCGCCATCACGGCGGAGAGACGGGGAAATTCGTTGCCGCCGAAGCTGATGCTCAGCGGCAGAAAGGCCGAACAGGCGAGGCCGGCGAGGCCGAATGCGACGATCCCTGCGGTCGCATCGTGCACGCGGGGCGCAATCTGGAAGGTCACGAGCAGCAAGATCGGTAGCGCAACATAAATCCAGCGCGCCGGGATCCAGCGGGAGATCGCCGCGATCAGCACGCGTCCCCCGGTCACCATCGCCCAGAACGCGGTCAGCGCCAACGACGCGTCGCCGGACGACACGCCGCGCTCGCTGCTCAGATAAAGCATGGACCAGTTGCCGTTGAGCGTCTCGAGCATGCCATAGAGAAACACCGCGGCGGCGTAGAGCCAAAACCGCTGCGGAAGCGCGCTCCAGCCGATCGGCGTCGACGCATCGTCGGCGTCCGCGGAAACCCGCAGCGGCTGTGTCGAGGCGACGCCAAATAGCAATGCCATGATGCAGGCCACCACGACCGGCAACAACCACCACGCGCCCAATGCGACGACGATCGCCACAAACACCGGCGCCAGTGCGGTGCCCAGCCCGAGTAGGGCATTAAGCGCCAGCACCGCGCTGTCGGTGCGCTCGGGAAAGAACGCCTCGGCGTAGGTGTTGAGCGCCATCACGGTCGCGCCAAAGCCGAAGCCCAGCGCCGCCGTGGCGACCAGCAGCAGCGCGAATGCGCCGTCGGGCGCTCCGAGGAGCAGCCTGCTCAGCGCCAAAAGCGACATCGAGATGATATCGCCGGCAAATCCTGCCAGCAGCACTCGGCGGAGACTCCAGCGCCGTGCCAGTTTCGGGGCAAGCGCGGCGGCGAAGATGGCAAACGCCACCTGCGGCACGAACATCGTTCCATAGCGCGTGCTGTCGAAACCGAATCCATCGGGGCTGGTGAAGACCGCGCTGGCGGCGGGAAACGTCACCAGAGCCAGGCCTTGCACGACGGCGGCGCCGTAGACCACGCCGATCTCGGTGCGACTCGCCATCGTAGAAGCGGACGAGTGACTGATTGTCACCGCAACCGCTGCAGCAGGTGGTCGCCCACGCGGATCGCATTCGCAATCGCGGTTAGCGACGGGTTCACCGCGCCGATGCTGACGAAGAAGCTCGTGTCGACCACGTAGAGATTGTCGAGCTCATGCGCCTTGCAGTTGACGTCGAGCACGGAGGTCTTCGGGTCGCGGCCGAACCGGCATGTGCCCGCCTGATGCGCGCAGCCGGCAATCGGAATATCGATCTTCATGTAGATGTCGCGCGGGATAAGCCGGTCCGGATGCATGCCGAGGTGCCTCAGCATCGACTTGAGTTTGTCGTAGAGCCGTTGCCGGGGCACTTGGTTGTTCGGCGTGTAGCTCAAAGTGATACTGCCGGACTTGTCGACGGTGACGCGATTTTCCGGATCGGGCAGGTCTTCCGTGGTCAGCCAGAAATCCACGGTATGGCGCGCGAGCTCGCCGAGCAGACCCAGCGGCACCAGCGCGGTTTCAAAGGGCTTCTCGCCGCGGTACATCGGCCCGAGCGACTTGCCGGTCATCTGGATGTTGCCCATCGGATAGTCGAACCCATCCATCCCGAAATAAAAGTCGTTCAGCGCAATCGTCTTCTGGAACATGGTCGGGTTGGGCTCGCGCGAAATCGCGATCACCGCTTGGCTGTTGTGAAACATGTAGTTGCGCCCGACTTGGTCCGAGCCGTTGGCCAACCCATTCGCGTGTTTGTCGTTGGCCGACATCAGCAACAGCTTGGCGGAATTGGCCGCCCCGCACGACACGACCACGATGTCGCCGCGGAACGTGTCCTGCTCTCCCGCAACGTCGGCGACGACCTGTGTGACCGCGCTACCGGCAGCATTAGTTTCGAGCTTGAGGACCTTGGCGTTGCGAATGAGCGTCACATTGGAAAACTCGAGCGCGGGCCGCACCGCCGCGATTTCCGCGTCCGCCTTTGCATGCACCAGGCAGGGAAATCCGTCGCAGGTCTGGCAGCGGATGCAGGTGCTGTACGCCATGTCGTCCTCGGTCAAAAGGATCGCACAGGGCGCGGGAATCGGGTGGTACCCGGCCGCCGACAGGTCGGTGAAAAGGTGCTGGATTCGCGGCTCGTGGGAGACCGGCGGACATGGATAGGGCGCGCTGGCCGGCGGCTCGGTGGGGTCGTGACCGCGCAGTCCATGCACGTGATACATCTGCTCGGCGCGCGTGTAATACGGCTCGAGGTCCTCGTAGCTGATCGGCCAAGCCGGTGAGACGCCGTCGTAATGACGCAGCTCGCCGAAATCCTCGCGGCGAAGGCGATAAAGCGCCGCGCCAAATAATTTTGTTGCTCCACCCACGAAGTAATGCACTTGCGGCTGAAATGCCCGGCCGTGGCGGTCATACCAGGTATCGGGAGAGACGTAGCGGTTGTCCACGAACACCGCCGTCGCGTCCCAGTTCTGCGCCTCGCGCTTGAGCCAATCGCCGCGTTCGAGGATGAGGATGCTCTTTCCCGAAGGCGCCAGCTCTCTGGCGAGCGTGCCGCCGCCCGCGCCGCTGCCGATGATGATGACGTCGAAATGCTTGTCCATGCGGGCTAGAGACCGACGCTGCTCTGCATGATGCCACCGTCCGTGAACACGGTGGTCGCGGTGATGTAGCTTGCCCGGTCTCCAGCGAGGAAGCCGACCACGCTGGCGATCTCCTCCGGCCGCGCCATGCGCCGCAGCGGGATGGCGGCATCCAATTGCGCGAGCTTGGCCGGGTCATTCATCGTGCTGAGATTGATCGGCGTTGCCACTGCGCCGGGCCCGACGCCGACCACCAGAATATTGTGGCGCGCGAGCTCGACCCCGGCGGTGCGCGTGAGCATGCGTATACCGCCTTTGGCCAGGCAATAAGCGGTATTGCCGGGCATCGGCCAGTCCTCGTGCACCGAGGTGACGTTGATGATGCGGCCACCGCCACCCTGCTTGATCATCTGCTTGGCGGCGATCTGCGTGCCGAAGAACGCGCTCTTGAGGTTGACCGCTAGCACCTCGTCGTACTGAGCCTCACTGGTGTCGAGCACCGAGGTCCGCGTTTCGATGCCGGCATTGTTCACCATGATGTCGAGGCGGCCGAATTTGCTTACCGCCGCGTCGACGAGTTTCTGCAAGTCGGCGATCTTGCTCACGTCGGCCTTCACGCCGATCGCTTGGCTGCCGAGCTTGGCGATCTGTTGCTCGAGCGCCTCGGTCGCCTCGGGATGAAACAGGTAATCGATGACGACGCGCGCACCTTGTCGGGCCAGTTCGAGAACGATCGCCTGGCCGATCCCGCTGTTGCCGCCGGTGACGATCGCGGTCTTGTTGTTCAGGGACATCACGCCTCCGTTCACAATTGATTTGCACTGCTTCGCAGCGTTTCAGGTATGACGCCGCGGCGAAGCCGGTTCCCCGCTGGCCGCAGGAGCGGGCGGCGGCCGCTGCGCAATCTGCGCGATCAGGTTTGCCACAAGACCGGTCCAGCCGCTCTGGTGCGAAGCGCCGCACCCGCGTCCATTGTCGCCGTGAAAGTACTCGTGGAACAGGATGTAGTCCTTGAAATGAGGGTCGGTTTGGAACTTTTCATATGCGCCGAAAACGGGCCGTCTACCGTCGGCGCCGCGGCGAAACAAGTTGATGAGGCGGTGGCAGAGTTCATCGGCGATTTGGTCGAGCGTGAGCATGTCCCCTGATCCCGTCGGGCATTCGATCTTCAGCCCGTCGCCATAGAATAGGTAGAAGCGGCGCAGGTTCTCGATCAGTAAGTAGTTGACCGGCATCCAGATAGGTCCGCGCCAATTCGAGTTGCCGCCGAAGAGTCCGCTCTCCGACTCTCCCGGCTCGTAATGCACGCGATAGTGCACCCCATTGTATTCGAAGTCGTAGGGCTGCGCGAGATAGGCGCGCGAGAGGGCGCGCACGCCGTACGGCGAGAGGAACTCGCTCTCGTCCAACATGCGGTGCAACAGCTTAATCATGCGGAAAACGCGCACCAAGGCGACCAGCCGGCGTCCCTTTACGCCTTGCTGATACCAGCGTGAGACGAGCTGCACCAAGTCCGGCCGGAGCGCGCGATAGTATTCAAACTTGCGCCACAGCTCCGGCAGCTCGTCGATGACCACCTGCTCGACGATCCCGACCGCAAACAGCGGAATCAATCCGACCATCGAGCGCAGGCGCAGCGGAATTTCGCTCCCTGACGGCATGGAAAGGACGTCGTAGAAGAAATTGTCGTCATCCTTCCATAGCCCGATGCCCGTCTTGCCGATGTCGGTCATGGCGCCGGCGATATGCAGGAAATGGTCGAGGAACTTGATCGCCATGTCTTCATAGACCGGGTCGCGGCGGCTAAGCTCCATCGTCATGCGCAGCATGTTGAGGCAGAACATCGCCATCCAGGCGGTGCCGTCGGATTGCTCGATGGTGCCGCCGGTGGGCAGCGGCCGCGAACGGTCGAACACGCCGATATTGTCGAGGCCGAGGAAGCCGCCTTCGAAAATGTTCAGCCCCTGCGGGTCCTTGCGGTTCACCCACCAAGTGAAATTCAAGAGAAGCTTGAGGAAAACCCGCTCCAGGAAGTCGAGATCGCCGGTGCCGCCGCGCTGATTGCGGTCGTTTTCGAACACGCGCATGGCGGCCCAGGCATGCACCGGCGGGTTCACGTCGCCGAACGCCCATTCGTAGGCCGGCAGTTGGCCGTTCGGATGCATCAGTCGGACTTCGCATAACAAGAGGAGCTGTTGCTTCGCGAAGTCAGGATCGATCAATGAAAGCGTGACGCAGTGAAAGGCGAGATCCCAGGCGGCGAACCAGGGATATTCCCATTTGTCCGGCATCGATATGATGTCGCCGGCCCGGAAGTGTACCCAATCGCTGTTGCGGCCGTGTTTGCGACTCTCGGGGGGCGGCGGCTGCAGCGGATCGCCGTCCAACCATTCCCGAACGTTGAAGTCGTAAAACTGCTTGTTCCAAAGCATGCCGGCAAAGGCTTGGCGTTGAATCCGATGCATGTCCTCGTCGGCGATGTCTTTCTGCAGCGAGGAATAAAATGCGTCGGCCTCGGCGATGCGTTGGGTGAAGACGTCGTCCAATCCGAGAAATGCATCGCCGTGTTGCTCGCCCGCGCGCAGCCGCACGCGAATGGTCGTACTGCCCGCAGCCGGGATCGTTCGCAGGTAGAAGCCCGCTGCCTTGGTGCCTGGCCCCACAGCGCTTACTGTGTCGGCGCGTCCGTGCACGACATATTCGTGAAATGCGTCCTTGAAGTAGCCCTGCGTGGGACCGACCCCGAACAGCCGCGCGAAGTTTGATTCGTTCTCGCAGAACAGCAGGCGATCTGCGCCGTCAAAGGCGATGCTATAGGCGCCAAGCTCGTCATGGGACGCGAGCAGCAGACCTTGCCCCCGGTCCTGCAGCGCCGGTTTTTTCACGCCGGGCGACCAGCTCCAGGTGTTCCGGAACCACACCTGCGGCAACACGTGGATGCTCGCCTGCTCGGGCCCGCGATTGTGAATCGTGACGCGCATGAGCACGTCGTCCACGTCCGCCTTGGCGTATTCGACCTCGATATCGAAGTAGCGATCCTCGTTGAAAATGCCCGTGTCGATCAGCTCGAATTCCATTGCCGCTGGCGAAGCGCGGCGGCGCGCGTTCTCGTCGATCAGCCATTGGTACGGATAGGCGGCCTGCGACAGCTTGTAGAGCATGCGCGCATAGGCATAGCTGGGAACGGCGTCGAGGTAGTAGTAGAGCTCCTTCACGTCCTCGCCGTGGTTGCCTTGTCCGTTGGTGAGCCCGAACAGCCGCTCCTTAAGAATGGGATCGCGGCCGTTCCAAAGCGCGAGCGACACGCAGAGAAGCTGGCGGCTATCGGAAAAGCCGGCGAGGCCATCCTCGCCCCGGCGGTAGGCGCGGCTGCGCGCCTGGTCATGGGTGAAATAATCCCAGGCGGTGCCGCCGGGGCTGTAATCCTCGCGCACCGTGCCCCATTGCCGCTCGCTGAGATAGGGACCCCAAAGGCGCCAATCCTTTTGCCCGTTGCGGCTCTCCTCGATGCGTTGACGCTCGGCGTCGGCAGCTTGCGGCATGACAATTCGGTTTGACCGGAGGTGTTACTGCTTCGTCTCGGCTTGCGTGAGTGTACGCCAGGCATCGAGCGTGCAGGCGACGGACCAGGCCTGCGCCGGGGCGCCGCGTGGATGGTGTGGCGGATCGCCGTCGAAAATCTCGCCTATCGTTCCCAAACCTGATCTTCCAAAGCGTC
>Ga0306926_10008760_pt1 | contig 11088 bp, 10 predicted proteins | sample flu12Cox44000178_FD_203759 | JGI IMG/M metagenome (GOLD analysis project Ga0306926, IMG submission 203759) | Lab enrichment of tropical soil microbial communities from Luquillo Experimental Forest, Puerto Rico - flux8day.12C.oxic.44.000.178 (v2)... | ecosystem: Environmental > Terrestrial >...
CGGCAATTTCAAGCACACATTGCCGGAACCCGAACTGGTGCATGCGGCACTCGCAAAGATCAGACTGCGCGTGCATCAGGACATTGTGGTGAACCAGACTATGCTGGTTGACCCGTCCGACACGGTGGTGCTTCTGCCTTCCCGGACGCGGTACGAACAGCGCGGTGGAGGCACCGAGACCAGTACGGAGAGGCGCGTCATCTATAGCCCGGAGATTCCCGGCCCGCGCCCTGGGGAGGCGAGAGACGAATGGGAGATCCCCGTATTAGTAGCGCGTAAACTCGATCCTGAAAAAGCGGGTAAGGTGTTCTCGTGGCGCGACACGCAGGACATCCGGGATGAGATTGACCGAGTATGTCCGACGTACCGCGGCATTGCCAATTTGCGCAAGAAGGGCGACAACTTTCAATACGGCGGGGCGCGCTTGCTCGCTGAACGGTTCCTAACGCCCGACGGGCGCGGCCACTTCAGCGCGATGGATCTGCCGGAAGAGAAGGTTCCCGACGGGCAATTCCTCCTCACCACGCGGCGGGGCAAGCAATTCAATAGCATCATTCACTCGAATGTGGACCCTATTACCGGCGCCCGGCGTGACGAGGTGATGATGGCTCCCGAAGACGCCGCCCGGTTGCGCCTGGTGAATGGCGATGCAATTGTCCTTCGCAACCCGTTCGGTGAGTTTCAGGGAAAGGTCAAGATCGACCGCATTAAGCCCGGCTGCTTGCAGGCCCACTGGCCGGAGGTTAACCTGCTGATTCCCGCGGGGCGGCTCGATCCCAGCGGGGTACCTGACTACAACGCAGTCGTGCAGGTGGTTGCTGCGACACGAACGTGATTCGTGAGCAGCGCTCGGTACGGCGCGCGAATGTGCGGAGGCCGCCAGTTACGGCCGATAAAACGTCATCTACTTCCACTGCGTGATAACGTCGAATTGGCGACGAGAACGAAGCTCCTGGCGCAGCGAGAGAGGCGCCTAACGCCTGCGCGGGACCTCTTACTGCACTGATTGCACCTGCAGTTCAGGCGGGTCGAATCGATCGGATCGAACCACCACCCGAAGTCTACGACTCCGGGACCGCATACCGATCGGACGGCTAGCTCCCGAGAAGGTTGCATGCCGCCAGCGACTGGTCCGGCGGCGATCGGGGCAGCAGTTGGACGATCGCAGACGGGACGAGGCGGAATTCCGGACTATTGACAGTTCTAACCCGGAAGTCCGTTCATGCGGTTTGTCAACTCCATCGTCACAACCAGGAGCGGGCTTCTTCGAAACGCTACAAGATAAATTCCAGGGGGAGATTCTCACGTAAGGATCGAACATACTGGCTCCACGTCCGTTCCGGATCTTGCTGCAAAACCCATCATCGACATGCTCCTGGTGGTCACCGACTCGGGGAATGAAGATATGTACGTCCCTGACAATTTTCTTCCCGGTATGCACTAAGTAGCCGCCATTGAGTTCAGAATTCTCGAGTTCTTGGTGGCTTACATTTTTCCCCACCCGCACACCGGCTGCATCTAATTCCCGAAGCGTTCACTCACAAACCGCGATTTTCGCGGCTCCTCTTTCCCGACGTTGGCAGATTTTACCAACCAGCGTGGTAGTGCTGTGACGCCGGCCTGCCTCTGCCCGCACTGACGGGTTGTTAATTACCCAAGCGACAACGCGCACAGAAAACCTCACGAAATTGGAAATAATATTCACAGAATTGCAACCTATTGCGGATCCCTTCCCGACTTCACAGTGCTCCACCGCCCAAGATGCCACAAGTCCCGTGGTCCTCTGCTGGCCCCGGAATAAAAGTGCGCTAAATGGTGTCTATGTCATTGAAAAGGCGGGTCCCTTGCAACAGTTCATTCGCAGGAAGGTGCTATTTGATTTCGGATTTAAAAAATCGTGATCAAAATTGGTGAGAATCTCCGCCTTTGCTAGTGAGCGCAACTGAACGCTCAAATGCAGCTTTGCACTCCATCGCAAATGGGTCGGCGAAGTTAAGGATCAACTATCAGCTTGCGTTCCGGTCCCCGGAGCGTCCTAGTGAAAGGAACCAGTCGTGAAAAAGAGATTTTTTGCCAGCTTGGGCGACCGAATGGCACTGGCTGCAACACTCGTCATGTTGGTCGGTCCGGTCGTTCCTGCTTCCGCGCAATCCTGGATGAAGAATGTGTTCCCCGCGGTTACAGCAAGCTCGACGAACCCACCATTACCGAAAGGGGTCAAAATCATTGCAAGTGTTCCATTGCAGGGTCAGCCCGTAACCCGAATGTATACGCAGGATGAGTACGGTCACATCTACCTCTACATCGAGCACGGTCCACGATCGCTGACGGCCGTGGATGTCACCAAGAAGCTCAATCCCAAGATCGTCAATCACGAGCCTGGGAGTATCGAACCCGCTCGTTACGAAGAGCTTTCGGAAGGTGGGACGATTCAGGTCTCGCCGCTCTTCACCGTAAGCAAAGGATTCGATAACGAGGGTCGGCGCAGTATGCTGGGGACTCTGGAGAGCGGCAATCCTGACGACGCCAAGCTGCTGCGGGCCTTTGGGCGCCAATATGTGAACCTCGTGGATCCCGATCGTCGTCTTGTGTTCTTCGCATCGGTGCGGTACCTTTTCGTGGTTCAGGACAATCGATTAACTGCGATTGACTTCATCAGCAATTAGATATGGGCCTTCGACCACGTAGCCGGAGCCGTCTGCTGCGGCTTTTTCTTTCTCGGCTTATCGGGACGGCGATCGGCACATGAGACAGCCGAGTGACGTCGGCCCGCGAGGCATCACAGATAACTCGAGCGCACAAAAACTGCCCGAAGTGATGAGCGATTCCCCCGAAGGCTTCGCCTACAGAAGTAAAAGCGAGCCGGAACGATTGAGCCCAAGCGCCTCATCAGAGCTGTATGCTATGAATTCCATTCTCGATCAGATCAAGTTCACTCGAAGCGCCGAGTTGATAGAAGACGAGCACATCTACAAGCGGCCGATTGTAGATCTGTTTCTGGCTGCTCTTTTGCGGCCTTCATTCCTGGAGTCGGATCGAAACCGACAGCGAATCGATAATGAGGACCTGGTGAAGCTTACTGTCGCTGGTCTTCCCGCAAGTGTGATAGTCCGCGCGATCGAGCTGTACGGTGGTGACTTTGATATTTCCCGATCCGCTCTCTTGAATCTGGACCAAAGAGGTATTGGCGCGAAAGTAATTGAGGCAATGCGGTCCAAACAATTCAAAACTGCCGCCTAGATCCTGATAGGCATCCTTCCCCCGCGGCTTATCGAAATTTTCCTTCGCGATAAGACGTGAATGAGTGACTTTCGCTTTGAGTTTTGCCTTGGGACAAGAGATAGAGCGACTACGCCCTCTTCACTAGGAAGAAGGAAAAATGAACATTCAAAAGCTGGTTCCATTGCATTGTTAGCAATCTGGTCTGTCACGGCCTTGGCGGCACTCGAACCCGATACCCAACTTGCGACGACGCTTGCTGCACAAGTGTGGGTCTCATTAAGGATCGCCAACAGAGACGAACGGATACTTGCGAAGTGCCTGGACGTCACCTCCCTCCGCGAGACGTTCAACTTCCGCCATCAAGCTGGAGACTTGGTCCTCCGGCATTCCCTTCGTGGCCGCCCAGAATTTGTGAGAGAAGAACCAGATGCGCGGCATTTACATCCCGTCGGCCAGCGGAGGCGGAATAGATATTCCCGGCACGCTTCCTCGCTGCTAAATCGAGATTCGAGCTCCGCCAGCGTCCGCGGATAATGCTTCATCATCTGCTGCATGGGCCACCACACTACCTGTAGTGGTTACCTGAGTCAAATGAATACCCCTCTGCTCCGATTCTAAATCGATGAACTGGAATGACATCTAAACAGAGCTGAGCTGAATCTTGCGCACCCTGTCGTCACCGCTCGCCCGAGGTGGAGCGCAGCTTTCTCAGCCGCACTTCTGACCCACCACTTCCGTACCAAACTTCATCCATAACGCTTAGCATCAGGCAGATTCCTCTGCCATGCTCTGTTAAATTGGCGCCGGCTGCGGAGGACTGCATCGCCGCTTCCACATCAAAACCCGGTCCCGAGTCGCGAATTGTGATGGTGAAAGCCGAACGGTCGATCACCGCCGAGCAGTGAATGGTCTTGGATGCATCATTCTGACATCCGTGCAGAACTGCGTTGGCCAGAGCTTCCTGCAGGGCAATTAAGACGTCGATCCGCTCGCGCTCGCTGAAGTATGGCCTGACAAAGTCCATCACCGCCTCGCGAGCACCCGTCATGGAATCCGCGTTGCCGAAAAGAGTGAACTCCGTAACGATCCCTTGTTCTGCCACGACCTGTGACGGTTCCTGCATAGAATCTCCTCGAGCACGAAGTGTGAGCTCCCCCTTGTGATTTTCTCCCTTGAAGCTATTGCGTTTAGTGCGCTTCTGCGATTAGGCGGAAAAGCGGAATTCTGAATTTGGAAAACGAGGGACCACTTCCGGGCCTTCTCGGACGTCTCTCTAATTAAGTAGGCGAAGATCAGCGGGGGAATTTGCGAAGAAAAAACCACCGGCGTGAGGTGGGATCGCCGTTCAAAGATTGTTTCCCCCTGCAAAATCGTCCCCTAATCTTCGCCTACCTGAATAGAGAGCAATCACAAACCCGCGCGGGCCAGCGGGCATAAACAGTCTTTTGGTGACAAGGCTTTCCTGGCCGCGCTGGGCCCGTTCAGCGGGAACTCGCACCGCCATCACGCGAGGCTAAAGAATTCAGGTGCGATTTGTGAGGCAAATCAAGCGTCATCTGCTATTGCCATCCTACTGATGTTTGTCACATTGGGGGCGGTGACCGCAGGCTTCGCGTAAATCACGCCGAGTCAGAACAGCTACACCGATAGGGCTGCCGGACGGAGAGGTTTGCTCCCACGCGACGGCCAGGACGGTTGGCGCGTTTTGGCTGTGTCAATGGATGGGGCCTGACACGCTGTTTGAAGATGTGCTGGTGAGGCTGTAGCAAAGTTAGTGACGATTAGTGTCATCGGATTTGATCTAGATTACGCAGGTATCGCGGATAACGTGCCAACGAAAGTGTCGAATAATCACGAACGAGCCTGCGACGTCACTGAAGGAGTGGGACATGAATATTTGGGAATGTGCTGGTCTCATCGTCGGGTCTGGAGCGTTTGGAGGATTCGCCAATTCCCTGATCAACAAGGATGGGTTTGTCGCGCCGAGTCGAGTTGCAGGCGCGTGGTACCCAGGGTCAACCGGGAACATTGTCGTCGGAGCTTTCGCTGCTTTAGCATCTTGGGCGCTTTACGGATCCGGTGCGGCTATTGACGTGTCAAAAAGCCAGTTGAAAGGGGCCGATGGAGATGCAAACAAAGCCCTGAGCCTTACGCTTTCGGCTATCGCTGGGGCTTTTGTCGTCGGAGTGGCGGGAGCAAAATGGATAAGCGGTGAGGTAGACAAGCAGTTGCTGAAGGAAAGCGTTAGAGTCGCTGCGACCAGTGAGGCACTGCCGGCGCCAGAGGCCCTTAAGATTGCCGAGGGTTCTCCGCGGCAGGTGCTAGAGCGAGTAAGAGAAGCGTCTGCAGGTGCTGAGAACACCGAGTGCCAGAGGAAGACTGCCGCCGCGGTGGCCAGGTAGTTACCTTCGAGGTTGACGTCGTCGAGATTAAAGCTGATCGCCAACCGCTGATAGCTGAGAACTCACCGAAGTGTTTTGGTTTACGGAACCGAAAGCCCGTTCGATCAATCCTGCGTGCGTCTTTCGCGCCTGGATTGGCTGACAATGGATAAGTCTATCTGGTTTATTCCCATCCACTTGAGCAAGATCCATCACTAACAAATCGCTGCTTCGTGGCAACTGCATCGCGTTGAGGATCGGACCTTTCACGCGAAATTCTCGGGAAGCTCACAAGAAGTAAGCCTGCTAATTTAGCGCTTCGGTGAAAGGGTTACAAAGAAGTCCCGGCTGATAGGTTCGATGGTGGCTTGGGCTTGCGAAAACTTGGCGAAGATTTCACGTAGCCGCTCCTTGCTGTAGAGGAAAAGATCACAGCGCTTCTGATAGCGCAGTTTGCGTTGCCACCCCAGAACGCCACCTGCCACCGGGAACGAAAAGAATGCCTTGCCCCGGGTGAGCGAGAGTACTTTTGCGATAACGTTTTCCGGGTCCGGCATGTAATCCATGAAGCCCATGACGATGACGTAGTCGAAAACCTCGTCGGGCGGATACTTGTAGAAATCGGCAACCTCGAACTCACATTGATCGCCCACTCCGACCTTACGGGCATGTTCGGCAGCAAGCTGTAGCATCCCTTCGGCGAAATCGATACCAACTACCCGGGAAGCCCCGCGCTGCGCCAGGGTGATAGAGTAATGACCAGGGCCGCAGCCGATATCAAGCACACTCTTCCCCTGGATCGGATTGCAGCCTTCAATAGTCTTTTCATAACGGAGCTTCATGCTCTTGCGGAACAGACGATTGATCACACTATCGACAATTCTGTTCTGGTTCCCGTAGATGGCGTCGAAATCGTTGGCGTATTGGTGAAAAAACGTTTGAGTGCGATCAACTGACATGCGAATTTACCAGGCTGGGATAATTTGAAATGACCTTCTCGAACGTGGTCACCGGAAAATCCTGCAGGATATGTCGAATCTTTGACTCCGTTGTTTCGAGATTAACATAGGATTTGAACCTTCGCCTGCGGCTCATCGGCAAGCGTGGGTGCGGCGGATCAATTTCACGTGGGTGAACATAAAAAACCACGGGACGCCCTTCGGCCAGCACTTGCTTCGACATCCGGCGAATCAACCAATAGGGGAACAGTCGCAGGTAGCCGCCACCAAAAAAGCACATTGGCTTCCCCATCAAGTCAGCAACCGTAATGGGAACCTCCATCAACTTATTATCGGTTCCCAGCCGGTGTGGCTCCCGGCGGCCTCCGCGTAGGCCTCCATGGCCTCGAGGCGCCGGAAAGACCGAGGAATCGTATTCATAGCCGGCTTCAGCCAAGACATCGAAGAACCAGGGAGTTTCCTCTGTCGTCGAGAACCCAGGGGCGCGATATCCCTTTACCGGCGCTCCAGCGACGTCTTCCAGCAGGATGCGCGCTCGCCGGACATCCGCCGCAAATTCCTCGCGAGTTAGCTCAAAGACCAGACGGTGGCCATACCCATGGGAGGCAACTTCATGCCCTCGGGATACCGCTTCCCTAACGAGATGGGGAAAACTTTCGCCAACCCAGCCCAGAAAGAAACAGGTAACTTTTACGCTCTTTTCATCGAACAAGTCCAACAGTCTGGTGAAGTTCACTTCGACGCGCGAAGGCAGGGAGGCCCATTCCGAAATGGGTGGTGCGCCCGGAACATCCAGGATGTGGAACCAGTCTTCGACGTCGACTGAGAATATGGAATGTTGCATCGTCACCAACAAGAAACGCTCAAGAGCTTTATCGCCCACCCCGGCCCAGCAACAGAATTTTTATCGTCGCGAAGAGAATGAACAAATCAAGGCCAACGGACACATTCTTGATATAAAACAGGTCGTAGGCCAGCTTCTCCCGGTTGTCTTCCAGAGTTGCGTTATAGCCGCGGTTAATCTGCGCCCACCCGGTGGCGCCTGGCTTTACCAGCCAGCGCTCGCGATAGAAGGGGATTTTGGCGGCGTACTCCTCTTCCTGCTCGGGCACGAAGGGACGCGGCCCCACAAAGGCCATATCACCGTTTACGATGTTGAACAGTTGTGGCAACTCGTCCAAGCGAGTTCGACGCAACCAGCGGCCGACCCGAGTTACGCGGGCATCATCCTCCTCGGCAGGGCGCTGGTGTTCCTTGTCTGAACCATCGTACATCGAGCGGAACTTATAAACCGTAAACAGATGACCGTTCTCGCCTACGCGCTTCTGCCTGAACAGCGCCGGTCCCTTGGAGTCGAGACGAATCGCAATCACGATAAGCAACATCAAGGGAGCGGTTAAGAGGATGGCCAAAGAGCCCAGCACGAGGGAGAATATTCGCTTGTAAAGGCGCAACCCAGTACGGAGATGAAACCCGGGCGAGAATAACAGCCAGCTAAGTCTCAGCGAATCGAGAGGGATCTTACCCGTGGCGCTTTCGTAGTACTCGGGTCCGTCCTGGATCTGTACTCCGCTGGCCTTGAGCTTCAGCAGCACTCCTACTGGCAGCTTGCCTCGGCGGTCGGCCATGGTGACGATAATCCGACGAACTCCCTGTTGCTTGACGACCTCCTCGAGTTCAGCCGTGTCTATGGTGCGGATGCTCGCCGCCTGAACCTGATCCGCTACATCTCCGACCACCCGCATGCCCAATTCGTGACGACGGGCGATTTCATCAATCAGGTCACTTGCCAAAGGTCCATCGCCGAAGATGATTGTGCGCTCTGCAAAACGCGCTGAGCTGCTTAGTGCAAAAAAAAAGCCTCTCCAGGCGGGAACAGTGATAGTGACAATGAGAATGCCGATCCAAAGCGCGCTGCCTCCGAGGCTGATCTCCGGGAAGGTGTAGTACAGCACCGCCAGGGCGAGGAACGTGCAACCCAACACGCCGACCAGCCGTGTCACGACCTCGCGACGATTACTGATGACAATGGTGTTGTACAAGTCGAAGTAGTACATCAGGACCAGAAAGACAGCGACAATGATCCCGATTCGACCGGCGCCATTTTCATAGATCAGGTAGATGTTGGCGTCGGCCGTTGTACCAGCCCATAACACCACGGCCAGCAGGAAGCCCGAAGTGACAAGAATGGCTTCCGTCACCGTGAGCAACAGCGTACGCGTGGGGAAATAGGCATTGAACAGACGAATCATGCAGTGGCAACTTTAACCCGGTCCGATTCATCGCTGGTTGTGCGCTTACTCGGTTTGCCGTATCTTCCATAGCCTTCGTAGTAGCGATCGTAGCCCACTTGGAGCATGGAGGCTTCATTCAAGACCATGCCCAAAAGCTTGCCGGGCTCGATGGTTTCTAATGCCTTGTTTAGTACCTTTCGCCGGGTATGGCCTTCGCGGACCACGACAAGAACTCCGTCGGATAGGCGAGAGAGCGAGGTAGCGTCTGCCATCGGCAACATCGGAGTAGCATCGATCACCACCCAGTCAAACGCAACCGACAGGGTTTGCAACAATTCGGCAAATCGCTCCGATTCAAGCAGGGGATGAGGTTCGTCAACGGGACGGCCAGCTGGCAAAAACCAAAGCGGCAGGCCACTAATCTGGCAAAGAATATCTTCCAGGTCGAGCTTGCCCTCAACCCATTCGGCGATACCTTTCAGCGGAGAGGAGGTGAATAACGCCGCCGAACTGGGACGCCTGAGATCAGCTTCGATCAACAAGGTTCGCTCTCCCGCACGCTTGGCCAGCACTAGGGCAAGATTGGCTGAGACGACAGACTTCCCTTCGTCGCCTTCCGAACTAGTGATCAACAACTTGCGCAGCGGTCGTTTGTTCTGCATGTGGGCGAGTCGGGTACTCAACACCCGGAACATTTCTGCACCTGGACTGTTCGGGTCGGCCAGCGTCACCAGGCGTTGTTCGGGCGTTGGATTAGGCCGCAAGATTCGCTCGCTGGGAACATTCAGCCAGTGATTCGCAGCCGTTGCCGTCGCGATCGCGCTGGATTGCAGAGCTTCGGTGCGAAGAGCCGCAGAAGGCCGAACCTCTGGCGGAATGCTCTCCGCCCGGTAAGCTTCGGCTGAGTCGTAACTCTCCTCCGGAATGTCCTGGAGGGAGGGGCTTTCAAAAGGCACGTTGCCGGACCCCACCCTTCCTTCGACAACCGGTGGGATGCTCTCCAAAGGCATCGATTCGACCGCGAAATTCATGGTTGGGATACTGCCGACATGCGCAGTCTCGGCTTCGCGAATAGTAGACTCAGGCTGGGTACCTGCCGGTTGAGAAGGAGGAGTCCGGGGCGAGACATCCTGATTTTCACCTTGGGAACGTTGTAGCGCATCGTAGACTCGACTCATGACTAGATTCTCCTACCGGCAATAGTGTGCAGCGGTTTCTCTTCGGGATGGCCTTGCTGGTTATCGGCCGCGCGGAGCAGGCGGAACAGGGAACGCAAAAGGCTCTCGCCATTCTCCTCGCGCGCGGTTACTGGAATCGATATTTCCTGTTCAGGTAGTGACGCCGGCCCAGTCGACAATCGGAAATCACTGGCCACTTCATCGACGATCTCAGGAGTCACTGGCCGCTGCTGCCGTGCGAAAGCGTTTACCAAGGCATTCTCGCACAGGGTATTGACGATGCGAGGAATGCCGCGCGAATAACTGAAGACTCTTCCCAGTGCCTCGCCCGAAAAGATCGGCGGCTCCGGTTGGGCGCCTGCGCGCTCAAGCCGGGTGCGGATGTAAGACCGCGTTTGCTCCTCGTCCAGCGGCAGCAACTGGCAGCGTAACGATACCCGCTGTTTGAGTTGCCGCAAGCCTGGAGAATCCAGGACCGCATCCAGCTCAGGCTGACCCATGAGCACGATCTGCAACAGTTTTTGTTGCGACGTCTCGAGGTTTGTCAGCAAGCGGATTTCTTCCAGCAGATCGGCACGCAAGGCTTGCGCCTCGTCGACCACTAGCGCTGTGATCAGGCCACGTGCGTGGCGCTGAATGAGAAAGCGGTTCAGATCCAGGAGCATCTCCGTCTTGGTTCGCGCCGTATAGGGCAATCCCAGGTCGGCCATGATGTATTGGAAAAACTCTGTCACGGAGAGCAACGGATTGAATACATACCCGAATGCAATGTTGTTTTTGCGCAGCTCGGCCAGCAGGCATCGCACCAGCAGGGTCTTTCCCGTGCCTACCTCCCCAGTTATCACAATGAAGCCCTTTCTGCGCCCCACGCCATAATGCAGGTTGGCGAGGGCTTCGTTGTGACGCGGTGTTGGGTGATAGAAGAACGGGTCGGGGCTAATCTCAAAAGGATTGCGCGCCAACCCAAAAAATTGTTTGTACATGCACTATCCTAAGAAGAAGGCGTAAAGGATTCCCGCTGGAATCAAGACGACCACGAGGATCGCGGCCACCAAGGCGTAGTAAGGTCGCCAGCGTGCGGCTGCGATCTCAGACGCGGTTGGCAATGGAGGAA
>Ga0306926_10008761_pt1 | contig 11088 bp, 4 predicted proteins | sample flu12Cox44000178_FD_203759 | JGI IMG/M metagenome (GOLD analysis project Ga0306926, IMG submission 203759) | Lab enrichment of tropical soil microbial communities from Luquillo Experimental Forest, Puerto Rico - flux8day.12C.oxic.44.000.178 (v2)... | ecosystem: Environmental > Terrestrial > Soil...
GCCCGTATTTGGCGGGATTAGCTGCCTACGCGATGTCGCAACCGCCACTCGGGGGCATTTCCCCCGTTCAAGCGTACTATCGAGGAATGGCAGACTATTTTCAGGCGCTCTCTTCATCTTCAAAATGAATACTCGTGCATCAAAGGAAGCAGTATAACCAATAACCAATACAGAGGAGCAAAAGTAAATGGACCCCAACACCATGGCTTACTATCAAGGGATGTCAGACGCGGCGAACGCATTGAACAGTCTCGCAGCTGTGTCAAGCGCTGCAACGGCTAGTCCCTACGGCGGCTATGCGGATGCCTTTGGCGGCTACGCGGATGCCTTTGGCGGCTACGCGGATGCCTTTGGCGGTTACTCGGACGCGACGGGCGGCTATGCGGATGCCTTCGGCGGCTACGCCGACCCGCTGGGCGGCTACACGGATGCTTTGGGTGGCTATGCTGACCCGCTGGGCGGCTATGCGGATGCTTCGGGTGGCTATACGGACGCGACGGGCGGCTACTCCGACCCGATGGGTGGCTATGCGGATGCTTCGGGTGGTTACACGGACGCGACGGGCGGCTATGCGGATGCTTCGGGTGGTTACACGGACGCGACGGGCGGCTACTCCGACGCGATGGGCGGCTACTCCGACTCGATGGGCGGCTACACGGATGCCTTGGGTGGCTACACGGACGCGACGGGCGGCTACGCCGACCCGCTGGGCGGCTACACGGATGCCTTGGGTGGCTACACGGACGCGACGGGCGGCTACACGGCTCCGACTGGGGCCTACGTCGATCCCGGTACAATGGCGTACGCTCAGGGAGCAAATGATTTATTGGCTGCCTTGGGCATGTGCTAACTGCTAGCGAGAAACAGCTGATCCAAAGCCGTGGCGGAAGCTGTATGGTGGGTGTTCAACCAGGGGGTGCTCCATAGGCGGGGAACGTATGCTGCGGCTATTCTGTTTCCCTTTCGCTGGCGGCACTGCCTCGTCGTACTCCGCTTGGCGCAAGCAATCTGATAACGGATTTGAGGTTTGTCCAATCGAATATCCAGGCCGGGGTAGCCGTTTTAAAGAGAGTGGCTGCGAAACCTTGGCGAAACTGGTCGAGACCATAGGCGCAGATCTTCGATCCCAGTTGCAACAACCCTACGCGTTGCTGGGCCACAGCTTCGGAGGCATTGTGGCTTTCGAGCTTGCTCGATTGTTAAATAGCTCGAATTCACCAATGCCCGTCAGGCTTTTCATATCGGCAATCCGTGCACCTCATTTGCGGCAGCCAGAAAAGATCCATGACCTGCAGGAGCAGGAATTTCTCTCCAAGCTGATGAGCTACGATGGCGTGCCACAAGAAGTGCTCAAAAACAGCGAGTTGCTGTCGCTCGTTGTGCCGATCATTCGACACGATTTCCGGCTTTACGAGCGATACGTATACCGGAATGACGATCCATTGCCGGTCCCGATCTCGGTTTTCGGCGGGCTTCAGGATACCAAGGTGCCGGCGGCCGACCTGATGGCTTGGTCTCGACACACCCGCAAGTCGTTTCGATGTCGTTTTTTTTCGGGTGGGCACTTCTTTCTATACGATCCGCGGTTTCCGGTGATGAGGGAGATCCAGAACGACATTAACGCTTCCATAACCTCATAGCCCCGGATGCGTAAAAATGATGGCTTTCGGTTACCGGGTGCAATTGACAAAGCGGAGGCTGGTCTGGGAGGCCGTGGCGTGATGAACGATGCCTCGCAACGGCTGCGTGACCTTACTCCCGCCGAGCGGAGGATACTGCTCGCTAAGTTGGCCGAGCGCCGAACCCTTGCGGGAAGGGTCGCGCCGCTGTCGTATTCGCAGCAACGGCTGTGGTTTCTGGAGCAACTCGTCACCAGAAACGCTTATTACAATGAAACAAGCGCTCTTTATTTCGCCTTCCCCGTCGATGCGCAGGCGTTGAAATGCAGTTTGAACGACATTGTGCGCCGGCACGAGGTACTGCGGACGGTTTTTGAAGCGACCGATGGCGAGCCGAGACAACGCGTTTTGGCCAACCTGGAACTGCAACTGCCTGTCCTAGACCTCACGGGGCTTTCACCCCAAAGGCGCGAATCGGAAGCGGTTCGGATTGCGAAAGACCAGGGTCAGCTCCCGTTCAATCTCGCCGAAGGGCCGCTGCTTCGGGTGAGCCTCATCCGATTCGGGGCAGCCGATTTCGTGTTCGTCCTGACGATGCATCATATCGTTTGTGACGGGTGGTCGATGAAGGTCTTTTTCGAGGAACTGCGGGCGTTCTATGAACACCACGTTAGCGGTAAGCCGGTGCTTCTTCCGACACTTCGAATTCAGTACGCAGATTTCGCGGTGTGGCAACGCGAGTGGTTAAGCGGGCCGGTCCTCCAGGGGCAGCTCGCCTTCTGGAGAGATCAGCTTACCAACGTAGCGACACTCGATCTACCAACGGATTTCCCCCGTCCAGTTGTGCCCACGTTCTCCGGACGCCGGGAGCGGATCAGTATCTCGGCTGATGCGTATGCTGCCCTCAAGCGCGTCAACGAGCCGGAAAAAGCGACGCCTTTTATGGCGCTGCTCGCGGTTTACCAAATCTTGCTCCGTCGCTACACCGATCAAGACGACATTGCAGTGGGGTCACCGATAGCGAATAGAAGCAGACCCGAACTCGAGGACCTGATCGGTTTCTTCGTAAATACGCTGGTGCTCCGTACCGACCTGTCTGGAAATCCTTCTTTTCGGGAGGCGCTCAGGCGAGTCCGCGAGGTCGCCCTGTCGGCTTACGCATACCAGGACGTGCCTTTCGAAAAGCTCGTTCAGGAACTGCAGCCGAAACGCGATCCGACTCGAAACCCTCTCTTTCAGGTCACGTTCCAGATGCTTCGTGCTCCCGCAGCGGGGCAAGCAACATCTGATCACCTGCTGCGCTCGGTTGATGTGGAGATGCAGACTGCCAAGTTTGACCTGCGGTGTGACCTTTGGGAGGCCGCGGGCAGCATCGAGGGGTATCTTGAATACAGTACGGATCTGTTTGCAGCCGAGACAATGCACTCGATGGCTCGCCACTTTGAAAGATTGGTCGAGAATGCCGCACGTGCGCCGAATAGCCGCATCAGCGAGCTGTCGATGCTGACTGCTACGGATGAGCAGCTGCTTCTCGTGGATTGGAACCGAACGGCGGTCGACTTCCCATACTTCGGTTGCGTACACGAGCAGTTCGAGAGATGCGCCGCTGCGCACGAGCTAAGAACTGCGGTCAGTGATGCCGGATCGGAGATGACCTACGGTGAGCTCAACTGCCGATCCAACCAGTTGGCACGGTATCTCACAAGCCGCGGCGTTGTCCCAGGAAGTCTGGTGGCAATACTGCTGGATCGCTCGGCGGACTACGTGCTCGCGATTATCGCCATTTCGAAAGCCGGCGGGGTGTACGTTCCACTCGACCCGGCTTACCCGGAACAACGACTGGTGGCGATAATGGAAGATGCCCTTGTTCAACTTGTGCTTACGAAATCGCGGTACGCGGCTAGAGTTCCCGGCTATATCACTCAAGTTCATCTAGACACGGATCGTCAGCTCTGGGAAAGCCAGCAACAATCCAATGTGATGACACGAGTGGACGGCCGGAGCCTGGCGTACGTGATCTTCACCTCGGGGTCAACCGGCCGGCCCAAAGGCGTCGAGATCATGCACTCGGGCCTGAGCAACCTAGTGTGCTGGCACAATCGGCAGTACGAAGTTACGCCTCAGGATCGCGCTACTCTCTACGCGAGCCCCGCATTTGATGCGTCGGTTTGGGAGATGTGGCCCTATCTGACGAGCGGAGCTAGCCTGTTCGTTCCCGACGAACGCGTTCGCGGCTCTTCGGAAGAACTTGCCGAGTGGATGACCAAAAACGAGATCACGATCAGCTTTCTGCCAACGCCGATCGCCGAGAGCCTTATCGAGCTGGATCTTACCCAGTTGCCGCGGCTGCGTATTTTGCTGACAGGTGGCGATAAACTGCGCGGCTACCCGCGTCGTCCAATCCCCTTCCGATTTCTGAACCACTATGGTCCAACCGAAAATTCAGTGATCGCTACCTTTGCTGATGTTACCCAGGATACCGGAGAGGAAGTTCCTCCCATTGGCAAGCCGATTTCCAATGTTCAAGCCTTTGTTCTCGACCGCCATCTGCGCCCCGTTCCGAGGGGTGTCAAAGGCGAGCTGTATCTCGGAGGTAGGAGTCTGGCTCGAGGGTATTTGAACGACGTCGCCTTGACGAAGGAGCGGTTCGTGCCCAATCCGTTCGACCGCCGACCAGGAAGCCGGCTGTATCGGACTGGAGATCTGGTTCGATACCGGCTGGATGGCAGCCTCGAGTTTCACGGGCGTGTGGACCGGCAGATCAAGGTGCGCGGCTTTAGAATTGAACCAGGCGATGTCGAAGCAGCGCTCGACCAACATCCTGCGGTGCGCAAGAGTTTGGTAGTACCGAGCGAGGGGGCCTTCGGGGACACAAGTATAGTGGCGTACTTGGTCCCCATGTGTGGCAAACAAGCGCTCGGCGGCACGGCTCTGCTGAATGCAGAGGCGGAGCGCACGGAGGAGTGGGAAAAAATTTACGAGGGTATCTACAGTGCTGAGCCCACGAGAACAGATCCTGCATTTAAAGATCCTGCATTTAACATTGTGGGCTGGAACAGCAGCTACACCGGGCAGCCGCTCAGTGAGGCGGAGATGCGGGAGCAGGTGGACGGGACGGTACAGCGCATCGGGGAGTTGGGCGGCCGGCAGATCCTGGAAATCGGGTGCGGGACGGGGCTGCTGTTGTTCCGGCTGGCCGAGCGCTGCGAGCGCTACGCGGCCACGGATTTCTCGCCCACCGTGGTGGCTTCGGTGAGGCGCGAGTGCGAACGACGTGGCCTCGGGCAGGTCGAGGTGCTGGAACGCCGGGCCGAGGATTTCTCCGGCATCGAGGCCGGGGCCTTTGACCTGGTCGTGCTGAACTCGGTGGTGCAGTACTTCCCCAGCATGGACTACCTGGTGCGAGTGCTGGCAGCCGCCGTGAGGGCGGTGCGCCCGGGCGGGTGGGTGTTCGTGGGGGACGTGCGCAGCCTGCCGCTGCTGAAGTGGCTGCATGCGGGCATCGAGCTGGCGCGGGGCGGCGAGGAGGCGAGCGCAGCCGAACTGCGCGAACGGCTGGAGCGACGGCTCAACCAGGAGCAGGAGCTGGTGATCGAGCCGGGCTTCTTTGCCGCCTGGGGCGCGACGGCGCCTGGGGTTGGGGCCGTGCAGCTGGAGGTCAAGCGCGGCTGGCATCACAACGAGCTCACCAAGTTCCGCTATGATGTGGCGCTGCAAGTGGGCGAGGGTGGCGGCAGGCAGCCGCCGGCATGGGAACAACGGCAGTGGGAGGAGTTGGGCAGTGTTGCGGCGCTGGACAGGTACCTGCGGGAGCGGCGACCACCGAGGGCGGTGCTGCTGCGCGACGTGCCCAGCCGGCGCTTGGCGGCCGAGCGGCGATTGATGGAGCTGCTAGAGCGGGCCGAGAGTGGCTTGAGCGCGCGGCAACTGCGGCAGGGAATGGCGCAAGCGGCGGGCCAGGGGGTCGAGCCCGAGGAGCTGTGGGCCTTGGAGCGCGACTCCAATTACGCGGTGCAGGTAGGCTGGGGCGCCTCTGGGGCGGGGTGCTACGACGTGTGGTGTGTTGCGAAGCGGGAGGCCGGGGAGAACCGCTGGGCGCTGAGTGTTCCAGCAGGCGCCCGGGCGGAGCCGAAGCCGTGGAGCGCGTACGCCAACCGAATGCTTCGCCAAGCGACGCACCAGCAGGTGGCGCAGCAGCTGCGCGACTACCTGCGTGAGCGGCTGCCGGAGTACATGGTGCCATCCCAGTTTGTGTGGCTGGAGCGGCTGCCCCTGACGCCAAACGGCAAGCTCGACCGCCGGGCGCTGCCGGCCCCGGAGCAGCAGCGCGAGGTGCCGGGAGCTTACTACCTTGCTCCCAGAAGCCAACTCGAGGAGCAGATTGCCTCAATCTGGAGTCAGGTCCTTGGCGTGGAGGGCATCAGCGTCGACGCCAATTTCTTTGACGCAGGCGGGCACTCGCTTTTGTTGGTCAGAGTACAGAGCAAGTTGAAGCAGATCTTCAACACCAGCCTGTCGGTCGTCGATTTGTTCCTACACCCAACCATTAGCGCATTGGCGCACGCCATCGCGAGCGAGCAGAACGGCGCAGCGCAGTCCGATGCGCATTCGGGAAATAGGCGCACTCGCCATCCCGAGTATTTGTCCTCGAGAAGTATGCAGATAATGGGAGAAGCAACATCAACATGAGTACTATGGATAATGCGGTGAAGCCGGCCGAAATCATTGCTGTGATCGGGATGCAAGGACGTTTTCCCGGCGCGCCTGACGTAGGCGAGTTCTGGACGAGCCTGAAAAACGGTGTTGAATCGATCTCTACATTTTCAGAAGCCGAATTGCAGGCTGCCGGAATCGATCCCGCTTACCTCAACGTTCCAGGTTATGTGAATCGCGGCTGCGTCCTCGAGGATATTGATCTGTTCGATGCCGGATTTTTCGGGTACAGCGCTCGGGACGCGGAAACGATGGACCCACAGCAGCGCATCTTCCTGGAGTGTGCCTGGGAAAGCCTTGAGCAAGCAGGGTACGACCCTGAAAGATATCCCGGGATGATCGGCGTTTTTGCCGGTTGCGATCAGAGTTCCTATCTGTACCAGATCTACGCAAACGTAGATCTCTCCGCATACGGTTACGGCGGGATGATGGCAATTGGTAACGACAAGGACTATCTTACCACCCAGGTTTCATACAAGCTCAACCTGCGCGGGCCAAGTCTGACGATTCAGACTTCATGTTCAACGTCGCTCGTCGCTGTGTGCATGGCTTGCCAGAGTCTGCGTCACGGATACTGCGATATGGCGCTGGCGGGCGGTGTTGCTATCAGCGTGCCTCAAAAGAAGGGCTACTGGTACCAGCAAGGTGGGATTCAGTCGCCCGATGGCCACTGCCGTCCATTCGATGCAAACGGCCAGGGAACCGTGGTCGGCAATGGCGTCGGAATCGTGGTTCTCAAGCGGCTATCGGACGCGCTTGCGGATGGCGACAATGTTCTCGCCTTGATAAAGGGGTTGGCTCTGAATAATGATGGTGCCGGCAAGGTGGGCTACACTGCGCCAAGTATTGAAGGCCAATCTCAAGTCATCAAGATGGCCCAACGCATGGCCGGCGTTGAGCCCGACACCATCGGGTACATCGAGGCGCATGGAACGGCTACGGCCTTAGGGGATCCGGTAGAAGTCGCTGCATTGACAAAGGCTTTCCGAGAACGAACCAAAAAAAAGCAGTTCTGCGCGATTGGAGCGCTGAAGAGCAACGTCGGCCATCTGAGTTCAGCGGCGGGCGTGTCTGGTCTGATAAAAGGGATCCTCACCGTCCAGCACGGACAGATTCCACCGACGTTGCATTACCAGCAGCCAAATCCTCAGCTCGACCTTGCGAACAGTCCCTTCTTCGTCGCGTCCAAACTCATGACTTGGCCTTCCAATGGGCATCCCCGGCGGGCGGGCGTGAGCGCGTTCGGTGTGGGCGGGACGAACGCTCATGTCGTGCTGGAGGAAGCGCCTGCTATCCCGAAGCAAACGACGGGACGCGACAAACAGATTCTGCTCCTGTCTGCTCGAACTTCAACGGCTCTGGAGCGGATGACGGATAACCTGATTGCTCATCTCGAGAGGTGGCCCGATCATGACCTGGCGGACGTGGCTTTCACACTTCAAGTGGGCCGCCGGCAATTCCCGCATAGACGGGCAGTGATCTTTGATCGGAGTGACCGCGACGGGTTGTTGGCTACCCTGAGGGCGCGCGACCCGGAAAGAGTTCGCACGGCTTGCTCAGAGATATCTGACCGAACGGTCGTGTTTCTATTCTCAGGACAGGGCACGCAGTACGTTGGAATGGGGAGGGACTTGTACCGGACCGAACCAGCATTTCGGGAGCACTTAGATAAATGTGCAGAATTTCTGATCGGTCAGATAGGCCTTGACCTTCGTAATGTCCTTTACCCTGCAGCTGATCGTGAGAAAGCAGAGGGGCTACTCAAGCAGACCGCCATGGCTCAGCCGGCGCTATTCGCAATCGAATACTCCCTTGCCCAGCTGTGGATGGAATGGGGTGTTGTGCCGAAGGCCATGATAGGCCATAGCATCGGCGAGTATGTTGCGGCGTGTCTATCTGGGGTGATGACGCTCCAGGAAGCTCTCTCCGTAGTTGCAATGCGAGGACGTCTGATGGACAGCATGCCGGGAGGAAGCATGCTGGCGGTTCCTCTACCAGAAGCTGCTCTGCAGCCGGTCCTGCAAGCAGACGTCTCGCTGGCGGCGGTGAATGCCCCGGCGATGAGTGTCCTTGCCGGGCCTGCATCTACAATCAACGCGCTGGAGAAGGAATTCGTCAAGCAAGGCTTACCTTGTCGAAAGCTACATACATCGCACGCGTTCCATTCAAGCATGATGGATCCGGTGATCACGCAATTTGTAGACCGAATGACACGGATCAAGCTTGAGCCTCCACAAATCCCCTATTTGTCGAACTTGACCGGGGGCTGGATGACGCCGGAATTGGCCACCAGCCCCGCGTACTGGGGCTACCACGTGCGTCAGACGGTACGATTTTCCGATAACCTGTGCGAAGTCATGGCGTTTCCTGATCTCGCCTTGCTGGAAGTCGGTCCGGGGCAGACGCTGGGACTTCTTGCTCGACAACAGGGTTCACGAAGCTCTTCCCAGTTAATTCTCTCCTCGTTGCCGGGTCCGCAAGACAAAGATCATGTTTCCGACTCTGACCTAATTGCAGGGACGATCGGGCAATTGTGGCTCGGCGGTGTGAATTTTGACTGGCGAAGCTACCACAGCCGTGGGAAGCGCCAGCGTGTACCGTTACCGACATACCCATTTGAGCGCCAGCGCTACTGGTTAGGGCCTCTGGAAGAGATCACGCTACTCGAAACGCAGACACCCGCTCAAGTGCAGGTAGTTCGTCAGCCGCAGTTGGCCCAGGAATCAGCCGCGAGAACGACGGTCCAGGATTCAGCCACGACGACGATCGCGATCGTGCCAAGGCGTGAATCTCCAAAGGACGTCGATAGCTGGTTTTTCGCTCCAGTATGGCAGCCCGCCGTGAACCCGATTCAAACCTCATTGCCCAATGGCGCTGGCGAACGCTGGCTGATCTTTGCCCATTTGAGTTGGTTGGGCGTGGAGATCAAGGATCGTCTGAACACGGCAGGCTACACGGTCAACATGGTTGTCCCCGGAAGCGAGTTTGCTCGGAGGGAGTCCCATTACGAGATCCAGCCTGGCAAACGAGAGGATTACGATCTCCTGATGCAGGATCTGAAGCTCCGCAACGAGTACCCAACTCGTGTTCTACATGTCTGGAGCGCAGAAGATCAACCAGCGCACAGCTCGGTAATCGAAGATTTCGACCAGGCGCAAAACTGGGGTTTTTACAGCATCTTGTTCCTGAGCCATGCACTAGCGAAGGCGAGTGTGACGGCATCCGTGCAAATTGGTGTGGTGACAAATTGCCTGCACTCGGTGCTCGGGGATGAGCCACTGCGGTCCAATGACGCGACCCTCCTTGGGCTCTGTAAAGTCATTTCACAGGAATACCCGAACCTGCGTTGCCGGAACATTGACATAGTGCTTCCAGCTAGCGGGAACGCCGATGCGTTGATACATGAGCTGAGCGAAGAACCGTTTCAGGCAGTGGTGGCGTACCGGAAAGGCCGGCGCTGGCTGGAAACTTACGAGTCTATACGTCTGGAGCGGCCCGAAAGGATGTCACTGCTGAGCGATCGTGGTGTTTACCTGATCACTGGCGGACTCGGCAACATCGGTTTGCTGCTGGCGGAAGCGATTGCAGTTGAGGTCAACGCGAGGTTTGTTCTCATAGGCCGATCGGATTTCCCCGCCCGTGAGGAGTGGGATAACTACGTCAAGCGGAAGCCGTCCGATCCGATATCCGCAAAGATCCGTAGACTAATGGGCCTTGAGGAACGCGGCTCTGAGGCGCTCGTTCTTCAGGCTGACGCTGCCGACCGTGACCAGATGCTGGCTTGCGTGGATCAGGTGCTCGCTAAATGGGGAGCGATCCACGGCGTTATCCATGGCGCGGCCAATCTCTCTCCGAATGCGTTCGGTCCGGTGGGCACCGTGGACAAGGCCGCCGGCGACCGGCACTTCCGACCGAAGGCTCACGGTCTCCTCATTCTTGAAGAGCTGTTGCGTGATCAACCGCTCCAATTCTGCTTTCTCCTATCGTCCCTTTCGGCGGTGTTGGGCGGGCTCGGCCTTGCATGCTACGCCGCGTCGAACGCATACCTCGACGCCGCCGCACGTCAGTGGAACCAGGCAGGGAAGACTCGGTGGATCACGCTTAACTGGGATTCCTGGATGTTTACTCCCGGGCAGTCGCAGGAGGATGCGATCAGCCCGGCTGAAGGTCAGGATTGTTTTCGGAGGATCATGGCCTCCTCGCTCAAGCACCTGGTGGTCTCCGTGACGCCTCTGGCTGACCGACTAACCCGTTGGGTGGACCTGCAAACGGGGGACAAGCGGCGGAAAGCGCCGCTCGCTCAGGCGGTGTCGGTCAGTGGAAATGGAGCCTCGGGCGGTCCTCCGGTGAGTGGAGAGCCCCATGCGCGGCCCAGCTTGAGCACGCCGTTCGTTGCTACTAGGACCGAGACGGAGAAGTCCATAACCGCTGTGTGGGAGCACTTGCTTGGCATCAGTCCGATTGGTGTTCACGACAAGTTCTTCGAGCTCGGCGGCCATTCGCTGCTCGCAATACAGCTGCTTGCTCGTTTGCGGGAGATCTTTGAGCTTGATCTGCCAGTCCAGCAGATCTTTGAAGCGCCAACGATCGCGCAGTTGGCGGAGAGCATCGATAATCGGAAGAAAGCAGCCGTAAGCACCTCTACAATTGGCGATACGAAGCTCGATGAGATGCTGAAGCTGGTGGAAAACCTCTCGGACGCTGAGCTGGAATCCTTGCTCAAAGAGGCGGATTCCGCAGAGCAGAACAATTAAAT